>Ga0182018_10005251_pt1 | contig 10512 bp, 7 predicted proteins | sample 812P2MmetaG_FD_120490 | JGI IMG/M metagenome (GOLD analysis project Ga0182018, IMG submission 120490) | Permafrost microbial communities from Stordalen Mire, Sweden - 812P2M metaG | ecosystem: Environmental > Terrestrial > Soil > Wetlands > Permafrost | place: Sweden: Stordalen | collected... | reverse complement strand
GCAGCGCCAGGCGGTCGAGGAGCGCTTCCAGGTCGACGTCTTCCTGGGCGACGTCTCGTGGGAGACGTCCTACAGCCTCCCCGGCGAGGAGCAACCGCCCCGGGTGAGAGCAGACGTCTCGGTGGATTGGCCGACCTGGAGCCAGACTTCGTATCGGAGCTGGTCGATCGGCGAGCCTCCAGACGAGCTGCCCGAGATCGTCGTCGAGATCGCCCTGCGGGTGCAGCGCCTGGCCGAGGCGCCGGACACACAGCTGGTCCTGCGCGCCCTCCCCGAAGCCAAGCCCCTCCTCGGGGTCGAGCCTCTGGTCCGCAGCGCCACCACCATTGAGGAAGTGCATTCCGGCGGCCGGGTGCGCTGGGCCGTCGAGGCCACCTACGAGGGCTCGGTCCGCTTCAGCGAGTCGCAACTCGAGACTCCCGCCGAGATCGAACCGGTGTTCGCCGGGCTCACGCGGTGGATCTCCTCGACCTTGATTCAGCTGGCCGACCTCCCTTTCTCCTTCCTGCCCCCCGGCGAGGAGGACGACTGAGCACATTGGGAATACGCCTCGGCCCCTCCCCGCGAAGGCGCACCGCCCCCGTGGGCCTCGTGCTTGTGCTCCTGCTCGGCCTGGGTACTGTGGCGGCGGCCTGCAACAGCGGGCCGGTGACCACGCTCTCCTCGCCTCCCACCACCAACAGCTCGTTCGCCCTGACGATCCAGCGTTCTCCCGCCGGGCCGATCCTCGCGACGGGCACCGGGGCCACGCTCTATGACTTCGGGCCTGACTCGCCCACGCACAGTGCGTGCCTCAACGTCGGCTGCGTCTACCAGTGGCCGCCCTTGCTCAGCACGGAGACGCTCCTGGTCGGTCCCGGGGTCGACCGCGCGCTGGTGGGCACTGTACGGCGTCCGGACGGCTCGACCCAGCTCACCTACAACGGCCACCCGCTCTACACCTATATCCGGGACACCGGGGCCGGCGCAGTCACCGGTCAGGGCATCGACCAGGACGGCGGCTCCTGGTACGTGCTCGACCCGGCAGGGAACGAGGTGCACGCACCCTTCACGGTCAACCCGTAGGGGCCGGTTGCCAGCTACCCGCCGCTACCCCCCCGGAGGCGGCAACAGGATCGGGGGCGTCGTGGTGGTGGTCGTTGTCGTGGTGGTCGGCGCGGGAGGAGGCGCCGTGGTGGTGGTGACCGGCGGGGGCGCGGTCGTCGTGGTGGTGACGGGCGCATTCGACGAACCGGTCGACAACGGCGAGGTCCGGATGACAGGGGCCTGCGCTGTGCGCCCCTTCTTGTCCACCGGGGCCTGCGTGGTCGTGGTCGTGGTCGGTGCAGGCGCCGTCGTCGTCGGGGTGACCGGTGGCGCTGCGGTCGTCGGGGTGACCGGCGGGGGCGCGGTCGTCGTGGTGGATCCCGGCGTCTTGGTGTTCGCCACGGCACCCACCGCGTCCTTTTGGGCGACGAATTTAGTGGGCTCGTCCCGGTAGGCCACCAATCCGATGGCCATCCCCACCGTCAGGAGCGTGACCACGAGCGCGATCACCTCCCAACGGGTGCGGCGCTCACCGGGAAACGGCCTCGACATAGAACCACGATTGTCCCATGACCCACGTACGTCCGCTACCGGGGCTGCCAGAAGTGGGGTCGCCGGCCCCCCGGCGGGGACGCACCCGCCGCTTTAGCGGGCCGGCCGCCGCAGCCATCGGATCGCAAAGTAGCAGTTCAGAGTTAGGAACGCGCTCTGGTGATCGTCCCGTGCAGTTGTCACGTCTGCGGGCCTTTCCCAGGCTACGCGAGGCCGTCCCGGGGTCTTGGACGATCAGAAACCTCGAGCGAGTTCACACAGCGATGGTCCAGGCCAAATGATCCGCACCCGTGACATCGTCAACCATTTCCGCCGTCATCGGTCGCGAGAAGTAGAAGCCTTGGCAAAAGTCGCTCGTGAGCGCGACGACCTCGCGATCCTGTTCGGCCGTCTCCACTCCTTCGCATACAAAAAGAAGATCGAGTAAGTGAGCCAGCTCAATCGTCTTCATGACGATGGAATGGCTCGCGTCATTCTCGGTGAGTTTGGCGATGAAGCTCTGATCGATCTTGACGAAGTCGACAGGAAACTCCATGAGATAACTCAGTGACGAGTACCCAGTACCAAAGTCATCGAGAGCCAGCTGTATTCCGAGCTTTTTCAGTTGGGAAAGCACGTCCAAGACGCGGCCGGCATCTTGGACGAAGGCACTTTCGCTTATCTCTAAGCAGATATCCTTGGCGCCAGTGCTCGTAAGTGTGAGGATGTTTTTCACCATGGTCACGAACCCCGGAGCCATGAGCTGATGTGCGGAGACGTTTACCGCCATCACGAATACTTCATCGCCGGTGTTCATTTCCCAACGATGTCGGTCAATGCAGGCATGTTCGAGTACCCATTGACCGATTTCGATGATGTCGCCCGACTGTTCTGCGAGAGGGATCACGATGGTCGGTGATATGAGACCTCGATCAGGATGATTCCATCGAAGCAACGCTTCGACAGAGACGACTCGCCGATCGCTGTTGCGAACAATCGGCTGGTATTCAAGTACAAGTTCCTTCCGCCGGATCGCGTGGTGGAGATCATCTTGGAGGGAATCGTTAGAATAGACGAGCTCTTCCTCGTCTTCGTCGATCACTTTGTGGTTCGCTCCCCCTTTTCGTTTGACTTGATACATTGCAACGTCAGCTCTGTGGAGAAGCTGCTCGGGATCGTTCCCCTGTCCGGCGAAGGCAATGCCGATGCTGGCGGACATTTCCACCTCTGAGCCGGAAAGATCGAACGGTGTGGAGATGGCGACGTCGAGACGGGTCGCGAGACCCCCGATTTGGCTCTCCTCAATTAGGTCTCCGCATACAATGACAAACTCGTCACCCGACAAGCGTGCGAGGGTGTCACCGGGACGCAGCAGCTTGGTAAGCCGGCTGCTGACGGCCACCAACAGATCATCCCCAACCTGATGGCCTAGGCAGTCGTTGACCTTCTTGAAGCCGTCGAGGTCAATGAAGAGAACGGCGACAAGCTTGCCGGAACGGCGCCGACTGAGGAGCGCGTGCTTAATGCGCTCAAGGAGAAGGAGGCGGTTAGGAAGCCCGGTGAGAGCGTCGTGCAAAGCGGTCGCTTGTGCGTGCGCAGCCGTGTGGAGCAGGTCGGAGCGGGCTTGCGCGTTAACGAGATAGGCCGAGGTAACGTCGGCCAAGGTCTGTGCCACGGCCATGGCATCGTCGTCAAGCGAGCCGGGCGTGTCTCGATAGAGGTCGAGTGCACCGAGCGGCGCTTCACCGTGGCGCAGGGGGAAGGCGAACACAGCGGCGAGTCCCGCTTCGAGCGCATGGGGAATGAAGAGTGGGAAGCGCTCTTCTGTGCTGAGGTCGGAGATGGCAACAGCCTGGCCCGTTCGAAAAGCGACGATGCACGGCCCTTCCTCCAACACGGTTTGTAACTCCTCAAACCGCAGTGCAGCACCATCAGATGCGGCGACGTAGTGGGGGCTGGTCGACTCCGAGATCAAGGTGACACCGGCTCCCGTGACCGGCATGATCTCTACAATTCTGCGCACCAGCTGGTCCAAGATGCCCTGGATCGGGAAGTCCGTAAGCATGGTGCGGGCGAAGTCGCTCAGTACTTCGGAAAGCTTTCGATCAGACGTGGTGGTCATCTTCGGCCGGGCCGCGTGATGAGAAACGAGATGCGCAGACCGGATGCACGATTGCATCGCGGCGAACATGGAGAAGTCGACAAAGAGGGCACCCCCCTTGTTCCCCCCCCTTGTTGCGACCCTCACTGTCGAAGGTCGTGGCTCGTACGATATCGCGGAATAAGCTCAAGTTGGCGCTAATTTGTGGCAAAACTTGAAAATGCTCGCCTGCGGGCTCAGACCACTGACCCCGCGTCAGGAAAGCGCTCGTTTTCGATCTACTGCTTGCTGCTCACCCGCGAGGCCCCTCGCCTATCGGGCCGTCAGGGAGGCAGAACCCGCGTTCTCTAGTTGTTGAAGCGGAATTCCACGACGTCACCGTCACGCATGACGTAGTCCTTGCCCTCCATGCGCGCCTTGCCGGCAGCCCGCGCCGCCGCCACGGACTTGAGCTCCATCAGGTCCTCGAAGCTCACCACCTCGGCCTTGATGAACCCCTTCTCGAAGTCGGTGTGGATCACGCCGGCCGCCTTCGGCGCGGTGTCGCCTATGTGGACTGTCCACGCCCTTGCCTCCTTCGGGCCGGCCGTGAGGAAGGTCTGCAGCCCGAGGGTGGCGAACCCGGTGTGGACCAGCTGCTCCAAGCCCGACTCGTCCTGGCCATAGCTCTGCAGGAGCTCGCGGGCGTCCGCCGGCGACATCGAGGCCAGCTCCGCCTCGATCTGCGCGCACAGCACAATGGAGCTCGCCGGCGCGACGGCCCCGGCCAGCCGCTCCCGCAGCGCCGTGTCGGCCAACGCCTCCTCGTCGACATTGAACACGTAGATGAACGGCTTGGCGGTGAGGAGATGGAGCTCGTGCAACAGACCGGCGTCCACTTCGCCCCGCTCGGCCGCACTCGAGATGGTGCGTCCCTCGTCGAGGATGTGTTGGGCGGCGACCACGGCGTCTGCCATGCCCTTCAGCTCGGGGCGCGCGCGGGCTTCCTTGGCCAGCTTGGGTAGGCGGTTCTCGACGGTCTGGAGATCGGCCAGGATCAGCTCTGTGTTCACCGTGGCGATGTCGGACTCGGGATCGACCCGGCCGTCGACGTGGATGACGTCGTCATCGTGAAAGACCCGGACGACCTGGCAGATGGCATCGCTCTCGCGGATGGCGGCCAGGAACTTGTTCCCCAGCCCCTCCCCCTGTGACGCGCCACGAACGATTCCGGCGATGTCGACGAAGGTCACCGTGGCCGGCACGGTCGGGGCGCCGTCGTAGAGCGCCGCCAACTTCTCGAGCCGGTGATCGGGTACGGCCACCACCCCGACGTTGGGATCGATGGTTGCAAAGGGGTAGTTGGCCGCCAGGACTTCGTTGTTGGTCAAGGCATTGAAGAGCGTCGACTTGCCGACGTTCGGAAGTCCCGCGATGCCGATGGAGAGGGCCATACCCCGGCCTACGACACGACCAGGCCCGACGCGGCAGCCAGGGCGCGCAAGTCGGACTCGGGGCGGGCTCCGGTGTGCGAAATCACCTCAGCGGCACACAGCCCACCGAGACGGGCGCTCTCGACGGGGTCCATGCCGTGGGTCAGGCCGTACAGGACCCCCGCCGCGAAGAGGTCTCCCGCACCTGTGGTGTCGACCACTTTGGCAACCGGCGCCGCGGCCACCGCCTCGGGCCCATGCGCGGTGAGGACCACCGAGCCCTGCGCCCCCCGCGTCATGATGACCAGGAGGCCTGTCTCCTCGGCGGCCTCGATGGCCTGCTCGTGCGAGGGGGCCCCGAACAGCATGGTGATCTCCTCCTCGTTGCCGAGCAGGATGTCGATGTCGTCCACGAGCAGGTCGAGGAACTCACGCTGGTGCCGCACCACGCAGAAGGAGTCAGATAGGGAGAGTGCGACCGATCCGTCCGCCCTGTGCGCGGTGGCCGCGGCGTGGCGCATGGCCTCCTTGGCCGAATCGACGTCCCACAGATAGCCCTCGAGCAACACGATGGAGGCGCTCTCGACAAAGGCGCTACGCACCCCCGCAACGGTCAGGGTCGACGCCGCGCCCAGGTAGGTGCCCATGGTCCGCTCGGCGTCGTCGGAGATGAGCACGATGCACCGGCCCGTTCCGAGCAGCTCCCCTTCGGCCGACTCGTTGCAATGCGGCTCGAAGACGACGCCGGCGTCCCGCAGGTCCTGGGTATAGGTGTGGCCGACGTCGTCGTCCGCCACCGCACCGATGAAGCCCGCCCGTCCGCCGAGCTCGGCCAACCCCACCGCAGTGTTGGCCACCGAGCCTCCGGACACGAAGCGCGGCGCAGGCAGCATCGCTTGGACCAATCGGGCCTTGGCCAGGTCGATCAGGGTCATCGACCCCTTGATCAACCCCGCCTGCTCGAGCACTTCGTCGCCGGTGGCCGCCAGCACGTCCAACAAAGGTGAACCGATGGCCACCAGGTCCAGGCCCGTGTCGTCCTCGTTCACACGGGTTTCAGGCGATTGATCGGCGTGCACGGAGCGAGAACCTAGTCGGAGCGGGCCGGGTAGCCTTCCGGGCAATGTCTGCGACTCCTTCCCCGTCTCCATCGCCACGGTCCGAGGATGTCTACCGGCTCCCCCGGACCGTGGAGCCCCACATCTACCGCATTGAGATTCAGCCTGAGATGGGTTCGGCCACCTTTTCGGGGACGGTGGGGATCGACGTGACGGTGCACGAGCCGGTGGACCGGATCGTCCTCAACGCGGCGGAGCTCGCCATCAGCGACGTAGAGGTGCGCACCCAGAGCGGTGACCTCATCGTCTGCACCGTTTCGTTCGACGATGATCTCGAGCAGGTGACGTTTCACCCTGCGGCGACGGTGGCACCCGGCACCTGCACCCTGACCTGCCGGTTCACCGGCACGCTCAACGACAAGCTGCGTGGCTTCTACCGCTCGACCTTCACCGACGACGGCGGCGAGACGCACACCATCGCCACGACGCAGTTCGAATCCGTCGATGCCCGTCGGGCCTTTCCGTGCTGGGACGAACCCGACCGCAAGGCCGTCTTTGAAGTGACCCTGACGGTCGACCGCGACCTCGACGCATTCTCGAACTCGCCCATCGTCGATGTCCGCCGGGTGGGCGACAAGAACGTGGTCCGCTTCTCGCCCACCATGAAGATGTCGACCTACCTGGTCGCCTTCATAGTCGGACAGCTCGAGACGACCGAGACGGTGGACGTGGACGGGGTCCCGCTGCGGGTGGTATTCACTGCGGGCAAGCGCCGGCTGGCCGACTTCGCGCTGGCCATCGGCGCCTTCTCGCTGCGCTTCTTCACCGAGTACTTCAACATCCCCTACCCCGGCGAGAAGGTGGACCTCGTCGCCATACCGGACTTCGCGGCCGGGGCCATGGAGAACCTGGGCTGCATCACCTTCCGCGACACCGCCCTCCTCATCGACCCGTCCACCGCGGCCCGCGCCGAGCTCGAGCGCGTGGCCGACGTCGTGGCCCACGAAATGGCCCACATGTGGTTCGGCGACCTCGTGACGATGGGGTGGTGGGAGGGCATCTGGCTCAACGAGGCGTTCGCCACCTTCATGGAGATGCTCTGTGTCGACGCCTTCCGGCCGAAGTGGGACCGCTGGGTCGGCTTCGCCCCCTCGCGTGAGGCGGCTCTCGCCATCGACGGCGTGCACGCCACCCGGCCCATCGAATACCCGGTCGGCCCCCCCAAGGAGGCCGAAGGCATGTTCGACCTCTTGACCTACGAGAAGGGCGCCGCCGTGCTGCGCATGCTCGAGCAGTACATCGGTCCCGAGGTCTTCCGTGACGGCGTGCGCACCTACCTCAAGGCCCACGCCTACGAGAACACCGTGACGACCGACCTGTGGGACGCCCTCGAGAATGCCAGCGGCGCCCCGGTCCGCGACGTCATGAACACCTTCATCCTCCAGGGGGGTCACCCGCTGGTCTCCCTGCAGGGCGACACCCTGCGCCAGGAGCCGTTCTCGTTCGGACCCGTTCCCGACGGCACGGTCTCGGCCATCGGTGATGTCTGGAACGTCCCGGTTGCCGTGCGCGCCCTGGCCGTCGAGGGGAAGCCGGGAGCACCGGAACGCAAGCTCGTCCTCGACGCCACCCCCGTGTACCTCGGCGAGGCCGCGCGCGGCCTGCCCGTCGTCAATGCCGGGGGGTGGGGCGTCTTCCGGGTCGGCTACGACAGCGCCACCCGCCTGGCCCTGGCCGACCACCTCTCCGAGCTGACGCCGCTGGAACGGGCAAACCTGGTGGCCGACACGTGGGCCACCACGCTGGCCGGGCATTCCACGCTGCAGGAATTCCTGATCCTGGGGGCCAAGCTCGGGCTCGAGCCCGATCCGACGCCATGGGCGCCGGTGGCAGCCGCTCTCCACCTGGTGCGCCGGTTCGCGGCGGCGCAGGACACCGAGGCGCTCCACCAGGCGGTGCAGGCACTCGTCGGCCCTCAGCACCGGCACCTCGGCTTCACGGCGCATCCGGGGGAGGGGGAACGCACCCCGACGCTGCGCGCCCTGACCATCAATCTCTTGGGCACTGTGGGCGAGGACGCGGAGGTGCGGGCCGAAGCCGCCCGCCGGTTCGACGCGTCGCCGATCGGGGGTGGCAGCGGCGAGCCGATCCCCGCCGACGTGGAGTCCGCCACCCTGGCCGTGGTGGCCCAGCTGCTACGGCCCGGCGACTACGACGCGCTCCTGGCTCGCTACCGGGAGGCCGCCACGCCCCAGGAGGAGATGCGGTCGCTCAACGCCCTGTGCGCCTTCCCCGACACCGAGCTGGCCGCACGCACATTCGACCTGGCCATGAGCGAGGTCAGGACCCAGAACGGCTGGATCGTCATTGCCGGGTTGCTGGCCAACCCCGTGGCGGGACAGGCCACCTGGCTCCGGATCGCCGCTGCGTGGGATCGCATCCTCGATCGGTTCCCCAAGAACGCCCACGCCCGTATCGCCGAAGCCATCCCGGCTCTGTGCGGCGACCCCGCGTTCGCCCAGACCGTGGTGCAATTCCTGGCCGAGCACCCACTGGCCTCAGGGCCGCGCCGTGTGGCCCAATCGGTCGAACGGCTCGGGGTCAATGTCGCCTTCGCCGCCCGCGAGCGCGGCCGGCTGGGTGAGGCCCTCCGGGCTGCCAGCGCTGCCGCCGGATCTTGAGCGCCCGCACCGACCCGGCACTCCACGACCCGCGCACGAAGGCGGTCATCGGGGCGGCGCGCCAGACCCGTGGGTTCATGCCCGACGACGAGGGCGAGGCCCTACTGCTGGCCGCGTTGCGGGCCGGCCGTGCCGCGCCTGGCGGCGCGCGTCCCGCGACTTTCGTCGAGATCGGGGCCTGGTGCGGGAAGTCGTCGCTCTACCTGGGAGCGGCGGCCGAGGCCACCGGTTCTGTGCTGTTCTCCGTCGATCATCACCGCGGCTCGGAGGAGAACCAGCCCGGCTGGGAGTACCACGAGCCCGACCTGGTGGACCCCGACCTGGGCCGGATCGACACCCTGTTGCAATGGCGCCGGGCCGTCAGCGCGGCCGGGCTCGAGGGCTCCGTGGTGGGTGTGGTCGGTGACTCGCCCACCGTGGCCGAGCGCTGGAGTCACCCGCTGGCGTTCTGCTTCATTGACGGCGGCCATGGAGAAGAGCCGGCCTGGGCCGACTTCAGGGGATGGGCACCCAAGGTCGCCCTCGGGGGTTGGCTCGCCATCCACGACGTCTTCCCCGACCCCGCGGACGGCGGCCGCCCCCCGTACGAATTGTTCTGTGCCGCAGTGGACTCGGGGGAATTCACCGAGGACGGTGCATGCGGGAGCCTGCGCGTCCTGCGCCGGGTGAGTCCGCCACCCTCCTAGGACGTCCGGGCGCCCGCGGCGGGCACCGTCCGCTAACCGCTGAAGGGGAAGTCGTATTCGGGCGAACCGACGATCCCGGCGAGCACGTCCTCGTCCGTCGAACCGGTCGCCAAGAGGCCGACCCAGAAGGCCAGCTCCGATGGCGCCGCGGAGCGGTGCAAGAATTTGGCGTAGTAGCCCGCCACGACGTCGCCGCGGTGCTCGGGGGAACTGAGGATGTCGATCGCCAGCTGCATCCGCGTGGTCCCGGACGCCAGTGCTGCCGTCCAGTCCGCCAGCCCCCCCGGGTCCGCCGGCCGGTTCAGCAGGTCCTGATACAGCGCCTCGACGAATCCAACGTTGGTCGATCCCGACCGGGCGAAGAACTCCGGCGATGACACGATGTCGGCTTGGACGACCTCATCCCAGGTGCCCGACGCCAGGATGCTGCCGAACGTCGCCAGACCCGAACTGTCGGCCGGACGGCCGAGGTAGTCCTGAAAGTAACCCTCGATCAGGTCGTGCTGGTACTCCGGGGAGGTCGCGAGACCGGTCGCGAATTGTGCCCGGTTGATTGCCCCGGAATTGAGCAGGCCCGACCAGAAGGAAAGCCCGCTGGGATCGACCGGCCGGCCCAGGACGTCGAGGTAGGCCTGCGCAATGAAGCCGTTGATGCCCGTGAGGCTTGGCCCAGAGACCACAAGGTTCAACGCCGCCGAGGTGCTCGGCGCATCGTTGGCATCACCGCCGTAGGTGGCGGTGAGCACATAGGTGCCCGCCGCCTGCGCGGCGACCGTCACCGACGCGCTGGTCCCGCTCAGAGGAATGGAGCCCAGTGCGATTGTTCCGTCGAAGAACTGGACCGTCCCGGTGAGCGAGGCGCCTGGCGGAGTCGGGGACACCGTTGCGGTCAGTACGACGGATTGGCCGATCGCCGATGGGTTGGCCGAGGCGGCCAGCGCCGTGGTAGTCGCTGGCAGCACCACCGACCGTGGGTTCACCACTTGATTGATCGGGGAGGACGTGCTCGCCAAGTCG
>Ga0182018_10005250_pt1 | contig 10512 bp, 7 predicted proteins | sample 812P2MmetaG_FD_120490 | JGI IMG/M metagenome (GOLD analysis project Ga0182018, IMG submission 120490) | Permafrost microbial communities from Stordalen Mire, Sweden - 812P2M metaG | ecosystem: Environmental > Terrestrial > Soil > Wetlands > Permafrost | place: Sweden: Stordalen | collected... | reverse complement strand
TCGCTACTCAATCTCCGTTGGTGCTGAAGCCAGACGTCGAGTGGCCACTTTACGAGAAGCCCACCGTCACGTCCACTGAATGCTTCCACCACGACCGCGCTACACTCGCCTCATGCGGATTGGCACACGCCTGGCAGCCTTACCGTTGGGATGTGACCGATGTCGTACGCCCCGGCAGCAACGATCTGGAGGTGGAAGTAACGCACGGCCGCAGCCGGCCGCGGGGGTGGTGCGCCTCCTCCGGTTGCCGCACCCGCCGCCCAAGCTGCTGGCGGGCGAGGCGGCCGGGCGCAAGCCGCCGCAACTGCGGCACCTGCCCCACCGGCAGGTGGAAGAGGCCGGACTGTCGCGCCGCCTACGGGTTTGCTTGGCCCGGTCCGGCTGGTGGCGCGGTAAGATTCTCGCAGGCGATGCCGCTTGATACAGACCATGGCGGACAGATAACGCGGTCCTTCCCCGTGCCTCGACAGGAACTGTGCGGGAGTGAAAACGACGGCCGGATTGGCAGGCCAGTACCGCCTATCGCACCTTCCCACACCACCGTTTGCCGCTTTTTGTGTGGGAGGCGGCGCCCACCTGCCCAAGGTCGCTTCTTTTGGTGGCTTCGAGGGAGCTTGATATGAAAAACATGCTCGCGACTTTCGCTATCGTTCCGCTGCTGGCGGACGTGTTGCCGGCACAACGGCCCTGGCAACAGATCACGGTGCCGTCCGTGCGCGAGGCGGCCGCCAACTTCAGAACGCCGCCGCACGAATACGGCGCTATCAACCCGTTCACCAGTTGGAACGGTCCGGACGCCAAGGAACGCATGGCCCGGATCGTGCAGGATCTCGACCAGCTCTCGGCCAATGGCGTCTTCATCGTCAACATGTCGCCGGGACGCGGCGAGCCCAAGTACCTCTCGCCCGAGCATATCGCGCAGATCAAGTTCGTGGTCCAGGAAGCCGCCAAAAGGGGGATGAAGCTGTGGATCCAGGACGAGTACGACTACCCCAGCGGATTCGCCGGCGGCAAAATCAGCGAGCAATATCCGGAACTGACCATGCAGGGGCTGGACGCGGACATACGCATCAGCGTCATGCCCGGCCAGACGCTGATCATGCCCACGCCGCCGGACACCTTGGGCGCGCTGGCGGTGTTCGCGCAAACGGGCACGGTCCAACGGGTGCCCATCACCTCTGCCGGAATCAAATGGATGGCCCCGGCGCCTCCGCCCGGCGCAGGCGGCTACCCGAAACCGTGGGAGCTGATCCTGGTCCGGCACGTCTTTCGCAGTTCCCCTACCCGCATGTCGGCACGGGCCGACGGCACCCGCGCCAAAGACAGCCAGTATTCTCTGATCGATTACCTGAATCCCGACGCCACCCGCGCCTTCCTGAAGATCACCCACGAAACCTATAAGGCGGCCGTCGGGGATGAGTTCGGCAAGACCATCCTGGGCTTCTTCGGCGACGAACCCGACTACACCTGTTTTATCCCCTGGACGCCGCGGATGTTGGATGAATTCCGCCAGCAGAAGGGCTACGACATCCAGCCGTACCTGCCGCTTTTCTTCGCGCCCAAGATGACAGATGAGGCCTGGCGCGCGAAGGCCGACTACTGGGACGTCTGGAGCGGGATGTTCCGCGACACCTTTTTCGGGGTACAGGCGGAATGGTGCGCGCGCAACAACGTGGAGTACCTGGTCCACCTGAACCACGAGGAGCAGGCTCTGAGATTAGACTTGCCCGAGGACCATATCCGCAACGAGGGCGACTTCCTCCGGGACATGCGGCATGTCGAGGTGCCGGGCATCGACAACCTGAGCCAGCTCATCCCCAGCCGGGTGCACGCTCCGGACGGGACCTGGAACGAGAATAATAATTTTCCCAAGCTCGCATCCTCGGCCGCACACTTGTTCGGCCGGCCCAAGGTCTGGACCGAGTCGGCCGGCGGCCTCGGCATCGATGGCAAGTTCCAGTTGGATTATCAGGTGGTGAGGGGTGTAAACGCGTTGCAGGTGCGTATTCCCGTGACGCGCGGCGGCCCGGGCGGGACGAGCGCCCCGGTGAACCCGGCCGCGCCCATGCTGGCGTGGTACACCGACCGCGCCGGTTATTTGATGGCCATCGGACGCCCGGCAGCACAGGTAGGTCTTTACTATCCTTCCAACAGCATGTGGATGGGCGACGAAGAGGCCGATCGCAGCATGACCAGGCTGGGCTGGCAGTTGTTCGAACACCAGGTAGATTGGGACTACTTCGACGAGCAATCGCTCAGCGGAGTAGCCTCGCTCGAGGATGGCGGCTTCAAGAATCTCAGCGGACAGATTTACCGGGCCATCGTGGTTCCGTCGACGACGGTGATCACGCGGACCGGTCTGACGCGGCTGCAAGCCTTCGTCAAAGCCGGCGGCAAGGTGATTTTCGTCGGAAAGACTCCCAAACTGGTTGTGGACAAGACGTTCCTGGATGCTAAGGACGCACCGGATTTGAGCTTCGCTACGCTGATTGAGCCCTCTGGCGAGATCACCACACGCGTGTTTGCCGCCTTGCCCAAACCGGATGTCAAGCTGAACGCCGAGTTCCCGCGGTTGACCTACACCCACCGCACCTGGCGCGACGCTGACATGTACTTTTTCTTCAATGAAAGCAACAAAGAGGAATCGCGCATGGCAACCATCGCGGGCCGTGGACAGGCGCAAGCCTGGGACCTGACCACGGGCGAGATCCATCCGCTCTCCGCGGCCGTTGGCGACGGCGATTCGGTGCGCTTCCCGCTGGTCCTGGGCCCCTACGAAACGAAAGTCGTCGTGGTTGGGCCGCTGCCCGGTGCGGTGGGCGCGTCGGAACCCTCCTTCGCGTCCGGCATTACGCTGGCCGAACTGGGCGGAGATTGGGCGCTGGATCTCAACGGCAAGCAGTTGAACACGCCTCTGAAATCGTGGGAGGACTTGGGCGCGCCCTCCTTTGCGGGACCGGCGGTTTATCGGAAGCAGTTTACAGCTTCCGCGGCGCCGGCCGGGAAACACGTGTATCTCGAAATCGCCAACGTCAACGACTACGCACACGTAAAACTGAACGGGAAGGGACTCGAGGGCCACGCCTGGCAGCCTTATCGCTGGGATGTGACCAGCGCGTTAACGGCCGGATCGAACGAGCTTGAAGTGGAAGTGCACACCACTGCTGCCGGCCGCGGGGGTGGTGACGCTCCGCCTCCTGCTCCCGCTGGCGTGGCGTCCCCCGCAGCCGCTGGCGGGCGAGGCGGCAGGGCACAAGGCGCCGCGGGAGCCGTGGCCGCGCCACCCGCCGCCGGACGGGGTCGCGGCGCCGTGCCACCGCCGGCCACGGGCCTGCTCGGCCCGGTTCGCCTGGTGGCGCACTGACCCGGAACCAAGACACACGGAGTATGAAACATGTTCAAACGATTGTTTGTTTCATGGTTCACCGCTTACCGCCCCGATATTTTGTGCGGCGCTTGATTCTTCCCTTTCCGATGCTCTTCGGCTCGGCGCGCGGCGTGGCGTAGGCCGACGAGAACGAACGTTTTGGAATTCGCTTTCCGGGAGGGGCCGCGTAGCGTCCGAGGTTCGTGGATTGGTGGACGCTACAGAACCAGTATTTATGGCCGGGCGCGCCGGGTCGAGGGCGCACGATTCTTGCAACTGGAACGGTCCGTTCCTTGCATACAGGACACTGACTCGCGGCTCGCGGCATATTGCCAATATGGTACCGCTAACAACCCTGTACCCGATTTTGTACAGAGAAACCTCGAAAGCCGCGAATCATCCGACTCACGCGAATCGTAGAATCAGTAACTTGCCTAGAATCAGCGCCGCAACGTAACCCGACTCCCACTGGCTTGCGCCAGGCTACTAAACTGAACAAAACCAACAACCACCCTCCCTGTCATCGCCGCGAATCGCTAAAAGATCATCTTCAAACCGAACTGAATCCACTTGCTTTATGGAGAAACCGGAGTGATTGATGTCCTGACCGCGGTGAGTACCGCAGAAGGAGACGAAACGAAAATGATCACGGAAAGCGCAGAAACCAACGAAAACGCAGCCGCCGTTGCGGAGCAGGGCGCGCAGCTGGGGGACATCGCCGACCCGCAACATGAGCAGTAAAGCAGGCCGCGCAGCAGGGACTCCATTTTGGGCCGATGCTCGGTTCCGGGATTCCGGGTGTTCTCCTTCAGCTTCTCCTGGACCAGATCGAACGTCCGGGCATCAACGACCGCCGCGTGGTTGGCCGCGACGACCTCGCCGTCCGCGCGGATGCGTGCCGCGTAGAGCGGGTTCGCGAGCATCTTGTAGACGTGGCATTTCCGCATCGCATGGCCGCCGTACAACTTGCCCTCCTTGGTCGTCCACTGCTTGTCGTGCCAGCCGAGATCGATGCACTTCGCCACGATGCCAAAGACATTCTGGCCCTCCAGATACCACTCAAAGATCTGGCGCACCCGGACGGCCTCCTCGTCGTTGAGCACGAGGCAGCCGGCTTCGAGGTTGTAGCCAAGCGGAATATGGCCGCCGGTCCACTTGCCACGCTTCCGCGCCAGCACCTGCTTGTCGCGGGTGCGCTCGGAGATGATCTCGCGCTCGAACTGGGCGAACGACAGTAGGATGTTCAGCGTGAGGCGGCCGAGCGATGTCGTGGTGTTGAACTGTTGCGTGACCGAGACGAACGTCGTGCCGTGCTTCTCCAGGATCTCCATGATCTTGGCGAAGTCGCGGATGGAGCGGCTCAGCCGATCCACCTTGTAGACCAGCACGCAGTCGACCTTCTTGGCCTGAACATCGGCAAGCAGGCGGCGGATGGCGGGCCGCTCCATGTTGGCGCCGGTGTAGCCGCCGTCGTCATATTGCTCAGGCAGCAGAGTCCATCCCTCGCCGGCCTGGCTGCGGACGTAAGCCGTGCCGGCGTCTCGCTGGGCATCGAGCGAATTGAAATCCTGGCTCAAGCCCTCCTCCGTCGACTTGCGGGTGTAGATGGCGCACCGGATCGTCGGGGCCGAAGCGGTTCCGTTGCCGTTACTCTTGTTCGCCACGCTTCACTCCTGGCCGGTGTCCGAGGTTATAGAAGGCAAAGCCGTTCCAGCGGGTGCCGGTGGCTTCCGTCACGGCTTTACTCAGAGATTTGAAGATCCTGCCGTTGCACTCAAAGCCGCCGTCGGCGCGCACGTGGACGATGACGTCCTTCCCTTGGTAGCGGCGAATCAAAGGAGTGCCGGGCAGTGGCAGCCGCGGGTCCAGTGCAGGCCTGAGCCGCGCTTCGACCGTTCGAGTCTCATCGATGGCGTTCTTGAGGAAGTTCTTCGGCGCGCGGATACGCAGGTCGGCATCGTCCGCGATCTCGAGCGCACGGCGGCGCGCACGCTCCGAGAGGCCGCCCCACGCGTTCGCCTGGATGCGCCACGCGACGCGGCGGAACAGGAACTGCTTGTGATTGGATCGGGAGGCCTCGCCGAAGAATTCGCGGTACTTGTTCTTGAGCTCCGCGGTGGTTAGGCTGCGCAGGCCCTCGATCTCTTCTCTGATCCGTGTTGGATCGACTGCGGTTTCGTTTTTCATGGTGTTAACCAGCAGTCACATGAGGGCTCTCTATCTCCGGCAAGTCAACTTGCTGGCTGGCAGGATCGGGGAACAGCAGCCGAACGAGGGCATCGCCGAGGATGGCGGCAACTTGCTGAATGGCTTGATCGAGCGCGGCGTCGCGATCGCGCATGAGCGGTCTCCTTTGGAAACCACCCACGACGATCTCCGCTTCGCGGTCGAGCCGGCGTCTGGTGGGATGTGATCGGTGCGGCGTGTAAACCGCGTTCGTTAACTATATACGCCGAGCTGGTCCTGGTTGTCCGGGTCGGAGCGCCAAGTACCCAAATTGGGCTTGGCGGGACAGCTTCCGGTTGTGCATCCGACCGCAATATATGGCCGGCCACGCGCCGCATTCCGGAATCGCCGCATTCACCCGAGTCCGAACACGAAGACGCGCTATGCTTGACGTGGTTTTCCGAGTAACGGCACGCATCAGGAATGATCTGTCGCGGAGGGCCGGCACCTTGAAGGTGACGCCAAATGTGGCGCGCCACCGCCAGTCATCGTATAACAGAGATGTTACCCGTAGCAATTCGTAACCGAGGAGAACATCAATGCCTTTACTAAGGCCCCGGGCAGTTAGGGCCGACAAGCCCGGTCCCGGACGCGTGCCCGTTGCTGCCGCCGAAGACGACAAAAACCTCAAGGCGGTAATCAAATGGATTCCGACTGAGTTCATCGGTTTCTATCAAGCCATCATGGCTGCCGTCCCTGTGGCGGAAGGCGGCGCCCGATTGTGGTTGTCCGGCTTGGGAATTCCGCTATGCGCCGCCTGGATCGGCTTTGCGACTAAGCCCACGGGAGCGAAACTCGCGTGGCGCCAGATCATCCTCGCCGCAGTCGCATTCACTTTTTGGGCGGCGGCCGTTCAGAGCGAGGTCCTGCAGGCGAGCATCGACTGGTGGAAGCCGTGGATGGGAACCGTGCTGCTACTGTTGGGAGGCATCTTGCTGCCAGTAATCGACGGAATTCTGAAAGCCCTCGGGTTGACGCAGGGTGAGTGAGGTTCGGCATGTCAGTTGAAGACGTGCTGGTTGCCATTCTCGGCCGCGAGGAAAAGCCGGTAGGCGGAGGTTTTCTGACCGGCAAGGACGCCGTGCTGACCTGCGCGCATGTCGTCAACGCGGCGCTGGGGCGCAGCCTCCACGCAACCGGTCGCCCGTCCGGCGAGGTTCAGGTGCGGTTGCCCGGCGCCCCCGTGCCCGTCAAGACGGTCATAGAACCCGCGCCAGACGGGTGGGAGGATCTGCCGGCATCCCAGGTGGGCGGCGGCGATCTCTGCATCCTTAAACTTCCCGCAGGTTCAGCAAACGGGCCGTCCACCCGCCTTCGCATTTACGCCAACGCCGCCGGCCGTCCCTATCGCGCCGCCGGTTTTCCGCAAAACTGGCAAGGGGACCTCGACATCAGCACCGGAGACATCCTCGGGCGCGATCAGTTCGGTCTTCACCTGCTCCGTCCGCGCGGCACTGCCGATCCCAAGAAGTCGATTCTAGACGGCGAGCAACGCCCAGCGGGAGTCATCCATACCGGTTTCAGCGGCTCTCCTGTCGAGAGCGGGGACGTTATCGTCGGGATCGTGACCGAATCGCGGCAGCCATCCGATGTGACGGCCTACATGATTCCCGTCTCGATGTTCCCGGACCGTTTCAAACCGCAGACCCAGGAGGACCGGAATCAGGTTCTCGAATCGTACCCGCACGTTGGCGTGCTTGAAGCCCGCCTCTCTGAGCAGCGGTTCACGGGTCGTGTTGCCGATACATTCGACCTCAGGCTCCGGCTCTGCGAGACCTTCCACGACGCGCTCGAGGCCCATCGCACCAGTGGTGCACAAGGGGAGTTGGAGTATCAGGTCGGCCGTGACCTTCGAGCATTGGAATTCGCGTCCATGCTTAGTACCCGCAAGGACCGATCCGGCCGGGAGCTCAAAAACGTCCTTCTGCACGCGCCCGGCGGCGGCGGGAAGTCTTCGTTCCTTATGGAACTGGTCCTTTCCGCGGCGGACCTCGATCTCGTGCCCTTCTATCTCGACTTCTCCAAATCGAGTGAGATCGAGACCGCCACAGCCGATGCCAGGAGTCAATTGAAGGAATGGTTCAATCAGCTCGAAGCCTTTGGCGACGTCGACGCCCTTCTCGAGTTGGCCAAGCCGTCCGGCAATCTCCGGCCCCTGCTCGTCATCGACAGCTTCAACCAGGCAACGCGGCAATGGCGCGAGGCTCTCGAGACCATCACAAAACTCTCGAACCAGGCACTAGCTGGCGCGTCCATCATTGTTGCGGACCGCATGGTGGACCGGGGTCCGGCGATGAACGTCTTCCGTCAAGCCGTCATTCCGCCGCTTGCGCCATCCGCCTATCGGGAAGCGCTCGAGGGAGGGGCCTTCGGAACGATCCGCGACGATCCCGAGTGGTCCGCCATCTTGGCTTCGCCGATGTTCCTCAACCTCCTCCTGTTACTCGCGTCAACCGGCGGTTCCGGCAGCCCCGTCCGCGTTCCTGGCCGAATGCAGATCCTTAACCGCTACTTCCGCGAGACGTGCGGTTTCACGTCGGCCGATCTCAAGCTCGTCGCCGATTTCGCCTACGAGGTTTATCGGAGGCGCCAGCAGACCGCGATTCCAAAGGCGGATCTCAAGGCATTCTACGAATCGGCGGGCGCTCCGATTGAGGAGCGCATCGAGGAGAAGGGCCTGATTCACGACCTCGGGCAGGACTCCGAGTTCCGGCATCAAATCCTTCACGATGCACTCGCGGCGCTGAAGGTGGCGTCGGCCACCGAGCGCGAAGAGGAGACCCTGCTCCGCGCACCCGCCTTCGAAATCGTATCGCTCGGAACGGCCTCCCAGGACGCTATCGAGCTTGCCGTCGAAGCGCTTCAGTATCCTGAGGACCTCTTGGCGAAGCGGTTGCGGCCGCTCGAGGCGCGTGAGTTTCTGGCGGCAGTCTTCGACTGGAACTACTGGATCACGCTCCAGTGCATCGCGAGCTTCGACCGCCGCGGCGTCTCGCCCCTTCCACCCTGGTTCCGTCACGCCATCTACGCGCACAATCTTGGTCGGCGGTTCGATCCCTTCCTGCATACCGCGGCTCGCGCCGAGCAACTGCGGCTGCTGATTCCAGCCTCGCCGGACCTCACCTACTTTGACGCGGTGACGAGAGAGGGTTTCGACAGCGCCGTCAGCCAGGCGGTCCGCGGCGTCACGGAGGCCAACGACGCAGAGGAGAAGTATAAGAACGAGTGGCTGGATGTGTATCTCTGGAGCCGGCCAATGCACGCGGCGGCGCTCGAGCCGTTGTGGGGCGACCCGGTTCTGTCATGGACCGCCGCCAACGGCATCCGGCGCTTTGAGATCCCGGAGGACATCACCGATGAGCTGATCCGCATCTACCGCATCTCGCGTAACACGTCGGACTCCGCTCCGAAAGCCGCCATGTTCCGCTGGAGGATAGCCCATGCGCTCGGAAAGGGCCGCCCAAAAGCATTGGGTGCATTAACTGAGATCGGTTTCGACCCGTTTGAGGACCCGTCCGTACGGTACGGAGCCATCCGGAGCCTGATCGAGCTGGCGGCGACCGGATGTAGCGCCGATGACCGGCGTCACGTCTTGGAGCGCGTCAGGTCCCGCGTCCCTGAGCTATTCGATGCCGACGGTCTGCGCCGCCTTGGACATGTGAGGAGGGAGCTCCGGAGGTGCTGCGCGCTCAACGAGCCTCACGTTCAAGGACGTGAAGGCTGGCGTGAAGAGTGGCTTTCCGAGGGCCTGGAGCAGTTCGGCACCATTCTCCGTGAGGGCGCCTCGCAGGCGAGCCAAGCCGGTTTGGTCAGGGAGGCCGAAGTGTGGGAAGCTTGGGTTTCGGCGGCAGAAAGTGCGCGGAAAGACGATGGTGATTGGAACGTCCGCAAATTGAAATGGCAGCACCCCTTGGAGGAAGACCAATAATGGTGTCGGAATCGCCGAACAGAGAAAGCGGCGCTGACTGGGACAGCCGGTTCATGAAGATCGCGAGGGAGGTATCCTCGTGGAGCAAGGACCTGAGCCGGAAGGTCGGTTGCGTGATCGTCGGGCCAAAGAACGAAATCCGGGCAATGGGCTACAACGGCTTCCCCCGGGGCGTCAACGACGCAGAGGAGTATCGCCACCAGCGCCCCATGAAGTACAAGTGGACCGAGCACGCCGAGCGCAACGCCATCTACAACGCGGCGCGCGTCGGCATTCCGCTCGAAGGCTGCCGGATGTACCTTCCTTGGTTTCCCTGCATGGACTGCGCCCGGGCGATCGTGCAGACGGGCATTGCTGAGCTGATCTGCATCGAACCCAACCTCAGCGATCCGCAGTGGGGCGTAGACTTTGCGGAAGTGCCGCGGCTACTCGAAGAGAGCGGGGTTGCCGTCCGCTACTTGACGGAAGCCCAGCTTGGTGGTTGAGCGCTACCGCCGTCGTCCGCCGCTTTCCGCGCGGAGTGCTAATCAAATCGTCACACTGTGTTCAAGATGTCCGGCTTGAGACCGGACAACACTCACCGCGCCGTTAACCAATTCCTGGTTTCCGTCCAGAGATGGGGAGAAACGCCCTCTGGTGACGTTGGCTGGGGCGCAAACTCGGACGCTCAGCCGGATTGGGGGACAAACGGAGAGACGCGCAAGTCGTTAAATGTCGGCCAGTTGCGGACTTCGGGGCAGAGAGAGGCGTTAACGAATTGCTGGGGGATTTGTGCTGAAAATGAATTTGGCTCCCCATAGGGGATGCGAACTCTATGCGGTTTGGTTAACACCTAGTTGCGTCGCGGTTCGCTCGACCATCACTACAGAACAGCCCCTTTTTGTCTCGGCCATCCAAACCGGAGAGCCCTGGTTAAGTTTCATGAGATCAGTAGCTTACCTTGTCTGCCCGGCCCCCACTACGCGCTTCACCATTACCACGAACAGCACCT
>Ga0182018_10005249_pt1 | contig 10514 bp, 9 predicted proteins | sample 812P2MmetaG_FD_120490 | JGI IMG/M metagenome (GOLD analysis project Ga0182018, IMG submission 120490) | Permafrost microbial communities from Stordalen Mire, Sweden - 812P2M metaG | ecosystem: Environmental > Terrestrial > Soil > Wetlands > Permafrost | place: Sweden: Stordalen | collected... | reverse complement strand
CTTCCGGGTTTGCATTAGAGAGGTGAGAAGGAACACACACCCAAATTGGCGCGAAGTCCAGCGCTGTCTCAGGTAGGGCGCGCGAGTCATGCGTGGAAAAGCACGACCGAAGGGATTACAACATTCCTTTGCGCTCCCAGGCGCGGCTCGCTGAGGTGTCTTTCTGGGTGCCCAGAAGAGAGCGGTAGAGCCTTTCGTGCTCGAGAACCACATGTTGCCAACTATAGTGCGTCTTCGCATGTTCTCCCGCCTTTTGCCGTGCCTCGACTACAAGCGACGGCGTATCTAGCAGGCGCTGGAGCTGGCGGCGAAGGCCCAGTTCGTTCTCTGAACCTCGATAGCTGTAGCCCGCGTCGGCCACGACTTCGAGGTTGGAGGGCGTATCGTTCACGAGGACGCAGTTACCAAATCCCATCGCTTCCACGAGGGCTGGATGTGTGCCTCCCACTTCGTCCGGGAGTACGAACATGTAGGCATTTTTCTGCAAGGCAACATAGCCGTCCCCGTATATTCCTCCGGTGAAGATGATCCGAGGGTCACGTGTCGATTTCAGACGAGAAATGTATTCCTTGCCCCAGGGGTCATCGCCCACGATAACCAGCTTCTTGTCGGTGCGAACCTGTTCGAACGCGGCAACCAGGTGATGCACGCAATTTTCCGGGACCAGCCGGCCAACAAAGAGCACGTAGTCTTGAGGACTCAAATTGAGCCGCTCCAGCCACTCCCCCCCAACGCCGTTGGATTCGCGAATGCCGTAGGTGATGAGCTTAGTTTCCGAATGATATTTCTCGCGGTAATATTCCTGGACTTCACGAGAATCAGCGATTAGGGCGTTGCAGAACCAAACCGCGATGCGTTCCGACAAGCGGAGGTAGGTGCGCGCCGGCCAACTCCACTTGGCGCGCTGCCAATCAGTACCGTCAACCGAGCAGACGACTTTCATGCCAGCGAGGCGGGGAAGAAACGCGAACAGCGTTGTGCCAGTGATGAAATAGTGCACGACATCCACTGGGTGAAACAGAACGTGTAGGGTCGCGAGGAAGGAATGTACGATCGTGCTAAGGTTCTTGGTCTGAATGGTCGGCAGGGTGACGAGTCGTACCCCGTGATAATCGTCGCCGCGATGAGTGCTTAAACCCTTGCGGTTATAGAAGACCACCTGGTGGCCGAGTTCCACCAATCGGCGCGAAATCTCGTCGGCCGCGGTTTCAAATCCACTATATTGCGGCGGAAGCGCCTTAAGACCGATCATGTTAATGCGCATGTACGTCCATTCTTTCCTAAACTCAGTCCTTACCTATGAAAAAGCAACCGGGACCTGGAACACATTAATTTCGAGACCAAGACCCACGCACCGTTCGAAAAAAGTCCCGGGGCATGGGCTAACCGTGTTTGCCGGGTTCTTGTCTTCCAATCGGCAGAAGCTGTTCGAAGTAATAGCCGCGAATCATTTTTTCCAGACTGCGCCGGCTTCGTGCAGCAACTCGAAGGCTTTTCAGCACTAACCATTGTAGTGCTCTTGGATGCAATCCCCGCAAAAGGGGAGAATCATTGATGGCAATGGCATCGTGCAGTTCGAAAACTCTTCCCCGCTCCGCGAAGGACTTGCTTCGGGGGTGGAGGCGCAAATCGGCCCACAGTCGAGGGACATGTTGAAAGCGGTACCCCTTTCGGGCGAGCCGCAGATAGTACTCATAGTCCATGGTGTTGTCGAGGCTGAGGTCGAACCAATTCCCGTCCTGAAATATCCGTTGCCGGAAGAAGCTGGTAGTCGTTGGGATGTAAAGGATGTGCAGATAGGAGAGCATAAAGGGACTAAACTCGAGCTCACGACGAATTCGTAGGGGCCGGCCAGCCTGGTCGATCATGACGTAATCGCCATACAGCACATCTGCGTGTTCGTTCCTTTGGAATGTCTCTACGACCTCCTGAAAGCACCCGGGCCGATACCGATCGTCGGAATTGAGCCAGCCGGCTATATCACCAGTCACGGTTTTGAATCCCTTGTTCAACCCGTCGCTCTGCCCGCGATCAGGCTCGGAAGTCCAGCGCAGATATTCCCATCCCGGCTGGGAACAGAATTTCCGGAGTATGTCGACGGTGCCGTCGGTGGAAGCTGCGTCTACGACGATGTGCTCAAGATTCGGATAGTTCTGATTCTTCACGCTGAGAAGCGTATCCTCGATGAAGGCTGCTTGATTGAAGGTCGGAGTGACAATAGAGATCTTCGGGATAGTCGGCAAGGACATTCAAGTTTCGGTCTAATTATTTTTTGTCCGCAGGATCATTTCCCCGAGCCCGTAACGCGCCTGCTCTGCGGGAGCCTGAAGGGCGACGTCGTAGGTGACGCTGTGCCACGGTCCCCAGGGCTCCTTGACAAGATATCGCGACTGAACCACTTCGAAGCCGTTGAGGAGCGACTTTAAGCGTTTTTCGCCATATACCCTGTGCCAAGGTCGGAATACCATGTCGGCGCCGACGGGAATGGTAAGGAAAAGGAGGCCCGTAGGCTTCAACAGGGTGGCGATTTTCTGCATCGCTTTCAGATCACCATCCTCATCCTCGGAGGAACCGTAGCGGCCCGACAAGCCGAAGTGTTCAATCGCCGAGCAAGCAACGATCACATCGAATCCATCGCTCAACTTAACCTGATTGAAATCACCCTGGATGAAGGAAAACCCGGAGATTTCCTGGACGACGGTTGCATCCAAGTCGACACCCACCACCTCATAATTGAGGGCCAGCATAGTGGGCAGAACGGGAGAATTTCCACATCCGATTTCCAAAGCTCTCTGACTTGCCCGAGGCAAATTGGCACAGATCCAACCCCAGTCAATGAGCTTTTCTCCGGCCAGATCAAAGCCGCCTCGAGGCTCGCCTCTCAGCCAAGGCCTAATTCCAAGCCGTCGGTCGAGATTCTTGGCAATTGCTCTGATAGCGGTGCGAGTTCCCATTCGGAAGGACTCCTTAATCCCCTTCAGCTTTCATTGCGTTACTGGCGCCGGGCTGCGTTTCTGAACTTCGCGTATGTGGAAATGCAGCGGTGGTTTCTCAAGAGTCCCCTGTGCAGCGCTGTAAGCGGCACCAGTATGTTACCAAACTCCAGAAAATAAATCCGAATCGGCTGCGAGCTGAATCTACGGGCTACGAGAAGCTGATTTTCATTCCCTTCTTCATTCCCCCCTCCACACTCGCTTGCTATGAAGATTAGTCAGGATGCCCCTAAACTGATTAGCTGTCCCGCGCCGGCGCACATCCTAATTCCCTTCTTTGATCATAACTACAGCTAACCGGATCAAGGAGCAAAACCGACACGACTTTTTCGAATCTTTGCAATTACAAAATGGTCTGGTGGCTTCGACTCTCAAAATGATGATGAGAGTCTCGAAAAGCGGACAGTAGCAACGGCAGCGATAACAGCTGGCTAGTCGGGACCGTGGTTATCACTCTTGCGTGCGCAGGTTTTTGCCTACCTCCTGGAGTAGGCGTCACTGTTGGTTTGCCAGGGCGGCGAGCCTCTCCGGGGAACACTCCGTCGGCTTACGGCTTCTGACTACTCGTGCAGGGACACCCGCGATGATGGAAAAGGGTGGCACCTCTCCGCGCACAACAGCCCCGGCCGCGATCACGCATCCTTTGCCAACATGGCAACCGTCCAAGAACGTGACATTTGCCCCGACCCAGCAGTCGTCCTCCACCGTGATTCCTTTCTTGGTCACGCCCTGCATCCGGATTGGGATGTCGGTGCGCGAGAAATTGTGATTCTCTGCGTGAAAGGAGACATGTTGGCCCATGATGACGTGCTCTCCAATGCGAATCGGTCCACCGGCGCCGATGAACGAATACGCGCCGCAACCTGAGTTCTTGCCGAATCGAAGACCGGCGCCCAGGCTGAAGATCATACTCGAACGAATCTCCGAATAGGCTCCAATCGTGACGTTGTCACCAAGATTGACGCCCTCGTAAGAGAGTCCATCAAGAATGACGCCGGTTTCGAGCGTCACTCCCTTACCGAAACTGCACAAACTGACGTTGCGCAGCTTTACTCCAGGAGCCATGAAGACGATGGCGGGTTTGCCGCTCAGCAAAAATGTTCGAATCACTCCACGAATAAGCCACGAAAACCTCCGCAACAAAATCATCACGAACAGGTGAAATGGAATACGCCGGTCGATTTCGTACTTGCGGCCTTTGAGCCTGGAGAGTACAGCCTCGACAAACGTATACAGAGCGCCAGACATGATTTAGGTGATGCGGGGAGCAGGCTCGACGGGCGCACTGACATTTCTGCCAGTCCCGACCAGCCCTGGTACGCGAGCGGGAATTCTAAGTAAGGGTGTGGACCGATGTCAACGCGGGTTCTGCGGCAGCAGAGCTAGAGGGTTTTAAGCCCGTGATGTCGTGCGCGCCAGCGGTTTTGGATGCGCCCTTGAAGCTACGGGGCCGTCCACTGCGCCACCGGGATCCACGCCAGACTCACCAGATCGTTCCTGACAAAGGTCATCGATCCGTTCACCGTCAAGGTACTTTGACCCATCAAGTTAATATTTCCCCCTGACGCGAATGTGGCTGGCCCGTCGAAGGTGAAAAAAGTCACCATCTCGCCGGGACCGAGCGAGCTCTGGATCGTTTGGATGGGTGTCGTTGAGGGATTCAGGCCGACCGAGTGTGCCCCCCCGATGTTGATCGAGGCGGCCGGACCAACTTGAGTCGTAATGCCGGAGGTAGGGGGAAGATTGGAAGATCCGTGATAGTACCCCTCATAATCATTGTCTTGATAGACGATTTGAGCAGAATTTGTCCCGCTCACTGCCGAGTCGGGAGATCCAAAAATCTGGTTATGAATGAAACGGATTCCGGAGGCGTTCGGCGTCGCAACGTTCAACAGAAAGCCGGCTCCGCCATTGACTCCAACGTCGCTGTTAAACCAGGTGTCAGAAATCGTCACGCCGATGTTTGAAATAAAGTTAGCCCCGGTGATCTGATATGCGCCCCAGAGTTTCTCGTGATGCGAGGCGTAAAACGAGATTCCCTGCGCTCCGTCAATATGCACGGCCGTACCCGCCAACTGAGAAACTAGCCCTTGAAAGGTGATGGAGATAGGATTCGCCATAGTTCCGCTAGCTACGGCACCGATATAGATATTGGTTCCATCTCCTTTTGCCCGTCCGTCAAATTGGCAATCCTCAAAATGCAATTCAAAAGCGGCGCCTTCGATTCTCAGAGCATTTGCCCCACCCGGAGTACGAAATACGACTACTTTGTCAAAACGTACCCACTGACTCATCGCCTCAAAACCGTTAGTGGTTCCTTTCAGGTGCACACCGACACCCGCGAAGTTGAATATTTGAATGTCTTTAAGCGTCGAATACCACAAGCCTGCGTTCGAAAGCGAACTGGCATCGAGAAGGATTGCATCCTCACTGGTGTTCCCGATGGATCCGACAAGGCGAAACCCGGACATTAGCACATCGATAGCGGGACTGCCATTGCTCTGCGGGATGACAAATACTGGGCTGTTGCCGTTCACAGATTGCAGCGTGGTCCCAGTGCAAGCTGATACGCAGGGATCAGCCTTATCTGCGGGGCCCGACGCACCCATGCCGATAAGCCGCAGCCCGTCGCGCAACGTGACTTGCTTTACGGTGTAAGTAAACGGACCGAGATAGATGGTGACGGCCTTGGCTCCCGGATCGATGGTTCCCAGATTCAGATTCACTTTTGGAGAAACCGCGTAAATGACGCATCCCTTCGCGGGACAAGCAGCCACAGCATCGGGGACCCCGTTGGGAAAGGTTTCGGCGAACAGGATATTCGAGAGGTTCGGCACGCTGACTACCCCGTTGGCGACCCCGATGGGGGAGCTAACAATCGACGAAGCGGCCGAAAAAAGCGGAATGGAGTAGGGCGTCCCTCCCGGGGTGGTGACGGGTTGGATCGACGGTGCAGAGACGGTTCCCAAGGCCGCCGGTGAAACATTTGGAACTTGCGACGAAGCGGCAAGCGCAGTATTCAGGTTCGGCGCATTCTGACCCGAAGCGGTGGAAGGAGTCACCTTCACGAACGCGGAAGGAGGCAGACCGCCGAGTGTCTCCGCGTCTGAGGCCTTCAGAGCGTAGGGCACGCTTACCAGTAACACTCTAGGCTGCTCCTCTTCTCCCTGCAACTGTACCTGCATTCCCAGCCAGCGCGGCTCGCCCGAAACGAATAAATCGAGAGGGACGCCTTGGCTCGCTGCTCCGAGGAGGACTTCGTAGTGGCCTTTCTGATCCAGCTGCACATTCTGAGTCTCCTGCCACAGAGGTGTTCCGCCCGAGGAGTCTCGGTAGACTGAAAATATGGCGCCCACAGTACCAGTGCGCGGGTGTCCCGAACCGTCCTTCAGCGCCCCGTTGAGTTTTACTAATCGAGGTACTGGAATGCACATGCTGTCACCGCTCGTGCACTGTGCGTTACACAATGCGGCCGACAAGAGTAACAAAGGGAGGAACAAGAAAACTACCGTGGAGCTTCGCATGTTTTTCCTCCAGACTGAGACTACATGGGCTCGTTAAGATTGGATAACGGGTCGTGCTCGGGATCAGGACAGGCTCTCTCGCCAGCGGTAGTGTTCGGAATGGCCTGACGAACTGACGCAACCATGTCCCCAGGAAAATACAATCGGAGTGCCGTTCGCCTTACCCAACCGCGAGCGGTAAAGACTCTGGCATCCGGGCTGGGGCGATGCTCGAAAAGATGTCCATGAGCCGGCGGTAATTCTGTTCCGGACTATATTTGGTTTCCACCAACTGCCTGCCGCGCTTTCCCATCAGCTGCAACTCATCGCTGCGATTCGCCATTTCAGTTGCTCGCGCAGCGAGGTCGTTGGCGTTACCGGCTTCGAAGAGACGCCCCGTCACTGCCTCCTCCACAACGTAGGGAAGGCTTCCAATTCTGGATGCGAGGACAGCTTTGCCAGCCGCATAGGCTTCGAGAGCGACCAGGCAGAAAGTCTCAAACCACTCGGATGGAATTACAACGAAAAGGCTGCCGAGCAGCAGGTCCCATTTCTCCTGCCCGGTCTTGAAACCCACGAGTTCGATGTGATCGAGTTTTTTCTGCACGACGTAGTTGCGCAGGTCATCTTCCAGTTCGCCGGTTCCAACGATCTTCAGAGGCAGATGCGGCAGCTTCTCGAAAGCCCGAATAAGCGTCCACAGGCCTTTCTCCTTGCTAAGGCGACCCAAGAACAGGACGTAGCCACCGCCTCCCGGAGACGGGAGAACTTGTGAAGCATCGATGAAGTTGGGCTTCAGGAAAAGCCTTTCTGACGCGACCCCTATTTCCAGGAGCTTTTGCCGGGTGAATTCCGTAAGGCAAATGTGGCCGTCGATCTTGTCAAGCACTCCGGCAAGCCGATGGAAGCCGATCGCCGCCGCCGCAACGGCGCTGGCCACGTAGGATTCGCGATAGCAGCGGTTGCGCACAGCGTGGAGGAAATTCCCGTGCTTGCAAAGCTCGCAAATGTGGCCGTGTGTATAAAACACGCCGTTGGCACACATCATGCGGAAGTCATGGACCACCTGTACGCACGGAACGTTCAGCGATCGCAACGAGCCGTAGACAGACGGCGAAATCAATGGGAAGAAATTATGGATATAAGCGACATCGGGGCGATGTTTCTCTACAAGATCGCTGAGATCGTCACGAGTGCGGCGCGAGTGGATAACCTCTGCCGGCAGCGTTAGTTTCTGCCAAAGGCGGTAATCCTTAATTTCGTCGTTATGCCGCGTATATGGGACAACGTCCTCTCCATGTTCTTGAAGAAGTCGCAGCTCGGACTGGGCAACCGCATCCTCGCCGCCGAACCGTTGGTAGAAATCGTGAATGAAAAGTATCTTCATGAACGATGCGGAAGCTAGCCGGTTGAAGTTACCACCAGCGAATCGCCCCGGAAAGCGGGATCCAATTTCTCCGGCGGCCGAATCCTGATCAGCGAAAGCATGGTTACCAGCGCCCAGAACGTGAACCCGAAGGGACTGGAATCAATGTCCTCTCCGACAAACGCGAACAGCAAGAAAACAAGGAACAGGGAACCGACGGCAAACGATACTGCATCATTCCTGTTGCGAAGCAACTTCACCGTCCTCACCGTTAGCACCACCACCAGCACGACGAACACGATGAGACTCAGAAGTCCCCCACCGACAAAAACATCGAGAAAGATTGAGTGCCCGGATCCAAGTTCAGGATCGTACTCCATTCCCAGGTTACGAGTGCCGGCTAAGTACCCAAACCCCAGCCATGGTGAACCGGTCACAGTAGACGAAATCAGGAATGCCCATAGTCCGACACGTCCGGTGAGTGTATAGACGGTGTCGGGATCGCGATACTCGCTCAATCCGCTGAAAAGACCCGCGGCCAGGGCGACCGCCGCCAAACCCCAGAACGCGTAAACCCAGGGAAGGGCCTTTATATTCGGACGCTTCACCGCGGCGACAGCGAAGACTATACCTACGGCCAGCCACGCTATTCGCCCAAAGGAGAAAAGCAGTATGGCGCAGAAACAGGCGCCCAAAAAAAAGAAAACAGGGGCGGAGAGCTTGCGGCGGGTGGTCATCAGCAAGACAATCGCAAGAGTGGCTGCAAACGCAGCTTCAGTGATGCCCAGTCCGCGCAGTCGAAGAGCGCCTGTTTCTGTAGGGAATAGCACCAAATCAGGGGCAACAACGACTGACAAGGCCATGGCAAGGCATAAAAGCGCGCTTCCCAGAAACAACCGGTTCAGACAAGTCTCGATCCCGTACCACTCCGCAAAGATCAGGGAAAAAAGGAACGCAACCAGAATCTGGTAAGCCTTGAACGCGGTCACTGCCGGTGCTATCGAAACAAACGTCGAGGCGCCCAGGAGCAGGATGACCAGCGCGGCCATCTTCTGCGGAAAGCGAAGCCGCAAACGTGGGCGCGTGCCTCGATGCATTCGGTAGAGCTGGCAGACCACCCACAAGCCCCCCATCAGCCATACGATAATGTTTACGATGATGGAAAAGTCCAACTCACCGCTCAACGAGGCCGTCGGGTCGCGAAGCCTGAACTTGGGCGGTCCCGAAAATAAAAGAAGGAAAAGCACCCCCGCGAAGAACCCGGCTCGCTGCTGGGGGAAAACGCGGTTCTTCCTGGAATCTGATGGCAGCGTCGAATCTTGTCCGGTTGGCGGCATCTTTTCTACCTATCCGCTTCTGCTCATCGGCGAAATTCGTTCGACTGCGAAGAATGCAATCTGCTAAGCGTGGGATGGGACTCCGGCCAACCGTCCGGCAATATGTTCATAGCAGCGTTGCAACCCTTCGCGCATCGAAACCACCGGCTTCCACCCGTCCAGGAGTTCGCGAGCCAGTTGGCAGTCCAATACCTGTCCCCAGATCGCGGTGGGGTGATTGGTTTGCCAGACAATTTCGATTGGCTTTCCGGAGATTGCAATAATCTGCCGCGCCAGTTCGCCGATGCTGATGCGTTCCTCGCTTCCGAGATTGAATGGACCGACCATAGTCTTATCCTGAAGTTTTTCAACAGCTCGGAGGATCGCGTCTACTGTGTCGCTCACGAAGTGATACGAACGTGTCTCGGTTCCGCCGCTGGCCACAATGAACGGTCCCTGGCTGGGATATTCGAGGGCTCTGCGGCAGAAAACCGGGATAGCGGAACCCGTGGCGAGATCCAGATCCTGATTGGGGCCGTAAGCGCCAATCAGTCGCGCGATCGCCGCCCGCGACGTGCATCCCTGGGCGATGCTGAATTGTATCAATTTTTCTCCCAGCAGTTTTGCCCAGCCGTAGGAAAGCTCGGGGTTCGCGGGATAAGCCTGATTCTCATGGATCGGTGGGGAGTCTGGAGTTTCCTGGAGGGTGATCGGGTACACATGAGCACTGGAAGCGTAAAAGTAATAGGGTACTCCGTGCTTCAACGCGGCAGACCACACGTTGTGGTCAATCAGCGTGTTCTGACGGAAAACTTCTCCCGCCTGTTGCAAGTAAAAGCCGATGCCGCCGACCTTCGAGGCCAGATGAAACACCACTTCGACATCGCGACAGGCGCTCTCGCACACAGCGGCATCCTGCAAGTCCGCTCGACGAAAGTCGATCTGCGGCAGGCTTTCCTGGATGTAGGCCAGCTTGCCGCGTTCCAGGTTATCCACGGCGCGCACTTTCGCTCCTTGCATCAACAGGCGCGGCACGAGGTGCGAGCCGATGAACCCGGCGCCGCCGGTCACCAAAACCTTTTTTCCGATCCACCAGTTAGCCATACATGCCGTTCCTGTCCAGGTCGAAATCCTGCCGTTTGAGCCTCTCATTTTCCCTGCAAGATTGTCATGCGTCTTTTGACCTTCGCGCTCGGAAGAACTGGCCACACAAAACCACTCTCACTCGAATCGGGCGAGTGAGAATGGAACCGCTCTCGCTTAACGATCAGATTATTTCCTGCAAGGCAGGGGAGACTAGCGGAAATGCGTTCACTCGACTTGAGAGTAGAACCGG
>Ga0182018_10005247_pt1 | contig 10520 bp, 8 predicted proteins | sample 812P2MmetaG_FD_120490 | JGI IMG/M metagenome (GOLD analysis project Ga0182018, IMG submission 120490) | Permafrost microbial communities from Stordalen Mire, Sweden - 812P2M metaG | ecosystem: Environmental > Terrestrial > Soil > Wetlands > Permafrost | place: Sweden: Stordalen | collected... | reverse complement strand
TTCACGCCGCCCGCGGAGTTCGTCATGCGCGACGAATACTGCACCTGAAATCCTTTGGAGGGATCGTTCGCCGGACCGTAGTCGAAGACCGCCGTCATCGTGTCCCAGTTGCGGCGCCCATCGTGCCAGGCATAAATTCCGCCATTCGCCACCACACTGCGCGGGTGCGGATATCCACTAAACCAGTGCACCGTGTCGATCTGGTGCACGAGCCACTGATCCGGAATACCCGATGAATAAGGCCAGAACAATCGGAACTCGAGATATTTCCTCGCGTCGAAGGGTTCGTATGGAAGATTCATCAGATAACGCTTCCAGTCCGTATCTTCTTCCTTCAGCAACGGCACCACGCTGGGACGGCGCCAGCGTCCGGGCTGGTTCACGTTCCACGTCATCTCCACCATCACGATGTCCCCGAACTGACCGGACCGGATATACTCAGCCGCCTTTTGATACGAGGGCGTCGACCGCCGTTGCGTTCCCACCTGCACGATCTTCCCGGTTCGTTTCACCGCGGCCAGAAACGCGCGCGCGTCCTCCATGCGGTGCGCCGTCGGCTTCTCCACATAGGCGTCGCGCCCAGCATTCACCGCCTCCACGCCATGCATGGCGTGCTGGAAGTCGGCGGTCGCCACCAGCACCGCGTCCACATCTTTCCGGGCGTAGAGTTCGTCGTTGTTGCGAACCGTATCGACTTTGGCGCCGCTCAGTTTTTCGATGTACGCCGCACCCTCTTCCCGCCGCCGGCTCCAGAGATCCGACACCGCGACGAGCTCGAAGTTCTGTTCTCTGCTGTTTTCAAGAAACGCGGGAATGAGCGACTGTTTCATGCGATCGCCACAACCCACCACGCCCACCCTCACACGGTCGTTCGCGCCCACAATCGCCGCGTAACTGGAGGCATTCCACGCCACGGCTCTGGCGGCCAGCGCTGCGCTGCCTGTCTTCAGAAATTCCCTGCGATTCGTCTCCGGTGTTGTCATTTGTTCGCCGCTCCTCTCGCTCGCATCCCACCGCTGGGCCCATCTCGCACCCCGGATTTGCTCCCGCCGCATTTTACCTGGAATGCGGTGGAGATGCGCGGGGACAACGGCACACCCACATTCCTTCCCCCAGCGTGGCACACTGGATGCATGAAGGCGCTGCTGCTCCGCGAGTACAACCACCTGGAGTTGCTCGATCTGCCCCAGCCGGCGCCCGCTCCTGGCGAACTCCTCATCCAGGTGGCCGCCTGCGGCATCTGCGGTAGCGACGTCCACGGCTACGATGGCTCCTCCGGCCGGCGCATTCCCCCGATCGTGATGGGCCACGAAGCGGCTGGCGTTGTCGCCGTCGTTGGTGATGGCGTAATCGCTTTTCAGCCGGGCGACCGGGTCACTTTTGATTCCACGGTCTACTGTGGGGCATGTCCGTACTGTCTGCGCGGAGAGATGAACCTGTGCGATCGCCGCCAGGTCATCGGCGTTTCCTGCGGAGAATACCGGCGCAACGGGGCTTTCGCCGAATATGTAACCGTGCCGCAGCAAATTGTTCACCGGCTGCCGGATTCGATGTCCTTTGCCGAGGCCGCTATGCTCGAGCCGGTCTCCGTGGCTCTCCACGCCGTGAAAGTCAGCGAAATTCGTGGCGGAGAGACCGCCCTCGTCATCGGCGCGGGCATGATCGGTCTGCTCACGCTGCAGGCGGCTCGCGCCGCCGGCTGCCGACGCGTACTCGTTGCCGACGTCGATGCCACGCGCCTTCGTCTCGCCGAATCCCTGGGCGCCACTGAAGTCCTCCACGCTTCCGGCGACGATCTCGTCAAAGAAGTCCTGCGTCGCACCGGCTCCGGCGTCGACGTGGCTCTGGAAGCGGTCGGCCGCGACGAAACCATCCAGGCCGCCATCAACTCCACGCGCAAGGGCGGCACCGTGACCCTCATCGGCAACATCACGCCGCAGGTCAACCTGCCTCTGCAGGCCGTTGTCAGCCGGCAGCTGCGCCTCCAGGGCACGGCAGCTTCCTCGGGAGAATACCCGCAGGCTATCGATCTCATCAGCCGCGGAGTCATTCAGGTCAAGCCGCTCATCACCGCAATCGCTCCGCTCGAAGAAGGTCCGCGCTGGTTCGAGCGGCTCTATGCGCATGAGCCGAATCTGATGAAGATTGTGCTCACCCCGCGGCCGGAGAGCGCCGCATGAGCGATGCGCTCTTTGACCTCTCCGGGCAGGTTGCTCTCGTCACCGGCACCAGCCGCGGCCTCGGCCAGTATCTCGCTCGCGCGCTGGCCAAAGCCGGAGCCGACCTGATCCTCACCAGCCGTCGCCGCGAATCCCTCGCCGAATTCGAATCGGAAATCCGCGCCCTCGGCCGTCGCACGCTGGCGCTGGAACTCGATGTGCGCGACCATGCCAGCATCCAGCGCATGGCCGCTGAAGCCGAAGCTGCGTTCGAGCAAATTCACATCCTCGTCAACAACGCGGGATGCAATGTCCGCAAGCCCGCGTTCGACGTCACATGGGACGACTGGAATCTGGTCCTCGACACCAATCTGCGCGGCAGCTTCTTCGTCGCGCAGGCTGTAGCGCGCAACATGAGCGCACACAGCTACGGGCGCATCATCAACATTGGCTCCGTCACCAGCGTCTTCGGCTACGCGGGGCTCGCTCCCTACGGAGCCAGCCGCGGTGGCATCCGCCAGCTCACTATGAGCCTCGCCGATGACTGGGGCCAGTACGGCATCACGGTAAACTGCCTCGCTCCTGGCTGGTTCAAAACGCAGCAGAACCAGGTCCTGTACGAAAACCAGGAGTGGGTGGATTACCTCGTCGACCGCATTCCGATGAAGCGACCCGGCCAGCCGCACGACCTCGATGGCGCCGTCGTCTTTCTCGCCTCCGAAAGCAGCGGCTACGTCACCGGACAAACGCTGCTCGTCGACGGCGGCATCTCGACCGGCTCCATGCGAGCCACCGTCGCGCCGAAGCAGCGCCCCTGAATCCCCGCGCTGCCGGCCGCCTACGCGCTGTACTCCGGTTCCGGAATCGGCCGAATCTCTCCCAGCAGGAAAATGTAGCTGGCGATCCCCACCACGAGGTACGCGGCGGCCACGAAGAACGCGGCTCTGAATGAATGCCGAATCCCCACCAGATACCCCGTCACCGCGGGCGCGCAGATTCCGGAAATCTGGTTCGAGGTGTTCATGATCGCGCCCACCGATCCCACGCTGTCACCGGGAGCAATCAGCGAGGGCGCCGACCACCCTACCGGCGCGGCAGCCGACAATCCGCCGATGGAAACGCTGATCCAGAAGACCGCGTGGGTGACCGTGTGCGCTCCCGCCGCCCCCAGAATCCCCAGCCCCAGTGCGGTCCCCGAAATCAGCACGGTGCGGCGCACCACATTCGCGCTCCATCCGCGGCGGATCAGCGCGTCGACCATCCAGCCTCCTACAAAAAGATCAGCGACGGTTGCAAATAGCCAGGGAATTCCGGTGTACAGGAACGAATGCGCCAGATCGATGTGCAAGGTTCTCGACAAATAAACCGGCAGCCAGGTGAGGAGCAGATAGAAAACGTAATTGTAGGAACCAAATCCAATGGCGAGGCCGATCACCTTCCGCCGATGCAGCAGATAGCCGAGCGGCACACGGCGCGCACTGCGCTGAGCGTCTTGCGCCGGCGCTGCCGCAAGCTGCTTGTGAGGAGGATCGTGATAGATGCCCCAGAACAGCAGGAAATAAAGCATGCTGGCTACACCCGTTGCCGCAAAACTCAGCCGCCATCCAACCCGCAGCAGCAACAATCCAATTACCGGCACGCCAATCGCCGACCCCAGTTTCGCTGCTCCATCGAAGAAGCTGGTCGCCAGGCTGCGCTCGCGCGGGGGAAACCAGTAGCCGACGGCTTTAGCGCTTGCCGGAAACGACGGAGCCTCGCCGACGCCCAGCAGGAAGCGCGCCGCGAAGAATCCGCCCAGCCCCGGAGTGATGGCGGCGCCGAACGAAGCAAGACTCCACAGGAAAGTGCTCACGCACCCCACGCGCCGCACGCCGAAACGATCCAGCAGAATGCCGGATGGCAGCTGGCACAGCGCGTAGGTCCAGTTGTACGCGCCCAGCAGCAATCCAAAGGTGAAGTCGGAAATCCCGAACGCCGCAAACAGCGCGTCGTGCGAGACCGAGAGATTCACGCGGTCGAAGTAATTGACCAGCACACCCAGTCCCAGCAGGACTGCGATGGTCCAGCGCCGCCGGTTCGGGTCCTGTACGCTCTCCGCAAATTCGCTTTGGGCGCTCTCGGCGGGCATCCCCGCATCATATATTGACGTTCACGGTCGGGGCCGGGCGCGCCCTCCGTCGCCGCTCCAGCGCAGGCAACCGCGCTCAGCCCGCGTCTATCCGCGTCGACGCAGCTCGCTCCCGATTCTTCCCACCTTTTGGAGCATGGTGAAGGCGCGTCGCTTCCACAGAAAGTTCTGCACCTGCTGCTTCAGCCGTGATCCATGGAAATCCACGAGACCCAGCTGGGCCAGAAACGCGAACAGCTGATGGTCCTCCGCGCCCGGCCTTCCGATTCCGCTGCCGCGGAAGATCGGATCGTTGCGATACATCAGGCGCGTTGCTTCGAAGAGAAAGGCTGTTGGATTCGTGTTCGGACGTCCGTAGTAGTCGAGGTACGGCCCATCCTGCACGCGAATATCGGGATGGATGAAGCCCTCAATGACGATTTCCGAATACGCGGGAACTTCAAGATGCCCGCAGTCGATCAGTTCGACAGGCTGCTGCTGCAATGCGCCAGCCAATTCGAATTCGTCCATCCCCGCGGGGCAAGCCGCACCGGCCGCGATAACAGTAGCCTCCGGCGCGCCGATCGCCACCACCATCGGCAGCTCCATTCCCTTTGCTTCGGCATTCGCGACATGCCGCGCCAGGTCGCTGCCCTTCGAAGCGCTGATGGTCGCCTTCTTCGGGCCCAGCAACTGCATGCGGTACACGCCGACGTTGCGCCGCCCGGTCTCCGGGTCCTTGCTGATGTTCAGGTGCCAGGTACCGATATACCGGCCGGCGTCGTGTTCGCTCCACTGCGGAACAGGAAACTCAAGAAGGTCGAGCACGATGGACGGAACCACATTCTCCAGCACCGGTCCGGTCCGCACCATCTTCGGCGCGACTGGCTCGCGCAGCCGCTTCCGCGCTTGTGCGATCACCCGCGCGGACGGCGTTCCTGGTTCAAACCCGAGTGCCAGGCCGATGCAGGCCGGGTCCGCCAGCCCGTTCGCAAAAACGTGCTGTCCAGGATAGCCCTTGATGTTCTCAAATAGCAGCGGCTTGCGTCTGGCTCGGGTCCAGCGGCCGACGCCGAATTTCCAGTCAATCCTCTCTTTGATTCGGAGCAGGCGCCCGGCGTCTTCCAGCACCTCGATGAAAGCGCGCAGATCGAGAGCCCCGCGCGGCTCCGGCGGAGCCAACGGATCGAATTCAGCGAACCCCCGTCTTGGAGAACCATTCGGCCGGGAGCCGCCCAGCGGAGTCCCGTTAGGCTCGGATTGCCCGGACTCCGGCTCGCTCGGCTCGTGCTTACTTTCCCAAAGAAGTTCTTTCACCGGACCCTGGCCAGCGCTTCCTCCGCGATTCGTTTCTTCAGAAGCGTGCGCGCCAGCCCGATCGCCTCGTCGGGTTCGATTCTTGCCGTCGCGATTTCCCGCAGGCCATCCACCAAACGGTAGTGTTTCCGCACCCTGGCAGCTCCTTCCAAGAACCGGCAAAGACCGCTCCCGAGCGATTGCCTGGTTGATGCAAGGGGCCGGGGGCGGCGAAATCCAGCGAAAAAAGGGGGAGGGTCAACTGAGACTCAGCGCGAGCGGACCAACGCCGTGACTCAACTGCGCCATCTTGTGCCGTTATAGCGAAAAATGCTGTGAACGCCGTCACCAGAGCGGTGCTGGAGGCTACAACTTTCCGGCAAGTGTGTGCCGCGTTAGGACACAGTCTCTGTGTTACTGAGAGTGATTACCTGGAAGGAAGCCGCAGCTCAGAGTTATCGGTGAAAATACCGTGCCGCGCCACGCAAATCCGGGCTTGCGGCCCGCTGCGGCAGCAACCCCATCACTCCGCCGCGAGCTTTCGCAGTCGCCCGCTCACGTTCCAAAACGCGCGGCTGTCGTGATACGCAGCTTTCCAGATCGAACCTTTGTCGAGGACAATCGGCGTCCCGTCCGCGGTCGTCAGGTTCCAGAGGCCGTGATTCTGCGCGTCAATCGTGTGCTTGCTGATGAACGCCCACAGCTGCAGGAATCTCTCGAAGTAGATCGGATTCTGCTTGCCGTATCGCTCGTGCATCATCAGCAGCGCGTTCAGCCCCTCCGCCTGCACCCACCACTCCTTGTCTGTGTCTTCCGGCTTGTCGAACGTCGTGCCGTACTGGAAGAACCCGCCATTCTTCGCGTCCCAACCATACGCCAGCGCGTGATCCACCAGCATCTTCGCCATGCGCTCCGTCTTCTCGCTCGCCTTGCCGTGGAGCAGCTCGTCGGTCTCGAGCATCAGGTAGGCCGTCTCCACATCGTGCCCGTACGAATCGTGTCCGGGGATCGCCTGCCATGTATTCGTAAAAAATAAATTCATCACGCCCGGTTCCACGACGATCTTGTCGCGCACAATCGCCAGCATCTCTTCGAGCCTCGCCCGCAGCGTCGGATCGGGCCACACCTTATACAGCTCAGTCCACGCCTCCAGCAGATGGATGTGCGTGTTCATCGACTTGTAGTTTTCCGGCCCAATGGGAATCGGCGGCATCACCACTTGCCCGCTCGGCGCCTCGGGAACCAGCGGCTTACCCTCCCGCGTCAACATCTCGAAATAACCGCCGTTCACCGCATCGTGCCCATGCTGGTCGGTCCAGAGAAAGCCCTTCTTCGCCAACTCCAGCGCCCGCGGATCGCCGGTCGCCTGATACGCCGCAGCCAGCCCGTAAATGCAGAAGCCGACGCCGTACAGATCCTTGTCATCGCTGAACTGTGGCGCGATGTGGCCATCGTCATCGAGTCCCCAGTAGAACCCGCCATACTGCTTGTCCCACATCGTGTCCTGGAGAAAATCCACGCCCTGCTTCACGAACGGCAGGTACGCGTCTTTGAGTGCCGGTTCGCGCATCACCACCTGCGACGTAACCCACGTCATGCGACCCTGAAAGACAGAAAACTTTCCGTCGCTGGGCGCCCATTGCCACGCGCGCGTGAAGTGCGAATGAAATCCCCCGTGCTCGCGGTCAATGGAGCGCGGAAACCACATGCCCAGCACATCCCGATGCAGCGCCTCGTCGACTTCCGCCGCAAGACGCAGATACGTCGCGCGCGTTCGCTGGGCATCGGATCCTGCCAGGGGCGTAGTCTGCTGTGCGGAGCACAGCCCGGAAACGCATAACAGCGCGGCAGCAAGAGCCTGTGCACGCAACGTGGAGTTCCTCTTGGAATCGCGGCAATGCTAACACATGCCTGACGCATCAGCGCGTGGCGCTCAGGATCGCTCCGGCAATCGCCTCGAGCGGCATCACTTTGTCCACGCTGTTCAGTTTGATCGCCTCCTTCGGCATCCCGAAAACCACGCACGTGGCTTCGTCCTGCGCGATGGTTTTCGCCCCTGCCTCCTTCATCTCCAGCATGCCCCGCGCCCCGTCGTCGCCCATCCCGGTCAGGATGACACCCACCGCGTTCGGCCCCGCGTAGCGCGCCGCGGAGCGGAACAGAACATCCACCGACGGCCGATGACGGCACACCAGCGGTCCTTCCCTGACCTCAACGTAATAGCGCGCGCCGCTGCGCTGCAGCAGCAGATGATGATTCCCCGGCGCGATCAGTGCCCGTCCGCGCAGCACCGTATCTCCGCTCTCCGCTTCCTTCACCGTGATCGCGCAGGACCCGTCCAGCCGGGCCGCGAACGCACGGGTGAACAGCTCCGGCATGTGCTGCACAATCGCGATCCCCGGCGTATCGGCCGGCAACGCCTCCAGCAGCGTCTTCAGGGCTTCCGTTCCCCCGGTCGAAGCGCCAATCATCACGACTTTCTCGGTGGTTTTTGCCATCGCGCCGCCGCCCGACGCCGGCGCCAGAACTGCATCTGCGGTCAGCTTCGGTTCCACCACGCGCCTGGGGCCCGGCCGCCGCAGCCGCGCTCCCGCCGCCGCTTTCACTGCATCGCAGAGCGTCGTGCGCGAATCCTCCAGGAACTGGCGCACGCCCAGCCGCGGCTTGGTCACAATCTCCACCGCGCCGTTCTCCAGCGCCTCCAGCCCGCTCTGCGTCCCCTCCTCCGCCAGGCTCGAACAGATCACCACCGGAATCGGATGCTGCGTCATGACCTTACGCAGAAACGTGAGCCCGTCCATGCGCGGCATTTCGATGTCCAGGGTGATCACGTCCGGTATCTGTTCGGCGATCTTCTCCGCCGCCGCATAGGGATCGCCCGCGGTTCCGGTCACCTCGATCTCCGGATCCTGAGCCAGCACGTACGCGAGTGTCTGCCGCACCACCGCGGAGTCATCAACGATCAGCACGCGAATCTTCGAATGATCCATCCCTCTGCCTCTCGGGTCCCACGATCCCCTGCGCGGCGCAACTCCGCATCATTGCAGCAGCCGGAGCCGCACTTCCCCCGTCGCCGTATAAAAGTCGATGTGAATGCCGCACGGCCCTCCCAGGCGCGATGCCGCGACAGCGAATCCCTCCGCGCGCAGAACCTCCAGCGCCCGTTCGCGGTTCAGCCGGCCCACCGTTGGACGCGACTTGTGCTCTTCAACCCGCAGCACATCCGCGCCCCCGAATAACTTGATCTCGACGTCCCGCCGTCTCGCCCCCAGCGCGTCGAACTGCGCCGCCAGATCGCGAATCGCGAAATCCACGTAGCGCCGCGCCGCCGCAAGGCTCAGCTTTCCTTTCGTCTTGTGCGGATGGCTCGGCAGCATCGGATGGCACAGCGCTGCGATGCTCAGCCCCCGATGCCAGAAGGTCACGCCCACGCACGATCCCAGCAACGTGCGCAAAATGGCTGGCCCGCGTACCAGGTGCGATTCTCCCGGCTGCACATACACCTCCGCCCATTCCTCCTCAGACGCGGCCATCGATCCTCCTGTACAAAGCCGGTCCCAGCGCATCCAGCGGAAGATTCATGTCGTGCAGCGTCTCGGAATGGCCGACAAACAAATACCCGCCTTCGGCAAGGCGATGGGAAAGCTTTCTGAGAATCTTTTCCTGCGTCGGCCGGTCGAAATAGATGATCACGTTGCGGCAGAAGATCGCATCGGCCTTCGCGCTGAGGCCGTAATCGGCGTCCATGAAATTCAGCCGCCGAAACTCCACCAGTCTGCGCAGTTCCGGCACAATGCGCACTCGATCGGCACCCCGTTCGCGGCTCCGCATCAGATATTTCTTCCGCAGCGCGGGAGGCACCGGCTCGACATCGTCCGCGGTGTAGATGCCCAGCTCCGCGTGCGCCAGCACTTTCGTCGAAATGTCCGTCGCCAGAACCTGGAACCGGAATCCGGCATGGCCCTCCGCGTATTCGCTCAGCACCATCGCCAGCGTGTACGGCTCTTCCCCTGACGAGCACCCGGCGCTCCACACCAGCAACGTCCGCCCGCCGGCCCGCGACGCCAGTTCCGGCAGCGCTCTTTGCGTCAGATAATCGAAGTGCTTCGCTTCACGAAAGAAATCCGTCTTGTTCGTCGTGACTACATCGATGAACGAGACTTTCTCCTCCCGCAGGCCCTCCTGCCCGAACAGGTACTCGCAATACAGCCGGTAGGAGGTCATGTTCAGTTCGCGCAGCCTCCGCTTCAGCCGGCCTTCCAGCATCGTTTTTTTCTCCGGCCCGAGACAAATCCCGGCCTCCGAGTAGACAAAAGCGGAGAGCCTTGCAAAATCCCGGCCGGACAGCGTTTCCTCATGTGTGCTCATAGGGGTTGCAGGGCGCGGGTTCCCGCGCCCCGCTTGCTTCCGTTACGCTGCCGCTTCCGCCGTCGGCCTGCCGGGATCCTGTCCCCGCACCGCCGCCAGCTCGTCGGCCGAAAAGACGCGGTCGATGTCCAGAATCATGATGAACTGCGCGTCCCGCTTGCCCATGCCCCGGATAAACTCCGTCCGGATCTGCGTGCCGATGCGCGGCGCCGGCTCAATCTGATCCGGCTCGAGGTCGATCACCTCTTCCACCGAATCGGCCAGAGCCCCGATGACGGTCGACTCATTCTCCAGCAGCACGTCCACCACTACGATGCAGGTGTTGCGCGTGCTCTCCGTCTTCGACATTTCGAAACAAAGCCGCAGATCGACCACCGGCACCACGCTGCCCCGCAGATTGATGACCCCGCTCATGAATTCCGGGGTGCGCGGAACCGCTGTGATCGTGGTCAGGTCCAGCACCTCTCTCACTTTGGCGACATCGGTCGCGAAGATTTCGTTGCCCAGCCGGAAAGTCAGGTACTGCCGGGTTTCTGTGATTTCACTTACACTCATCGTCCGACTCCTCTCTGTCCCTGATGGCAGGCGCC
>Ga0182018_10005246_pt1 | contig 10520 bp, 9 predicted proteins | sample 812P2MmetaG_FD_120490 | JGI IMG/M metagenome (GOLD analysis project Ga0182018, IMG submission 120490) | Permafrost microbial communities from Stordalen Mire, Sweden - 812P2M metaG | ecosystem: Environmental > Terrestrial > Soil > Wetlands > Permafrost | place: Sweden: Stordalen | collected... | reverse complement strand
CTTGCAACTTGTAGAGACCGAACGGCCGCGACCGAGGGGATGACGGTGCTGGTCAATAAGGCTTGCACATTTCTGGTGGTTGCCTGCGTGGGTGCTTGCTTGGCGCAAGCCGCGGCTGCGTTCGATTTGAATTCTGTTACGCTGCCGCCGCCGACGCAGCAGCAAAAGCCGGATTGGGCAGGCTTCTACATCAAAGGCAATTCCGGCGGCGGCTCCGACAGCTTTCCGTGGGCGACGCCCGGATCCTCGACCGGGTTTTCGGCGCCGACGTCCTCCGCTCCGCCAATCAACGAGAATTTCGGCTACAATTTCCAGTCGGGAAATTTCGTGTTCGGCCTTGAAGGTTCGCTGGCCGCGGCCAACTTCGACGGCAAGTTCACGGCTCCGTATTTGCCGGGCACCACGACTGGCGCATGGACGCCCAACATGAATTGGCTCGGCACCGTGACCGGCCGGTTGGGTTACTCGTTTGGCCAATGGCTCCCCTACGTCAAAGGCGGTTTCGCTGCGGCCGACGTCGGATCGCCGCTGCAGGGCGCTGCCGCGATCGGTTCGTTCTCGCAAGGTACCGAAACTGGCGGCTGGACGGCCGGTGTCGGCTTCGAATATCAATTTTCGTCCAAGTGGTCTTTAGGGCTTGAATATCTTTACACCGACCTCAGCAGTGGCGCTCCGAATGGTGCGCCCGGCTCGCTTGGCGGTGCGCCTATTTCGGGTTCGCCCGAAATGTACTCGACCGCCCTGAAGAGCCAGAGCTTGCTCGGCCGCCTCAACTACAAAGCCGGCTGGTAAGCGACATCGCCGCCGTTGCGAGGTACCGAGCGCCGTCGTTAAGCGCGGCGTGCCGAGGCAACGTAGAATTTGGAAATCTTGCCGGATCGCTTTGCCGCTGCGCTCGTGGTCAATGACGATGCGCGTTCACTGCGGTGGCGCGGCCGGCGCGCCGCGGCGCACGGTCTCGCAGTGTTCTACGAAGCCGGCAATCCTGCGGACCAGTTCACCCTCGAGCAGTGGCGCGTGTCCCTGGTCGGCAACTTCGATCAAGTCCATTTCCGTGCGCCGCGCGCGCATGGCTGCCACCGTTGCCGGCGAAAGCAAGTCGGAATTCGCACCGCGAATGACCAGCATTGGCACGCCGGCAAGCGCATCGAATTCGTGCCACAAAGCGGGCATGGGCCGCTCGACGTCGATCCCGGCGAGCGCGCGAGCGATGCCGAGATCGTAAGCGGGCTGGAGCGCGCCATGTTTGAGATGCCAAGTCCGCCGCGCCCCGGCGAGCCATTGATCCGCTGTCAGTTTGGGAAACTGCGCACTTAGGAGGCGGCGAAGGATATCGGCGCCTTCTTCGTAGGTGCGCGGATGCGGCAATTTGCCGAGATAGCCCTTGATGCGCGCGACGCCCTTCGCTTCGTGCACCGGACCGACATCGTGCAGCACCACAGCGGCGATCGAGATCGGGTGTGCCGCCGCGAGCAGCATGGTTAGAACGCCGCCGCGCGAGCTTCCAACAAACACCGCCGGGCCGACGCCAAGCGCAAACAAAACGCTGACGATGTCGCCCAGCTCAGTCATGCAATTGTAATTGGTGTGATCGGCGTCGTGATCGGAATGACCGCGGCCGCGTGAATCGATCGCAATGACGTGCCGCTGCGGTGGACCGGCGGCCAGCGCCGGTGCGAGTACGTCGAAGTCGGCGGCAGAGCGCGCCAGTCCCGGCAGGCAGACCACAGGGATGCCGGGCGCGGAGCGCATGCCGTATTCGCGCACGTGCAGCCGCAGACCGTCCTGCGCGGTTACGAAAAGACTCTTGCCCTGATCGAGCGTGCCGTGCCCCGGATCCGGCACCAGATGAGGGGAGGGCTTGTTCATCGCCTGTCCCTATCGCCGCCCATCCTCTCCACAGGCTTGGGGAGAGGTCACAAAAGAGACATTAACTGCGGGGCGGGCCGAAGGGCAACGAGGAAAAGCTCCTTGCCGGAAATTTCTCAGGGCGGAACTCGGCTGCTTTAGCCGCCGCGGTGGAGGTCAGCTTCGATCAGGAGCCGGGGATCGTTGCCGAGGCGGGCGCGATAAACCTGCATGTTTTCAATGATGCGCTGGACGTAATTACGCGTCTCTGAGATCGGAATGCGCTCGATCCAGTCGATCGGATCCACCTTTGGGTCGCGCGGATCGCCGTATTGCGCGATCCATTCCTTCGCCCGGCGCGGTCCGGCGTTATAGGCGACGAATGCCAGGATGTAGGAGCCGCGCCAGCTCGCGATGTCGTTGCCAAGCTCGGCGGTTCCAAGCTGGGCGTTATAGACGACATCGGCCATGAGCCGCCGCTGATCGAACGACACATTAAATCGCTTCGCGGTGTCCCGGCCCGCGGCCGGCGTGACTTGCATCAGGCCGATGGCGTTAGCGCTGGAGACCACCCGGCTGTTAAAGGCGCTTTCCTGGCGCACGATCGAATAGACCACGCAGCGCTCGACCTCCGGTCCGATCTGCTGATAGTTCGGCACCCCGAAATCCGGAAAAGCGTAATGCTCCAGTGGCAAGCCGTGGCTCAGGGCCGGCTTGCCGATCAATAGCGTCGCTCGCGCGTCGTTGTGGCGTGCTGCGATCTCGCCGAGCGTTGCCAGCGCCGCGGCGTCCGTTGTTTTGTCGGCAAGATCGGCCGACATGACGGCGACGAGGTCGCGCTCGTCGACGGCGTAGAGAATTTCGAAGACGCGCGCGATTTCGAGGTGGTGGTGCTCGGCGGACGGCTCCGGCAGATTGCGAAGCGTGACGGCATCGATGCCGAGCCGGGCGCGGGCAAGCTGGCCGTAATAGGCGGTCGGATAGCGCGCCGCCGCTTCGTAATGGGCGCGCGCTTCCTGTCCGCGCCCGAGCGCTTCCGCGGCGCGGCCTTGCCAATAATAGGAGCGAGCCAGAGTGATCGGGTTGGTGATGCCCTCGGCGATGCGCGCAAAATGGGCGAGAGCGGCCGCAGGTTCATGCAGGAAGCGCAGCGCGATCCATCCCGCGGTGAACTGCTGCTCGGCGCGATAGTTCTCGTTGATCGGCGCGGCAGCGGCACTGGCGACGGCGTAGGCCGACTTCAAGTCGCCAAGGTCGAGCAATTTGCGCGCAATGAGCCGCCGCTCGACCCACCACTGGTCGACATCGCCCAGCCGTTCCGGCTCGTGCGGCACCGCAACCATCCATTGCGCGGCCTCGGCGATCTTGTCGCTGCGGCGCAGCCACTGGACGCGGCTGAACATATAACCGGGATCGTGCCGACCTTCCGCAGGCACCTCTTCGAGCAGCGCCTTGGCCTTAGCGGACTTGTTGATGACCGCGGCGCGCGCCTTGCCGATGGCGAGTTCGACCGGGCCGAGGAGCCGCGCCGCCCGCAAACCGGCGTCGTAGTCCTCGACATCGAAGCGCGCGTCCATGCGCGCTTTCTCGTCGGCGGCGGTGACCAGGCCGGCGAAGGTGTCGCGCGCTTGCGTTTCGAGGTCCGCGGAAAAGCTATCCTTGCGCCAAGCTTCACGCAACACCGCCTGCGCCCCGGCGCGATCGCCCTCAGCAAGAAGTGCGCGGGCCAACGCAAATCGGCCCTTAGCCGTATGCGGCGGGTCGCTCCTGAAAAATTCGATGACCGTGCGCCGGTCGGCTTGCTGCTGCCACAGCGCCGCCTCGGCGCGCCGGCGCAGCGCCGAAATTCCCGGCCAGCTCGGGTTGGCGCCGATGAAGGCGGCGTAGCGGGGAAAATCCAGATCCGCCTCGTCGCTGCGCAGGATCACCCACTCGACCAGCTTGCGGGCGAGTGGATCGGAGATCGTGCCCTCAACGCTCGTCGCTTCATCCGGCCGGCCCTTATGCGTCAGCTCGATGGCTTGCTTCACCGCGGCGAGGTCGAGCGGTGAGGTGTTCGAGCTTGTCGCCATCGCCAGCGCCGGGGTGGAGCGTGGCGGCGGAGGAGTCGCAGTAGCGGACGGCCGCAGCGGCAGCGTTGAAGGAGTGAATGCCGGGGCGCTTCGCGGAACGTCAAGTCCGCCGTTGCCGATGACGCCAGACGCCGGAACGGAAGACGTCGCGGCGACTGGCTGCGTGGGAATCGTGAGAAACATCGGCCCAGGCGCGCCCTTCGTGGCGGCGTGTGCTGCGGGCTTCGCGGCTTTGTCCGGTTTATGCGCCGACTTCTCCGACTTTTCGGATGGTGCCGCAGGCTTCGCTGACTTGTCGGACTTATGCGCCGACTTCTTCGACTTTTCGGATGATGCCGAAGACTTCGCTGCCTTGTCGGACTTATGCGCTGGCTTTGCGGATTTGTCGGGCTTGCGCGCCGATTGTGCCTGCGGCGCCGAATTTGCGTCGGCGGCAGGCGCCGCGAACGCTTCAGCCGTCAAAAGGCCGACAGCGGCAAATGCGATAATGAGCCGAATGGCCGTCACCGGCACGGACCTTTCTGCCGCAGCGCCCCCGCCGGCGTTTCCGGAATTCCCTCTTCGGCTTGCGAGATTGACGAATTACTAATGCGCGCGCACCGGCACGGCGATCGACGAATTGTAGGGCGAAAACAGGGCACTGCCTCTGCGCGCGTCCCGATTCGAGTGTCTCTAGTGTATGCCATGAATGTGCAGTTCCTGCGGCGAGAATCGAGATAATGGCGGTGCGAAGGGGCTTTCAAGGCCCACTGCAACCCGATATCTATCCTGACGGCAGCACGGAGCGCCGCGAGCGGCGTGCTTCCGACAGGGATCGCTATCCAAGGATCGTGTCATGACTGCCAAGACGAGCTTCCGAGGCTCCTTCACCGCGCTTGTCACGCCATTCAAAAACGGTTCGGTCGACGAAAAGGCGTTTCGCGGCTTGGTCGACTGGCAGATCGCCGAAGGCACCAAGGGTCTCGTGCCGGTCGGCACGACGGGCGAAAGCCCGACGCTGTCCCACGACGAGCACCGCCGCGTAGTCCAATGGTGCGTCGACCAGGCGCGGGGTCGGGTCCCGGTCGTGGCGGGCGCTGGCTCGAACTCCACCAAGGAGGCGATCGATCTCGCCCGGCACGCCGAAGAAGCCGGTGCGGATGCCGTCCTCGTCGTTACTCCCTATTATAACAAGCCGACGCAGGAGGGGCTCTACCAGCACTTCAAGGCGATCAATGATGCAATCGGTATTCCGATCATCATCTATAATATCCCGCCCCGCTCGGTGATCGACATGTCGGTCGACACCATGAAGCGCCTGTCCGGGCTAAAGAACATCGCCGGCGTCAAGGATGCGACCGCGAACGTAGTGCGCGTGTCGCAACAGCGCGCCGCCATGGGTGAGGATTTCAACCAGCTCTCGGGCGAGGACGCGACCGCGCTCGGCTTCATGGCGCATGGCGGCCATGGTTGTATCTCCGTGACCTCGAATGTGGCGCCGCGATTGTGCGCAGAGTTCCAGGACTCCTGCCTCAAGGGCGATTACGCGAACGCGCTTAAGCTTCAGGACAAGCTGATGCCGCTGCACACGGCGCTCTTCATCGAGACAAATCCGGCGCCGGCCAAGTACGCGCTCTCGCTGCTCGGCAAATGCGCGGAGACCGTGCGCCTACCCATGGTGCCTGTCGCCGAAACGACGCGTGCCGCGGTGCGCGACGCCATGGTGCATGCCGGGCTGACCAATTAATGGTCCGCTCTTTCCTGCGAAGCGGGAACCCGGCGGGTAGAGCTGGGTGCGCGAGGAACAGGCGGCTCTCGAAACGGATTAAAACTGAGAGGGGTCGATGCTTGAAGAATTCAAAAAGTTCGCCATGCGGGGCAACGTCGTCGATCTTGCCGTCGCCGTGATCATCGGCGCTGCCTTCGGCGCAATTGTCAATTCACTGGTCGCTGATATCATCATGCCGATCATCGGTTCGATCACCGGCGGACTGGATTTCTCCAACTATTTCCTTCCGCTATCTTCGAAAGTTACGGCAACGACTTTGGCGGAAGCCAAAAAGCAAGGTGCGGTGCTCGCTTGGGGCAGCTTTCTGACTTTGGTCATCAACTTTCTGATCATTGCCTGGGTGCTGTTCCTGTGCATCAAGGGGATCAGCCGCCTGAAGACACAGACGCCCGCGGAGGCGGCGGCCGCTCCGTCCAAGGAAGTCCAGCTGCTGACCGAAATCCGCGACGCGCTGAAGAGCCGTTGATCGGGACGGCGCATGGCGGCGAAGGCTGAACGGAAGCTCCGCGTCGTCGCCGACAATCGCAAGGCGCGTTTCAACTACTTTATCGACGAAACCATGGAGGCGGGCGTCGCGCTCACCGGCACGGAGGTGAAGTCGCTGCGGTCCGGCAAGGCCACCATCGCGGAATCCTACGCCGACGCCCGCGGCGGCGAAATCTGGCTCATCAATTCGAACATTCCGGAATATCAGCAGGCGAACCGCTTCAATCACGCGCCGAAGCGACCGCGGAAGCTCTTGCTGCACCGCCGGCAGATCAGCAAGCTGATCGGCGCAGTCGAGCGTGAGGGTATGACGCTCGTCCCGCTTAAGCTCTACTTCAACGAGAAGGGCCGTGCCAAGATCGAATTGGCGCTGGCGCGTGGCAAAAAGCTCTACGACAAGCGCGACACCGAGAAGAAGCGCTCATGGGAGCGCGAGCGCGGCCGGCTGTTGCGGGACAAAGGGTGACGCGATGCCTCCGGTGACGTTCGATCATTGCGTTATTCATGTCACCGATTGGGAGCGCTCGAACGCCTTCTACACGACGGTCATGGGTGCGCAGCTGATCGCGCGGCCGGTCGGTTATGCCTACCGCTTTGGCGACCGTCAGCTCAACGTCCATGGGCCGGGCGTCGCGCCGGCCGAGGTCGCGCGTCTTCCGGTCGCTCCCGGCAACAGCGATCTTTGTTTTGAGTGGGCCGGGCCGATCGCGGACGCCGTGACCCATCTGGGGCGCTGCGGTATCGCCATCGAGGCTGGCCCAATGCAGCGCTTCGGCGCCAAAGGCGCGGGCGCCAGCGTGTACTTCCGCGATCCGGACGGTTCGCTGATGGAATTCATCTCTTACACGCATGATCCCGAAAAAGGGCCCCCGGCTTTCGGACAAGATCATGCGCAAGCTACATCCGGCTCCCATGCTATGAGAGAGGCGCCAGGCCAACACGATCCGACCGTCCTGCCGCCCGGCATCCCGATCCCGCAAGACGACGGCGCCGCGCGGCACCTTACCGGCATGAACCTGCCCGATCTTGCGCTGCCGGCGACCCGCCGCGGAGCCTTTAATCTGGCGCTCATTCACGGCCGTACAATTCTCTACATTTATCCGCGCACCGGCGTGCCAGGCGTCGATCTGCCGCCGGGGTGGGACGACATTCCCGGCGCGCGCGGCTGCACGCCGCAATCCTGCGGCTTTCGCGATCATTTTGCCGACCTCAAAGCGCTGGGAGTGGCCCACGTCTTTGGCCTGTCGACGCAGGATACCGATTATCAGCGCGAAGCCGCCGAGCGGCTGCATCTGCCGTTCCCCATCCTGTCCGACTCTGAATTGAAGTTCACACGCGCACTGAACCTGCCGACATTCTCGGCCGCCGGCATGACGCTGCTCAAGCGCATGGCGCTGGTCATCGATGACGGCGTCATCGGCAAGGTTTTTTATCCGGTGTTCCCGCCAGATAAGAGCGCCGCGGAAGTCGTTGCCTGGCTGCGTCGGGCTTGACGGCCTAGCGAAATATCGGGCTGGCAGCGAAATAACGCGCCATGAAGTCATTGAAGACTTGCACCTTGGCGGAGGCGCGGCGGCTCACCGGGTAGACGGCATAGATCGTAGCCTCGGGCAGTTGATGTCCGGGCAGCACGCGTGTAAGTCGCCCGGCATCGAGATCGTCGCGGAAAAAATCGACGGGGCCATAAGCGATGCCGAGGCCGCGCACGGCTGCCGACCTCAGCACGTGTCGGTGGCTGGTGACGATCGGTCCGTTCACCTTCACCACGTGTTCGCCGTCGGCACCGGCCAAGTGCCACTCATCGGGAGCCGAGACGTAGCTGTAACAAAGACAATCATGTCCCGTCAGATCCTCGGGCGCTCGCGGTGTGCCCCGCCGCGTCAGATAGTCGGGCGCGGCGCAGAGAATTCGGCGCGAGGTGTTGAGCTTGCGCGCGACCAAACTCGACGACGCGCCGCGCGGCATGTCCACGCTGATGGCGATGTCGTAGCCGCCCTCGATCGGATCGGTCAAACGATCGTTCATCGTGAGGTTGATGCGCAGCTGAGGGTAGGCGACGAGGAAGTCGGCGATCGCCGTCCCGATCTCGGCGAGGCCGAAATTTGTGGGCGCGATCACCCGCAATTCGCCGCGCGGCTGGTTGTGCAATACGCTTGCCGATCGCTCCGCCTCATCGAACTCAGCGAGAATGCGCCGGCACTGTTGGTAGAACATTCGGCCGGCGGCGGTGACACTGACCCGCCGCGTGGTGCGATTGAGCAGGCGTGTGCCGAGGCGCTCCTCAAGCTGCAGCACGTGCTTGCTTGTTGCCGCGCGCGACAGGCCAAGCCGTTCGGCCGCGCGCGTGAACCCGCCGGCTTCGATCACGGTGGCAAAAACCCTGGCGTTTTCAAAGCGATCCATTTGGGCTATGTCGATTGTCAACCGAGCGTTGACAATGTATTTCGCTTCGCACGGATTATCAAATCGGCCGTTCGGGATAAATTGCCGGCGGCTTCCGCGCTTGGCGAAGCTCAAAGAAATGCCGATGGAGGATGCCAATGTCGAAATTCATCGTCGCACCGCATTTTCGGCTGCAGGAATGGGTCGCCGAGCAGAAAGGCTATTTCGCCGCCGAAGGCCTCGACTATGAGTTTCGCGAGGCCCTCGACTCAAGCTCGGGCAGCGGACATCAACTCGGCAACAAGGTCGGCGCCTACCAGACGCTGGAAGCCGGCCGCACCTGCAACGTCAGCGGCGCCTGCCATTGGACCATGAACGTCGCGGCTTCGAACGGCCACGGCAAACTTTACGCCGAGTGCTACTCGGTTTCGCCGTGCGGAGTCTTCGTACCGCCGGATTCGCCGGTGAAGACTCCGGCCGATCTGGCCAGCGTGCCGATATCGGTCGGCTACCAGTCGGGCAGCCACTACTCGGCCATTCAGGGACTTGAGCAATATCTCAAGCCGCAAGACATCAAGCTGTCGTTCAGCGACGGCCTTCTGTTCAGCCGCATGGAAATGCTGATCGACGGCAAAGTCCCGGCGGCATCGCTGTTCAGCGGGCCGTATTATTTCGTCGAGCAGCTCGGCTTCCGGAAAATTATCGACACCACGTTCATGATTGCATCGATCGTTACCGGCACGCCGGAGCCGGAGGACGTGCGCAAGTATTTTAGGGCGCTGCGCCGCGCGCAGCGCGACATCGATCTGCGGCCCGAGCTTTATACCCATTACTACAAGAAAGAGTTCCCGGCGCGTTTTCACGATCAGATGGATACGCGGCGCTGGGGCCCGGGAGAGCGGCTGGTGTTCGAGCCATACTCGAAGCAGACTTTCGACGAGTCGTTCGAATGGATCGAACGACACGGCATCTTCCCGCGCAGCGAAATGGGCAGCGGCAAGTACGAAGCGTCGATTTTCGGCTAAGCGGTTGAGTAGCGTTATCCGGACGCGTCGAGATGCTTGCGAATCCGCGCGAAAACTTCGTGGAACATTTGCGGCGTAAGGACGCCAGTGTTGGTGTTGTAACGCGAGCAATGATAGCTGTTGAACAGCGCGAGCGCGCCCATTGGGTGGGCGCGGCCGTGGCTGAAAGGATAGTCGCGCCGCTTTAGGCTTTGCGCCGCGATGAAAGTTTCATGCGCGATGCGCCCAAGTGTGACGATGGCGCGAAGCCTGGTCATTTCCTCGACAGTCGCCGTGAGGAAGTCTCGGCAGGTCTTGATCTCTTGCGGTGTCGGTTTGTTTTCCGGCGGCACGCAGCGCACGGCGTTGGTGATGCGGCAATCGATCAAAGTAAGATCGTCGTCCGGACGAGCCTCGTAACTCCCCTGCGCAAAACCAAATTCCTTGAGCGTGGCGTAAAGCAGATCGCCGGCATAATCGCCGGTAAACGGCCGCCCGGTGCGATTGGCGCCGCGTAACCCCGGGGCAAGACCGACAATCAGCAGACGAGCGCCGATAGGCCCGAACGAGGGGACCGGCGCATTGAACCAATTTGGTTCTTTTTCACGCCAAGCCTGGCGAAAGGCGACGAGCCGCGGACAACGCGGGCAATCGCGGCCGGGCTTGCCGCTCGGGCTCGCCGTCGCAGCCATGGATCGGGTTTAATCCTCGTCGAACTCGTCTTCGACCTCGACCTCGGTGCGCGGGGATGCGGTGCTGCGCTGGAGGAATTGCGGCGTGTGCCGCGGCTCCCGGGGCTCGCGCATTTCCCTTGGCTCACGCACGGGGCGCTCGGCGGGATCGCGGCCGATCTTGTTCTGCAGCTCGATGATGTCGAGGAACTGGTCGGCTTGCCGGCGCAGCTCGTCGGCAACCATCGGCGGCTGCGTGGAGATGGTGGATACGACGATGACGCGGACG
>Ga0182018_10005245_pt1 | contig 10520 bp, 8 predicted proteins | sample 812P2MmetaG_FD_120490 | JGI IMG/M metagenome (GOLD analysis project Ga0182018, IMG submission 120490) | Permafrost microbial communities from Stordalen Mire, Sweden - 812P2M metaG | ecosystem: Environmental > Terrestrial > Soil > Wetlands > Permafrost | place: Sweden: Stordalen | collected... | reverse complement strand
GGGGGCCTTGTGGAACACGAACCTGCTGTTCGGTCGCGACGGCACGCTGCTGAACCGCCATCGCAAGCTCGTCCCCACATGGGCTGAAAAACTGACCTGGGCCAATGGCGACGCCGCCTACCTACGCCCCGAGCAGACCGATCTCGGCCGAATTGGGACACTCATCTGCGGTGAGAATACCAATACGCTGGCTCGGTTCGCACTCTTGGCGCAGGGGGAACAGGTCCATATCGCCACCTATCCCCCGGCCTGGCCTTTCCACCGCCCTGGCGGCGCACAGAACTACAATCTGAGTGAGGCGATCCGCATTCGCTCGGCGGCCCATGCCTTCGAGGGCAAGGTTTTCAACATTGTCTCTTCGTGCGCGCTCGATGCCGATGCCATCGAACAACTTTCACAAGGCGATTCCAACATGAAAGAGTTGTTGAAAGCGACGCCAGCTCCAGTCTCGATCATTGTCGGGCCAAACGGTGAATTGCTCGGCGACCCGCTTGTGGGGAGCGAGGGAATGGTGGTGGCGGAAATCGACATCGCTCGTAGCATCGAGTACAAAATGATCCACGACATCGTCGGTTATTACAACCGGTTCGATATCTTTCGCCTAGAGATAGATCCGACCCCTAACCGTCCGGTGTGGATCAAGAAACCGCGCCAGCGCGACGAAGAGGTGGATGATTGGAGCCAAGTGTCGGAGACGGAGGATGCGGCACAATTGGAATCTACCGCTGCAGCTGATTCCACTCGCTCGAGACCAGTTGGGGAGTAGTTGCAATAGTCACCGCGTGTCCGGCTTAAGAGTCTTGCTGCTTGCAAGCCTAGCTCTCAAAAGGAATTGCCCGCACACGCGCATTCGCACATTCACGGATCGCCTCATGATTTGCGATGATCCGAGACCGCGATCATCCATGAATTCAATTGGCGCGCGGCAGCAATCAGATCTTTGCGCGATGCGAAGATCTTGGAAACAAATCCCCACGCTGTGCTGAGAACAAGACCGGCGGCGGCATCAAGATCAAGGTCCGCCCGGAGAAGGCCATCCTTCTTCCCGCGTTTTAAGGCATCAAGAATCCCTGCTCGCCAGCCGCCATGCAGGCGCTCGACGAGCGCGCTGATTGCTTGATCGCGTGGTGCCCGTGCCACAAACTCCCTGTAGACAGCAAGAATATCGGGTCGCTCGAGATGGTAGAACAGAACATCTTCGAACTGCCGATCCAGAGCATCGAGCACGCTGGATGCCTTACGGGCGACGGGTTGAGCCTTCTCCGATCGAAGACGCCATTCGAGATGATCTGCCACACTTGCTATGAGATCTTCTTTCGTTGGGAAATAATGGTGCAGCGTCGCGCAATTGATACCAACCTTGGCAGCGATGTCACGCGTCCGCAGGCCCTCGAAACCATCGTCGGCGATGGCCTTGAAGGCGGCCTCCAGGATCATTTTGCGGCGCACTTCGGGGTTGAGCCGTATGCGGCGATTCGTGTCCTTCCGCTCGATTACTCTAGGCATACGCTGTACCTCAAATCGTGTGGCTCCCGATCTGCTCTACCGCTGAGCGTTGGGGCTTTCAAACAGAACTGCAGATCCGCAAGCATCCCGGGCGTGAACGAGAATGCGGTCGCCGTACTCCTCGAAGCCAATGCATCGCTGTTTGAGTAGATTGGCGGCAGTCGTAAGATTTGCAGTGATCGTGAATCCCGCCAGGAACGGAACCATGGGAGCGAAATGGCCTGGGATCACGTCTTCCAGATGCTTTGGAGGAACAACGATCACCCGAGCCAAGCCGAGGTCGATTATCCTCAAATGACCAGCTTGGCGTACCGGGTGGTCCGTGTAGGCGCTGTATTTTGCGGCGACGCGGTCCGGATCCTCAACGCACACGATCGATTCTGAAACCGACCGAGCGCCATTCGGATGCTCCATAAATCGCGGTTGTAGTACAAGCTCTCGGGTTTCGTGCTGGGCGATCTGCACCAGTGCTTCCGGGTTTGCGTCAGACGGGAATGACAGACTTCTGGCGCGCATCACCTTTGTGCCGTCGGGTGTCTCAACCGGCCGTTGAAATGGCCGGATTTCCGACGGATCGAGACCGTCCTTCCGAAGGCGCGAGCGAACTGCATCAAGGTCGTCCGTGCTGAAATGCATCACGTGCAGACCCTCGTAGCGTTCGAGAAGTTTGTCAATGTCGAACGGCCCGCGCTGCTCGCTCGTGATGGACGCTCACCGTGTCGCGTCGACGACTCCCAACATCTCGAGATAGTTGTTTCGGAAGATCGCGCAACGATTTGCAACGCCGAGTGTGTCGGGCGCACCTCCCGGTCTTAGTGGAATCTTTGGAATCGACATCGGCGTAAACATAAACCCCAGCCGTTCATATTGCCGGATGGCAGCTGCCATGTCTCGGGTGCTGATCCCGAGGTGATGAAAAGTATCTATACCGTTGCTCATCGAACTATCCTCGTGTTTTCAAATTTCAAAGGATTGCTTCCGGACCTCGATTTGTAAGCTTTAAACCGGATTGCTGACCGGCGGTGGTCCAGTCCTGGCCATGCGATGAAGCCGGGCTTGAGGTCGCCATTGCGAATGAATTCGATCCACCTTGCTTGAACGGAACGGGACAGTTTCGCAAGAGCGGCGCGGTTTGCCCCAGCAAGCATAGGCGCACTCTGCCAGGCATCAAGGTTGCCAAACACCAGGGGAAGTTCGAGACAGTGACAGGCTCCTAGCGCTGAACCATCGGGAGCCCAATCGAGCTGGTATGTCCACGCGCGACCCCCTTGTGCAGCGATAGCCTGCGCGAAATCGATCGTGGGCCGGCGAAACAACCGATCCGTCACGACGTCACTCAGCAACTGGAGGCCGGCCGCATCAGGACGGCGCGCGCGGATGGCGTCGATAACTTCCTCCTCGGGCATCAGCCGCTCAATCGCGCTGGCAACGGCTTGCGGGGGTGGCTTCAGCGCACCTGGAGCGCAAAAGAAGGCGTGCGCCTCTTCACGTGTGGTGCCGATTAAGACCTCGATCTTTCGCTCAATGACACCATCGGCTGCTGCAGCGAGAAACTCTGCGCCATTGGATAGGCGGTTGATGGTCGGCATAAACAGCGGCCTTACGTCACCGAACGTGTGGTTCGAACGTTCCACAGCTTCCGATGCAGCGAGAAGCTCATCCGGCAATGCTTCCGACGCACTGACGCGGAGAGCTTTGGTAAATTCACGATGAACGTGCAGAGCGTGTGCGTTGGAAAAGGTGGGAACCCCGCCGACGCCGCTCTGGATGATCGCTCGGCGGAACAGGCCGCGCGCTTCCGGCATCGCCAGCATGCAGGTAATTGCATGACCACCCGCCGACTGGCCCATGACTGTGACGCGCCTGGGGTCGCCGCCGAACGATTTAATGTGGTTTGCGACCCAATGAAGCGCGGCGACCATGTCCAGCAAACCTTGACGGCCCTCTCCGCTGCCCTCTTTCGCGAGAAAGCCGAGCGCGCCCAGTCGATAGTTGGCCGACACGACCACGAGGCCGCCCCTGCTGGCTAGTGCGGATCCGTCATACCAATCGAGAGAGCCGGCATGGGCTTGATAGGCGCCGCCGTGAAAGAAGACGACAACCGGACAGAGCTCATTTTCCCGAAAGGCAGGTGTTGAGATCGTGAGCGAGAGACAGTCTTCGCTTTGAGGTCGCGTGAAGTCGCCTACGACGTTGCGCAGCCTTGAAGGCCGTTGCGGCGGGATCGCTCCATGCTCGGTAGCTTCACGGATCCCCGCCCACGGCTGCGGCGGTTGGGGAACAGCAAAGCGAAGCGCGCCCAACGGCGGCAACGCAAACGGGACATTTCGGAATTGGTGGACGTCCCCAATCCGCTGACCTTGCAGCTTTCCCAGACCTGTTGCGACAACCACGAAAGACATGAGAGACCTTTCTATCCATCACATGATTGATTTTTAGATTCTTCTTGTCAATCAGATGATTGATAACGACTGGTGAGTTTTCTTTGCAGCAGTCAAGGCGGTCGGCTAGCTCGCTACAGACAGAAAGCGGATACCGGAGGCCACCACCTGCGGTGAACGATAGATTTCGTGAGCAAATATTTTCTGGATCACGGCTTGCATCTGTGGTGATCTGCAGAGATAGTGGGGCTTATCGGTGTCCAGGATCTTCATTGTTCATCGTCAACGATCACCGGGCACTCTCAGCAGTTCGGAGTGCTCCGCAAATACGGTTCTGCGGCCTTAGCCCCCAAGAAGCGACCGCGAGCCCAACAAATACCAGTGGCGCAATCAGGGCTGTACCGTCACGACACACGGCATGCGATGCCGCCGCTCCGGTCATCTCGAAAACAATTCCTGCATACGCCCATTCTTTCAATCGTTGCAAGCGGGGCGCGAGTAGTGCAGGAACCGCGAGCAACTTCCAGATGCCCAGGAGGGTCAAAATATAAGTTGGGTAGCCCAAGTGCGTTATAACACTGACGACCAGGTGGGAGCGAGTCAGACCCAGTATTCCACCGTTCAACAGTCCTGCGGCCAAAATCCCTGTGCTCGCCCAGTAGCTAATTGCCCGAGCTTTCACGTTTGTCCTAGCCGTAATTCAAAATTCACGACTGCAAATATCGCAGCGCCAAACAACATTCCGATTAGAAAGAGGCTAAGCATGCATAAGATGGCGTAGAAAGGAGACTTGGCTGTAAGTTGACGCAGTGAAGTTAGGAATGTCCGAGCCAAAGGCCTCGCTTGGTTTGGATCAATTGCAGGAACTGGATCAGGCCTGTCGGATACGGTTGGCTCCCCGATCAGCGCGTACCCTTTACCAGGAACAGTGTCGATGTAACATGGTTTGAGGCGAGAATCACCGAGAGCCCGTCGTAGTTTATTAACCAATGTGTTGATTTGAGCGTCGCGACTGGTGTTGGCGTCGGTTGGCCAGAGATTCTGACAAATTGTTTCGCGCGTAACAACCTCTCCAGCCCCTTCGAGAAGCATAACCAGGATTCTATATTCCTTGTGCGCTAGCTTAATTTGGTATCCGTCCTTGGTAGTGTGTTCTCGTTTCAAATCAACTTGGATCTGGCCAAGACGGATGTATCTATTCCCTCGTGGACAATCGCCTAGGATCCGCTGTCTCCCCGCCTGAGGTTCGGCTGTCTGAACTAAGCCATTCGTCATATTCCTATCTCGCAGCTAAATGTACAAACCTCCAACGACAGCAATTCCTTGGAGCTAGATATCCGCAAGTGTTGCATTCGGGAACACTAACTGACGCGAATGCGAAATAAAATAGATATGTGCTGAGTGGTGGTGAGAATAGTGTTAGATAACAGAAATCGTTGATAACTTCGATTTCAGTCCACGCGACTACCGCCTTTGCCTACCGATTCGCTAGCTCTTTACAGAAGCGGCCTTGGAGCGCTCTTGGCCTAAACAACATGCATCGCTTCCAGGCTCAATATCCCACAGAATTTGGAATCTGATCTTTAGAAGCTGTTCCGCGTTTTGAGTCTACACAATTCCGTGTTGAGCCTGTGAATGTGTGACGTCACATCACAATCGTGCGTGACGAGGTTGTTTAGTTCCTCTACACAAATTCATAGATGCGCAGCAACGGAGCCGCCTGTAAGTCATTCAAAGTAAATCGTGTCGTCCAAGCTTCGAAGGATGGAGCGCCGCGTGCAGTCCGAACACGAGATTCGCAATCGCGCGCAGCATCTTGCCTTCGATTTTCACGAGAAATGCAAGCAGCCCGTACATGGCGAGCATGCGCCTTTCGTGACGTAAGCGAACTCTTGCTCATGGCATGTGTAAGCCGCCGAATCTAAATTCAAAGAAGGTCGTGCAATTGGCCTTTTTTTTGGGGCGCCGGATAGACACTGACTCTAGGAGGAATGATGGACGCCAGGTACCGAAAAAAGCTGACAGTTTTTAGTTTGACGACAATGCTGCTGTGGTTCACGGCAGTTCAGCAGCTCAGTGCGCAGGTCATCAGCGGCGACCTGGTCGGGACCATTCTCGATAAATCGGCAGCGGTTGTGCCTGGCGCGAGGGTCGAAGCGACAAAGACGGATACCGGCGTGAAGTACGAGACCAAGGCCAATGAGAACGGGGAATATCGCTTCAATAATTTACCTGTTGGCAGTTACAGCGTTTCGGCATCGGCGGCAGATTTTGCGACCTCGACGGTCAACGGTACGGTGGTCGAGCTCAACAAGACTTCGACTCTGCAGATCACGCTGGAAGTAAAGGGCGCTGCCACAACCGTGGAAGTTACTGGCGCGCCAGCAACATTGGACACGACCACAGCCCAGCTGCAATCCACATTTGAAGCGAAGGACCTTGGAGATTCTGCACTGACGGTGTCCGGTGGAACGGGAAGCGGCGTGCTGAATCTTTCCCTGCTAAGCGCGGGTGTGGCAACCAGCGGCGGCGTTGGAGTTGGGACCGGTCCATCCGTGGGCGGCCAGCGTCCGCGTAACAATGATTTCACAATCGAAGGGGTCGATAACAACGACAAGAGCATTACGGGACCGTTGGTGATGGTGCCAAACGATGCCGTAGCAGAGTTTTCCCTTCTGCAGAACCAGTTTTCGCCGGAGTTCGGCCACTCCTCAGGGGGCCAGTTCAACACCGTGGTCAAGAGCGGCACCAATTCATTCCATGGCCTGGCGTACGTTTATAACCAGAATCGTAATTACGACGCGTTTGACAGCCTGGATGCCATCGGCGGCCTAACTTCGAATCCGCGGTTCGACAATAATCGATTCGGCGGCCAAGTCGGTGGCCCTGTCGTCAAGAATAAGCTATTTTTCTTCGTGAACTACGAGCAGGAACCACTCGGCAAGGCGGCGACGGCAGGCGCGGTTTGCTCGCCTACGGCCGCTAGCTTCGCGGTGATCAACGCAACCGGTGGGCTGTCGGCAACGAACCTGGCGATCTTTGAGAAATATGTCGCGCCGGGCACCACACTGAACGCAGATTGCGCACCCATCAATTGGGTCGGCGGTACAACACTACCGACCGCCGGACTCGCCGTTACTGCCCCCTTCTTTACAAACTACAGGTTTGTGACCACCAGCATGGACTATGACATTTCATCCAAGGACCAGGTTCGCGGCCGCTATATCTACAACAGTCAGGTCGGTCTGGACAATTCGGCGGCTCTCCCGGCATTTTTTCTGTCGCTGCCCAATAAATTCCATCTGGTAACCATCAACGAATATCATACATTTTCTCCCACGCTCACAAACGAGGTGCGTCTCGGATTCAACCGCTTCGCGCAGAATGTCTCTGCCGGAGACTTTTCTTACCCCGGCCTGGACACCTTCCCTAACTTGCAGCTTAACGATCTGGGATTCCTGCAGATTGGCCCGAATCCTCGAGCGCCGCAAAGCAGGATTCAGAATACATACCAGCTTACCGAAGCGATTACGTGGACGACCAACGCTCATACGTTGAAATTCGGTATTGAAGGCCGCAAGTTGATCGCCCCGTCGACATTCACGCAGCGCGTTCGCGGCGACTATGAATACAACGACACACTCACGTTTCTTGAAGATGGAGTGCCGGATTCGGTCGCCGAGCGCAGCAACGGAAATCCTATTTATTATGGCGACCAGTCCGCTGTGTATTGGTACGCGAACGACGACTGGCGCATTCGCAAGAACTTGACCTTGAATCTTGGCCTGCGCTACGAATACACGACGGTCCCGTTCACGCTTAGATCACAGAATCTCAATGAGGCCGCCAGCGTGCCCGGACTGATTGACTTCGGGTCGCCTCAAGCCCCGAAAAACAATTGGGGTCCGCGCGTTGGTTTTGCTTATTCGCCCGGTGACAGCGGCCGGACGTCCATCCGAGCTGGAGCGGGCATCGCGTATGACGTGTTGTTCGACAACCTAGGTGTATTGTCTCTACCACCTCAGCTGTCGTCCACGATCGATTGCGCGCCGGTAGGAAACTATGCTTGTCCGACGCCGTTTCTCGCTGACGGCGGCATTCCCTCGGGGCCGGGGGGTATCGCAACCTTTCCGACCATTGCCGACCAAAGGGCGGCAACATCAGCGTTTGTGCCTGTCAATCAAAAGGATCCGAAATCGATCGATTGGACTTTGGGGGTCCAGCATACCTTCGCCAAGGACTTTACCGCCGAAGTTCGCTACGTAGGGACGCGCGGGATACATCTGCCTGCGCAGATCCAATTGAACAAGCAACCGGTGGTGACTTCGGCGAATTTCCTGCCGACGTACACGACGGCACCGTCACAGGCGACCCTCAATGCTTCGACGATCGATCTGGCGGACTTGGAAGCGATGAGTCCAATCGTTCCCGCATACAATGCGGCAGGGTTTAACGAAGGCAACATCACTGCCTACGAGCCGTGGTCTACCTCCACGTACCACGGTCTGGCTACTCAAATTAACAAACGGTTTAGCCATGGGGTTCAATTTGTCGGCGCGTATACCTATAGCCATCTCATCGACGATGCTACGGCGGAGGTGGACACCACCGTACTGGCACCGCGGCGGGCGCAAAACGGACTTGATCTCTCCGCCGACCGCGCAAATTCGATTCTCGATCACCGTCACCGTCTCACGTTCTCCCTGGTCTATGATGAACCCTTCTTTAAGGGTAGCAATGCTTTCCTGAGAAATACCGTGGGCGGGTGGGAGGTCGCGCCGATCTATACCTACCAATCCGGACAGTGGGTTACCGCGCAGAGCGGCATCGACTCAAACCTGAACGGAGATTCTGCGGGAGATCGTACGATTCTGAACTCCAGCGGAGTGCCAGGAACGGGTAGCGGCGTAATTCCACTGTGCACGAGTGCCGTTGCGGTTTGCCCCGCCACTGTGGATTCTGCACTGGCCAATCCGACAGGCGTTGTGGGCTACGTGGCAACGAATCCAACCGCTCAATATATCGAAGCGGGATATGGTGCTTTGGCTGACGTGGGTCGCAATACGTTGCAACTGAAACCGATCAATGATGTTGATCTTACAGCTTTGAAGCGTTTCAGCATCAACGAACGGTTCAAGATTGAGATTCGGGGTTCCGCGACGAACGTCTTCAATCATGCCCAGTATGTCGGCGGATTCCTGAATGACGTGGGCCCGATCGGATTCATCGGAGCTCAGCGAAGCATGTTAGAGCCTTCGGATCCGGCCTTCAACAACCCGAGCGCGGTCTTCTCAAGCAATCCGCGTGCGTTGACCTTGATTGTAAAGCTGTTCTTTTAGAGTTCTGGTTTCGGCCAGGTCCAAAAACTTACTGGGATCGAAAGCGGGCGATTTCGGTCACGTCAAAACATTCGTGGATACGAGGTCGGCGACCCAAAGGAGAATTGACGTCCCAAGCTCTTGCTTTGTGTCTAATCGCTGGCTGGGGCGTGACCTCGATTCTTGTACACCTCCCCCAAGCAACGGCATTCCTTGGCTTCAAGACGGAAGCAATAAACGACCACGTTGAATCGATGTATGGTTTCAAACCATGTTTGAAAATGTCTCTGGCCACATCGCAACGAAAAGATTTACCGCTGCCCCTGCTGCAAATTCACAAACGCTTCACGAACATGCTGGATTTGAACTCTGCCCAGCATGCTGGCGGGAGGAGCGGGCTGATATGGAGTGGCGGTCCGACCGGGCCGGAAGGCAGCATTTATGTGATTCCTACCATGGCAGTCATGGCGCTGGGTGTGTGGATCGCCTGGAGCCAACGCGAGCCGCGTAAGGAGCCGGCCGCCATATTGGCAACACGTTCTTGAGGAGCATTCAGGAGCTATCGTAATCGAAGATATTAAGGAACGGAAGGATGTGCATTTAACGACAAAGAGCCAGTGAGCTTAGGCTGTCAGCGAGAGACCGTTTCGGCACGACTCTATTTTCAACAATACACCAAGGCTTGCGCCGCCTGGTGTTTTTCGTCTCTGTCCATCAAAGACCTTCCTCCATCGCAACTTTGCATGTCCGTGTAGTGATTTCTTCCGATCTCTGCCGAAGAACAGAAGACCATAAACTATCTGGAATTTCATAGTCCTTCTTACCGAGGTGTCAGTATGCGAACGGGTGTGATGAGATCATAGATAAGCGATGCGAAGTCGAAACGACCTGTGACGAACCTGGTTTGCTCACTTACGGGAACTCATAGGCTCCGAGAAATCACTTCACGCAAATCACTGAAAATAGACACGCCCAAATTATTCTCCGATTGGAATCCTGCGTGCAATCGCACCGCTGATCGTTACAGCGGGTGGTGGAAAGCCGTACGGGGTGCATTGCCAATCTGTTTGGCTTTGAGGTCGGTTTTCCTCTTGACGTGATGCTCTCGCGTTTGTGTGTCCACTTCCGTTGTTCCACACCCGACGTTCGCTCGGGCAAAGGAGCAAACCATGGGTCGGAGTACATATCTCGGATGGAACGTAGCGGTGCTGGCTTCTGTAGCTATCGTGATCATGCTTTCCGTTACAGGAGCGTGGGCGCAGACCGGGACGACCTCAATTCACGGTACTGTGATGGACAAGAGCGGTGGAACAAT
>Ga0182018_10005244_pt1 | contig 10520 bp, 8 predicted proteins | sample 812P2MmetaG_FD_120490 | JGI IMG/M metagenome (GOLD analysis project Ga0182018, IMG submission 120490) | Permafrost microbial communities from Stordalen Mire, Sweden - 812P2M metaG | ecosystem: Environmental > Terrestrial > Soil > Wetlands > Permafrost | place: Sweden: Stordalen | collected... | reverse complement strand
TGGAGCCTGGCAGATGCCCGCTCAAACGCAATACCTGTTCGCGAAAGCCTTCCAGGTCGAGCGATCTCAGGCCAAACCTCTGTATGCAAATCTCCAGGAGTTCACGGGCAGACGCTTCGGACAGCGGGCCCAATCGGATTCGATATTCGTCAGTCCAATAGAGGCTCCACGCATAACCGATCTCGCCCTGAGTATAGCCGCGGCCGGTCAGATAGGTGGGCGTCTTAGTGCGGTACATGATTTCTTTCATCAGCTGGGCGATGGTGTGCGACGCCGGGGGCAAATGATCGATGAAAAATCGATACTCGCCCTGTTCCGCCGCCGAGAAGACGATTCCCCGTAACCGGAGCATGGACTGTTGGCTGATCCAACGGGTCAGGGCTGCGTCTTTTGCCCGGTCGGTATGGACTTTCTTCCGTACTAAAGGATCGTCTGCCAGGTAAAGTTCTCGGATCCAATGTTCGAGCAACTGTCGCCGGCTCGTTGCGCCAGTCCAGCAGATACACTTGCGGCGCTCGGCTTCGGGAAGACCGGCGAGCGCACTCTCGATGAGAAAGCTCTTGCCAGCGTCGGTAGCTCCCCAGATAAGTCGGCTTTGACGTTTGAGCAACGCCGTTTGGAGACGCTGCAGTTCGGTCTCGCGACCAATCAGGATTTCGAGCGGAGCCTTTAGAAGTGCCATATCGCTCTGCTTCTCCTAATTTGGAGGTGGTTACATCGTCTTCGAGGTCGTCTGCGCGAGATCAGCGCGGCGTGTCGAATTGACTTCGCGAAGCTCACTTCCCGCTGCCACAGACGGCTTCAACCGTGCAAGATTTTCTTCAAGGCCGTCGAGTTCGTCTTTCGTAAGCTCCTTGCCTCCCAGCGCCTGCTCGGCCTGAGCACGATAACTCTCGGCGTAGGTCTCAAACTTCTGTTTCAGTTGGCCTATGACAGAGTCCGTCCACTCTCGTACCGACTGCCAATAGGCCTCCAGCCCAGCATAAAAAGGTTGACGCAACTGGCGCGAAATTTGCCTGGCCACTTGAAGCTCCGCGACCCGACGGCCTAGAAGTCCCGCAAGGGCTGGGCGAGAGACAGTGATGTTGGACGGCAGCGATTCAAAGACGGGAGTGCCTCGGATGAGCGACCGGAATTCGCCTTCAGCCGACGCATCAGGAATGCCCAAGGCAGCGGCACATTGCCGAAGGTCCTGACTGAGGTGGTCCGCGAGAGTTGTGATTTCTAATTGGAGTTTCCTCACCTGGAGCTGAATAAATTGGGTGATGCTGTCGCGAACCACCTGTCCGGCCACAACTACACCGTAACTGCCCTTGGAAGAGGAATGCAGGAATCGCCTCGAGGCTTCCTCAAGCGCTTCCGGCATGCTGGCGATAGCCCCTTGTGTAAACTTTTCGCAATGCGAGCGAACTTCTTCAATTTGCCCAGTCGTTTTTCGGAGAAGATCCTCGGCCGCGCGCGCCTGGTCTTTATATTCGGCCGATAGCCGTGTGTCTCTTTTCAATCGCGCTTCGAGAGCCGCTGCGACAGAATCGCGCAAAGCTCCGATTTTTCTTCGCAGCGATGCCGCGCGGAGGTCCTGCGAGCGCGCGTATAGAGGGCCGATCTGGTTTTCAAACCACTGATCGAGCATTTCCTTGCACGAGGGCAAAACGCTGACGGGATGGACGGGCAGGTCCAATTTGCATTCGGATGCGGTGTACTCCCTGATGTACCGAATAACTCGAACACGGTCTTCAGCGCCGAGAAGGTCCGCTTTGCTGAGAAGAACATTCACGGGAATCGCCGCTTCCTGAAGAGTCATGATGGTGTGAAGGTCATCGGCTGTGAGGGTCGAACCCGCATCGATCAGAACCACGCCCAGATCGCATTTGGGAAGGTAGGCCAATGTTTCCGTAGCGCCGCTTGCGGCAAGAGATCCCAACCCCGGCGTGTCGACAAATGCGATTCCACTCTGCAGCCTTGGGGAGGGGAGTGCGACGACGATGCGCGTTACATGCTTGATGTTTCCGGGGTTCTGTTGTTCTGTTGCGAACTCCGGAAGGCGAGAAATCTCAAGTTTCTTCTTGGGCGCTTCCGAGAATGATACGGTAACGGATGGCTCTTCGGCATACGTGATGCGAGTGGGAACAGCTGTGATAGGTGTGACGCCGACCGGCAAGATGTCTGTTTCGAGGACGGCATTCAGTAAGGAAGATTTCCCGGAACTTACGCGTCCAAACACCGCGATCTCGAAACTTCGATCTTCGGCTCGATCCAGAATCGCGGCGATCGAAGACCGGAATTCCACCAGGCCCCGGTCTCGGACGGTCTGTTCAATTTTTGCGAGAAGCTCCAAGTCGTTGCCAGGTTGCTCCAGGCGCTCCAGCCGGGCCTTCAGGTCCTCCCCGACCCCTTCAGAGAGGTAGCGGCCAAAACGGGCGACCAAGCCGCTCAGCTCACCAACGATTCCGTTTAATTCCGTCGCCACACTTTCCGGCACAGCCCCATAGCCACGCATGTACTTCGGCATTAATTCTTCGGCCGCGATGTCAACGGCGCCCAGCAAGACGCGCACTGCGCGAGACGCCGGAATCGAGGGGCTTTCCGGCACGATTCCTTGGCCTTCCAGAATTCGAACCAGTTGTGCACGGACTCTTGCGATGTAGTCTTCCATCGTTCTGCGCTGCGCGGGGACGATATCAATCGAATAGCGCGGAAAGGCGGCCTTGGAGGAAGTCGAATTTAGAACGCCTTCGATCTCCACCAGAAGCTTATCGATATATTGGCAGGTAATGCGAAGACGGTTGGCTTGGAACGGGTTCAGAGATTCATCAGGTTTTCGGGCTTCCGAAGTCATCTGAGTGCCACCGAGCGCGGGTGCTATCGCCAAAGACTTTCTCACCGCGCGTCTGAATTTGATTCCTCTTGTGAGGGCACTCGCTGCTAAGGAAGGAAGAACAGAAGCAGATAGCTTCCTAGCAAGTGAAAACCCTCGTAGGAGTCATCTGCCCTCTAGCGGGCGGTTCAGGGTGAACTCCAACACCCGTAACAACAGGATTGTCTCGCGCGATTGTGGTGAAGTCAACGAGAACATCTATGCGCGGGAAGGCCTTAAATGTGGCTCGAACGGCGATTTTCGAGACCGAAATGTCTGGGTAGGAGTTTTCACCTCCCCAAACTAGCGGCGCGATGGGCAACGAATTGCCACTCGATTCCCAGCTAGTGGGCACCTGCGGCACCGGCTCCATTATCGCGACGGAAGAGGAGGTAGGCGCGGATGAAGGGATCCAAGTCGCCGTTGAGAACCTTGTCCACGTCGCCGCGTTCAACTTTTGTGCGGTGGTCCTTGATGAGCTGATAGGGCTGCATGGTGTAGGAGCGAATCTGGCTGCCGAAGCTGATTTCGGGCTTGGAGGCATCGAGTTTATGCAAGGCTTCGCTGCGCTTTTCGAGTTCGAGCTCGTAAAGCTGGGAGCGGAGGACTTTCATGGCCCATTCGCGATTCTTGTGTTGGCTGCGCTCGTTCTGGCACTGAACGACGATGCCGGACGGAAGATGGGTGATGCGAACGGCGGATTCGACTTTGTTGACGTTTTGGCCGCCGTGGCCGCCGGCGCGGAATGTGTCGATGCGAAGGTCGTCGGGTTTGACTACGATGTCGATTTTGTCGTCGATTTCGGGGATGACGAAAACGGACGCGAAGGATGTGTGGCGGCGGGCGGCTTGATCGAACGGCGAGATGCGCACGAGGCGATGCACGCCGCTTTCACCCATGAGCATGCCGTATGCATTTTCACCGGCGATCTGGACGGTGGCGGTTTTGATTCCGGCTTCTTCACCGGGAGTTGAGTCGATCACAGTGGCGCCGAGACCCTTCTGTTCGGCCCAGCGGAGGTACATTCGCAGAAGCATTTCGGCCCAGTCTTGGGATTCCGTGCCGCCGGCGCCGGGTTTGATGGTGACGATGGCGTTGAGGCGATCGTTTTCGCCGGCGAGAAGTGTTTTGGTTTCCAGCTCGGACAGATACGAATCGGCGGAGGCTAGCTCTTTGCTGACGTCGTCGAGCAGAGCGTTGCGCTGCGCGTCGTCGGATTCTTCGCGCGCGAGATTGAAATAGGTTTCGATGTCGCTGGATTTGGTGTCGAGAGTTTTTTCCGCGTTCACGCGGTCTTCGACCTGCTTGCGCTGCTGCAAGAGGGCTTGCGCCTTTTCCTGGTTTTGCCAGAAGTCAGGGTCGCTTACTTTTTCTTCCAGGGTGGCGAGTTGCTTTCGGGCGGAGCCGGCGTCAAAGAAAGCTCCGCACAAGCTCAATGCGTTTCTTGAGCTCGGCGTAGCGTTGCTGCAGGTCTTCTATATGTTCAGCCATTCTTTTTCGCCTTTTTACTTCTGGTACAAGAATAAGTCAAAATCCGCACCCTTCAAAAAAAGAAGGATGCGGCACCCTGAAAATCAACAGCTAAAGCCACTCTCGATTTTATCATCGGACGGGCTTTGCGGCTTGTAACGCCGGCTCGGGCGCGCGGGGCTTCAGCGCTAGAAACAGAATCGCGATGGTTACGATCACGCAAAGCCAGGAGAACCAGTCGCCGAAGCGGGCGTAGGGCGTCATGTCACTGCGGAAATCGTAGGGGGCGTCGAGCTGGCCGCGGATGTCCAGCGGGTACTGAGCAGCGGTTCGACCGTAGGGATCGATGGACTCCGTGTAGCCGTTGTTGGTGTCGCGCAAGAGCCAGCGGCGATTTTCCACGGCGCGGACGCGCGCCATGGCCATGTGCTGTTCTGCGGCTGAGGAGCGGCCGAACCAGCCATCATTTGAAATCGTAATCAGCAATTGGGCGCCCGCTGCGGTGAAGCGGCGGACTTCGCTGGGGAAAATCGCCTCGTAACAAATGAAGGTCCCGAATTTTCCCTGGGGAAGCTGCCCGACGGTGTATTGCGTGCCAGGAGTGAAATCGGAGATGTCCGCCGTCAGGCGTTTTGCGAAGGTCAACCACCCGCGCAGCGGCACGTACTCACCGAAAGGCAGCAGGTGAATCTTGTCGTACACATATACACGCTGGCCCTCGGGATTCAGCAGCACAGCGCTGTTGGATGCAAGCCACTTTCCGCCGGGGTCCTTCTTCCAATCCACCACGCCGACCAGAAAATAATTTCCGGAGTTGATCGCGATTCGTTGCGCGCGTTGGGCGAAGAGCGCTTCTTCAAAACTGAAAGGCGCGGGGACTTCCGGCCAGATGACTATTCCCGGAACACGATGCGCGGCATCCACACTGATGTGTTCGAGCTGGTCGAGCTCTCCGGCATGAACTTGCAGCCAGTCCGACGGATAGCTTTCCGACTGCGGAAAATTGGTCTGGACCAGATGCGCCACGTAATGAGGCGTGGCCTGCGGGACTAGGTACGCGCCACCTATCGAAACAGCGATAAGGACGAGGGTAACGACCCCAGCGCGGATCCACAGGCGCCGATTACTTGCGAGGATTGCGTATGCGAGCAGCGAACCGTATGCAGCAATCAGAAGGCACAAGCCGTAAATGCCGGTGACCGAGGTGATTTGCAGCAACGCCATGCTGCGAGCGGCGGGATATCCGGACAAGTCCCACGAGGAACCGATGATGGGGATATTCGTGCGGAAATACTCCAGGGCAGTCCATAGGAACGGCGCGAGGAGGCACGCCAGCAGCTTGCTTTTCTTCGATGCCAAGGCAACACCGGTGGAAAAAATCGTACAAATCAGGCCGCCGATGAAACCGATCAGACCTACGAACCCCGCCGCGATCCACGGATCGATGTTGCCGTACTGCTTCATGACCGTATCCACCCAGGGGAGGCACACCGGGTAGAACACCTGGCCGTGGAGAAATCCGTAGAGCGGCGCTTCCTTCAACGGCGCTCCGGCGGATGCCAGGACGAGCATTCCCATCGCAATCCACGCGAGCAAGTACAAATTATAGTTGGGGAAGGAAAGACCGAGGGCGACTCCACTGCCGATGGCGAGCAGGACTCGCGCGTAACGGGGCAAGTTCATTCAGTGTTTAATTATAGGCTTGAAACCGAATTGTTCGAGGGCGCGTTTTGCGGCTTCGGCTGCGGCCATGTCCTGATACGGGCCGACTTGCACGCGGTAAAAATTGTCCGGTCCGGGCGTGACTACAAAGGCAGGAAGCTTCTTCTGCTGGATGACTTCAGCCATTTCCAAGGCGTCACTTTGGCGCCGCAGCGCAGCGACCTGGAGAAGGATGCCGGGCTTGGAAGAAACAGGTGTCTGGTAACGCTGAGCGGGTTTTGCGTCGGTCACCGGAGGTTTGGATGTAGGCGCTGGGGTCGCCGCGTTGGGCTTGGGGGGCGCGCCTGAAGTCACCGGAGATTTCGTCGGAGAGTCCGACCAGAGATGAGCAGTGTCCTTTTTGTCCGGGAAAGGGTTTTCAGGAGTCGCGGCTGGTTGATCTGTTTCTCTGTATTTCGTAGAAGACGCGTTTCTCGACGCCGATTCCGCGGCATGAACCGAGCCACCGAACTGATTGCGCCCCATCACGTAACCGAGCGTGAAAAACACACCGCACAAGAGCACAACGCCGAGAAACAGTCCTACAAGGTGCCGGCTCTCCAGCACCCGCTCGCCACCACCGCGGCTTCCGTTACGTGCCATCGTCTCTAGTCGTCCGTCCCTATTTGCCACCCGCCAGCTTCATCCACTGCGAAATAATGTCCACCGGCAGCGGGAAAACTATGGTCGTATTTTTTTCAACGCCGATTTCGGTCAAAGTCTGCAAATAGCGAAGCTGAATCGCAGCGGGCTGTTTCTCGAGTATTTCGGCTGCGTCCGCCAATTTCGCTGAGGCTTCGAATTCGCCTTCCGCGTGAATGATCTTGGCACGGCGTTCGCGCTCGGCTTCGGCCTGTTTCGCGATGGCGCGCTGCATATTCTCCGGAATATCAACTTGCTTGACCTCAACCTTAGTTACCTTGATACCCCAAGGCTCGGTATCCTGGTCAAGGATTTGTTGCAGCTTGGCGTTTACCTTTTCGCGCTCGGAAAGGATGGAGTCCAGCTCGAACTGACCGACCAGGCTGCGCAGGGTGGTCTGGGCGAGCTGCGAAGTGGCGTAGAGATAATTTTGGACCTGCGAAAGCGCGAGATTGGCGTCCACTACGCGAAAATAACAGACGGCATTTACTTTCACGGAAACGTTGTCGCGGGTGATCACGTCTTGCGGCGGGACGTCGAGCGTTTCGATGCGCAGAGAAATGCGGGTGAGCTTGTCGATGGGAAAGAAAACCAGTTGCAAGCCCGCGCCTTTGGCTTCGGGAAGCATGCGACCCAGGCGTAGCACGACGCCGCGCTCCCACTCCTTGATGACGTAAACGGAGTTCACCAGCCAGAAAAGAAAAATAAGTACGGCGAATCCCAAGAGGATCGTCGGAAATTCCATTCGCTGTCTCCTCGTTGAATCTATTAAGAAGAAGCCGATTGAGGCGTCTTCACAGGCTCGACTTCGAGCGTCAGCCCGGCAACTTTTTTTACTCGAACGCGCGCGCCCTTGGGAATTTCTTCTCCGCCCCGCGCGGCGGCGCGCCAGAGTTCGCCATGAACAAAAACCATTCCCACGTCGGGTGGTTCTACTGCTTCCGTCACTTCTCCTACTTCCCCGATCAACTCTTCCTTACCCGTGGACTGTTTCCAGGTGCGCGAGCGCAGAACGAGCCGCATCAAAATAATAACAATGACCGCACAAGGAATGGCCACGCCCAGAGCGGCGCCCAGGCTCACGCCCATTCCCGTGAGAGGCGAGTCAATTAGAAATAGCGCGCCCAACACCATAGCCACCACTCCTCCCACGCCTAGAACGCCGTGCGTTGGATATTTGGCTTCGAGGACAAACATCACGAGCGCCACGACAATGAGCAACAAGCCGGCAAAATTGATCGGCAGCATGTGCATAGCGAATAAGGCCAGCACCAGCGCGATCACGCCCATCACGCCCGGCGCGAACACTCCTGGATGCGTGAATTCCGCATAGAGTCCGAGGATACCGATAATTAATAGAATGAAAAATGCGTCGGGTTGAACGATGCGCGAAAGGAACTTCTCGCGCGAAGTCATGTCGACGGCGGTGATGACAGGATGCGGCAGCGCGAGTTGCAGAGTAGCTCCATCAAAGCGCGTGACCGTGCGGCCGTCGAGCTTCGCGAGCAGGTCTTCGCGTGACGGCGTGACGATCTCGATCAGCTTGCCGTCGAGCGCTTCTTTGTCGCTGAAGGCTTTCGCATCGGTTACCGCGGTGGCTGCCAGATCGGAGTTGCGGCCGCGCTTGCTGGTGTAGGCGCGGAGGTAGGCCGTCGCGTCGTTTACGATTTTCTTGTGCATCGTTTCGTCGATTTGCACAGTCTGGCCAAAGAACTCGAAGACGGGCGAAGCGGCGCCTGTTTCTGTGCCGGGAGACATAGCGGCTACGTCGGCTGAAAGCAAAATGAAAAATCCGGCGGAGGCAGCGCGAGAGCCCGTGGGGTACACATAGGTCACAACGGGAACGGACGAGCGCAGGATGGCCTGGATGATGGACCGCATGGAAGTATCGAGGCCGCCCGGAGTGTTTATCGTAATCAGGACCAGGCTGGCGTGCTGGTCATTGGCTTGGCCAATTCCACGGACGATGTATTCAGCGAGGATCGGCTCGATATCGCCGTCGATGTGAAGCTCGACGACGTTGGAAGCGGCCGCCGAAGGCGAAGAGGCAGGGGAAGATGATTGCGCGACGGCGCTGCGGTTGAAGACGAGAAATGAGCCTGCTGCCACGCACACAAACAGAATCAAGCAGCGAAATGAGCGGAGAGCCATTCCGGCGGCTATTATAGCAGCAGAATTAGTCCCGCTTTGAAAGTTCCGCAAAACATTCATGCGACGGCCCAGTTCCGGCGGGAATCATGGAACATTGAGGTGCGGCACGGCGTATCTTCATGCTGACGGAGTGAGGAGACGACTATGAAAGCGCAGCGGTCTATTTTCGGCGGCAGGCTAATTGGTTCCGCGCGGCTCGGACGGCTGGTTCCGGCGATTGTGATGGGGCTGATACTTTCGGCAGCGGCAATGCCAGTGGCCGCACAGGACCAGAAAAATTCGGACGCGAATAAATCAGACAGCGACAGTATTGGATTCATCGCCAGCAAGAATGCGAGCGCGAAAGAGATCGGCTTGCCGCTGTATCCGGGATCGCGGCGGCACAAGGACGATTCCGACGACAGTTCTTCGGTGCAACTCGGGGCGTGGGGCGGATCGTCAGGATTCAAACTGATGGTGCTTAAGTTGGAGTCCGATGACTCGCGCGATAAAGTGACGGCGTTCTACCGAAAAGCATTATCAAAATACGGAAAGGTGTTGAATTGCTCCGACCCCGCTGCGACAGCAGCGGAAAAGGACAAGTCTTCGAACGGGCTGGACTGCGATTCGGACCATACGGACAAGGACGAAGTTGTTCTGAAAGCAGGCACGAAGGAAGAGAAACGCATTGTCAGCATCAAAATGAATGGAAGCGGGAGCGTTTTCGATTTGGTTTATATCGAGGCGAGAGGATCAGCAAATACAAAGTAGGAGATTCGTCTGATGTGAGCGAGGCGTCTGGGCCCTAGAGCAGAAGACAAATGCTTCGATGGAGGAGTTCCGCAGGCCGCGGAATTAATTAGGGTTTTGTTTCTTCGCCGGGCCCGCGTAGGACGGCGGCACTTGCAAGACTTCCTGGACGCGAGGATCTTTAATCACGCGCGCGAAGGCAACGTCGGTTTGCGCGGAGAGAAAATTATTGTAGCCATCGTCGCGCGCCATTTTCAGGTAATGCGCGGCACGCTCGGCGTTTCCATTCTGAGCGTAGGTCTTGGCGACGAAGAAGTAGAACAGCCCGGGGTCGCTGGCCGTTCTCTGCTGGATCACGGACCCGCTAGTTCCATGTCGTTCGAAAATCTCGGGGTCGAGCGCAAGCGCCTGAGCGAAAGTGCTCATGGCCTGGGGGTATTCCTTATTGCCGAAGTAGGCGTAGCCCAGATTGCTGTATAGAGTGGCCGTTTCCGTGTGATATTCCAGCGCTTTCTTATAAAGAGTGATGGCTTTGCCAAAATGCTTTCTTTCGTACTCAACCGTGCCGTAGTTATTGATGGCGCTAGCAAAGTTTTTGTCGGCGTGAATGGCCTTCTTGTAAAAGCGCTCGGCTTTGTTCAGATCACCTAGCTGCTGGAAGCCGACTCCCACCTTGTTCAGCAACTGAGCGCTCTTGGGATCCGTTTCGAGGATCTTAATATATGCGGTTACGGCGGCCGCGTATTCTTTGCGCGCCATCAGGATGTCGCCCTGCATTTCAGCAATCTGGCGCGGCGTCATTTCAGAGGTATTGACCGCCGAACCTTCAGATGCTTGTGTCGTCTTAGTGTAACTGACAGGGACTTGCGCGCGGCTCGGTCCTACGCTCAGGAGAGCTAGCGGGATGGCAAACAGAGTCAATCGACTCATTGCCCAACTCCTTTTCCGCGCTTGGCCTACGGTTGTGGTT
>Ga0182018_10005242_pt1 | contig 10524 bp, 6 predicted proteins | sample 812P2MmetaG_FD_120490 | JGI IMG/M metagenome (GOLD analysis project Ga0182018, IMG submission 120490) | Permafrost microbial communities from Stordalen Mire, Sweden - 812P2M metaG | ecosystem: Environmental > Terrestrial > Soil > Wetlands > Permafrost | place: Sweden: Stordalen | collected... | reverse complement strand
CGCGAGTCCCGCGCAGTTCGAGCGGGTCGCGGCCGATCTTTTCGACCGGGGGCACAACGTCGTGGTGCCGCGCTTGCCGCGACACGGACACGCGGATCGGCTTTCGACCGCGCTCGAGCGTTTACGCCCCGAAGATCTTTACCGAGCGGTCGACGAGTACGTTACGGTCGCGCGCGAGTTGGGCGAGCGCGTAACGGTCGCCGGTTTTTCATTGGGCGGCCTGCTTGCCGCGTGGATCGGTCAGCATTTCGAAGTGGATCGCTGCGTGCCCATCGCTCCGTTCTTTGGGGTCGCGTTGATACCGAATCGTTTGATGAACACCGTCGCCGAACGCTTGCTCCGCGTACCGAATAGATTTCTTTGGTGGAACCCGATCTTGCGCGATCGTCATATCGCGGCGTGCGGTTATCCGCGCTATACGACTCACGCAATCGCGCACTCCTATCGTATCGCGCGGTCGCTTCTCGACGAGGCTCTAACTACTTCTCCGGGCGCGCAGCACGTGACGATCGTTACCAACGCCGCGGAGGTCGCCGTGAACAACCACGCGGTTCGCCGACTTTACCGGCGGTGGCGGCGGCATCGTCCCGACAGCGTCGAGCTCGCCGTTCTCACCGGCCTGCCCCTCTCGCACGACATCGTCTCGCCGCTGCGGCCGTGGCGGCTCGCAGATCGCGTTCATCCGAGACTCGTGAACGCAATCGATCCCATAGACAACCTGTCGGCGCTATTCTAAATATAGTTCCGTAGTCTGGGCCAGTAGACGGCTAGCGGTTCCGTTATTCCCTCGCATAGCGAAATAGGAAAACCGTTTTCGAACGGGCGGCCCCATGGATTGTAAAGCCGCGTGACGATCTGCCGCCGCCGAAATAAATGCGCGCCGGCTTGGCAGTCGCCGTGGACGTCGATGAGAACGTTTCCGGTGTAGCCGTGCGTTCCCCACATCCAGAACTGATTGTTTCCGGAGAGCACCGGCGGAAGCCCGTACTGCGCTCCGAAGAAGTCGATCGCGGCCGCCTCTCCATAGTTGCTCGCCAGAATCGTCGCCTGTACGCGCTGCGACGGCGGCAACGAACGGTAGAGACGTGCCACGGTCATTGCCAGCTCTTGCCATCCGTGCATATCCGCCCAATCGGGCGGTAAGTCTCCGATTTGAGTGCGCTCGCTGCGCGCGAGATCGATGTTTCGTGCGATAATATCTTCGGCGATCCGGTCGTAGGCCGACATCGTCGCTTCCGGCAAAACCGGCATCAGTAGCGGAACTAGCGCGATGCCGGCAACCAGCACGTAGAATGCCAGCACCGGCCGCCATGCGGTCGCGCGCGCCGTCCACGCTTCAATTGCAACGGCGCCGGCGGCGATCGGAATCGGGTAAACGTCGCCGGCATAATAGTTCTTGCCGTGAAAAACGCACATTGTAACGATCAAGAGCAGATAGGCGACGCCGAGAAATCGCGTTGTGGAGCGGTGCAGCAACAGCGCCAGACCGATCAGCCACACCGGCGCGAGCAGCGGATGCGTGACGAGCAACTGCGTCAGCAGGAACCGTACCGGCGTGAGGGCGACGTTTCGGTACTCGCCGGCCTCGTGCAGCACCGTCCACATCGGGAATCCATGTGCGGCCTGCCAGAGGACGTTCGGCAGCGCGATCGCCGCCGCGACCAACGCGCCGGCCACAAACCAGGGCGTGAAGAGCGCGCGCCGTTGTGGAAGTGCCAGCAGCGCGACGACGATCGCCGCGGCGAAAAGGATGATAGTGTACTTGCTCTCGGTCGCAACGCCGACGATCGCGCCGACTGCCAGCCACCAGCGAGGATCGGCCCCCTTGACGATGCGCAGAACGTAGAGCGCCGCCAGCGGCCAGAGCCAGAGACCGATGGTATCGGTGGAGAGTTTCGTTCCGAAAGCCATGAGGATGGGCGTGAGCGCCGCGACTAGCGCTCCGAAGATTTCGGCGAACGCGCCTCCCCCGAGCTCGACAACCAGCAAGCACGTCGTGTAGACCGATGCCGCGGCGAGGCACGCGCAGAGCGCGCGGACCGCAAAGAGTGAGTGGCCGAAGAATTGCGTAGCCGCCGCTAAGAGGGGCACAACCGGCGGCTGGTCGACATATCCCCAGGCCGGATGGAAACCGCAAATGATAAAGTACAGCTCGTCTCGGAAGAAGCCATAGTGGGGATTACCAATAAGATGGACGGCCAGCGTCGCCAGTGCGGCGACGAGCGGAATCCTTCTGGCGAGGGTCGCGCGCATAGCCCTACTCATAAGCCATTCCGGCGAAGCCTGCAATGCCCAAGTCGCGAAAGCGGTCAGACATTATGAAACGTTGTCCGTGGGCGAGCACGCCCGCCTTGATCGCCTACCACGATGCGGAGTGGGGCAAGCCGTTGCACGATGACGCTGCGCTCTTCGAGTTCTTGGTGCTCGAAGGCGCGCAGGCCGGGCTGAGCTGGGAAACGATTCTGCGCAAACGCGAGCGCTATCGGCAGCTTTTCGGCGGCTTCGATCCGGCCTTCGTTGCGAACGTGACGCCGGCGCGCATCAAACGGATGATGCTCGACCCCGGGATCGTTCGCAACCGCGCGAAGATCGAGTCCGCCGTTTCAAACGCGCGGGCGTTGCTCTTGGTACGTCAGGAGTTCGACACGTTCGACGACTACGTTTGGCGTTTCGTCGGGGGCAAGCCGATCCGTGACCGTTGGCGCCGGCGCGAGGAAGTCCCGGCATCCACGCCGCAATCCGAAGCGATGAGCGGGGACCTGCGCAAGCGCGGATTTCGCTTCGTCGGTCCGACGATCTGCTACGCGTTCATGCAGGCCGTCGGAATGGTCAACGACCATCTCTTGGACTGCGCGTTTCGATGATCGCGCCGCTGCTGATGGCGGTTACGCTGCTTCCCAGCGGCACGTACCACTACGACACCAGCATCGGCGGGCATAGCGTCGGGAACAGCACGATCCTTATTCGTCGCAGCGGCGGCACGCTCGACGTCGGGGAGAGCGCATCCCTTGCCGGGCGCAGCCTGATCAGCGAACGCAAAATCCGCGAGGCGACCTTCGCCAATATTTCGTACGTGGCCGATGCGAACGGTCAACATGCTGCTCTGACGTTTGCCGGAAATGAAGCAACGTTGAGCGCGGGTGGCGCGCACTCGAAAATCGCGGCTCCGGCCGGCTCGCCATTTGTGGTCAGCGACAATATGGTGGCGGGCTTTGCGCTGATTCCGGCCGCGCTTCACGTCACCGGCGCGAAGCAGTTGACGCTGGCATGCATCTGCGGCGCATTCGTGGCAGCACCCGTGACGGTCGCGGGCCATCCGGCTGCGCCGCCGGCGGGAGTGCCGTCGGGCGACGCCGCCGTCTCGGTCGAAGTTGAGGGCCAGACAGCCACGCTCTGGTTCAATCCTCAAACCGAGGTGCTCGATCGCTTCGAGCTTCCGGCGCAAGAGCTGACGATTGCGCTGCGATCGTACGATCCGAAAATCGCCCCGCTCGCGGGGCCAGTGTCGGCGACCCCGTTGTCGTTGCCGCCGGCGCACTATACCTCCCGTGACGTTTCGATAACGGCAGACGACGGCGTTAAGCTTGCGGGAACGTTGACGGTTCCGAACTCCGCAGCGACGCCGCTGCCGGGTTTCGTCCTGGTTCACGGAAGCGGCTGCAATGATCGTGACGAAACGATCGGGCCGAACAAGATCTTCGCGCAGCTGGCGAACCGGCTCTCGAACGACGGCTACGCGGTTCTGCGCTACGACAAGCGCTCGTGCGGCAAGAGCGGCGGTAAGTTTCCCGTGCGCGACCGTTTGATCGCCGACGCGCGCGACGCGATCGCCTACCTGCGCTCGCAGCCTGGAGTCGATTCAAAACGAATCTACGTCTTGGGGCACAGCGAAGGCGGCGAGCTCGCGCCGAGCGTCGCGATCGCCGACGGACGTTTGCGCGGAATCGTCTTGCTCGCGCCGCCGGCGCTTCCACTCGAGCAGATACTAAAGCAGCAACTACTTCGCGAAGTTTCGAGTGCAGATCGCGCCGCGATGGAGAAGCAAGTTCAGGCGGAGCTCGACGCGATCGCATCGGGCACGAAGCCGAGCGCAATAAACCGATGGCTGCGAAGCTCGTTTGGAGTCGATCCGGCGGCGCTCATCGTGCGCGTACCGTGTCCGATTTTGATCCTTCAAGGGACGAAAGACATCCAAGTTCTGCCGGCGGACACGCCGCGTCTCGTGCAGGCGGCCCAAAACGCGCATCGCGACGTAACCGTCGTCATGCTGCAAGACGACGATCATCTCTTCATCAACCTGCCGGCGGATGAGCCGTCGACCGGCGGCGAGTATTTCACGCCCTCGTACCTCGATCCGGCGCTCTTTGCGGCAATAGAGGCGTGGCTAGGAAGGCGCTAGAGAGTTCTACGTCCGGCTAATTCAAGTTTGCACCGCCTCCCGGGGCCTTGCCAACCATCGCCTCTTGGGCTCTCTTCCCCTCGAGCCGGATTCAGTGGCCGGAATCACCGCCGAAAGCTTGAAGAGGGGGTTCCATGGCGAGTCCCGGCTCAAGGGAGGCACGCGCAGCCCCTCGGAACCAAACCAGGTGCACTCGTATTATTCTGGCCTGGGGCGCGCTTTGTGCGGCCGCGGCGTGTTCGCCGCTGTCATCGTCGTATTCGGTCGCGGCGCCATCTACAAGCAACGCCACTCTGCACATGTCTGACGCCCGCGCGAAAGCGAAGTTCAAAGAATACACGGTCCCGACCGCGCAATCGGAGCCGTACAAGATGGTCCTGGGGCCGGACGGGAACTATTGGTTCACCGAGTTCGCGGCGAACAAGGTCGCGAACATCACTCCCGCCGGGAAGTTCGCAGAATACAACGTCCCGAGCGCGCAAGCGGAGCCCTCCGGAATCACCGTTGGTCCCGACAATAACCTGTGGTTTACCGAGGCGCATGCAGACAAAATCGCAAAACTTACGACCGCGGGAAAGTTCACGGAGTACGAGGTTCCAACGGCGAGCGCCGATCCTTCCGTGATCCACTCCGGCGGCGGCAGCGTGCTGTGGTTCACCGAACGTGGCGGAAATAAAATTGGCGAGATCACGAGGTCGGGGAAGATCACGGAGTTCACTGTCCCGACCGCAGATTCCGAACCTTCAGGGATTTGTATCGGCCCGGACAGCGCGATTTGGTTCACGGAGGATGCCGCTGACAAGATCGGACGCATGACGACCACCGGAAAATTCACCGAGTACCTCGTTCCGACCCTGAGCTCTAAACCCGGAGGAATCGCTCCCGGCGCGGACGGCGCATTATGGTTTGTCGAGTTCAACGGGAACAAAATCGGACGCGTTACGACGGCGGGTTCGTTTACGGAATACAAGTTGCCGACCGCGAGTGCGGGCCCGTTCGTCATCGATCCGGGCAGCGCCAGCCTGTTGTGGTTCACGGAGCGGAACGCCGGAAAACTTGGCTCGATTACGACCGGCGGTAGGATTACCGAGTACGCCGTGCCCGGGCCGAGCGGCGGCGAGCCGTCGGGAATCGCGGCGGGCGGCAGCCCAATCTGGGCGACGGAATTCAACGCAAACAAGATCGTCAGTCTGACGCCGTAATCGCGATTAGTTGGATTCTTTTGCGACTTCCGAGGTGCGCTCCCCAAACTTCCGGTCCGCGTTAGCCACGGCCCTCAACACTAGATATAGTGCCGTAGTTTAGGCCAGAGAACGCGCAGTGGTTCCGTTATCCCCGTGCAGAGTGAGATCGGGATATCTTGTTCGTATGAGATTACCCACGGCGCGTTGAAGCGCGTGACGAGCCGTGCGCTGCGAAAGAGCCCCGGAAAATCCGTTCGCCCGCAGTCGCCATCTACGTCGATCACGACGTTTCCGCTGTAGCCGTGCGTTCCCCAGAGCCAGTAGTTGTTGTGGCCGGAGATCGCCGGCGGCAAGCCGTAACGGCCGCCGAAGAAATCGATCGCCGCCGCCTCGCCATAGTTGCTCGTGACGATGGCCGCTTGCGCCCGTTGCGCCGGCGGCAAGCCGGTGTAAATCGTTGCAACCGTCGCCACCAGTTCGGGCCAGCCGTGCATGTCAGCCCAATCTTCGGGCAGCGCGGACGTCCGGAAACGTTCCGTCGCCATCGTCGACTGACCGATGTGCAAGGCGCGCGAAACAAAGCCGGAATAGTCGAGCATCGTGGGCTCGGAAAGCACCGGCAGCGAGAAGGGCAAGAAGAAAAGCCCCGCGGCAACAACGGCTGCGATCAGGAGCGGTCGCAAGACGATCGCGCGCCGCGTCGCGCGCTCGAATGCGACACCGCCTGCCGCCATCAAAATCGGATAGACGTCGGCGGGGTAATAATGCTTCGCATGGAGCCCGATCATCATCGCAATCAACAACACGTAGGCGTAGCTCAGAAAGCGCGAGGTTTTATTGAAGAACAGCCAGAACAACCCGACGATCCAAATCGGCGCAGTAAAGAGATTGGTCAGCAGCAGCTGTTGAAAGAGAAAGAGGGCCGGCGGGGCGATGACGTTCTTGCCGTTTTGTCCGTTGCGCAGTAGCTCCCACATTGGAAAGCCGTGCAGCGCCTGCCAGAGGAAGTTGGGCAATGCGATCGCGATTGCCACCGCGACGCCACCGAGAAACCAACGCGAAAACAGAACGCGCCGCTGAGGCGTCAGTAACAGACCCGCGACCAGCGCGAGCGCGAAAAAGATCATACTGTACTTGCTCTCGAGCGCGACTCCGATGCACGCGCCGGCGCCCAGCGACCAGCGCGGGTCGGCGCCTTTGACGATTCGCAACACGTAAAGTGCGGTGAGCGGCCACAGCCAGAGGCCCACCATATCGGGGCCGACCTTCATTCCGAAACTCTCCAAGACGCCCGCCGCGAGGAACGCGAGGCTTGCAAGCACCGCTGCGAACATGCCGCCGCCAAGCTCGGCGACGAGCCGGCACGTCACATAGACGCCGGCCGCCGCAAAAGCGGCGGGGAGTGCGCGCAAGAGCACGAGCGAATGTCCGAAGAGCTGCGAACCCGCGGCTAGGAGCGGAACGAGCGGCGGCTGGTCGACGTAGCCCCATGCCGGATGAAATCCGCAGATAATAAAGTAGAGCTCGTCGCGGAAGAAGCCGTAATGCGGATTGGCGGCGATATGCAGCACGAACGTCGCGAATGCGGCGATCATCGCCGTTCGATCGAGTCGAGCGACGTTCATTTACGGCATCACCCGGTAGAGCTCGTGATAGTTATCGAGCGTTGCGTAATCTCGCGCACCGGCTAGGCCGCTCACATCGTGCGGATTGACGAGCACGAAGACGCGGTGATGCACCGCCCAGCGCCGGTAGAGCGCGAGGCGCAGCTCGTTGTCCGAAACGATGGTGATCCCTCGAAGCGAACCGTCCACGTAGGCGCCGTAGGCGAGCGAGGTAGCGTCGAGCCAGGGTGTGACGACGACGCTTGGGGCCGGCACGTTAAGACGGACGGCGTCGATCACCCAGCGTCCGCCTTCGCCCGGGGCGCGATGAAAGAAGGCGCGCTGATCCGCAAACGCCGTGCCGGCGCCGATCGCGAGAAACAGCACGAGCGCGATGCGTAACAGCGGCATAGCGGAGGCCTCCGATTCCGGCACGAGCGCCCCGAATAAGGGAACGGCCAGCCACGACGCGAGGAGACGGTACCGACCTACATCGCTCTCGTTCGGATAGACGATGGAGAAAAGCAATGCCGCCGTGCAGCTAATGCAGAGCACGAGCGTCGTGCGCCAGTTCCGTCGCCACGCCGCCGCGGCCCCGGCCAAAAGCACGAAGGTCGCAAACGTACCGTATTGCGTCTGCGTACCCGTCACGAACGCCCACAGCGCATCCCCGATGCGCAGCGGGTTGAATGCCTCCGCGAAATAACCGGGCGTGTGAAACTGGCTGCCGGTCAGCTCCAATGCGAGACCGTGCAGCGTGCGCGGGTCGTTGTAGTTCCAGAAGATGCCGCCGTTGACGCCTTGCAGTCCGACCGTTGGATCCAGGCCGTGCGCAACGACGTAGGCCGAGCGCAACGGCAAATATAGGTAGAGCGCCAATCCTCCCAGCGTCAGCGCGACCGAAAGACCGGCGAGCCGCAACGACGGCTTGCGCGCTGCGACCAGCGTGCCGATCAGCAATCCCGGAAGCAGCCAGAGGGCGTTGGGATGCGCGGCCATTGCGAGCCCGCAGAGCGTAAAGGCGCCGGCAAACCAGCGCGCCTCTCCGCTGCGCATCCATCGCAGGAAGACGTAGATCGCGAGCGCTTCGCACGCCACGGCAAGATCTTGCGCCTCCGCGCGCGCTGCGTGCGCCCAGACGTCCTGCGTGAACGCAAACCAGAGCGTGGCAAAGAGCGCGACCCATCGGCCCGCGCCGATCTCCCGCGCGACCGCATACGCGGCCAGCGCCGTTATTGCAATTGCAACGCCGCTCATTGCATTCATGGCAAAGGCGACCGAACCGATTTCGACGACGTGCGACCAGATATATCCCACCAGCGTGTAGAGCGGAAATCCGGTAGGATGCGCGATGCCTAACATATACGGCACGCCTTGAAGCTCGGCCGTGTCCCACGAGCCGGGCTCGATCGACGCGCTGGCGATATACGCAGCCGCGGGAATCGCAAAAGCCGCGAAGGGCGGCAGAGCCGCCAGCTGCGCCGCGAGGCGCGGCCGGTTCACGCCAGCGTGGGCAACGGCAGTGACGGACGGGTCGAGAGATCGGGCCGCACCTCTTGGTATCCCGCCAGAGCGCCGTCCATGAGCGCGAGCGCGAGATCGAGCTGCGGATCCTTTCCGTCGCGAAAATCGTGCGGCGCGATGTCCACGTCGTAATCGGGATCGGCTCCACGATTTTCGACGCTCCAGCCGACGTCGACGAACCAAAAGGAAAACTCAGGCTGCGTCGTGAGCGTGCCGTCGACGAGGTGATGGTACGGGTCGATCCCGATGACGCCGCCCCAGGTGCGCTTGCCGACTAGTGGACCGAGTTTGTAGAGCTTGAAACAGTGGCTGAAGATGTCGCCGTCCGAGCCTGCGAACTGGTTGGTCAGCGCGACCATCGGGCCGCTCACCGATTCTGGCGGATAGGGTTGCGGCGCCCCGTACCGCGGGATATCGTAGCCCACGCGTTTACGGGCGAGCTTCTCGAGCAGCAACGGCGAAACGTGGCCACCGCGATTGTAACGCACGTCCACGATCAAGCCTTTTCGATCGAACTCGCTCAAATAGCCACGATGAAACTCGGAGAATCCCCATGGCCCCATATCGGGAATATGAAGGTAGCCGACGCGTTCGCCGGTTCGTTCGTGCACGAGCCGCCGGTTCTCATCCACCCACGCGCGATAGCGCAGAGCCGCTTCGCTCGCGAGCGCCTTGACGAGCACCGTCCGCTCCTCTCCTTTGCGCGAACGCAGCGTCACGGAAGTCTCGCGAGCGGATGCATTGACGAGCAACTGGCCCGGAGTGACGTCGCGTGAAAGGCGCTTTGCACCGATCGCGACGATGCAATCCCCTTCGTGAACGTCCAAACCCGGCTCCGCGAGGGGCGAATCGTGCTCGCGATTCCACGAGTCGCCGCGATAGATGCGCTCGATGCAGTAGCCGCCTCGATCCTCGTCCCAGCGCAGATCCGCTCCCAAGAAGCCGCGTTGATATTGTGGCGGCTCGCGATAGTCGCCGCCCCACTCGTAGGCGTGCGACGTACCGAGCTCGCCCTGCATCTCCCAAATGAGGTCGGAGAGCTCGGTGCGCGTGCGCACGCGCGGCAGTACGGCGGCATAGCGATCGAAGACTCGATCCCAGTCGATGTCGCTCATATCTTCGACCCAGAACTGTTCGGTCTGAAGCCGCCACGCTTCGCGATACATCTGCGCCCACTCGTCGCGCGGAACGATTTCGACGTTCGCACGATCGACGTCGATCCAGCCGCTTCTGCGCCCCGGCTCGGCCGGCGGCTTCTGCTCTTCGCCTTCTTCGGGCAAGTCGCCGAGCGCGTCGATCGCTCGCAGCCGATCGTTGGAGCGATAGATCAGCGTTCGCCCATCGGCGCCCAGCTGAATCTCGTCGCACTCGTTGGCCATCACCGCCTGGCGCTGGTGCTCGAAGTCGTAGGCTAGGAGCGTTCCGTGATCGTCCTTGTCCAGCTCCTCCCGCCGTGCCGGTTTAATTCCCTTGACGGGAAAAAGCGTGAAGAGCACGCGTTGCGGAACCGCAACGATTTGTTGGTAATCCCCCTCGTCGACCGGAAAGCCGAGCACGCGTCCTTGAATCCCGTCGAAATCGATCTCTACGTCGGATGCCTTCTGCGGTTTTTCGTTCTTCGCGCGTCCGTGATCGTGATCGCGATCGTGATGAATCGGCTTTGGCTTCGGCACGAACGGCGACGGCACGTCGTTGCGCAGCGTTACGACGAACGGCCGGCTTGCCTGAGGGAAGCTCAGGTCGAACTGCAGCGCATCGTAGACCGGATTGAAATCGCGCGTCGAGATGAAATAGAGATACGAGCCGTCCGGAT
>Ga0182018_10005241_pt1 | contig 10524 bp, 5 predicted proteins | sample 812P2MmetaG_FD_120490 | JGI IMG/M metagenome (GOLD analysis project Ga0182018, IMG submission 120490) | Permafrost microbial communities from Stordalen Mire, Sweden - 812P2M metaG | ecosystem: Environmental > Terrestrial > Soil > Wetlands > Permafrost | place: Sweden: Stordalen | collected... | reverse complement strand
ATTTCATCGCATTTGAGCACGCGCAAGATGCCCGATTGCTCCTCGGTCTCGACGCCTTCCGCCACGACCTTGAGTTTCAGCGAATGCGCCAGGCGGATAATCGTCGACACGAGAGCGACTCCCTGCACCCCCGCAGTCATATCGACGATGAAGGAACGGTCGATCTTCAGCGTGTGCACGGGCAGTTTCGCAAGGTAACTGAGCGAGGAGAATCCGGTCCCGAAGTCGTCGATGGCGATGGTAACTCCCATGGCGCGGATCCCTTGCAGAATGGCGATACTGTGCTTGACGTCTTCCATGATCAGGCTTTCCGTGATTTCCAGCTCCAGGCCGGCCGCCGCATGGACGTCAATTCCGATCGCCTGCTCAATCTGCGCGATGAAGCCTCGGTTGCGCAGCTGCACCGGCGATACGTTCACTGCAATGCGCACGGCAGCAAGACCCGCACTGCGCCAGCGCAGATAGTCTTCGATCGCTTTCTGCAGCGCCCATTGTCCGACTTCATAGATGAGTCCGGTCTCCTCGAGGATCGAGATGAATCGCCCTGGCAGCACGAGCCCCGTTTGCGGATCATTCCAGCGAATGAGCGCCTCGGCGCTCGTGACCTTGCCGCTGACGATGTGGACTTTCGGCTGATAGTGCAGCACGAATTCCTGCCTTTCGAGCGCATGGCGCAGCTGATTTTCCAGGGTCAGCTTACCGGCCACGCTTTCGGTCATCTTTTGCGTGTAGAACAGGTACCGCTCGCCGCTCGCCTTGGCCTTCTTGAGCGCGGCCTCGGCGTTCTTGAACAACGCGTCGGCGTCCGCACCGTCGTCCGGAAATACCGCTACTCCCACCTTGGCGGCGACCCGGAACACCGCGTCGTTCAGGTGGAACGGATGATTAAGAAACGACGCCATCGTGTGCTCGATAAGCTTCGCCAGGTCGCCTGCCTCGTTCACTTTGGGCAGCACGACCGCAAAGTGGTCGGCATTGACTCGCGTCGCAAGATTCGCGTCGCCAACGTAACTCGTCAGCCACTGCGCCGCCTGCCGCAACAGCTTATCGCCGGCCCCTTGGCCGAGGCTGTCATTGATGCTCTTGAAGCGCTCGATATCGATCAGGAACAAGGCAAGCTTGTGCCCGGCGCTTGCGGCGCTGCGCATGTATTGCGCTACGCGTTCGAGAAACAGACGCCGGTTGGCAAGCCCTGTAAGCACATCGTAGTAGGCAAGGTAATCGAGCCGCTCCTGCTTCTCGATATGGTCGATGGCGAAGGCGACGTTGCTGGTCAGCTCCGCCAACAGCTTCATCTCTTCTTCCTGGAAGAACTCGCTCTCATTCGCGTACAGCGACAGCATGCCGACCGCCACGTCCGCGACGAGGAGGGGGAAAATGGCCATCGAGCCGACGCCGAACTCGGCGTGCTTGCCGCCGTGCGTGACCGCCGAGTCGTGCTGCGAATCGTTGGACACGACCGGCTTTTTCTCGCGAATCGCCCGCGCTGCCATGATGGTGGGCGCGCCCTTGCTCGCCGCCAAGATTTCCCGCACGGCGCTCAAGAGCTTCTCGTCCTCGCCCGCCAATGCGACGGGAATGACCTTCTCCGCCTCCGCGTCCACGGTACCCATCAATGCCATGCGGAATCCGCCATCCTCGACCGCGATCCGGCAGGCTTCCCGGTAGAGTTCATCGCGGTCGCGCACCCGCACGATCAAGGTCGTAATGCCTCTTAGCATCGCGTAGACGCGATTGAGGTAGGCGATCCTTGCGTCCGCCCGTTTACGTTCGGTTATGTCCTCGCCGATACATGCCGATCCGATCACATCGCCGGAGCCGGAGCGCAGCACCGAGTTGTTCCAGCGCATGAGGCGGCGCTCGCCGGAGCGTGTGGCAATCTCCCTCTCGCGCGATCGCGTGGCGGGAAGCTCGGTTGCCAGCATTGCAAAATAGTCATCGGCATCATTTAGTTCCCATGGCGTGAAGAGCTCGAACCAGTTTCTCCCGATCACATCCTCGTTGCGCCAGCCGGTCAGACGCAGCAGGTAGTCGTTGCAGAAAGTTATCCGCGCTTTGCTATCCAGCATGACTGACGCCAGATCCACATTTCGCAGCAGGTCGCCGAAGCGGCGCTCGCTTTCGCGCAAATCCATGCCAGTCTGCATGCGCTGTGTGATGTCTGTGGCAACGCCTGCCGTACGGTATGCGACACCAGCGTCGTCGAATATCGGAAATCCGCGAACGTGCAGCCAGCGGATCGCACCGTCAGGACGCACGATTCGAAACTCATAATCGAATCCGGTGTTTTGACTCGCGCTGAATTCCTGGTACGCGCGCTGACGGTCGTCTGGATGGATGGAATTCGCCCACGATGTGGGATGCGCGTACAGGCTCTCGCATGTGCGTCCCCAGATTTTCTCGTAGGCCGGGCTTACGTAGTAGATTTGCGAGCTGTCGAGGTTCTGCAGGAAGAACACGTCGCTGATGCTTTGCGCCATTTGGCGAAATCTCGACTCGCTGACGCGCAGGCTCTCTTCGGCCCGGCGCTGCGCCGTCACATCGATGTGCATAACCACGGCGCCGTTCAGGCGGTCCTCAGTCAGCGGCGTCACGGTCAGCAGAAACCATGAGTGTGTGCCCGGGGCGTCACAGGTGTATTCGGTCGAGAACTGCTTGAGCGCGCCGCTCAACACAGAGCGAATGGCTTCGGCAACGTGATGAGCTTCCGATGCCTCTCGCCCTCGGGCACACGCGCACACCTCGAAGTAGTTGAGGCCGATGCCAAAATTGGGGTGTTGCAGCGCATTCGCTGCGGCAAAGCGTCGCCAGGCTTCGTTCACAGAGATGATGAATCCACGCGTGTCGATGAGGGCGATATGCGCCGGCAATGCATCGAAGATGGCGGTTTGCTTGGCCGCTTCCGCGTTCCGCAACTGGTCCTGGGCGCGCCGCAGCACGAAGCGGCGGCCCTCACGGTCCGCTACGGTGTCGACTTCTCCCTGGGTGAGGTCTTCCAGGCGTTGATCGGCTTCGCGCAGTGCCTTGATCAACACGGAAAATTCCTCGGTCGCGCTCTCCTCCGGCGGGGGTCGCCCCGCGCTCATGCAGCGGAGACTTCCAGCCCCAAAATCTGCAGTACGTGCTGAGCATCTCTCAGCGTGCCGATGATGCGTTGCATGGGAGGCGGGGCGAACTTGACGAGTGCCGGCGTCATGCGAATGCCATCGGCGCGCGCACGCTGGGGTTCGCGGAAAATATCCACGACCTCGATCTCGTAGTGGCCTGCAAGATGAGTCCTGCAAAGCGCGGTGAGGTTGGCGAGCGCATCCGCAGAGTTTGGCGTGTCGCCTGCAACGTAAAGCCGGAACTTAAACGTGACGCGTTGGTTCATGGCTTACGTTCGGCCCGCGTCGGCTGCGGGCGGCAAATGGTGGATATGTGGACGCAGCGTCGCCGCAACTTCGACACGTGGTTTCCCGTCGGGCGCGCGTCGTGGTCGCAGATCGGCTCCTGCGCACGCCGCGCTCCTTTTCGTCTCAGCCGTGCTGGGGTGTCGTGCTCTATATTCGATTTCCTCTGACTTTCAGAGGATCCGCTTTTCTGCGGTGCATGCATGTATGCTGGTTCACATATGTCGCATCATTCCTGAAGCTGGTGCGATGGCAGGAGGCGCGGCGCATGCCGTTTGCAGCATCAGTAGCGCCTCGGGCGGATGAGCGCGTTCTGTGGCGCGCCCAGCGAAATTTCAGTCCATTCGTCCCAATGCGTTCCACGCAGTTTGCATCCTCGTGCTACCGCGCCGCGAGGGACCGTTGGCAATCATGGCTGGCTGTCCCTCTGAGGGTTGGCGGTGGATTCATGCCTTGCTTGAGCAGGCTTGCGAAGTCTCGGGGAGGCATCGGACGGCCAAAATAATATCCCTGCGCCTCATCACAATGGTGCGCGCGAAGAAATTCCAGCTCCTCCTGTGTTTCAACGCCCTCTGCAACGACAAGAAGTTCGAGGTTCCGCGCCAAGCTGATCACCGCGGTGACGATGGCGGCGTCGCGGCCGCCGCTAGAAATCTGACGCACGAAGGACTGGTCGATCTTGAGGGCATCGACCGTGAATTTGCGCAGATAGCTCAAGCTCGAGTAGCCGGTCCCAAAGTCATCGATCGCGACTTTGACTCCCCATTCCCGCAGGTACCGCAGCACGCCCGCAGCAGCGTCGGCACGCTTCATGAGAACACTCTCGGTCAATTCGAGCTGCAACAACCGAGGCTCGATGCCCGTTGCGCTCAGGACCGAGAACAAGCCATTCAGAAAGTTCTCATCGGCAAACTCCATGGCGGAGACGTTGACCGCCACGGTGGTGGCAGGCAGGCCCGCATTCGTCCAGGCGCGCGCCTGCTCGCAGGCCTGACGCAGTACCCATTTGCCGATCGGCACTATGAGCCCGCAGTCTTCCGCGATAGGTATGAACTGGGCCGGCAAGAGTAGCCCGCGGGTGGGATGTGCCCAGCGCAGCAGCGCTTCCGCGCCGGTGATCTCTCCGGTTGCCAGGTCGATTACCGGCTGGTAGTGCAGGGCGAATTCGTCCCGTTCCAAGGCGCGCCGCAGCCCCTCCTCGATCGAATGGCGCTCAACGGCTCGCGTATACATCGCCGGCTTGAAAAATTGAAAACTCTGCCGGCCGTTTTCCTTTGCCTGGTACATTGCGGTGTCCGCGTTTTTGATTAACGCATCCGCATCCTGGCCGTCCTCGGGATAGACGCTAACGCCGATGCTCGTGGTGACGTGCAGATCGTGCTGGTCGATGGAATGCGCTCGCGACACGACGTCGAGCATTCTGTGCGCCATCACGGCAGCATCTTCGGGTTGCCGCACCTCTGATAACAGGATGACGAATTCGTCGCCGCCCTGGCGGCTCACCGTATCTGTGCTGCGCACGCAATCCACGAGGCGCTTGGCGACGGACTGCAGGAGCTGGTCGCCGATCGGATGTCCGAGGGAGTCGTTGATGTGTTTGAAGCCATCCAAATCCAAATACAGCACTGCGACTTGCTTCATGTCACGCCGCGCCAGGGCGATCGACTGGCTCACGCGGTCGTGCAGAAGCCGCCGATTCGGTAGACCGGTGAGCAGGTCGTGCTCGGCCGAGTGGGTCATTTGCAGCGTCATCGCCTGGGCGGCGCTTACGTCGCGAAAGGCGAATACGGCGCCCGCCGTTTGCCCGTTACGATCGTGAATCGGTGCGACGGCATCTTCGATTGGAACTTCCGAGCCGTCACGCCGCACGAGAATGCAGCGCGCAGGCAATGGCGCAATCTGGCTGAGCGCGACGTCCAATGCCGTCGGGTTAGCGATGATCTCGCGGCTCGTGACGTCGAGGAGCCGGAATACGTCGGATATCGGCCGGCCCGCTGCCTCTTGCCGGGTCCAGCCCGTCATCTTGTCCGCGACGAGATTGAGGCTGGTGACGTTTCCCGCGATGTCCGTCCACACGACGGCGTCGCCGATGCAATTGAGCGTGACTTCGGCGCGTTCCCTTTCGATGAACAAGGCATCTTCCAGGCGCTTGCGCTCGATGGCGTAGTGCAACGCTCGCAGCAGACCGCGCGTCTCGATCTCGCCCTTAATGAGGTAGTCCTGCGCGCCTTCCTGCAGGGCCTGGGCGGCAAGCGACTCGTCGTCCAGGCCCGTAAGCACCACCAGAGGCACGCGTGGCGCCGCCGCGCGGGCCCGGCGCAGCGCTCCTAAGCCGTGACCATCGGGTAAGCGCAGGTCGAGAAGTATGATGTCGACTTCGCGCTGCGAAAGATGCTTCTCGGCCTCGCCAATCGACGCGACGTGCGTCAATTCGGTGGTGTGCGGGCCTTGATCATTGACCATTTCGCGCAGCAAGCGGGCGTCTCCGGCGTTGTCTTCGACCAGCAGGATTTCTTTGATCGCGGTCTTACTCATTAGCCTGGCGCACTCTGCGGCAACTTCACCTTGTCCAACCAGAAGTCATTGATTTTCGCCACCAGACTTTCGAAATCATCCAACTGCGCGGGCTTGGTGAGATAGCAGTTCGCGTGGAGCTGATAGCTCTTGACGATGTCGGCCTCCGCCTCTGAGGTTGTCAGTACGACGGTGGGGATGCTCTTCAGAGCGCTGTCCTCCTTGATTAGGGCCAAAACCTCCCGGCCATCCAGTTTGGGGAGATTCAGATCCAGCAGAATTAAATCAGGCCGAGGGGCAGCAGCGTGTTCTCCCTCCTGCCGCAGAAAGGCCATGGCCTCGATGCCGTCGGCGGCCACGTGCAATTGGACAGCTGAATTTGTGTCGCGAAAGACATCCTGCGTCAGCCGCACGTCACCGGGGCTGTCTTCGACCAGGAGCAGCTGCACGGCGGTGTTTTTTTCTGGCATCGCTGTTAGCCGCAGAGGCTATTGCCGCTCGCCCACGCGAAGCGCAGCGCGCCATGGCGCCGTAGCGCGAGCGGGATGCCCCGGCAGAACCGATCGCCCAGGGCATTGCACGGGGGGGAATTGCCGGAGTAGGCCGCGAGTAGGGAATCGTGAGTCGTCAAGGCACACGGCCTCCAGCCGAAGCGTTGAAGTTCTAGTGGCGAGTCGCGCTGAGAGCCAATCGCGAGAGAGCGCGGAGCAGAGGGCCACTACTCCTTGGATTGGCCCGCTTTGCTCTGTCCGCAGTGTTCACTTCTGCGGCGGCGCCTGTATGTACGATAGGTAACATATGCTTTCTATTATCCTGATCGCGCGCAGGGTCAATTTTCCATAATATTGGGGAGACTCAATAATTGAGACCCAGTTCTCATTGTCTGCGACCACGGCCAATCATCGCCGAGACAGGACCCGATCACATTGTGGATGCGGCCCTAACGGCAATTGCGGCATGGACGCTGTCAAGCAGAAGGGCGGCCTTTACGCGCGGGGATCGGCGGGCTAGGCGTCCACCACGTTGAGGAGCTGAGTAAGAAAGAGGAGGCGGTGAGCACTGGCAGGCGCGCATCCGACAGATACGCCGATCTCGTCGCCCGTGAGAACGGCAAGGCGTCGCGTCTGGCTGATCCAGTGATGCCGAGTGGCCTGGTCCATCCTTCATTGTGTATGCACCCGGAGCGATGGTCGCATATGCGCCAACTTGCACCGGTCCAAAGATTTTTGCGTGTGCGCCCACGCAGACGCCGTCGCCGATCTGCGGCCCGTCGAGCTGCTCTGCACGCCCTCCTTGGGTCTGGCGCCCTATAGAGCAGCGTTCGGCGAGCCGACAGTTGATGACTTTGATGCCTCCAAAAGGTCCGATCCAGACCCCGGCGCCGATTTCGGCCGCGAGCGACACCTCAATACCGTATCCCCTGCGTAGACCCATATCCTCACCGCGCGCAAAAGGTCCGCCATTACCCCGGGGCGACCGAGCGGCGGCTTACGTCCCTACGCCCCTCCGCTAGCGCCCCAAAATGACGACATTTACCCAGTTTTTGCGCATTTGTCGGTCAACCAGGGGCGAAAAAGACCGTTTATATGTCAAAAGGCGAGCAATTCGCATGGGAGTACAAATGCCTAAGAAGCGTAAGCGCAGTGTGTGGAAAGCGGGTGGCACGGCCATCATCTGGCCGCGCGGATTGGAAGCCCGGTACGGAATCACTGGGGCGACGCGGCGCATCTGGGAAAAGAAGGGACTTCTGCCAAAGCGCGATTGTTTTCTGGGTGGTAAGCCCGCAGGGTGGCGGCCAGAGACGCTCGCTCGCGCCGATCGCGGTGAACTGCGATGACTCGCCCGCCGGCCACCCAATAGCCGGCGGCTAGCTCTGCAGCCGGGGAGATGCTCCTCGCGCGGGTCATGTGGGACGGGGAGACGCGTGCCCTCGATGTGCGGCCGTTGGCGCACGAGGTGGCTCCGGTAATTGCCGGCCGCCCCGGCACGGCCTGGCCTAAAGATTACTGTGGGCATGACGCTGCGCTTCACGGTGTCGTTTGCGCCTGAGGCTGACATACACGGCGGCGAGCGAACCCCAACGTTAGGCTCCACGAGGCAGCACTCGCCCGGTTTGGGACAAAGCTGAGCGGGGCGAGTAGTCCAATCGACCGACCCGGCATCCCATGCATCGCCACGCCTATCGACGTGGCGAGTGCGTTCTTTTCGCGCGAAGTGCTTGAATAGGGCACGCCATTCAACGCCACTCTTAGTAACGCCACCTGCACGCCGTTGTCATGAACGGCGCATGCGCGGGAACGAACCTCATTCGCCGATAGCCATCGACCTCGGCAATACCAGAGTTCTTTTGGCCGCGCATTCTTGGGGGGAAGCCTTCGTGGCGTCACGCGGTAGAGTTATGTAGTCATGACTCGGGACGGACGATTCGTCCTGACAACGCCAATTGGGCTGGCATTCAGGCGGCGCTCGCCAGCTGCAATCGAGGGATGAAGGCGTGGCGCCCGCGCTGGGGCGCTTGACCGATAGTCAAAGATGGGCTGCCTGCTCGGGAGGCGGCCTATTTCGGAACGCCGTGAAGATGAATTCGGAAGTTCAGCGCCGATCGGTTGCAGCCTAGGTTACGGTTGCCTGCCGTCATGCCGGATTAGCAGCACCCTCATGGTGCGCACTCGGTGCGCAGCTTTTTTGGTTCTGGCGAGGGTCGCCTGCGTGCGTTTGCGTCCCCCACCGGCGAGGCGGCGTTGCTCGGCGCGCTGACCGGAAGATCCCCCGATGGCTCGCATCGCTGGAAGGTTTAGTGGTGGGCGGTACAGGGATCGAACCTGTGGCCCCTGCCGTGTGAAAGCAGTGCTCTACCGCTGAGCTAACCGCCCAACCGACCGACCGACCGAGCTGAGTGTACGAGGCGTGGGCCGCGCGAATCAACCGCGACGAGACGCGCTTTCCTCATGAGAGCGCGGGAAGGACGCGCGGCGTCTGCTCGTATTGCTGCCACGCGTGCGTCGCAGGAAAGGTTCCTCACCTCCAAAGCTGGGCATCGTGGCCTTGCCGTGGGAACATTGTGCATGACAGTCGTCACCCGCTTTGCTCCAAGCCCGACGGGCCTGCTGCACCTGGGAGGCGTGCGCACAGCACTTTTCAGTTGGCTCTACGCGCGGCGTCACGGGGGCAAATTCATTTTGCGCATCGAGGACACCGATCGGGAAAGGTCCACCGATGAGGCGGTGCGGGTCATCCTCGATGGCATGCAATGGCTCGGCCTCGACGCAGACGCAGGCCCCTATTATCAGACGCAGCGCTTCGAGCGCTACCGCGAGGTCATCGCCGCGATGCTCACCGCAGGCAGCGCCTATCGCTGTTACTGCACGAAGCAGGAGCTCGAGGAGGAGCGAGCGCAGCAGCTCGCACGCAAGGAGAAGCCTCGCTACTCGGGGCTCTGCCGCAGCCGTGCCGAGCCGCGCGTCGGCGCGGACTCCGTGGTGCGCTTCAAGAACCCGTTGGAGGGCGCGGTGGTCGTCGCGGACCTGGTGCACGGGCCGGTCGTCTTCGAGAACCGCGAACTCGATGATCTCGTCATGGCACGCTCGGACGGAACACCGACCTACAACTTCTGCGTGGTCGTAGACGACATGGACATGGGCATCACCCATGTGATTCGCGGCGATGATCATCTGAACAACACCCCACGGCAGATGAATATGCTGCGCGCGCTCGGCGCCGCACCGCCTGCGTATGCGCACGTGCCCATGATCCTGGGAGCCGACGGCGCCAAGCTGTCCAAGCGCCATGGCGCGGTGAGCGTGCTGCAATATGAGGAGGAAGGATTCCTGCCTTGGGCGCTGCTGAATTATCTGGTGCGCCTCGGCTGGTCGCACGGCGATCAGGAGGTATTCACGCCGCAGGAACTGATCGCTGCATTCGACATCCGGGACGTCAACAAGGCGGCCTCGGCTTTCAACCCTGAGAAGCTCTTGTGGCTGAATCAGCAGCATATGATGCGCGCGCCAGCGGCGCAGCTCGTGCCGTACCTGCGCGCCCAGCTGCAGCGATTGGGGCTCGACAGCGACAATGAGGCGCTCCTCGAAGGGGTCGTGCTCGCCCAGCGGGAGCGCGCCAAGACGCTGAAGGAAATGGCGCACAACAGCCGATTCTTCTTTACCGGCAACATCGAGCTTGATCCCAAGGCTGCGCGCAAACATCTCACGGCGGCCGAGGCGCCTGCGCTTGAAGAAGCCCGCACTCGATTGGCGGCGCTTGGGGAGTGGTCGGCGGCGCCGATCAACGACGCCTTGAACGCACTCGCGACCGAACTCGGCGTGGGCCTGGGCAAGATCGCGCAGCCGCTGCGGGTCGCCGTGACCGGCTCCGCAGTTTCCCCGCCCATCGATGTTACGCTCGCCTTACTCGGGCGCGAGCGCACGCTCGCGCGCCTCGATGCGGGGATCGTGCGGTGTCGCGGCGGATGAAGGCACGACTCCACACCGCGAGCGTGTCCTCCGTTATGCTAGAACCTACCGACCGCGAGGAATTGTTTCGTGCCTAAAGTCCCGACGCTGTTACGCGTGGCTCAGTTCTTGTTCTGGGCGGCCGCTATTTTCACCTTCGTCTGCGCCGTATT
>Ga0182018_10005238_pt1 | contig 10533 bp, 7 predicted proteins | sample 812P2MmetaG_FD_120490 | JGI IMG/M metagenome (GOLD analysis project Ga0182018, IMG submission 120490) | Permafrost microbial communities from Stordalen Mire, Sweden - 812P2M metaG | ecosystem: Environmental > Terrestrial > Soil > Wetlands > Permafrost | place: Sweden: Stordalen | collected... | reverse complement strand
GAGAGGCTCGCGGTGGAGATGGGTGTGGCTGAAAATGTCAATTTCCTCGGAGAAGTTTCTGACTCCGAATTGGCCGAACTTTATCGCCGTTGCGATGCGTTTGTGCTGCCGAGTCGAGGACAGGAGCGGCAGGGTGAAGTGGGTGGTGAGGGATTTGGGCGCGTTTACGTAGAGGCCGCGTTGGCCGGAAAGCCTGTAGTGGGGAGCCGAGCCGGTGGCGCATCGGAAGCTGTGCTGGACGGAACGACGGGGTTCCTGTTGAATCCGTTGTCGATTGATGATGTGGCGGAGGCGTTGCTGGCGATTCTAACCGATCCTCCGCTAGCAGCCCGTATGGGCTCCGCCGGTCGGAGCTGGTCGCTCGACAACTTTTCCGAACACGCACTTTCCAAATCACTGAAAGAGTTGTTGCGGCGTTTCGACGCTGAGAATGAAAAACTGCCAAACCTAGAGCACGCCGGCGGACGGCGATGACCAAGCTCATGAAGGAACCGGAAGAACTGCCGAAGGGTTTTAGCCAGCCCACCGCGCTTCCAGCGAATAAGGACGAGCATCGTGGTTGGCAGGACGCCAATCGCAAGTGGTGGGAAAGCCATCCCATGCGCTACGACTGGAAAGGCGGCATTCCCTTCGAGGAGTTCAGTAAGGAGTTTTTTGCCGAAATTGATAAGCGATTCTTCGAACTCGTTGAGCTTTATGCGCCCTGCCGGAAGATTCCCTTCGACTGGCTTCTAGATTTCGATTCTCTGCGCGCCATGGATGTGTTGGAGATCGGTATCGGTAACGGCAGCCATGCCCAGCTGCTTGCAGAGCACGCTAAGTCTTTCACGGGTATCGATCTCACCGAATACGCCGTGAGAAGCACGTCCGAAAGAATGCGAGTCTTTGGTCTTGCCGGAACCGTTCTGCAAATGGATGCCGAGCGGCTGCAGTTCCCCGATAATAGCTTCGACCTGATTTGGAGTTGGGGAGTGATTCACCACTCGGCCAACACCCGGAAAATTATCGAGGAGATGCATAGGGTTTTGAGGCCCGGCGGAGAAGCCATCGTGATGGTTTATCACCGCACTTTCTGGGAATACTACGTGCAGGGGGCAGTGCTAGCAACGCTGTCCGGACAGATTTTTAGGCCCGGCGCGCTCCACGAGAGTATCCAAAGGCGAACCGACGGCGCGATCGCCCGATACTACAGAGCCTCAGAATGGCGACAACTGGTTTCTGACCTATTCATGGTCAAAAAAATTCGCATTTACGGGAAGAAAACGGAAATCGTTCCGCTGCCAGCGGGAAAACTTAAAGACGGAATCTTATTCATGGTGCCAAACTCCTTCAGTCGTTTTCTCACCAACAGATGCCGGTGGGGCTCCTTCCTCGTATCAACGCTCGTGAAAAAGCCGCGATAATCGCGGAATGCATGGGATCGGCAGATTCGGGTAGCGAACTTGGGTCAGGCGCGATTTGAAACCCATGAAGGCTGCGAGCGAAGGCCCCCGCGGTGGCGAAAGTCAGTCGCCGGTGTGCTCGCTTGCTCCGCGGAGGAAGTTGACGGAAGCCGCCGCGTCGTTAGCCGCAACGGTGGCCAAGGGGAGTTGCTTACGCTGAGCGCGGTGGAGGGCGGCGCACAGGGCGGACGAAAACTCGCTGGTCAGGTAATCCAGATCACCACGGAGCCACTTGGTGCTATAGGTGCGAAAAACAGTGAACACGCCGCGCGGCTCACCGTCCGCGGACATTAAATCCATATGCAGCGTCCAGCCGCCTGCCCGCTTCCCCGGATTCCGCCGCCAGGCGTATTCCAGCGTCAACTTTGGGTCGTTCACCGAGATGCCGCCATCCCCTGCTTTCGGGGCGAAGGAAAACTCGAAGCCATCGTAGTCGTTATTTTGAAAGGCGACGCGGAGGATTCGACGGATGTCTTGCGCAGTGTCCGCTTCCGCCAATTCTTCGGCGGCGCGGCGCAGCAGCAAGTTATTGGAAATTGTGGCCTTTGTCTCGAAGGTTCGCAGCGCCACGCGGCGTAGTTCGTCGACTTCGTGATATCCGAGGTGCTGGAGCCCAAAGAAGATGCCTACCCCGACAATCGCCAGCACCACCCAAATCGACCTGGGATATAGCAAGGGCAGGCTAATCAGCGCGAAACCCGCCGACACGCCGTACAACACGGCAACCACCTTGCGATGAGAGAATCCGAGATGCAGAAGCTTGTGATGGATGTGCTCATTGTCCGCCCCGAACAGCGGTTTGCCGTTCAGGAACCGGCGCACGATGGCAAATGAGGTATCCAGAATCGGTAGGCCAAATGAGACCACCGGAATGCCCACGGCGACCGCGGTGGGCGCTTTCTCCGATCCCACCAAGGCTACCGCCGCCAGCAAAAACCCGATGACCAGGCTGCCGCAATCGCCGAGGAATATAGTTGCGGGATTGAAGTTGTAACGCAGGAAACCGACGATAGCCCCGGCCAAGGCAATCGTGACGCATTGCGAGAGCACGTTGCCGCCCACCAAGGCGACGACGAAGACGACCAAACTGCAAAAGAGCGCAGAACCCGCCGCAAGCCCATCCAGCCCGTCGAGCAAGTTAAAGGCGTTTGTAATGAGCAGGATCCAGAAAATCGTCAAGATCAGGCTCAAAGCCGTGCCCAGCGGCCGCTCGCCAAAGAGCAGGTGGAAGCGCGCAACGCGGTACCCATCCATAAACAACCAAGCCGCGGCAAGCGCCTGCAGACCAAATTTCTGGTACGGACCCAGCGAACGAAAATCGTCGAACAACCCTATGGAGAAAATCAACAGCGTGGGTCCGAGTAGTCCAAGAAATGTCAAAAATGGGAAATGATTTTCCAGGTGGAGAAAATAGGTGAGCAACTTCCAGCCCGTCAAAGTGAGCGCGAGTGCGCTCAGAATCGCGACGCCACCGAGGCGCGGAATCGGGAAATTGTGAATATGCCGAGCGGAGGCAGGGCCAGTTACCCACCCGCGACGGCGCGCTTCATCGCGCACCAAGCGGCTGAGCACTGCTGAAACAATCAGAGACGTGACGAAGACCAGCAGGTAACTCATCGATTGTCGGGTCGGCTTTTTGACGCTGTACGGTATTTGGTGCTTCAAACTGCCGGGATGCGACACATCGCAATTCCCGGTACCACTAGCTGGCCCAGCTATCAGAAGTTCAATTCGCGCGAACGCCTGAGGCGGTGAGTGTCTAGACCCCCGATAGCAAGTCCCCATATATCTGTAGCAAGTCCGATGCCATTTTCTGCGATGTGAACATTTTTTCAACTCGCGCTCGTCCCGCCTCGCCCATTTCTTCGCGCAAACGCCGATTTCCCAACAAAGTGGAAATCGCTTTCGTTAATTCTTCGACAGATGCGGGCGCAACGAGGAGGCCAGTGACTCCGTGCTGATTCACCCATGACACTCCGGTGGGTAAATTTGATGACACGACTGGCTTGCGGCAAGCCATCGCTTCCAATTGTACGATACCGAACATCTCTGCATTTGTTACCGACGGCAGTGCAAAAACTTCACACGCATGGTAATAGGACGCCAAGTCGCGCCCAGTAAGTTCTCCGAGAAGGGTTACTCGGTTTTGCATTCCCAATTTTCGAACCAGGTCCTTCAATTCTAGTTCCAGCGGACCCGTTCCGACAATCCATAAACGCGAATTCATATTTTGAATCGCGCGAATCAGAAATTCGATTCCCTTGTAGGACACCAACCTACCCACACATAACACCGCCGGCGGTCCATCGCGAAGTTCTTGCGTTTTTTTTTCCTGCTCAGAGTCGAGATCGAAGCGAAAGAGATCGATGCCAAACGGTACCACGCGGCATTTGTCGCGGTGTTGGGCGACGAATGGGGAAACGTCAGCGTGGCGCGGCGACGGAAGGATAATGCACTTTGCGCGGCGATAGAACGCCTCCAGCAATGGCCGATACACCTTCAGGAGTCTCTTTTGGCGCACGATGTCGCTGTGAAAGTGCGCCAGGATCGGGACGGCCCGATCGACGCGCATGGCGGAAAACTCGGCCAGCGGATTCGGCATGTGCACGTGAATCATATCGGCATCTAATTTTGTGGCCCAGCTCGGATAGGTCGGCGCGAGTGACATCGAAAACAGCGTCCCCAGACTGGCTGCACGGATGATAGGAAATTTGCGGAATTCCTTTTCCGTGTGGAAGCTCGTATTGGCAACCAGGACCTGGAAATCCACGCGGTCGCAGAGATTTTCGCAGATCGACTTCAAAACGGTTTCCATTCCACCGGTTGCGGGATCGTAGAATTTGCCGAGCTGCAGGATTCTCACAGCGATGCCGCCCCAGCAGCTTTCGACTGAATGCATTCGGCAACGACCGCTTCGAACTGGCATGCCAACTTTTGCGGCGCGAGGTTCTCTTCCATCCAGCGACGCGCGTTGCGCCCCAGGGTCGACCGCAGGTTCGCGTCCTTCGCGAGTGCCACCATACGATCCGCCAGCGCGGCGGAATCAAGATGCGGGAAGAGCAGACCGGTAATCCCGTCCTGAATCACTTCGGCCGGGCCCCAGCGATTGACGCCAATTACCGCGACGCCGCAAGCCATAGCCTCGAGCACCGAGCGGCCCAGGCCCTCCGGCCCGCGGTTCGATTGCACCAGCACCTCCAGAGACGCCATTACGTTGGGGATGTCTTTTCGGAATCCCAGAAGTTGCACGCGGCCCCGCAGCGAAGAAGATTCAATTTTCTTCCGGATCTGGCTTTCATAGGGTGACTTTACTTGCGTACTGTAGGGATTCATCCCTACGATCAGAAACAATGCGCCGGAAACCTGTGCGGCCACTCTCTCCGCAGCATCGAGAAAAATATCAATTCCCTTCAGAGGGGTGATGGCGCCGACGATACCGAAGCAGACGCTAGCCGGGTCCTTGGGCACGTTGGCCATCGGCCCGTTACCGGGCCTGAACGCTTGTAGATCGACGATGTTATAGACCACTGGCCGCCGCAGGGTGCGCGAAATATGGCGCGCCACCTGCCCTTCCACGTAGCGCGAAATGCAAATCGCCAGATCGCAGCGCTTAGCCAGCAAAGCCAGCAGGCGGCGCGACAGGTGCCGATCGTCGTATCCATCGCGCATGTACCAGATCAGCGGAACACTTTTCGACCGCGGCGTGAGCGCACCGACGATGTGCGCTTTCGTGGCGTTGGTGAAAAACGCGGCCGGCTGAATTTCCGCGAGCACAGCAGCCACGCGGCGGGTGAACCGCTTCAGGGCTACCGCGGCGCCAAGCAACCGCCCCGGACCGGGCTGCGCGGAAGTCTCTCCGGTCGAGGCCAGCGCCGCCGGCCACGGCAGAATCCAAACTTTCGCGCCCGCTACTTCGGCGCGTTCGCGAAGTCCACCCTCTCCAGGGACGATCAGGTGAAATTCGTAACGGCCGCGTAGAGCGGCGACGAGTTCCAATAAGCTAATTTCCGCGCCGCCTAGCTCGCTGATAACGCACAACACCGCCAGCCTAGGCAGGGGCATGGTTGGCCTCGGTGTGTTGCTGCCAATGGAGCAGCACAAAAAGCGACCACACTTCCGACCACGAATGAAACCGGTCGCCGCGCTGCCATCCCGCGAGGAGATCGTCGCCATAGTTCGGATCGAGTCCCATTGGCTGGTAGAGAGAGCGATCTCCGATCACGGCGGTAATCGTTGGCAGCAGAGATTGGCGGAGCCATTGCTGCCACGGCAAAGTGAAGCCCATCTTCCGTCGATGGGGTATCGGTTCGCCGAGCAGGTCCTGCAAAATGCGTCGAGTGATCCGTTTTCCGCGTTTGCCCTCGAAATGGAATTCCGCGGGAAGCGAAAGTGCGGCGTCCAGAAGCTGCAAATCGAGCAACGGAACCCGTAACTCCACCGAGCTAGCCATACTGAATACGTCCGCGTCCCGCAGGAGCTGATTGCGCGCATAGATTTCAAGCTCGAGCGCGGCAATTTTCTGGAAATCGTTGGACAGGCCAGCAATGGAAGCCTCTTCGCTGGCGGCGAACGCTCCGCCCTGATCTCGCCGCCAGCGAATCGAGCGCTGCAAGAGGTACGCTTCCGCTAGGCCGCGCAGCGGACCGGCATCCGCTACTTTTTTCCATTGGATCGGATTTCGCGTCCGCAATTTCGAGAGAATGCCGGCGACCGGGCGCGCGAAATTCCCAAAACGCAATAGCTGCGGTACCTTCGCAAAAGTGGTGTAGCCGCCGAACAATTCGTCACCGCCGATTCCGTTCAGCAGAACCTTCAGTCCGAGCGATGCGCCAACCCGCGAAATCAAGAACGTGTTGATGCCATCCACGGTCGGTTGGTCCATCGCCGACAGCGCCGCAGGAAGTTGCTCGCGGAGATTTTCCGGCGTGAGTGTGACCACTTCATGGCGGTGCGGGACGGCTTGGGCAATCTGGCGCGCGTAAGGGAGTTCTGAGAATTCTGCCTCCGGGAAAGCTACGGTGAGCAGGGTGATCGGACTTTTCGCCAGCTTTGCGCCCAACAGCGTCAGCAGGCTCGAATCCACCCCGCCGGAGAGAAATATTCCCACCGGAACGTCGCTGACGAGCTGGGAATTCACCGCGCCCTCCAGCCGCTCTTCGATCCGGCCGACGGCATCGTCAAAATTGCGCGCCGCCGACTCCGCCACTCGCCCGCGTTGCTTCGCCAGCGCACCCTGCAGAGACCAATACTCGGCGCAACTCGTCTCACCGCGCGTGTTTACCCGCAGCAGGTGCCCCGGCTTGAGCTCGCGAATTTCGCGATGGATCGTCTCAGGCCCAATCACCGCGCCGTAACTCAGAAAAGAGTTCACCGCATCGGGATTCAGTGTCGTCGAGCAGGCTCCCGACCGCACGATCACTTTCACTTCCGAGGCAAAAATAATTTCGCCAGCGCGGGAATGGTAGTAGAGCGGCTTAATTCCCATCGGATCGCGAACGAGGAGTAGCTGCTGCGCGCGTCCATCCCAGTAAGCGAACGCGAACATCCCTTCGAACTTAGGCAGCGCCGCTTCACCCCAGCGCACCAGGGCTTTGAGCAGGACCTCGGTATCTCCGGAACTGGTGATCGTTTCCCCGCAAGATTCGAGCTCGCCGCGGATTTGCCGGAAATTGTAGATCTCGCCGTTGAATATCAGGCACGAACCTGTTTCCGGATGCCACATCGGTTGCCGCGCGTAGTCAGTCAAATCGATAATCGAGAGGCGAGTGTGCCCCAGAACCAGCGCGCTTTCTCCGAGCACCACTTCCGCGCTGCCGTTGCCGTCGGGACCGCGGTGATAGCTCGCGCCAATCATCGTGCTCACGGCGGCGCGAGTCCGCTCGATTGGTCCGCCGCTCAGCATTCCCATGATTCCACACATCCGCGCGCCCTTTTTTGTTCAACCACCGGAACAAATCGATCGACCTAACAGACTTGCCTGAGAGTGGCCGAAAAACAGTGGATCAAACCGTGGTTGGCCGCGAGGGCATCGCCGCAAGGACAGAGACTAACTGAGTTTTGCGGGAGATCACGGTCAACTCCTAACAGCCGTGTATTCGACTACGGATGCGTTTGGATCGCCCATCGCCCGGACACGAAACCCATAACTTTGCAGCAACTGCTCGGCATCTTTGTCGTCGATACCGAGGTGTTTGGAGCGGTCCTTAAATTGTTCGTAAAAAATTGTGCACACCTGGGCCTTGCGCAGCAGTCCCTCGCATCCGTGCAGCACCCACGTATCCGCCCCTTCGGTGTCTATCTTCAACACGCTGATAGCATCGTCGTCTCGGATAATCTCGTCCAAACGTACAACATCGACCTCGATATCGACCGAGCTCGATGTTTTGTCGAAGACGAAGCAACCCCAACCGGTCTGGGTCTCGGGCCCGAGTTCAAATCCGATCGAGCCTCGCTCTCGGCCGGCCGCTACGCCCTCGATTCGGCAGCGATCTTGAAATCCGTTGGATTCGATGTTCTTTTTCAGCCGCGGGAGATTGCGCGGTGACGCTTCGACGCAAATACAGGTATTGTCGGGCCTTGCGGCCAACCAGAGCAGGCTGAAGTAACCCAAGTTAGCTCCGACGTCTACGAATCTGCCGCCCTGGGCCGCGGCCCTCGCAATTCGGCGCGAGAGCTTAAGCTCGTAGAATCCCGTCAGGGCAATACTCTCGCTGATGATGTCGCCCTCGACCAGCGCCGGCATCCCCACTCCTGGGGCGAAGCGCAACGTCGCATTTTCCAGGAGCGGTTTCAGCCGCGCCGGCAGCGGTTTGTACAACAGATAGTAAGCGGCCTGTTTTAGCCGGTCCGGCAATACGCGAATCTGCGATGGAGGTTTCAGCATCATCTATCGAAAATGGTTCGGCAAATGGCCCAGCGGAACGGAAACGTCGGTGGTTCGCCGGCGAGATATCGCGACTATACTCATGACGATGGTGAATACAAACACGGTTTGAATGAATGTCGCAATGGAGTTATCGAAATCGCGCTCGATGGACATGCCGCCCTGAGTGGCCACCAAGCAGGTGAGTGCGGCGGCGCTGAAGTCCGGGAGGTGCCCCTTCCAGCCCTCAAACAAGCCCAACAAGATTCCCCACATCAGCCCACCGATGGCGACGTACAGCACGCCGTTGGCATCGTAAAGGTCGCCTGGCATGGACGGTGCGATCGACGCACCGGGCTCGTCTCGATTGGTAGGATCGTCGTAGGCCCAGATGCGCCCACCAAAGTTAGTCCCTTCGCTAGCGCCACCCTTGCCGGCGTCCAGCAAGCGCGGCACAAAGCCTCGAATGAGCGGTTGGACCAGCACATCGCGCTGCGAGTATGGATGCAAAGACGGAACGAGCGCCACGGTGAGCAACATCGAATCAAAACCATGAAACCTGCGCATCGGTTCGCTCCAGCTTCCGGTGAACCAATCCGCCGCGCCGGCCTGTTGCATCTGGTTCACTATATACTCCGCGCGCTCGTGGCCCCAAATCAGTTGGCGTGAAATTCCAATAATTGAGGTGAGTATCAAAAGGCACGCCAAAGCGGCCGGCAGCAAAATACGCAAAGGCGGCCGGCGGCCCGCAAAAAACGCAGCGATTAGTGGTATCAACACTAAGGGGGCAAGATTTTCGCGATACGGACTGCGCAACGATCGCACCACCGCGGGGAGCAGCGCGATCAGCGGGGTGGGGCCCATTCTCCACCATACTGCTCCTTGGCGGAAATGCTCCCACCACACGATGGCCGCCGGAACCATATACAGATTGGCGAGCAAAGCCAGCGGGGTGATCAGGACCAACGGCAGCGCGGTCCGCCCTTCGATTAAATAGAAAATGGCCGATGCCAATACCGCGACTGGAATGGCTGCGGCCCGTGCCAGCGCAACATCGAGAGACCGGACTACCGCTAACGGGCCAGCGGTCGGGCGTCGCACCAGCAGAACGAACCCAAGCACCAACATCACCCAAAACAGCAGACAATTGGCGAGCGCGACATCGATCACGCGGGGAGATAGCGCCGCCAATCGCAGTGACCCGTTGCCCCATTCTACGCAGTTGTACGACAACATCGTGAAACGCAGCAGGATATCCAAACCGAAATCCATCCACACGAATCCGTACAGGGATTTGACGAGCGATGGCCATCCCTCCTGCGCCCATCCCGGGGTGAAACGGAGCGAGATCATCCAACAGCCGGTCAGGGCCGCCATGATCAGCCATGAGGTTAGGTTGGTGTCGAGCCCAAAGCTATTCGGCATTTTCCCGGTGATTCGATGTTACCTGCGCGGCATGCATCGGTTTGTTAACCGCTAATGAATTCGTATGCCTGCACTCCTGCTCCGATTTGCGTCGACCCGTATTAAAATCCTGAGCTCGCGCTCCGGCTGGGATGGCAGGGAGATTTAATTTTAGCCGGGTGAACTGGGATGGTCAACGGGCGTATGGGCGAAATGCGATAATTGTTGGCTTCTGAAATGCAGGTGGTACTGCAACGAAAGTTTTACGGGCGCTGGTACTCGGCCACAGACTTGCAGATGCTACACTAGCGGTTCTTCGGCAAGTGTCCGGTCGGGCGACTTCGGTGGCGCGTTATTCTTGCGATGGGCACTGGAATGGGCCCTATCGGATGGGCCGGCTTGTTAAAGAATCATCTTGAAGATGGCAAACCCAAAGGTACTCGTCATCGGACCCTTGAACCACGGCGCTTTGGCCGAGAGTTACGCTCGAGCCTTCGAACGCCTGGGCGTGGAAGTTGTCCGGTTTGATTCCGAGCAAGCGCTCATGCAAGCGAGCCGCTTTTCCCACAACCGAATTCTGCGCCGCGTGTTGCGATCGGCGCTGTGGAACCGCGTCAATCAGGCTGCGCTGGAAGTCGCCCAGAAGGTCCGTCCCGCGCTGATCTTCGCCGTGAAATGCCCTTTTTTTCATCCCCAGACGGTCCGTCAAATCCGGAAGTCTCTCGGGGTGACGTTCGTGAACCATTATCCCGATCATCCGTACAACGGCATCCCCCTAGACCCGCGGGAGGCCTCCTCGTTGCGCCGCGATCTGATCGAAGTACT
>Ga0182018_10005237_pt1 | contig 10535 bp, 10 predicted proteins | sample 812P2MmetaG_FD_120490 | JGI IMG/M metagenome (GOLD analysis project Ga0182018, IMG submission 120490) | Permafrost microbial communities from Stordalen Mire, Sweden - 812P2M metaG | ecosystem: Environmental > Terrestrial > Soil > Wetlands > Permafrost | place: Sweden: Stordalen | collected... | reverse complement strand
TGCCGCCGTGCCGTTCCAGCGTGAACGTGCCGTCGCAGCCTGAGCGCGCCGTTCCAGTGTGGGTGAGCCACCGGTCGCTGTCAATCTTCGCCGGTGGGAGCGATGCGCTGCGCCGCCGCTAGGTCATCACCGTGCGGACGGCCTCGGCGATGGTGGCGGCCGAGGGCATCACCGCGGCCTCGAGCGACGCCGCCGACCCGATCGGGGCGAAGAGGGCGCCGATCCTGCCCACCGGCGCCTCGAGCTCGCCGAACAGCTCCTCGTTGATCAGGCCGGCCACCTCGGCGCCGAACCCGGCGAATCGGGTGGCGTGGTGGGCGACGACCACCCGACGGGTGCGGGCCACCGAGGCCAGCACCGAGTCGGTATCGAGGGGCACCAGGCTGCGCAGATCCACCACCTCCACCTCGATCCCCTCCCCCGACAGCTCCTCGGCGGCGGCCAGGGCATCCGGCACCGTCCGGCCGTAGGTGACGATGGTCACATCGCCGCCGTGCCTCTTCAGGTCGGCGACCCCGAGCGGAGTGCGGAACTCCCCGTCGGGGACCGGGCCGGTGGTTCCGTAGAGGCGCACGTTCTCGACGAAGACGCACGGGTCATCGTCGAAGATGCACGATGTCAGCAGCCCCTTGGCGTCGGCGGGCGTGCTGGGAACGACGACCTTGAGCCCGGGGATGTGGGCCAACCAGGCCTCCAGGGTCTGGGAGTGGGTGGCGCCCGAGCCGATCCCTCCGAAGACGGCGGTCCGCATGGTGAGCGGGATCCGCAATCGCCCACCGGACATGTACCGGGCCTTGGCCGCGTGATTGACCAGCTGGTCGAGGGCGATGCTGATGAAGTCCATGATCATGACCTCGGCCACCGGCCGCAGGCCGGCGGCGGCGGCGCCCACAGCGGCGCCCACGATGGCTGCTTCGGAGATCGGTGTGTCCCGCACCCGATCGGTCCCGTGGGTGGTCGACAGTCCCTTGGTCACCTGGGAGATGCCACCAGCGGGATCGGCCAGGTCCTCACCGATGAGGAAGACGGACGGGTCGGCGGCCAGCGCCTCGTCGAGGGCCAGGTTGAGCGCGTCCCGCATGCTCCGGGTGGTCATCGGTACGTTGCTGCCGGTGGCGGTCATGCCGACCCCTCGCTGCCCCCGTAGACATCGACGAAGGCGTCCGCCGCCCCCGGGGGCTCCTCGGCCAGCGCGGCCACGAAGGCCGACTCCACCTCCTGGCGCGCCCGCTCGTCGAGGTCGAGGGCGGACTGTTCGTCGAGCACGCCGTCGTCGAGCAGGCGGGCGCGGTACCGGGCCACCGGCTCCGCCTGGCGGGCCTCGTCCAGCTCCGAGCCGGGGATGTAGCGCATGGGATCGCCGAAGTAGTGGCCCCACAGGCGGAAGGTCGTGCACTCGAGCAACGTCGGGCCCGATCCGCTCCTGGCCCGGCCCACGGCGTCGGCCAGGGAGGCGTGGACGACGTCGGGGTCGTTCCCGTCGACCCGGACACCGGGGATGCCGTAGGCACTGGCGCGGTCGGCGACGTCGGCGACCGGCTGTGCCTCCGCGGTGGGGGTCATCTCGGCGTAGCCGTTGTTCTGACATAGGAACACGATCGGGATACGCCACAGGGCGGCGAGGTTGACCGCCTCGTGGAAGGAGCCGGTCCCGGTGGCGCCGTCCCCGAAGCTGGCCACCGCCACCTGGTCGCCACCCCGCATCTGGATGGCCAGGCCCACGCCGACGGCGATGGGGATCCCCGAGCCGACGATGCCGGTCGACAGCACCAGCCCGGCCGGCGGGTAGGAGATGTGCATGGCACCGCCTTTGCCCGCGTTGACCCCGCTGCGCCGGGTGAGGATCTCGGCTACCAACGGGCCGATGGGCACGCCCTTGGCCACCTGATCGTGCAGGCCGCGGTAGGTCGTGACCAGCTGATCGTCGGTCCGCAGCACGGTGCCGAGGGCGGCGGCGATCGCCTCCTGGCCGGTGGCGGGCCAGTAGGTGCAGGCGAACTCGCCGCCACTCAGACCCCGCCGGATCCGTTCGTCGCACGCCAGTATCAGCGACATGAGCTCGTACATCCGTCGGCGGACCTCGTCCGGCGGGCGGCCCTGGCCGTGGTCGCTCATCGGCACTCCTCGGTGCGCTCGGGGGCCCGCACCCCGCGCTTGTGGACGACCACATCGCCGGTCACCCGCATCCGGCACGCCAGCCGGAGCACCCGGCCGCGCCGCGGGACCAGGCGCAACGCCTCGGCCTCGTCCGTCGTGGCCGGAGCGGCGTGATCACCGCCGGACACGATCTCGACGTGGCAGGCGGTGCACTGGGCCTGGCCGTAACAGGTGGTCGGCCAGTCGTAGCCCTGACGCCAGGCGGCCTCGATCAACGACTCGCCCTCGTAGACCGGGATGACGTGGCCATCGGGCTCGACCCGAACGGTGTGAGTGGGCACATCATCTACCTCGACGAGCCGCCGGCCATGGCGTGCGACGCCGCATGCGATCCGGCCAGATGACCCCACACCACTCCCATCCCGATCGATGTCCCTCCGCCGTAGTACGCCGGTCCGGCCGGGCTGGCGATCACGTTGCCTGCTCCGTAGAGACCGGGGATGGGGTGATCGCGAACGTGCTGGATCCGTCCATGGCCATCGACCCGTGGCCCTCCCTTCGTGCCCACCGACCCGATGTGGATGGGCAGCGCGTAGTACGGCCCCTGTTCGATGGTCCCCAGATTGGGATGGGGCGCGGTGGGGTCGCCGTGGAACCGGTCGTAGGCACTGGCACCTCGGCCGAAATCCCGGTCGTTCCCGTCCCTCACCAAGTGGTTCCACCGCTCGATGGTCCCTGCCAGTCCCACCGGGTCGATCCCCACCGTTTCGGCGAGTCCCTCCAGGGTCTCGTGCACCGGGAGCCAGTCGGGATCGGGATCGCTGGGCCGCACGGTGGCTGCCGCGTAGCGCGACCGGTACTGGTGGTCGAACACCACCCAGCAGGGGAGGTGGCGGCTGGAGTACTCGTTGGCGTCGAAGGAAAAGAACGCCTTTTGCATGTCGTTGTAGTTGGCGGCCTCGTTGACGAACCGGGACCCGAACCGGTCGACCATGATCGAGTGCGGGGCCGTGCGCTCCACGCCGACGAAGCGGGCCAGCGGACGCCCCTCGTACTCCTCGCCCGGTACCGAGGACGCCGGGTACCACCACGCCTCGGTCATGTTGGCCAGGTCGGCCCCGACCTCCATGGCCATGAGCAGCCCGTCCCCCTCGTTGGCCGGGGGCGTGTGCGGATGGGTCAGCGGACCGGCCAGAAAGCGGGTCCGCAGCGTCGGGTTCCACTCGTAGCCCCCCGACGCCAGCACCACCGACGGGGCGGGAACGACGGTGCGTCGGCCGCCGTGGTCGACGACCAACCCGGCCACCCGGTCGCCCTGCATGGCCACCTCGTAGGCCCGGGCCTCGAGCACCGGTTCGATCCCCCGGGCCAGGCAGGCGTCGAGCAGCGCAGCGATGAGGGCCTGGCCGCAGGCGACCCGATGGTCGGCCATCCGCTGCTGGACCTCGGCGGCGTCGAATCGATCGGGGTAGTACGTCGGCTGCCACTCGACGGTGGCCTCCTGCAGGGTGATCGGCATGCCGAGCACGGGGGGACGGCGCAGTGTGTCGGCCCACCCTCCGAGTGCGGTGGTGTCGAACAGGGCCGGCTCCAGCATGCGACCGGAGGACTTGGCCCCCTCCATCTCGGGGTGGTAGTCGGGCCAGCTCATCGGCTGCAGCCGCAAGCGGGTGCGCTTCTCCAGGTCGGCCACGATGCCGGGTCCCTCGTCGACGTAGCGCTCGAGGAGCTCGACCGGTGTCCGTCCCGCGGTCAGCCGGAGCATGTAGGCCAGGGCCTCCGGGCGCGAATCGTCGATGCCGAGCGAGGCCATGTGGTGGTTCTGGGGCATCCAGATGCCACCGCCCGAGACGGCGGTGGTCCCGCCGATCGATGAGGTACGCTCGACCACGGCGACCCGTGCGCCGTTGTCGTGGGCGGTGATGGCCGCCGTCAGTGCCGCCGCCCCGGAGCCGACGACGATGACGTCGATCGATGCGGGGAGGGACGGACGGTCCGTGCTGGTGTCGGTCACCGCGCTAGGACCCGAGGTAGCGGTCGAGCTCTCGGTGCATGTTGGTGATGCCCCCTTCGTAGGTGTGCGATAGGCGCAGCCCATCGACGCTGGCGCTGTGGATGCCGCGTTGCTGGCGCCCGATGTTGGAGAAGTCCTGCAGTGGGATGGGCGGCCAGTGCTCGGCGTCGTCCGGCGCGTAGGGGCCCCCGCGTGTCGGTGTGGGGAGGTCGTCACCCTGGGCGGGGATGGAGAGCGACCACAGCTCGAACAGGCACGATTCGGGCTCGTCCCCGTGGGGACGGACCCGATAGACCAGGGCGTTGCCGTATTGGGGGAGCACGAAGTAGTTGGGGAACACGAAGAAGACGCCGCCCCATCGGGCCAGTGCGGCCGGATCGGGTGCAGGCAGGGGGATGCCGGCGCCGGCGGCGTACTCGTAGATGGCCTTCACCAGCTCGGCGCCGAACGTACTCCCCTCGGGAATGTGGCGGTTGCGCATGCCCTCGATCACATGGACGTCACGAGCCATGGTCATCGCCTCGAGCCCACTGCTGAGGAGATGGGTCGACTCGATGATGGCGTCGATCTCACCCACTCCCACTTGTCGGCCCTTCTTGGCCTGGGCATTGGGCCGGAGTTGGAAGCTGGAATGGCCGTTGTCGTGCACGGAATAGACCAGGCTGTCGGGGTCGTACTGCTCGGGATGGCCCAGGGTGAGTTGGGGATGGGTTTGGGGCACGTGGTACCCCTCCATGAAGGCCTCCTGGGCCATCTTCCAGTTGGCCGGCAGCACCACCGACTTCCACCAGAGGACCCGCATGTCGGCGACGCCCAGGGGGTCGAGCAGGCTGGGCATCGGGTCGAGTGCTTCCAGCAGTGGCACCGCCCCGGCGTCCAGGTTGATCCATGCGCAGCCGCCCCAGATCTCGACACGCGCCTGTCTGAGGCACAGCTCGTCGGCGGCCAACTGGTCGGGGTCGAACGCGTGGGGACCGTAGACGAACGAGTTCTTCCCGTCGATGCCCCAGCGCCACCCGTGGAACGGGCACACGATCTGCCCGCCACGAAAGGTGCCGGTACCCTTGGCCAACTGGGTGGCCCGGTGGCGACAGGCATTGTGGTAGCCCCTCACCGTTTCCTCGCTGAGGCGCACCATGAGGATCGACTGGTCGTCGATGGTGTACTCGACGTAGTCGCCTACCGAGGGGATCTCCTCGAGGCGGCAGGCCATCTGCCAGACCCGGGGCCACAGGTGCTGGCGCTCGAGGGCGGCGAACGTCGGGTCGTAGTAGCGCTCGACGGGCACGAAGCCCGGACGCTCGATGGCGAAGGGGACCTCCCTGTGGACCTCGGGGGGGGACACCGCCGCGACCGTTCCCCGGTCGATTCCGACGTCAGCCATCCGAGCCCCCGGCCGCCGCGGGCAGCATTGTGATCGACCGCTCCCGGAACCGCCACCGCGTCTCGTCGCGGATCAGGCGGTCGTAGTAGCGCCCGGCGGCGATGATGGCCAGGCCGTCCGTGGTGGGCCGCACGAACAGGTAGTCGGTGGTGGCCGTGGCGGTGTCACCGTCGACGTCGACATCGACCAACGAGTTGGTGGTGACGTGCATGCCGCGCCTCCCTGCCGCCTGCACCGTCATCATGTACTCCTTGATCGCGTCACGGCCCTCGGTGACGGTCCCGGCCAGGACGAGCCGGGCGTCGGCGGTGAACAGCTCGGCCCACTCGTCGAACCGGCCGTCGTCGCAGCGCTGGCTGTACTCACCGAGGGTACGCCTGATTGCTTCCTCGTCCTCCCTCACCGGTCCCCCTCCACGCTCACCCACTCGGTCCCCGGTCCACCTGGGCGATGGGCCAATGATAGGGCTGGTCACCGGCCCGCACCATCAGTCCAACTCGCCGATGACCTCGCCGACCGGATAGGTCGCACCCTCGTCGCCGATGTGGTGGAGCACGCCGGCGATCGGCGCCGACACCTCGCTCTCCACCTTGTCGGTCTCCAGGAGGTACATCGGCTGGTCCTGCCCGACGTGGGCGCCGTCGTCGACGAGCCACTTGGCCAGCGTGGCCTCGGTCATCTCCATGCCGAGCTTGGGGATGCGGATCTCCATGGACGTCGCCCTCTCGAGAATGCGGGGATCCGGTGGGGCCTCGCGCCACCGACGGTGCGAGAGCACACATTAGTAAGGTGCCCGCCGAGGTGGCCCGATGCCCACCCCGGTCGTCAAGACCAGGTTTGCTAGCTTCGCGGGTCGACGTGCGGCGCAGGCAGCCGACGTCCCGTCCCGACAGGAGCAAGTCATGGAGACCCGAACACTGGACACGGTCATTTACGAGAAGGACGGTCCGGTGGCCTGGATCATCCTCAACTACCCGGAGAAGGCCAACATCCAGTCCTCCGGTCTGGTGTTCGACGTCGACGAGTGCCTCAACGATGCCGACAAGGACTACGACATCAAGGTCGTGGTCATCAAAGCCAACGGGCCCGGCTTCAGTGCCGGCCACGTGGTGACCGGCAGCCCGGGTACCGAGATGCGGGAGATCGACGAGAGCACCGCCAAGCTGGGTAGCCCGTGGAAGGGCCAGTGGGACATCTACGGAACGCCGGTGTTGAAACTGTGGGACTTCCCCAAGGTGACCATCGCCCAGGTGCACGGCTACTGCCTCGGCGGGGGCACGGTCTGGGGGCTGCTCACCGACATGACCGTCGCCTCGGAGGACGCCTACTTCCAATTCCCCGTCCTCCAGGGGATGGCCATGCCCACCATGGAGACCGGCATCGAACCGTGGCTGTTCATGAACTGGAAGAAGGCCTCGGAGTTCATGTACACCGCCCAGGAGCTGAGCGCCGCCGATGCCAAGGAGATGGGTCTGGTCAACCGGGTCGTGCCCCGGGAGCGACTCGACGACGAGGTCAACGAGCTCGCCTTCCACGTGGCTCAGGCGCCCCTCACCACCTTGATGGCGGCCAAGGCCAACATCCGTCGGGCCTGGGACCTGATGGGAATTCGCACCCACCTCCAGCAGTCGAACGACCTGCTGACCGTGGCCACCCAGGCCACCGACGTCCAGGGGTACATCCGAGAGGCCTTCCAGGCCGGGCTCCGCCCGCGGGAGGCGGCGAAGCGCAACGCCGAACGGGCCAAAGTGCTGGCCGCCGAGTCGAAGGCACGTCGTCAACCGTCGGCCTGACGGCTCGGCGCCGGGTGCGGCGCCGGCCTGGGTGTCGCCGATCCGACAGGGGTTGTCGTGGTGACGGGTACAATTGTCAGGACGCACGACAGTGGGTTGTCGACGGAGCCGGTACGGATCAGGTGCTGCCGGGGGAGCCGATCGGTGAGGGGGGATCGATGACCAGGGTCGGATTGGTGCTCGGCGCAGGGGGTGTGGTCGGGCAGGCGTATCACGCTGGGGTGCTGGCTGCCCTCGACCGCGAGCTGGGATGGGACCCGAGGTCCGCCGACGTCATCGTCGGATCGTCGGCCGGATCGATCACCGGGACGCTGCTGCGGCTGGGAGTGACGGCCGCCGACCTCCGTGCCCTGGCCAACGGATCGCCGCTCTCCGACCAGGGGGCGTCGGTGGTCGATCGGATCCTGCCGGACCCGTCGGACCTCCCGTCGCCACCGCCCCGCGACTGGTTGAGGCCGTGGCGCCCGCCGTCCGGCGCCCTGCTGGCCCGGATCGCCCGCCGTCCGTGGAGTTTCCGGCCCGATGTGGCCGCCATGACCATGCTGCCGGCCGGGCGGATCGATCTCACCGACCGGGCCGCTCCCCTGCACCAGATGGTCAGGGACCGGTGGCCCGAGGACCTCTGGATCTGTGCGGCCCGGCGGACCGACGGTGCCCGGGTGGTGTTCGGCCGACCCGGGTCGCCCCCGGCATCACTGGCGGCGGCGGTGCTGGCCTCGTGCGCCATCCCTGCGTACTTCGCACCGGTCACCATCGGCGGTGTCGAGTACTTCGATGGCGGGGTGCACTCGGCCACCAATGCCGATGTGGTCCGCAACCGACCGCTCGACGTGGTGGTGGTGGTGGCGCCGATGTCCGCCACCCGCCCACCCATCGGGGCACCGGACGGGCTGCTGCGGTGGGCTGCCCACCGTCGGCTCGATCGCGAGGCGAGGCGTCTGGAGCGGGGCGGGACCATGGTGGTCAGGATCGAGCCCGGCCCCGCCTCCATGGACGCCATGGGCCTACGTCCCCTGGACGACGACCGCTCGTACCGCGTGGCCGCCACCGCCGAGCAGGAAGCGACCCACCTGGTGCTGCAAGGGCGCGCCCTCGATGGGCTCCGAGCCTCCGCCGGATCGGCCCGCCGGAGCTGAACCGGCTTCCGGTCACCGGAGAGGCGATCGCATCGTGGTAGTAGCGTCCTGCCCGGGGGCAGACGAGTTTCGCGGGAGGTCGTCGAAGATGGGCGTTGACCGGATGAGTCCGCAGGACGCGTCGTTCTTGCACATGGAAGACGACGTCAGCCACATGCACATCGCCTCGGTGGGGATCTTCGAGGGCCCCGAGCCGCCCTTCGCGGACATCGTGTCGATGATCGACAGCAAGCTGGACCTGGTACCCCGCTACCGCCGGGTGGTGCGGACGGTGCCGTTGGAGTTGGGCCGACCGGTTTGGGTGGACGATCCCCACTTCAACATCGAGTACCACCTCCGCCACACCGCCCTGCCGTCGCCGGGGGGTGAGGCCGAGCTGCGCAAGTTGGTGGGTCGGGTCATGTCCCAACCGCTCGATCGAGCCAAGCCGCTGTGGGAGATCTGGGTGGTCGAGGGGCTGGAGGAGGGTCATTGGGCAGTGATGGCCAAGACCCATCACGCCATGGTCGACGGCGTCTCGGGGACCGACCTCCTGGCGCTGATCATGGACATCTCACCGGAGCCTTCGCTACCCGAGCCCACCACGTGGACCCCGCAACCGACGCCCTCAGGTCTGCAGCTGGCCGCTCAAGCGTCGATCGAACTGCTGCGTAGCCCCTACGAGCAGATCCAGGCTCTGCGCTCCGCCGCCGCCGTGCCCAGGCAGGCCCTCGGTCAGGCGCGCGAGGTGGTCAAGGGCCTCTCCGCCATGACCGGCCTGGTTCGTCGCACGCCGCTGTCGACCCTCAACGGTCCCCTCGGCCCGCACCGACGCTACGCCTGGGCGTCGACGGTGGTGAGCGACATCAAGACGATCCGCAGCCGGTTGGGCGGGACGTTCAACGACGTGGTCCTGGCGGCCATCACCAACGGGTTCCGCGAGCTCCTGGTGGAGCGGGGCGAGTCGGTGGACCGGGTGGTGCGGACACTGGTGCCGGTGTCGGTGCGTGCCCGCGACGATCGGGGCCGTGCCGTCGGTGACGGGACGCTGCAGAACAAGGTGTCGGCGATGTTCGCGGAGCTGCCCGTGTCCATCACCGACGCGGCCGAGCGCCTGCGGGCGGTGAGCTCGCAGATGGAGGGGTTGAAGGAGTCCAAGCAGGCGGTGGCCGGAGAGGCTCTCACCTCCATGTCCGGCTTCGCCCCGCCCATGCTGCTGGCCCTGGGGGTGCGCCTATCCACCCGTATACCGCAGCGCAACGTGAACACGGTGACCACCAACGTTCCCGGACCGCAGATCCCCCTCTACGTGTGTGGGCGACGGATGCTCAAGGCCTACCCCTATGTTCCGCTGGCCGGTCAGGTCCGGGTGGGGATCGCCATCTTCTCCTACAACGGCGAAGTGAACTTCGGGGTCACCGGCGACTACGACACGACCGCCGACCTCGACGTGCTGTGCCGGGGTATCGAGGACGGGATCACCCAGCTGTTGAAGGCCTGCGACTGAGCTCCCTCATCGTTTCCTAACCGGGAGCACGCACTCCGATGACAGCTGCGGACGATGATTGGGCCGTGAACCTGACCGCGCCACCGACCGAGCTGGTCGACTCCCGGGGCTCCTTCGGGGACTGGCAGTCCCTCCGCGCCAGCATCGCCACCGACGGGTACGTGTTCATGCGCGGCCTCCTCGACCCCGACACCGTCCGCGACATCGGCCGAACCGGGCTCGGCCACCTTCAGCAGGCCGGCTGGACCGATCCCTCGTGTGACCCGGTCACCGCAGCACCGCGTGTGCCGGTCCGGGCGGTGCGGATGCGCGACGCGCTGGGCGATCCCGGGTACCGCCGGATCCTGGCCGATGCCGGCTTCAACAGGATCGCCTTCGTGTCGCCCCTGGCCGATCTCATGGGCCAGATCCTCGGGCCCGACGGGTTCTGCTATCCGATGAGGCTGCCCCGGATCGTCTATCCCGTCTCGGTGGTCCCCCACCAGCCGGGCAACACGGTGCACAAGGACTACCGGTCGGTGCAGGACATGTTCACCTGCTGGGTGCCTCTCGGTGAGGTTCCCCGTGCCATGGGCGGCCTGGCCGTCAAACCGGGCAGCCAGCACACCTCCCGGGTGCACTACCG
>Ga0182018_10005235_pt1 | contig 10540 bp, 7 predicted proteins | sample 812P2MmetaG_FD_120490 | JGI IMG/M metagenome (GOLD analysis project Ga0182018, IMG submission 120490) | Permafrost microbial communities from Stordalen Mire, Sweden - 812P2M metaG | ecosystem: Environmental > Terrestrial > Soil > Wetlands > Permafrost | place: Sweden: Stordalen | collected... | reverse complement strand
CAGCTGCTCGATGATTGAGCCGGGCCATCCGTGCGTGACGATCAGCGGCAACGCATTTTCATGTTTCGAACGAACGTGAATGAAATGAATGTCCAGCCCATCGATCTCGGTGATGCACTGCGGCAGTGCGTTCAGTTTCGCCTCGCACTTGCGCCAATCGTAGTCTGTGCCCCAATAGCGGGTAAGTTCCTGAATTGTCGCAAGCGGCACGCCTTGCGATTCATCCGTGACCGTCTCCCGATCAGGCCACCTCGTCGAGTTGATGCGCCTGCGCAATTCGGTAAGTTCCGTTTCTGGAACATTCACCTGAAACGGACGAATCGTAGTCTTGTCGGCTGCCTGTGGAGCACTGGTTCGGGTCATGGTGTCCTCCTTTCCAGCAATTCTGGAATCTGCAAATGCCTCGCCGATGGTTGCGGGTCCGAATGCGGCTGCCAGACCCAACATGGAGCTTGCCTTGAGAAAGCAACGGCGCGATCTGTCGTCGGGTTCTTTCATCGCGTGCTCCTTGGATTATCAGCCCATCAGAAATGCGCTGGATCCGCCTCATTCTTCGGGTCCCAACCCTTCATCTCATTGAGTTCCTCGGGCGTGATCTGAGGCAAGTGCCGGATGAACAAAACCAGGCGCCAGGTTTGCGGGACAGTGTGCGTTCCGCTGAAGGCTGGCATGCCGCTTAAACGAACTCCATTTTCAATTGTGTAGTAGAGCTCGCCATCGCTCTTGTTCTGCGTCCCGGCTGCGCGCAAGTCGGGCGGCTTCGGATAGAGGCCCTTGCCGTATACCGTGTGGCCCCCTCCGTCATTCGAATGGCACGGGGAGCAATGATAGGCGAAATGCTCCATGCCTCCCCGAATGTTCTCCGTTGAAGGCACGATGGGATTGCGAAGTTGGCGATACGAGGATGGCACGGCCAATTTGCGCGCCGTTGTGGCTGCGAGTTCCTCAACGGCGGATGGTGTCGCAAGGGCGCTGAAGCCTCGTCGCACGAGAATCAGCCCGTATCCCGCGGCTGCAATTGCAAGAGCAAGCAGAATCAGCAAAACTGCTTTCCAAGGTTTCATGTCTACCTCTTCTGTCCCGTGGCATCGTCGTCCGCCCGGCCGAACGAAGGGAGGTACCGGCCGAAGTTCAATTCGAAGTCGCTCCGAACTCCGTAACCCATATCACGAACCTTCACACGGCGCGCCTGCGCACCTGGCAAAGCCAGCAGTGGGAAGAACAAGTCGATGCTCGACTGAAGCTCGGCAGCTGTCGGCGTCCCGAACCGATTGACCTGGGCCTTCGCCGCGGCTAGCGTTTCACGGTCGAACGAGGCCAGACGCCGGCCGAGCGCATCGACGAACGAGTCGAGGTTGGCATCGTCCAGCGTGCGGTTCACCCAGCCATAGCGCTCGGCGATATCAGCGTCGAAGTCGTCACCGCTCAGGACGATCTCAAGCGCTCGTGAGCGACCGACCAAGCGCGGGAGCCATTCCAGCGCTCCGCCGCCCGGGACCAGTCCGACGCCGACCTCGGGGTTGCCGAACAGGACGCTTTGCCGGCTGGCGAAGCGCATGTCGCAGGCCAGTACGAACTCGTTCCCGATGCCGCGCGTACGGCCGCGAATCTTGGCGATGCTCACGACTGGCGCGGACGAGAGGCGCAGCACAAAGTCGCGCCAAAGACCCAGCACCTCTGGCCGTTCAGCTGCCTTGCCTACGTCGAGATGGGCGATGAAAAAATCGGAATTCGCCGACTGAAACACAACGACCTTCACGGACGGGTCCGCCTCGAGGTCGGTCATTAGCGCTCCCAATTCGACGATCGTTGAGGGAACAAACATGTTGATCGGCGGGTTGTTGAAGCTGATTGTCCACTGCCCCGGATGGGTACGGTCGATGTTGAACTGCGCCACGCTCGCCTCGCTGGCGGCGTCGTTGGCGTGGACGTCATACGTCGGATTTGCCATGTTCTTCCGTCCTTATTGTGTTTCGCATTGGTTTTTTCGCTATCTGGTTGAGGCGAAGACAGGAGGGCCCGGTCATCTGCACTCTCCTGTGGCAATGTGCACACAAGGCTAGTCTTCGCCGCGATCAAGCTATGCTGCAGACGCTGCCACGCCCGATCGTAATGATCTGAAGCCCGCGCGAACCTCTTCTGAAAAGAGCTTTGGCTGTTCCCAGGCCGCAAAGTGCCCGCCCTTGGGGAGCTTGTTGAAGTGAATGAGCTTGGGGTACGCCTGCTCCGCCCAGCTCCGCGGAGCAGGATAGAGTTCGTCGGGAAAGACGCTCACGGCGGTCGGGACAACGACGCCTTTCACGCCAAAGAACGAATAACCCTTGTTTTCCCAATAGAGACGAGCCCCCGAGAGCGCCGTATTCGTCAACCAGGTGAGCGTGATGTTGTCGAGGACGTCGTCTCGTGTGAGGCCTTCGTTTTCTCCGGCAAAGACACGCGCGATCATCTCGTAGCTGCGCGCGTCGTGGTCGAGAAAATAGGCCGCCAATCCAACCGGTGAATCCGCTATACCGTACAGCGTCTGTGGCCTCAACCCCATCTGGAAGCCATAGGCGATGCCCTTCGCATACACGAAGCTCAGCCGCTCGTAAGCGAGCTTCTCGTCGGCGGAGAGATTCGCCGGCGCCGGTGCGCCGGAAAATGCCAGCTTGTCGATCTCGAGGGGAATCACGTTAGCCATGTTGGTGTGAATGCCCAGCAACTCCGGTGGCGCCTGCACGCCCATCAGCTCGGTGACGATTGCACCCCAATCGCCGCCTTGCGCTACGAATTTGTTGTAGCCGAGGCGCTTCATCAATGTGACCCAGGCACGTGCAATGTGGGCGGGGTCCCACCCGGTCGTGGCCGGCTTGCCGGAAAAACCGTAGCCGGGCATGGACGGAATCACAACATGGAACGCGTCGGATGCATTTCCGCCGTGTGCGGTGGGATTGGTCAGCGGATCGATGATCTTCATCTGTTCGGTGATCGAACCAGGCCACCCGTGGGTAACGATCAGAGGCAACGCATTTTCGTGTTTGGAACGGACGTGTATGAAATGTATGTCCAGTCCATCGATCTCGGTGATGAATTGCGGCAGGGCGTTGAGTTTTGCCTCGATCTTGCGCCAGTCGTACTCTGTCGCCCAATAGCGAGCGAGTGCTTGAGTCGTCGCGAGCTGCACGCCTTGGGTTGCATCTGTGACCGTTTCTCGTTCCGGCCACCGTGTGTTGTTGACCCGCCTGCGCAATTCGGTGAGTTCCGCTTCTGAAACGTTCACTTTCTGAAATGGACGAATCGCACTGTTGCCAGTTGCCAGCGTACTGCCATCTTGTACAGCGATAGTTGCGGTCATAGGTTCCTCCTCTGCCGTGATGTTGGAAGTTGCAAATCTCATACTGCACCGTAAGCATCGAGCTTCGGCATTCGGGTGTCCCTTCGCGTACTCACCGCTAACGGCTGCGGCCCACGAGGTTCGCAATCGGCAACACAATATAAATACATCGGGCGCGGCAAACCGAAACGTACGGTTGTGAAGGCAGCCAAGGACGATTGCCGCTGTGGCGCTACTCTTTGTGATTGCGCCGACCGAGGTGCATCGAGACTTCACGTCTGATGTTCATGTGCGCCTCCACTGCGGCGAAAAGTTTATCCTAATCCACTGCTTCTGTAAAATTGCATATTGTCCTAATTTCATTGCGGTAAGGTGTATGATTCGTGAGATATTTGACACCCGGTCGGACCGTCGAAGCCACCGGCTCCACTTCCATTCTTGCGATTGTTTCGAACGCGGTCGCAATCTCTTGCCTAGCTGGCGCGTGCCAAGCGGCCAAGTTCCTGCATTATGTTTGCGTCAATCTTCAAGCCAGCTGCCGCCACGTTTTCTTCGAGATGTTCAACCCGCGAAGTTCCTGGGATTGGCAGTATGACTGGAGAGCGCGCGAGCAGCCACGCCAGAGCCACCTGCGAGGGTGTCGCCTCTAGTCGCGCAGCCACGTGACGGATGGGGCTGTCTGCTCCGGAGACTCGACCGGCCGCCAGTGGGAACCACGGAATAAAGCCCATCTTTTCTTTTTCACAATACTCCAGAACGTCTTCCGATCCGCGGTCGGTTACGCTGTAACGATTCTGGACGCTCACAATTGGAACAATCGTTCGGGCATGCTGAATCTGGCGGACGCTCACTTCCGACAAACCGATGTGTTTGATTTTTCCCTGGGCCTGCAAATCCTTCAGCGTGCCGATCTGATCATCCGCCGGCACCTTCGGATCGATGCGATGCAACTGATAGAGATCAATCCGGTCGAGGCGCAACCGGCGCAGGCTGCCTTGGCAGGCAGATCTCAGGTGTTCTGGCTTGCCATCTTCAACCCATTGGTTCGGACCTGGCCGCTCGTAGCCGCCCTTGGTGGCGATCACCAAGCCTGCCGGATATGGGTACAGAGCCTCAGCAATGATCTCTTCACTCACTCCTGGACCGTAGGAGTCCGCGGTGTCGATGAAATTGATTCCCAATTCGACAGCGCGTCGCAGAACGCGGACGGCCTCAGCCCGATCTGCAGGCTCGCCCCAAACTCCATCTCCCGTGACTCGCATCGCCCCGTATCCCAATCGTGTTACCTGGAGATCGCCTCCGATCAGGAATCCGCCAGCCTTTTTGGCAGGCGCCTGGTCCTGTTGCATTGCAGGCTTGTGATTCTGCATATGTTTCTCCTTCCGCCCGTGATGAAGATTGATTTTCGAACTGCTCCTTTCCTTTGGAGTAGCATTTTCCCACCGACGTTGCAGGAAATTCACCTCCACATCTGACATCTCCACAATCGCCACAGGACTGAAGGTGCCTGTCTCGCAGCATGTTTTCTACTCCTCTAGAAACCGCAACGCGTCATAAAGTCTCCGGTTAGGAATCGAGCAGGACGACGAGGTGCACATGTCGAACCGCTCTTCTCTTTGGAGTAGCGCGATGCCAGCGGGCTTGCCGGGTGCCCCATCCTAACCTCGTGCTTTTCGACGTTAGGGTGGGCACCATCGCCAAAACCGCGCCTCTTAGCTTCTTCTGCGTCTGCCATTTCTATGGCACGCTTTCATCGTGATATTCAACTTTGTGTCTACATTGAGGACCCTGCGGGTGTCTGCTTGTCTGCCGGCGCGGAAACGTGCGCGAGGTGCTGATAGTTGAGGATGGCGTTGAACACCAGCGGATACGTCCCGATGGTCTCGCCGCGATAAACCGGGTTGTTGCCGAACAACAGCACGTTTCCCTCGCCGAGATGCGCGTTCACCACCACGGCATGCTCGGCAATCGATCCACCTTTATCGAGCAGGCCATCAAGCAGCAAGATCTTGCTATCAGAAAAGCGCAGGATGACATCTGGCCGGCTCTGCACCGGAATCACCAGCGGGTTATTGCGCGTCTGTTCCTCATCTAACACCTTCGCTTCCCATGGCTGCTGTTTCAGGAGCGGCTCGGGCTCCGTGATCTTTCTTCCCTGCGGCTCGTCGCTGTCCTCGACGCTGCCGCGCCCGGTCGCGCGTTTCGCGTAGGGGTCAAGCGGATCGGTTAACGGGTCCATCAACATGCGGCCTCCCGTGCGCCCGAGTATGCTGCTGACGTTGAAGGCCATGCCGCCGGCGCTGATGACAGGAACGCCAGGCCCATAACCGAAGGCGACCGGATGCTCGCGGTTGACGAAAACCGTATTCAGCACTGTACCGACAACGCGCGCGTCACCTTGAGGAGCGACGCTCACGCCGGGCGCAAGACCCGTATCGATGGCGAACTGAGCGGTGTCTTCGCAGGTGATCAGCAGCCCGCCTTGCTCAACAAATTCCTTCAGATGAGCCAGTCCGTCATAACCCAAGCCGGGACGAATGTCCGAGGTGCTGTCGATGGCTCCAAGGTTTGGAGTCAGCTCAGATTTCTGCCACGGCATCGGATTATTCCACAGCGGAATGCCGTTGAGAATTTCAAGCGTAGAGGCATGACCCACCGGAGCAAAGATAATGACATCGTATTTTGCGCGCAGGTCCGGTTGTTTGGCTGCGGTTTGCGTGCTGATGTAATCGAAGGGCACGCCCGCGTTATCGAAAGCATAGCGCCACCAACCTTCGGTCTGCGTGCCGAGCCAGGTGTGCATGAACGCAATGCGCGGAGCCGTGACCGCATGGACCGCCACCGGCGGCGATGCGCCGAGTCGCGATGCATCGAGAGACAGGTCGTGCAGAATCTTGCTCACGCCGTCATCCGCAGCATTCGTGATGAGCAGCGAGCCGGCCGCGAAATGTTTGCCGTCAGCGTCGAAAGATTTATCCGCGACTTGAACGGTCGCACCTTTCAGTTTGTAGACCAGGGGCAAGAGCGAAATCTGCCCCGTGTTCGCCACCGCGAGCACACCGCCCGAGCCAGAGACCTTGCCGGCGAGAGTCGAAGGATCGTCAAGCGGCGTCATCTTCGACTTGAGAATCGTGGGATCGACAACGCGCACAACCTTCACATTGAAGAGATGCGAGAATGACCATCCCGTATCGTCGTAGGGATGCTTCTGCGAGTCGCCGGCAGCCCAGAATTGGTGATCGAGCAGCGCATCAGCCACACGGGAGTAGGGCTGATCCATGCGGATCACAATGCTGCCCGGAGGAAACGGTTCTTCCTTCGCCTTGTCTCCGCGCTTTTCCGCCGGGACAGAAGAAGTCACTGCCTCGGATAGTTGTTCGATCTCGACATGCTGGCGCTTCAATACCTTGAGCAACTCGACCTGGCGATTCGCATCGGCCGGATCGGCTGGGATCACGTAAGCAGCAGGCCCTTCGAGCGACGGCTTTTCAACGGCGCGCTTGCTCTTGGCATAGTAATTCTCGAGGAAGTGGTGCGTGTTGCGCGAGAAATAAGAGATGGTAGAGAGCAATGCGCTTTCTTCGTAGTTGTTGTTATCGCGCTGCGACCATTTCACTACCGGAAGCGGCGGATTCTGACGGTACCAGGTACGCGCGTAATCCTCCGGCCGCAGGATGCGCTTCTCGGTATCGGCGCCGCCGTTGCCGAAAGTTTCATAGAGCCGGCTGATCCCGTTATGCAGGCTGGCCAGAAACATCAGGTAGCCGGGACTCCAGGTATCGAAGTCGCCGTGGGTAAACACTCCCGGCATGCCGAAGCTCTGCATCTGGGCAACATTGTTCCATCCCAGTTCTGCCCACTCGTCGGCTAGAGTCGGATCGACCCATGCGTTGTACGGTCCATCGCCCACCGTGTTGTCGTAGAGAAAAGGAACCGACTCGTGCAAGTCGTGCAACACTTGCGCATGCCAGCCAACATAAGTGTCGAGAACGTTGCGCGTCAGTTCGAGGGTCATGGCCATAGCGTCGCGGTTGTTATCGTGCGCGACGTAGTGCCCCCAATAAAGGAGATGCGGCCAGACCTCGGCGGGATGGGCTTTGTGCCATTTGTAAATGTCGACCATGCGGTCGCGGCCGTCCACTTCGACCACGGGAGTGATAAGCACGATCATGTGCGAGCGGATGTACTTGATATAAGGCGCATCGTCGACGGCCAGACGATAGGCGAGTTCCATCAGGGCCGTGGGTGCTCCCGTCTCGGGTGAGTGGATGGTACCGGTGATGTAATAGACCGGCCAGGATTGGTCGATGATCTGGCGCGCTTTCGGGTCATCCAGGCCGATTTTCCGCGGGTCCGCAAGCTGGGCAAGACGGGCGTCATTCTCTTTTGCGTCGGCGAGGAGTTTGGCGTCGGCGATGGCCACGGCGATCATCTCTCGTCCTTCCTCGGAGTGTCCGATGCTGAAGACCTTCACCCGCGGAGTGCTGGCCTCCAGCAGGCGGAAATACTTGTAAACATCTTCGGCGTAAGGCAGCATGTCGGGCGCTCCCGACACGTCGCCAAGTACTTTAGCCGGCGTGGGCACCGTTTTCGAAGCTGGAAGGTAATCGACCAGCGGAGAAATAAAGGAGGGATCGGTGGTGTATTTGTGTATCTGATCGGTGTACTGCTGATCGATGGGCTGGCCAGGATCGCGGGCAAAATTCGCGTTCAATTCCTGGGACGGTGACACCGTGCAGGAGAGCACTGTGAAAAAGACAACGATCAAGATCAGTTTGAAGGGCGTCATTTAACCTCGTTTCGATTTCGCTTTCGGCGTCCAAGTGTCACACAAAACCGCCTTTCGAGGAAAGAAAGAGTCTTGTCTAATCCAGGAGACCGGCTCAGGGACTGCGGAGATTAAAACCGAAACTTCCACAAATCTCCGTCAGATTCAGCAGGCTTTTCCAGAGCCAATTCTGCGATAGCGAACCTGAAAAAACGCCGATTGTCGCACCGGACTGGAGTCTGAATTACGAAAGTACATAGCGGAAGGGAATGCCACGAACCCTAAAGTAGCCAGCAATAGTCGCCGACGTTCTCAGTGAACGTGAAACACCGCGAAGCAGGCCAAAATTGCGAGCTTGCTTCGACTCAAAGGAGAGGGAACTCAATGATCAGAAGGACTTGTACTGCTTTCGCTATGTGTCTCAGTGTAATTGTGGCGGCCAGCAGCGGAGCGTTTGCCACCACAGTTACAACCACGCTCAGTGTAACCGCGATTGTGGGATCTACTTGCAACATTGCCACCAGCGCGGTGGCATTCGGGACCTACGATCCACTGGTGGTCAACCTGGCAAACCCGCTGAATGGGCAGGGTACCGTGTCCACAATCTGCACCAACGGCCTAACCAACACGATCGAGCTCGATCAGGGCTTGAACGCGGCAGTTGGATCCACCGTAGAAGTGCCCCTGCGGCAAATGCGGAGCGGTAGCGCCGTGATGGGCTACTTCCTCTATCAGAATAGCGGTCGCACCACGGTATTCGGTGGCGATGCCCCCACGGGAGTTGGTCAAACCGGCACCGGTGGAAACGCAAACCTCACCGTTTTCGGCCAAGTGACCGGCGGCCAGAACGTTGCTCCGGGTTCCTATGCGGACACCGTTACGGCGACCGTAGCGTTCTAACTGAACGTTGCGGACTAACTTTGCGGAACCCGGGACATCGGAATTTCCGCAAAGAGTAAAAAGTGAAAAATGACCCGGCGGGCGGTTTGCGCTTTCGAGACCGCTTGCCGGGGTTCAACCAAGGTACCTAACAATGCGAATGTGGCAATCGAAATTCAGCAAACTCGCGGCCGCCGGTCTTCTCGCTGCAATCCTGCACGCGATCGGCTGGGCCAGTTCTTTCAGCGTCAATCCGGTACGGGTCGAACTATCGACCGGCAAGCTGACCTCCGTCGTCAAAGTCAATAACTCCGGCGACGAGTCCTTAATGATGCAGGTCTCGGTGTTGCGCTGGACCACCGACGGAGAGAAAGACATGTATTCTCCCGTCGACGACATTCTTTTGAACCCGCCCGTTTTTAGTGTTCCCGCGCATGGCACGCAGGTTTTGCGACTGGGACTGCGCAAGTCTAACGGAGCGCCCGATGAACAGGCTTATCGGCTCATCGTCGCTGAAGTACCGAAGCCGCTCCCCGAGGGATTTGTTGGATTGCGGACCATTGTGCGGGTCAGTATCCCCATCTTCATCACGCGGCCAGCCATCACCGCGCAACTCTCGTGGGAAGCAAAAACAGACGCGGCAGGCGCCCTCATCATCACGGCGGTGAATCACGGACACGCCCACATCCAGATACGCAGCATGGATCTGCTGAGCGATCAATCGGCGGAGCGGCCCAGCAAGGTTCTCAACGATTACCTCCTGCCGGGGCAGAAACACGAATGGAAGTTTGACGAGCCCCAACTCCGCGGCAGCCTCCAGATCGATCTGACGGCGAAGACGGACACCGAGGATGTCCATGCACACCTTGCGGTCACGGCCCGTTAAACTTCTATGCTGCGCTTATGGATTGCTGCTGGTTTCAGCGGTCAGCTTCACCCAGACAACCGACGCTTCCGCGCAGTCGGCCAATATTTCCAGCAATTCGTTGGCGCAATCTAATGCGAAAGCCGATTGGGACTTGGTGGTTGAGATCCACATCAATGGTGAAACGGTAGGAGACATGGAGCACGTCCTGCAACCCGAGCCGGGGAAATTCTACGCGACCGCGGAGTCTTTTGCGGACTGGAGATTGACGGCTCCGGCGAAGCCGGGCTGCGTGGTGGACGGGGTGAAATACTATGCGATCGATGCGCTCCCCGGCGCCACGGTAACTCTGGATCCGGTTCTTCAAGTGCTCCTAATTTCGGTACCGCCCGGTTTGTTCCGGGGGCAGCGTGTTGGCGGTGGGCGACCGCCTGAGGTGAAGGCAGATTCAGGGCTCGGGATGTTTGTGAATCACGATATCCGGCTGATCGAGTTTGAGGGACATACCCAGCGGGCGGGAGTGATGGAGGCGGAATTTTTCAGCAGCGCGGGAGTACTGACCAGCCAGTTCTCGGACGCGAATGTGGTGAAAAATTCGCGGCCGATTTGGCTCGACACCACCTTCCAGACCGATTTTCCGGAACAGCGGGCTGCGTTCACGATCGGAGATGCGACCGCCGGCCATCTGGGCGCGGCAGGTTTACTACACCGGGGT
>Ga0182018_10005234_pt1 | contig 10540 bp, 9 predicted proteins | sample 812P2MmetaG_FD_120490 | JGI IMG/M metagenome (GOLD analysis project Ga0182018, IMG submission 120490) | Permafrost microbial communities from Stordalen Mire, Sweden - 812P2M metaG | ecosystem: Environmental > Terrestrial > Soil > Wetlands > Permafrost | place: Sweden: Stordalen | collected... | reverse complement strand
GCTCCAACATCCGCTGCTCGTCCTCGCTGAAGACCAGGAGCCGGCGCCTCCTCTGAAAGGGCATGTCCCATTAAAACATTTCCGAGTTCAAATGTATAGTTACTTAGAGAACACTCATCTAGTTACCAACCAGCAGTATGGCTTGGGTGAATAGAAAGGAAATGCCTCTAATGACTCCAGTCGTTGTAATCGTCGGTGCCGGAGCGAGTGGGATTATGCAGGTCGTGCGAACTCGGTTTGGTGCGAATACGAGCGACTGTTTTGAAGAAACTCCCAAGCCCCACAAGTTTGTCGAAAGCCCCTGGACTTCAATCGCGGACGATGGTGCACGCTGCAAACACCGGTTTGCAAACATTGGTTTGCACGCCTATTTTCCATGAATTGTGTGCAAAAAGAGACAGTTTATTCGTTGGGTGCCCTGCCATACTTCGGCATGCTTGCGGGCCATTCCTCTCGCACCGGCGACCCATCAGGCGCCGCGCGGAATGTGTAATGCTTTCTAAAGAGAGTTGAGATGAAACTGCTGATACTGGGCGCCACCGGGGGCATCGGACCCGTGCTCTACACTCTAACGGCGCTCGGCCTCTTCCGGCGCGTTTCACTCGCCGGCTTCTTAATGTGCTTCATCTTGATCGGTCCTGGCGTCGCAGAGTTTACACACTTCATATTTCCAGCCCTCCAGTCGGACGTGCTGCCCACAGTCGCCGCCCCAGTTCAGGCCATCGTCGGGCATGGCCAATTTATGCAGAACCTCCCAAATTTCTGGGGGCATGTTACCGGGCGTTACTACTTTCTCGGCATGTACACGGCAATTCTGCCCATGATTCCCGGCATCTACGGTATCCGCAAGTTACCTGGACTCCAAATGGAAGTTCGAGATGAATAAGCCCGAGCCTCAGCTTGAGACTAAAGCCGATCCTCAGGATGAAACCAAACCCAAGGCACCGTCGGAATCGACGCCGCAGATTGCCAAGCGAGCCTATGAAATCTACGAAGAGCGAGGCCACCATGGCAATTCTGCAGTTCAAGACTGGGAGGAGGCGAAGCGGGAGATCGGAAGAGATGAAGCAAAGGCGGAACCAAAGCCTGAAGCCAAAGGCGAGCTCAAACCTGACGCCAAAACCACGCCACCCTCATTCATAAAGAAAAAGCCCGTTATCGCCGGAATTGTAGTCTTGGCAGTTTTGGCCGTCGTCGCGGTCGGCTTTGCACTGGGGCGATTGGGGAGGAACTCGGAAAAAGACAAGAACCGGTTGGTCCTCTATGGAAATGTCGATCTGCGCGAAGTCGAGATCTCTTTCAACAATAGTGAGCGTATCGCTGAGGTGCTAGTCCAGGAAGGGGACAAGGTCACACGCGGACAGATCCTGGCCCGGTTGGACACGAGCCGACTGAAGCCGCAGGTGGCAGAGGCGAAAGCCGAGATGGAGGCTCAGCAGGCGGTGGTTCAAAAACTGCATCACGGCAGCCGCCCTGAGGAAATCGCACAGGCCCGGGCAAATGTCACGTCCGCCAAAGCGGACGAAGTTAATGCCGAGCAGCAATGGAGGCGCCTGACAGCGTTGACAGGGCTTACAACCGGACGGGCCATCAGCCAGCAGGACCTCGATAGCGCTAAAGCCGCCTTCGGCATGGCGCACGGGCGGTTGGAGATGTCGGGGAAAGCCCTCGATCTATCGGAGATCGGTCCTAGAAAGGAGGACATTGCCCAAGGCGAGGCGCAACTGCGCATCACTCAGGCCCAACTCGATCTCCTGCGCCGGAAATTGATCGACGCCGAACTTGTTTCTCCGTGCGATGCCGTGGTGCGCTCTCGGCTCTTAGAACCTGGCGACATGGCGTCCCCCCAAAGACCGGTCTTCGATCTTGCGATCGTGGATCCAAAGTGGATCAGGGCGTATGTTTCCGAATCCGATCTGGGAAGGATTCACACTGGGATGAGAGCGTCGATCGGCGCCGACAGTTTTCCCGGCCGAACCCTCTCAGGTTGGGTAGGTTTCATTTCTTCGGTCGCAGAATTCACGCCCAAGACTGTCCAGACTAAGGAACTGCGATCCAGTCTAGTCTACGAAATTCGCGTTTTCGTGAAGGACCCCCAGGACGAATTGCGTCTGGGCATGCCGGCGACTGTGCAGTTGGACTTAGATCCGGCCGCTCGTAGTCAGCCATAGGAAGGTGTCAACCAAAATGTCGTGGAAAATCCTCACAGCCATGGTGGCGGTCGGTGTGGCCGGCACCGTCGGCTGCGTGGTCGGCCCGAATTATCACCCATCCCCTCCTAGTGCTCCAGCCGTCTGGATCTCGCCGGTAAGCGGGGTGACTGACAGCGCGACCACACCGTCCTCCTGGTGGGCCTCGTTTAACGATGTCGAGCTTGACTCCCTGATAGAGCGGGCAGTGCGATCAAATCTGGATTTGCGCGCAGCGGGAGCCCGACTGCGGCAAGCGCGGGCAGTCCGGCAGGGAAGCGCGGCCGATTTCTGGCCCTCAGTGGACTCCCCGGACTCCTACGCCAGACAAAAGCAGAGCCAGAACCAGCCGTTAATTGGATCGCTGGCGTTGCCGCCGAACTTCCCTTTCGAATACAACGTTTATAGCGCCGGGTTCGACGCGTCGTGGGAAATCGATATCTTCGGCGGCAAGCGCCGCGCGCTCGAAGCGGCGACTGCGGAATGGGAAGGAGCGATTGAGGCTCGCAATGGTGCGATGGTGAGTTTGCTGGCCGAGGTGGCCAGAAATTATGTCGAATTACGGGGCGGCCAGCAACGATTGGAGATCGCGCGTCGTAACGTCAAGCTTCAGGCGGAAGCTTTGGAACTCACCCGCGCCCGCTTTCAAGGTGGGGTCGCGACCGAACTTGACGTGACACGGTCGGCGGCCTTGCTTGCAAGCACGGAGGCCGTGATTCCGCCGCTCGAAACCGATGTACGAAGTGCCATGTATGGGTTAGCGGTCCTGCTTGGCCAGCAACCAGGCGAACTCGTGGCGGAACTTTCTGCTCCTGCCGCGGTGCCGACGGTACCGCCGATAGTTCCGATCGGGCTTCCCTCCGATCTTCTTGAGCGCCGCCCAGATGTGCGCCGGGCCGAACGCCAACTGGCGGCTGAGACCGCCCGCATCGGATTGGCCAAATCGGACTGGTTTCCCAAGCTCTCCCTCACCGGGGACGCCGGGACGGAAAGCGTCAGCATCACTAATTGGTTCGATGCCGGCAGCCACTTCTGGTCGATCGGCCCTAGTTTGCAATGGCGGGCGCTTGATTTCGGCCGGGTGCGCGCTGAGGTGCGGGCCCAAACCGCCGTGCAGGAGGCCGCACTGGCGACTTACCAGAAGACCGTGCTGATTTCCCTGCAAGAGGCGGAAAGCGCCCTCGTGACCTATGCGCAGGAGCAGAACCGCCATCGAGCACTTGCCGAAGAAGTGGCCGAAAACCGGCGCTCGCTCGATATGGCCGATGGCCTGTACGCCGAAGGGCGCGTCAATTTTCTCGACGTTCTCGATGTCCGGCGATCGCTCTACCAATCCGATGATCAATTGGCGGTGAGCGATCAGGCGGTCTCGCTTGATCTCGTCGCCCTTTATAAGGCCCTGGGTGGAGGGTGGGAGACGCTGACGCCGCGGCCGGCAAAAGCGATTTCAGCCGTCCCAGCACCATGACGCCGCTCGCTTCGTCTCCCGCATTCCTTTTGGACAGCGTTTGCAAGTCCTTTCGGCGCGAGACGGGAGAATCGGTGCTGGCGCTCGACAATATTTCTTTCTCCGTCGGTCACGGTGAACTCTCCGCATTGATCGGGCCGGACGGGGCGGGCAAGACGACGCTGATTCGCCTTCTGGCCGGGCTGATGAAGTCCGATAGCGGCATCGTCAGTGTGCTTGGGGTCGACGCGGCCAAGGACCCACAAGCGATCCAGTCGCGGATTTCGTATATGCCGCAGAAATTTGGACTCTATGATGATCTGACAGTCCGAGAAAATCTGGACCTCTACGCTGATTTGCACGGGGTCTCGACCGAAGAGAGGCGGACGCAATATACCCGCCTGATGGAAATGACCGGTCTGGACCTGTTTCAAAAACGGCTGGCTGGGCAACTTTCCGGAGGAATGAAACAAAAGCTCGGGTTGGCCTGCACTCTCGTCCGTACCCCTGAATTGCTGCTCCTGGATGAGCCCACTGTCGGTGTCGATCCGCTCTCGCGCCGGGAACTATGGGAGATCATCCGCAAACTCGTCAAAGAAGGTCTGACCGTCTTTTTGAGCAGCAGCTTTCTTGCTGAAGCGGAAGCGTGCGAACGCGTGCTGGTCCTGAACGAGGGGAAGAAACTGGCGGACGGACCGCCGGCGGACCTTAGCAAACTGGCGCACGGCCGGACCTTTCTCGCGCAACCACCGGACGGAATGAAAGCGCGAGACTTCCAGGCCAAGCTTCTCGATGAGCCAAGTATCGTCGATGCTGTGCCGGAAGGTGGGCAGGTCCGATTGGTCTGTCAGGCCAGCACCGGCGGATATCAGCCCGGAAAGTTTGAAGGGGCCACAGCACAACCGACGCCTGCCCGGCTGGAAGACGGATTCATGGTGCTCATGCAAAAGGCTCAAGGGGGAAAGCCAGCGAAGGAAGCGGCGTATCAGTCAGCGGAACCCATTGCCGCCGGGACTCCGAACGACTGCATGGTCGAAGTCCACGATCTCGATCGGCGCTTCGGGAAATTTGTAGCCGTCGATCATGTAAGTTTCAACGTCAAGCGTGGAGAAATCTTTGGCCTGCTCGGCCCGAACGGAGCCGGAAAAACCACGACGTTCCGGATGCTCTGTGGGCTGTTGCCGGCGTCAGGTGGCACCTTGAAGGTCGTGGGAATCGACGTGCGCGAGAACCGTGCTTCAGCCCGGCAGCACTTGGGCTACGTGGCGCAGAAGTTTTCGCTTTATGGGCAGTTGACGGTCACGGAGAACTTAGATTTTTTCGCGCGAGCCTATGGCCTTGGCGGAGAGAAAAAACGTGAACGGATCGCATGGGGCGTGAGCCAATTCAATCTTGAACCTTTCGTCCTCCTGCCCAGCGCCCAACTGCCCGGAGGATTCAAACAACGCCTGGCCATGGCCGCCGCCCTCCTTCATCGGCCCGAGATTCTTTTTCTGGATGAGCCGACCAGCGGCGCCGATCCCTTCGCGCGCCGAGAATTCTGGCAGCGGATCACGGCGCTCGCCGCCAATGGAGTGACGGTAATCATAACCACGCATTTCATGGCAGAGGCTGAGTATTGCGATCGGGCCGCAATCCTCGATAAGGGAAAGGTGCTGGCTCAAGGCACTCCAGCGGAACTCCGCGCCCGCGCGCCAGCGAAGAGAGACCGTACAGCGACGATGGAAGACGCCTTCGTCGCCGTCGTCTTGGAGGCGCGCGGCCAGTCGGTGGGTAAATCCGAGGAACTGCCGTCATGAATAAATGGTCAGGAAAATTGCGGCGAATTCGAGCGCTGACTCTCAAGGAAACGCGGCAGGTCCTTCGCGATCCGAGCAGCATCGCCATCGGTATCGTCTTTCCGCTGATGATGATTCTACTGTTCGGGTATGGGATGTCGCTCGATGTCACCAAAGTTTCTGTTGCCGTGGTCGACGAAGATGCTTCCTCGGATAGCATCGCTCTCATCGGGGCTTTTCGGCTTTCACCTTATTTCAAGGTGACGCTGGCTCACTCGATGGCCGAAGCGAATACTGTGTTGTTGGACCAGGGGGTGGACGGAGTATTACGGATTCCGTCCAATTTCAGCCGGCGATGGCATTCGGGTAAGGCACAAGTCCAGATTCTGGTCGATGGCACGGACGCGAACGAGGCGCGCATCATGCAAGCCTATGCCCAAGGGCCGGTCTCCCTCTGGAGCACAGCGCAGGCCAAATCCGTGGGCGCCGTCTCGGCGGGCCCCGTGATTGTTGTCGATCGGATGTGGTTCAACGAGAACAATGACAGCCATTTTTTCTTGGTGCCGGGCCTGATTGTCTTGGTGATGACGATTATCGGAGCGTTTCTCACCGCCATGGTGGTGGCCCGTGAGTGGGAACGGGGAACGCTTGAGGCTCTTTTCGTCACTCCCATGCGAGCGACGGAGTTTCTCGTGAGCAAGGTCCTCCCCTATTTTGGTTTGGGTATGATCGGGTTCGTGCTCTGCATCCTGGCTGGCCAATTTCTGTTCCATGTCCCTCTCCGCGGTTCCCTTTCCCTGCTTTGCCTCGCTTCGATGATTTACCTCGTGGTCGCCTTGGGAATTGGGTTGCTGGTGTCCACACTAGTCAAGAGCCAGTTTCTCGCCAGCCAGCTAGCCATGCTCCTGACCTTTTTGCCGGCGCTGATGCTCTCGGGTTTCCTGTATGACTTGCGGAGCATGCCGGCCTTCATCCGCGGAATTACATATTTCCTGCCGCCGAGATACGCGGTAGCGCTCATGCAAACCCTTTATCTAGCGGGCAATGTCGGAAGCGTGATCTGGCTGAACCTAGGGGTTCTGTCGGCGATGGCCATGACTGTGATGCTCTTAACCCGATTGGCCACTCGGAAGCAACTCTCCTGAGGGATTCGAATGTACTCCTCTCTTCTTCGCATCTTGGCGCTCGTCCGGAAAGAATTTCTCGCCGTCCTCAAGGATCCACGAAGTCGCTTCATCATCTTTCTGCCTCCGATCCTGCAGTGCTTGATCTTCGGTTACGCCGCCAGTTTCGACCTCAATTTCGTTCCCTACGCCGTATTGGACCAGGACCACAGTGCCGCCTCCGCCAACTTTCTTGCCCGCTTGGATGGATCCGGAATCTTTCGGCGCCAGAGCGATCTCCATGGGACCGAGGACATTTCTACCTCGATTAACAATGGCCATGCGCTCCTTGTCATCCAAGTCGGCCAGGATTTCGAGCGGCACCTGCTCGCTGGTGAACCCGTACGAGTCGAGGTAGTCGCCGATGGTCGCAATTCCAACACCGGCCGCACAGCCTTGGGATATTTCGAGAGCGTGGTCGAAGAGTTCAACGCAGACTGGCGAACAAATCACGGCGAGGCCGAGCCGCCAGTTAGTATCGTTATTCGGTCATGGTACAACCCCAACCTGGACTCGCGCTGGAGCATGATCCCAAGCCTGATCGGCACGCTGACGCTCTTGGGTACGTTAATGCTCACCGCCATGTCTGTGGCTCGCGAGCGCGAACAGGGAACATTTGATCAGTTGCTCGTCACCCCTTTCCGACCGTTCGAAATCATGGTGGGAAAGGCCGTCCCCAACATCGCAATTGGCTTGACTCAAGCCACTACCATTTTGTTGATCGCGCTGTTTTGGTTTCACATTCCGTTCGCGGGTTCGTTTTTCGTACTCTATGCTGGACTGGGACTGTTCCTGATGGCCGCGGTAGGCCTGGGGCTCTTGGTCTCCTCCATCTCTGCGACCATGCAGCAGGCGATGCTCTACGCATTCCTCCTAGTGATGCCGTTTGCCATTCTCTCTGGCCTGACAACTCCGTTCAACAGCATGCCGGAATTCCTCCAATCGGCTATGGTCATCAATCCGCTTCGCTACGCTCTCGACATTACCAGACGGGTTTACCTGGAGGACGCAGGCTTCACCCAGCTTCTCTCTGATTTTTTGCCCCTGGCTGTAATTGGCTTATTGACCCTTTCTGGAGCCGCTTGGTTGTTTAGGCGACGACTCACCTAGACCGCCCAATGTCGGGGGATACATCTGGCCTCTGATAGAACTCAATATTTCGAGCCGGACGAATATCTGGGTCTCGCGACGTTTAGTGGTGTGAAGCAGCATCTGTTTTCCGACACGAAAACAAATCCAGTTTCCGAAGGCGACCTTGCGTAGGCACTCTGGGCACAGAGTTTGAATTACCCAACCTAAGGTGCGACATCCGCCAGAGGGCAAGCACGTCTAGAAAACGGCGTCACGGATCTTTCGCTTCGACCGATCCCGGCTGCGGGCGACACCGGCGCCAATGGGCAATTCGAGTTTCCTATTGACTGCGAATCACACGCTGGAAGATGACGGGGTCGACAGTCCGCGCCTAAAGCCCTCTCGCCAACTCGGCCAGATAGGCGCCCAGCCGAGCACGCGCTTTGCTTTTGCGTTTGAGGCTCCCCGACTTTCGGTCATCAACATCACTCCATGCTCACCTACCGCCAGCCTGCCGATGAAGGCTGGCACGCGCCACGGCGCCTTTGCGCCGATCGCTGCGGCCAGCGCCGGTAACCAATCCGATACCGGTGCGGGATCGTCATCGACGACGTTGTACACTCCTGGCTGTCCGCGCTCGATTGCCGCGGCTGTCGCTTGCGCTGCGTCATCAATGTGGAGGAACGACCACACGCCGGCGCCCGTTCCAATGGCTGGAACATGCCGCTTGCGCACCTCTTCGAGAAAAAAACCCCCTTCGCCAAGGGATGTTCCTGGCCCATAAAATCCACCGTAGCGCAGCACCAAACCTTCGAGTCCCGAGCCGAGGACCGCCGACTCCAAGTGGCGAATGGCCTCCAATCCCCGGCGAAGTTCTGCCGGAGGGTTGGCATCGAGCGGGTCGTCTTCGGTTTTGACCGGGCCTCCGACTCGTGCGTAAGGCCATCCTGCATAGCTTTGCGCAATGAAGCGGCGAACACCGCTGGCATGCGCGGCCGCCAGCAGATTGTCTGTCCCCTCGGTGCGCAGGCGATTCGTCATGGCGAAGTCGCGATCAAACTTCCGCAGATTCAATCGGGCTGGGATTGCGGTAAGTTGATGAATGATGACGTCCGGCTTTGCGCTCTGGATGACATTCATCACGGAATCGGGATTCAGAGCATCGAGCACAACGGCCTGAGCACCAGCCGCGCGGAGCAAGTCCGCCTTTGTTGGCGTGCGCGTGGTCCCAACCACCCTGTGTCCTGCCCTCACCAATACCGGAACGAGTCGACTTCCAATCGCGCCCGTGGCTCCTGCCAGAAACACCTTCATTTGCGACCTCCTCTTTGTGTTCACCTCAAGTCCGGTCTTCTCAATGGTGGACTATGATGCGCGCTGCAAACGGCGGTTTGCAAACATTAGTTTGCACGATGATGTTTCATGAATTGTGTGCAAAAAGAACCAGTTTATTCGTTAGCGCCCTGCCACACTTCGGCATGCAGACTGTTCCTCTCGCACCGACGACCCGCAGGCACCGCACGGAATGTGTAATGCTTTCTAAACGGAGTTGAGATGAAACTGCTGATACTGGGCGCCACCGGTGGCATTGGTCTAGAGATCGTCAGGCAGGCGATAGACGGCGGTCATCAGGTGACCGCATTTGTCCGCACGCCTGAGCGGCTCAAGAAATTCGGTGACCACATCGCGGTCATTCAAGGAGACATGCTGAACGGTGCCGAACTCGAGCGGGCGCTTGCAGGACAAGACGCAGTCTTATCAGGTTTCGGCGCTCGAGAACCCAGATCCAAAGCCGACGCCGATCTCCTACGGCGCTTCGCGGTCGCGCTGACGAGAGCAATGCTGCACGCCAAAATTCGGCGTGTGATAGTCGTGTCCGTTGCGTTCCTGTTCACCGATTCAATCATCCCTCCGACGTACCTTTTCGGCCGATTGTTCTTCCGGGACGTGGTTATCGATGCTTCTGGGATGGAGGATATCTTCCGGAAGAGCGCCCTTGATTGGACAATTCTGCGTCCACCCCGACTTACAGACAAGCCCCGCACGGGAAAATATCGAATGCGCGAGGGCCATCTGCCTCGTTTCGGGTTCACGATCTCGCGCGCAGATGTTGCCGAATTCATGATCAGCACTGTCCAGAATGGCGGCACCATCGGAAAAATCTTAGGGGTGAGCAATTGATTTCGATCTTGGCTCTTGGCGACCACGCCAGGCATGATTTATGAGGGCTGCAAGAAGAAAAGAATCTGAAACCAGCGCAGTTTCCGCCTGTAGAGTTGCGGCCACTGACGGAAGAAACCCTTCATTCCTGGTGAACAATCATCTCGACCCGAGGAGGACTTTAATGTCAATGTCAACCGCCCAAGAAACGACCAACAAGGCGACGTTCAGACACTTAACAGAAGCGATGAACACCGGCGACCGGGATCTCATGTCAAAAGCAATCGACGCGGCCTACGCGCCCGACGCGCTGATCCACACGCCAATGCCGGTTCAAGCGACCGGATCGCAAGCGATCAAGGAGGTGTTCGGCGCGCTCTACCGGGCGTTCCCCGATCTTCACATCGCGGTCGATGACTTGATCGAAGAAGGGGACAAGATGGTCGCCAGGAACACGGTTACCGGGACCCATCGGGGCGAATACATGGGCGTCCCGCCAACCGGCAAGCTCATCAAGTACAACGAGATGTTCGTCTTACGTTTTGTCAACGGCCGAATCGCCGAAACGGGGGGGATCGTCGACGTCCTCTCACAGATGAAACAGCTCGGCGTGATCCCACCAAGGCCCGATCCACGCGATCAGAAAGTAATGGCGAATACCCTGGATCGCTCGCTGAACGATGCCGCGTTGAACGTTCTCTTTCGTGAAGCGCGGACATTCAACCAATGGCG
>Ga0182018_10005232_pt1 | contig 10541 bp, 10 predicted proteins | sample 812P2MmetaG_FD_120490 | JGI IMG/M metagenome (GOLD analysis project Ga0182018, IMG submission 120490) | Permafrost microbial communities from Stordalen Mire, Sweden - 812P2M metaG | ecosystem: Environmental > Terrestrial > Soil > Wetlands > Permafrost | place: Sweden: Stordalen | collected... | reverse complement strand
TCGCGCCTGTATGATTGCCGCCGTCATCTCGTCAGCTTTGTTTCTGGCATGCTATGTGTATTTCCATGCGCACGTCGGCGACATTCATTTTCTGGGCCAGGGCTTGTGGCGGACGATCTACCTTTTGGTCCTGATCCCTCACGTTACACTCGCCATCGTGATCGTGCCCATGGTGATCATCACGCTGAGCCGCGGATTGCGTGGCCACTATGATAAGCATCGCGCCATCGCACGCTGGGCCTGGCCGCTGTGGATGTATGTCAGTGTCACCGGTGTGCTCGTATACTTCATGCTGTATCAATGGTTTCCCCATAGCTGAATCATTGTTGATTGACGATTTCTTGATGGTGATTCAGAGTCAAGTCTGTTGCAAGATGGGTTTCAGTCGGCAATCAGAAATCAACCATCATAAATTTCACGTATGGCGATCGTGCGATTGAAAATCGATGTAGCGGGAACCGTCGGCGACGAAGCTTGGCGGCAAATCAAGCAGTTCGATCAGATTCAAAGTGCAGGCTTCGGCCCGCAGTTCGGCAGCGGCGGACGCTGCAATCACGCGCCGGATAAACCCCATGCCAAAGCCGAATGGATTGGCGCCGAAATTCGGCTCCAGACGCCCCTTCTGGCCCAGTATGCCGTTTCGCATTATCTGGAGCAAGAGCGCGTGCTCGACGCCGATGTCGTGGAATAGCTGTTGAGTAATTCCTATCTGCCTGATGCGCGCCGAACCAATTTCGCAACCCGACACTACGCAGAGGCGAAGGCCTGGCTTGTCTCGCACTCAGAAGCTTCTTTTCTTCCTGACTGCGTGGCTGATCTGCCTGATGCCGTTTCTCTTCTGGTGGAACACATGGTTTGGACGGAAGCTTACGGACCAGCAGTTGAACGAGTATCTGCACGATGCCAAGAAGCCGCGACACATTCAGCAAGCGCTGGTGCAGGTGGGCGAGCGCATTACACGACGCGATGCCACGGCCAAACAATGGTATCCCGACTTAGTGAAATTGTCCGCCGACCCGGTGGAAGAAGTGCGCAACACCGATGCCTGGGTCATGGGACAAGACACAGCCGGCGCGGGGCTTCACGAGGCGCTGCTGAAGATGCTGAATGACTCGTCGCCAATGGTTCGTGGAAATGCGGCACTGTCGCTGGTGCGCTTTGGCGATTCCAGCGGCCGTCCGCAGATCGTCGCTCTGTTGCAGCCGGCGCACATAACTTCACCGGAAGCCGGAAGCATCGTCGATGCCGATCGACCTGGCACGGCCGTCCATCAGGGCGGATTAATTGCGAAGCTGCAATACGGTCATCAGCAGATCGCGGAAATTCGCTCGCCAATTCCGGGGCGTATCCGATCAGTTGCAGGAACCGGCGCCAACATCACTGCCGGCGCGGAAACCGCGATGGTTGATCCCCCACCGAGCAGGTGTGGGAAGCGTTGCGAGCGCTTTATCTAATCGGACAAATCGAGGATCTTCCCGCCATTGTTCCGTACGAGCGCGATCTGCCGGACATATCAAATGACGTGCGGCAGCAGGCGGCGGAGACGGAGAAGGCGATCAGGGAGAGAGCCAAATAAGCATCGTCGGAAACTCCCTGCCAAGCCGTCGGCATACGCAGGCTGGAAAGGAATCCTTCGACTACGGTGTGGAATTCGCTTCGCGAATTTCACGCCTCCGCTCAGGATGACAGGTGGGGAGGCGATGCATCAGGAAGAGGGTCAAGCTAGGCTAGAAGCTTTGAAGCTGCTTTTCAAATCGCCATCGCTCCCACTTCTTTTTCCACCTCTGTGGTTTCCACCATCACGATGGCGTCCCAGGGACAGCCGTCGAGGAAGCAGCCGTCGGGGCCTTTGCTGAGGCACTTCTTGCAGCCGATGCAGAGGATGGGATCGACCGCGATTCGGCCGAAGGGCGCGCTGTCCTCGTCGGGTACCCAGAACATGCAGTCTTCCACCGGACAATACTCCACGCACGCGGGCGAGCCGGCGCATCCGGTGCAGCATTCCGTGATCACGGCCAATTCTTTTGGCTTCTTTTTACGAGGCGTGGTAAGGCCTTTGGACTTTGGTTCCCACTTGAGTTCGTCGGGAACCATCCCCACGGCCTTGGTTGCTCCGGGTGCGGCAGGCATGGGGTCGATTATACCTCAAGAAGCTCCTATCTCAGCCTTTCGCTATTTGCTCTGTTTGTTCTGGCCCGCCCCGAAATGACACTCTGTCTCCCAATCGTGGCGGTCCACAGCATTTTCCACGCGGCCAACTCTGCTATAGTGAACCCCTGCAAAGGAGCACCCGATGGCTGGAAAAAGTCTCAACCGAGTTCAACTGATCGGCAATCTGGGGAAGGACCCCGAAATCAAATACACGCCGCAGGGCACGCCCGTGGCCAAGCTGACCATCGCCACCAACGAGCGATTCAAGGATAAAGCAGGCGAATGGCAGGATCGCACCGAGTGGCACAACGTCGTGCTCTGGCAGCGGCTCGCCGAAATTGCCGGGGAATATCTGAAGAAGGGCGGAAAAGTTTATATCGAAGGCCGACTGCAAACCCGTTCCTGGGACGATAAAACCAGTGGTCAGAAAAAGTATATGACTGAAGTGGTGGGCAATGACCTGATCCTGCTCGGAGGACGCGGCGAAGGCGCTAGCGGAGAGTTCAGCGGAAGCTCGCGCGGCGCGTCCGCCGGCGGCGGAAACAACTTCGACCAGCGCACGCCCGAGCCCGAGCACGCCGGCGCGGCTTCAGGGCCGATCACGGATGAGGATATTCCGTTCTAGCAGCGGGTTCCCGGCGCAGGGAAGGCGACAGATGAGGGCATGGCTATGACCTCGTTGAACATCTCCCTTCCGGAAGCTTTACAACAGTACGTCGAAGGACAGGTTGCGTCGGGCGACTGGGGCACTCCCAGTGAATACATCCGCGAGTTGATTCGCCAGGATAAGGAAAGACGACTTCACTCACTGGAACAGGACCTGATTGCAGCCACCAAGGGACCGAAAATAGAAGTGGCCGTTGCCACGCGGCACTTCGCGCGCGGACTGGCCGCCATTGAAGCGAGCTGCGATTCGCCTCAGTGACATAGCGGCTAGCGACATCTTGGAGCAGTCCGACTGGCACTGTTGCCATGCGGGCGACGCGTTAACCACCCGATGGGAAAGAAATCAGTGCGCTGCCCCGGCGGGCCCCTTCCTGACCGCTTTCTTCAGAGCGAAGACGATCGGCACGCAACCGAAGCAAACTAAGGCCATGTAGCGGAAATCATCCACGTAAGACCATAGACGCGCCTGTCCGTTGAGAGCTTGATTAATGAGCCCGTATGCTTGCTGCAGCGCTGTGGTGGACGAGGCTCCCCGGGCGCTCAAATACTGTTGCATCCCTTGCATCGCTCCTTGAACGCCGACCCGGCCGGGATCCAACGAATGTGCCAGTTCGTTGCGATGCACCTGTTCATGGCGCGCCACGATGGTGTTCACCAAGGAGATCCCAATACTTCCGCCGATATTGCGCAGAAGATTGTAGAGGCCACTCGCGTTTCCGATCTCTTCATTCTTCAGGAAAGCCATCGCGGTGGTCGAGAGGGGCACAAAGACGCATCCCGATCCAAAGCCGCTGATTATGATGGCCCATAGAAAAGTCCACTGCCCGATGGAGAGGTTGACCTCGCCAAACCAAAGACTGGCGGCGCCGAACAAAGAGAAGCCGAAGGCGATGAGCCAGCGGTTATCCATTTTCGCGGTAAGGTACCCAATGATGGGCATGGCGAGAATCGCTCCGACGCCGCGCGGACTTACCGCCCAGCCCGCCGCCAGCGCGGTGTATCCCATCAACTCCTGATAGAACAGTGGCAACAGTGTTATGAGGCCATAGATGCCAGCTCCGAAAAGGCCAATCAGCAGGCATCCGATGGCGAAGTTGCGATGGCGGAAGACGCGCAAATCAACCAGAGGCTGCTTATGGCGGAATTCTCGAATGAGAAACGCTACAAGACTGATAACCAGGATGGTTGCAGCCCAACGAATCCAGGTCGCTGCGAACCAGTCGTCTTCCTGACCTTTGTCGAGAATGATCTGCAGGCAGCCCAGCCAGACGGCAAGCAGCCCCAGCCCGATCCCATCAAACTTGCCGGGATGCGCGTCTTTGATATACGGAGGATCTACCACGTAGCGGGAGATCATGAAAATGGCAAAGACACCGATCGGAATGTTGATGTAGAACGCCCACCGCCAGGAGTAAGTATCGGTCAGCCATCCTCCGAGAGTTGGGCCGAGAACGGGGGCTACGACCACTCCCAGAGCAAAAACAGCCATGGCCGATCCCCGTTTTTCTGGAGGAAATGTCTCGAGCAGAATCGATTGCGACAGAGGCTGCAGTGCCCCTCCGCCAGCGCCTTGCACAGCGCGCGCAATGAGGATCAAGGCAAGGCTGGTCGCTGCCCCGCAAGCGAACGAGGAGATCGTAAAAATTACGATGCAGGTAATCAGAAATCTCTTACGTCCAAAGCGCAGCGAAAACCACGTACTGGCTGGCAGGATAATCGCGTTTGCCACCAAGTAGCTGGTCAGCACCCATGTGGCCTCATCGTTGGTTGCGGACAGACTACCCGCGATGTAAGGAAGGGCGACCGCCGCGATGGAAGTATCAAGCACTTCCATGAACGTCGCCAGCATAACCGCGACGGCAACGAGCCAGGGATTACCTCCGCCTGGGGCGGGACCGCTACGTGTCGGTTGTGGAGTCATTGCCGTTCTGCTCCAAGCCTCAGTACGGAGTAAGCATGTAAAGATGCGTCCATAAGCTCGGGGGTTTCAAAGTTGTTGCTGGCCGCCATGTGTGCGTCAGACAAAGGCACGAACACTAACCCATTACTTGAACTATCATGGCAGGCGGAGAATATTTATGACCGAACAGCTGGCCGATAAGAAATGCGTTCCCTGTCGCGGCGGAGTGCCTCCCCTCAAGGGCAAGGCGCTTGAGGCGCTTCACCAGGTCGTTCCCCAATGGAGCGTCGTCCACGAGCATCACATCACTCGCGAGTTCAAGTTTCCAGACTTCGCGAGCGCACTCGAATTCGTCAACCAGGTGGGCGCACTCGCCGAGGAACAAGGCCATCATCCCGACGTTCTGCTGGCCTGGGGAAAGGCCGCGGTCACGCTGTGGACGCACAAGGTCGAGGGCCTCACGGAGAGTGATTTCATTATGGCAGCGAAAATCGACCGGCTACTGGGTTGAAAGGCTTCATAATTCTGCCGTTTTCCGGAAGCCTTGACGGCCCATTCCCAGCCGCATCGCCAGCGCCCATAGCCCTGCAGGAATCAGCATGACTAATCCTGTACTTGTGGCCACCGTGCGAGCGGAGACTCCGGAATCGAGCAGGCGTCCACACAGGAAAGCTCCGGCGGCGATGGTGAACATGGAGAAACCCAGGTCGGCGGAGAAGACGCGGCCGCGGAAACGGTCATCGGTATGAAGCTGCAGCAATGTTGTGGAGAACACCCAGACGGTTGATCCTCCCGCGTGCGCGAGCAGGGCGCAAGCGCTCGCCATCCACACCGTGCGGCTAGTCCCAAGAGTTCCATATCCAATCGCGACCGTGAGATAACCCAAGAAGATTCCAAGCTGCAGCCTGCGGTCGCTGCGGGCTGCCCAGCGGGACGCGATCAGCGGGCCGACGAGCGCTCCCAGGCCGCGCCCCCCCAGCAGAATGCTCATGCCCAGCATCGCTCCGCGGGCGGCGTCGACATTGCGCCAGTGCACCGCGAACTCATGCGCGCCCATCACGGTGAAAATCACCCAGCTTGGGCCAATCATGAGCTCGCCGGCCTTCGCAAAGATCGCGGGTAGCAGCGTGCGATGACTGCGTACGTAGCGGATGCCTTCCAGGACAGGTGAAAAATCGACTAGATCGCGCGGACGCAATGGCGCCGCGGACTGGGCGTGTGGCTCGGCGAACTGCATTCCTCCGATCAAAATGGCCGAGACCAAGAACGACAGCGCATTGAGGATAAACACGACCTCCCGTCCGAAGAAGGCTGCGACCGCTCCGCCCACGGAAGCACCAATCAACAGGTTCACCGACCATGTAGCCGAGGAGAGTGTGTTCGCGATAAGCACTTCTTCCTTGGCGGCAATATTGGGGACCACCGCGCTGCGGGCCGGTTCGAAAAACGCGGCCATAACGGTCTCCGCCAGCAGCAAGGGATAGACGAGCCCTACCATGGAACGCGAGCGCACCAGCAGCATAGCCAGCACGACAGCAAAACGGATCAGATCAGCGGCAATCATGACCTGTTTACGGCGCAGGCGGTCATTCACCACTCCCGCCGTTGGACCCACCAGAGTCTGCGGCAGAACCTGCAGAACTAGAGCCAGGGCTACGGAACTGGCATGGCCCGTCAACTGCAGCAGCAGAGTGTAGATTGAAAGCGTGTAAAACCAATCGCCAATCTCGCTGACGATCTGTGCCATCCAGAGGCGGCGGAAATTGCGATTACCACCCAGCAGCCGCGCGTATGACGCGAACGAGATGGACGGAGCACCGAGTTCTGGTTCGGGTTCCATGCAAATAGCTAGGGTAAGTGGTACGCCTGCAGTTTGGGAATGCGATCAGCCGCTTTAAGGCAACCGACCGAGAGAGGGTGCCGTCAAAGGTAGCGAGCCTTCTTAAGATTTCGGATGCAGCTTGATCTTCAGATCTTCGGCAATTTGTTTACCGTGGAAGCGTCCGTTCTCGATAAAAATTTCATTCGTACGCGATCCTGCCACGATCACACCGGCAACGTAGATTCCGGCCACATTGCTCTCCAGCGACACCGGATCGCAAACCGGGCGATGCTGCTCGGCCGAGAGTTCGATTCCCATGCTGCGCAGAAAATCGTAGTCAGGATGGTAGCCGATCAGCGCCAGCACAAAATCATTCTTCCACCGAATTGGTCCTTTCGGCGTGTTGATCACCACGTGGTCCACGCCAATTTCCTGGACCGCGCTGTTGAAATAAGCTTCGATGTCGTTGTTCTTGATGCGATTTTCCAAATCCGGCTTGATCCAATACTTCACGTGGTGGTGCAGTTGTGAGCCTCGATAGACCAGGGTTACGCGGGCGCCATGGCGCCACAAATCCAAAGCCGCGATAGCTGCGGAGTTCTTGCCGCCGATCACCAGAACTTCGGTATCGTAGTAGGGATGAGCGTCTCCGTAATAGTGCGACACCTTGGGCATTTCTTCGCCCGGTATGCAGAGTTGGTTGGCTAGATCGTAGTAGCCGGTGGACACAATCACTTTGCGAGAATGGTAGTCGCTGGGACGTCCGACGCGATCGGTGGCTGTAATAATAAAATCCCCGTCTTCGCCGTTCACCGTCTTCACCCATTCGTATTGGCGAATGTCGAGACGGTAGTGCTCCGAAACCTTGCGGTAATACTCCAGAGCCTCTTCGCGAGTGGGCTTTTGCCGCGCTGTGGTGAAGGGAATATCGCCGATTTCGAGCAGCTCGGGGGTGGTGAAGAACAACATGTTCGGCGGGTAGTGATAAAGGGAGTTCACCAAACAGCCCTTGTCGACGATGATGACTCGCAGCCCCAGTTTTTGCGCTTCAATGGCGCACGCGAGACCGGTTGGTCCAGCCCCGATCACCAGCACATCCGTACCTACCTCGGGGTGCGGGCGAACCTTGGCCAAGGGCAAAGTTTCAACATCCTCGGCGGTGAGAAAATCTGGCATCGGTCCTTGGCTCGTGCAATCGCACAGTGCAACGGGCGTAGATTGGAGACCGATGATTCTAGCACGCGGAACGCGCGCATTCCGAGCGAGTCACATGCCGAAGTGAGCCGACACACAGCCCGAGGTGGGCTCCGCGCTATAATTCCCGGTTACTTCATTCATCTCCAGCACTCAGTCAGGACATACTATGCCCGCATCCACCGAACCCAAGAGCCGCACCCGCACGGAATCCGACAGCATGGGACAAATCGAAGTCCCCGAGAGTGTCTATTGGGGAGCACAGACCCAGCGCTCACTGCTGCACTTCAACATTGGACGCGACACCATGCCACCGGAGCTGATCCGTGCATTTGGAACGCTGAAAAAAGCCTGCGCGCTGGTGAACCAGGACCTGGGCAAGCTTCCCCCAGACCAGGCAAAGCTCATCGTGCAGGCTGCCGACGAAGTGATCGCTGGCAAGCTGAATGACCAGTTTCCTTTGCGAATTTGGCAGACCGGCAGCGGCACGCAGACCAACATGAATGTGAATGAGGTCATCTCGAACCGCGCCATTGAAATCGCCGGGGGTGAAAAGGGATCGAAGAAGCCGGTCCATCCCAATGATCACGTGAATATGTCCCAGTCGTCGAACGATACGTTTCCTGCCGCGATGCACATTGCAGCGGCGGATCAAGTAAAGGATGCTCTGATTCCCGCGATCAAGAGCGTGCACGATGCGATCGCGGACAAGGCGAAGGAATTTCAGGATGTGGTCAAGATCGGACGCACGCACTTGCAGGATGCCGTGCCGCTGACTTTTGGGCAGGAGTTTGGGGGCTGGGCGAGTTTGCTCGAGCGTGACATCAGACGCCTAGAGCAGGCACTGGAGGGCCTCTACGATTTGGCTATCGGCGGAACTGCCGTGGGAACAGGACTGAACACTCATCCCGAATTTGCCGAACGCGCCGCGAAAAAGGTTGCGGAACTCACCGGTCTTCCCTTCCGCTCGCATCCCAACAAGTTCGCTGCGCTTTCGGCTCACGACGAAATTGTTTTCGCGCAGGGTGCGATGGAGACGCTCGCTGCATCGCTGATGAAGATCTCGAACGATATCCGCTGGCTGGCTTCGGGTCCACGCTGCGGACTGGGCGAACTTTCCATCCCGGAAAACGAGCCTGGCTCTTCGATCATGCCTGGGAAAGTGAATCCGACGCAGTGCGAAGCCATGACCATGGTCTGCGTGCAGGTTCACGGCGCTACCGCTGCGGTGGGATTCGCCGGTTCCCAGGGAAATTTTGAACTCAACGTTTACAAGCCGGTGCTCATTTATAACTTCCTGCACTCAGTCACGCTGATCACCGACGCCTGCCACGGATACGTCGAGTACATGATCAAGGGCATCGAGGTCGATCGCGCGAAGGTGGACTGGTACGTCAAGAATTCTCTTATGCTGGTAACGGCACTGGCGCCAAAAGTGGGCTACGACAAGGCCGCACAAATCGCCCACACCGCACACGTGGAACACAGCGGCCTCCGCGAAGCCGCGTTGAAGCTGGGCTACCTTACGGGCGAGGAGTTTGATGAGCTGGTAAGGCCGGAGAAGATGACGCGACCGTAAGGAAGCTGCTATCGGTGTCGATAAGCATCCGCTGCGGATGTTGGCAGATAAGTGGCTTCTTAGTGGTGATAGCCCGAGGCCAAGTCCGCAGGCCTTGGCACGCATGCACGCGCTCGTGTTGAGGTGGTCGAAAGATATACGGTTACCCTTAATTGTGAGGAGGATGGACGGAAAGCGGGGACCGACAATTACGCATAGCACCAAACGGAAGCTGATACCTGCGGACAACTCGCCTGCCAATTAGTATAAGCTTGCGCATTAACGCATGATTTCCCCGATTTGATGCAGGCTCTCGAGCGCGGATCCCTACCGGTCGTGTTTTTCCTTCCTAAAGCTGAGGCCGCCAAGGCGGCATATCCCAACGCGCTTGCGAAGGCTCTTCCCAAGAGTCTTAACCCCGAGTGGGAAAGATGTCACATCGATAATGTAGCAGGTGCCGGGGCGACATCGTCGATGCGCCGATAGAAAACTTAAGAGAGCGGATGCTTCTCTTAATGTCACCTGCAAATATGTTTCTTGTGCACGGCAAATTGGGCTGGGGTAATGCCCGCGGGTACACAACGGGATGCGGGGATCGTTCAGAATTCGCCGGTGCCTTCAAGGATGCACGCCGGGGAAAGGCTATAAGAGTGGGCTAAATTGCCGTAAGAAGCCTTCTGGTCGAGGTTAGTTAGTTTACCCCAGCAAGATCCCTCAACGGGTCAACCTGAATTTCCGGATGACGCACCGGAATTCCCTTCGGCATCAAACCAGCAGGCGCCTTGAGTCTGTCTCATTGACTACGAGCTTATGCTCTGCCTTCTTTTCGCGTGGTCGTGATCACGGCGACCACGCTCACTAGCACCAGCAACGTCCCCACGATCGTCCGCGCCCCGAGCCCTTCTCCTCCCAGCGCATATCCCAGCAGAACCGCTACGACTGGATTCACATACGCATATGTCCCAACTTTTGTGGGAGACTCGTGATGAATAAGCCACATGCGGTGAAGGCGACCATTGAGCCCGCAACAATCAGGTAAACCAGCGCCAGCCATGCCCCGGTGGAAACTGCGTTAACCTGAAAGCCTCTGAACTCTCCCAGAATCGCCGCCGTGAGTGTGAGCAGAATTCCCCCGGCGAGCATCTGGGCTCCCGAACTCATCACTTTTGATTCCGGCAAGTGGAGTTTGCGGGTCAGGACCGAAGCCAGCGACCAGCTGATCGCGGCGACCACCAGAGCAATGGCTCCGG
>Ga0182018_10005230_pt1 | contig 10545 bp, 8 predicted proteins | sample 812P2MmetaG_FD_120490 | JGI IMG/M metagenome (GOLD analysis project Ga0182018, IMG submission 120490) | Permafrost microbial communities from Stordalen Mire, Sweden - 812P2M metaG | ecosystem: Environmental > Terrestrial > Soil > Wetlands > Permafrost | place: Sweden: Stordalen | collected... | reverse complement strand
GACGCCCTGGCCGCCATCGACGTCCCCCGGCGCGACGCCACCCGGCGCAATCACACCGGGACCCATCTCCTGCACGCCGCCTTGCGCACCGTCCTCGGCGACCACGTCCGCCAACAGGGTTCCAAGGTGGCGCCCGACCGGCTGCACTTCGACTTCTCGCACCACGAGGGGGTGCGGCCCGAGGAGCTGACCGAGATCGCCCGGATGGTGAACACCCAGGTGCTCGGGGACGACGCCGTGGAGATCATCGAGACCTCCAAGGCCGAGGCCGACGCCATGGGGGCCCTGGCCTTCTTCGACGACAAATACGGCGAGCGTGTCCGGGTGGTGCGGGCCGGGTCACGGTCGACCGAGTTGTGCGGGGGGACCCATGTCACCGCTCTCGGGATGATCGGCCCCGTCACCATCGTGTCCGAGGGGTCGATCGGGTCCAACACCCGTCGCCTCGAGGCGGTGACGGGAGCGGGATCGCTCGCTCTCGTCGAAGACCGCCAGCGCGAGCTGGCCGACGCCGCCAAGCTGCTGCGCGTCGAGCCCGGCGGTGTCGTCGACGCGCTCGAGCGTCTCCTCGAGCGCCAGCGGCAGGCCGACAAGGAGCTCCAACGCCTGCGCGGTGCGTCCCTCGACGCCGAGGCCGCCCGCCTGGCGTCGGGCGCGCAGGACGGGACGGTGGTGGCGCGCGTCGACGGTCTGACCTCGGACCAGCTGCGTGACCTCGTCCAGACCATCCGGCGCCTCGGGCCGGCGGTGGCCGTGGTGGCCGGGTCACCCGACGGGACCAAGGTGGCGCTGGCCGTGGCGTCGGGAGGGTCGGTCGACGCCGGGGCCACGGTGAAGCGATTGGCCGCCGCCGTCGGCGGCGGCGGCGGGGGATCGCCCGAGCTGGCCGTGGCCGGCGGGAAGGATGTCGCCGCCATCGACGACATGCTGGCCGAGGCGCGCCGGACGCTCGCCGGCGCCTGATCGTGCGCGTGGCGGCCATCGATCTCGGCGCCCGCCGTATCGGCGTGGCCGTGTCGGACGGGACGGGCACCTTGGCCTCGCCCCGGTGCACCGTCGAGCGCAGCGGCGACCCCGAGGCCGACCGCGCCGCCGTGGTGGCCGTGGTCCTCGAGGCCGACGCCGGGCATCTGGTGGTGGGCCTCCCCCTCAGCCTCGACGGCCGTCGTCGGCGCGCCGCCATCGCCGCCGAAGAGGAGGCGACCGCCCTGCGGGTGCTCCTGGCCCCTGCCGGGGTGGCCGTGGAGACCTTCGACGAACGCCTGACGACGGTGAGCGCCGAGCAGTCACTGGCCGCCGCCGGTCGCTTCGGACCCTCGCGTCGGCGGGTGGTCGATCAGGCGGCGGCCGCGGTGCTGCTCCAGGCTTGGCTCGATACCCAGCGCGCCCGCCGGTGAGACGGTGACGGTGCCGCCCGGCGGTGTAACGCCCAGGCCCGGGGTCCGGCGTCGCCACCCCCTGCGCAGGGTGCTCCTCGTCCTGGCCGCCCTCGTGGCGGCCGTCGTCATCGGGGGCGTCGTCTGGTACGAGGGCCAGGTGCATGAAGGGCCGGCGGGCCCGGCCGTCATCGTGAACGTGCCCGCCGGCGCGTCGGTGTCGGCCGTGACGGCGGCGTTGGCGCACCGGCAGGTGGTGGGGAGTTCCCTCGCCTTTCACGTCTTCCTCGCTCTGCACGGCACGCCGACCGTCCAGGCGGGACGGTACGAGCTTCGCCGCCACCAGGCCTTCGGGGCCGTGCGCGACGAGCTCGCCGGAGGCCCTGACGTGTTCGTCGTGACGGTGATCCCCGGCACCACCGTGTCCGAGGTGGCCACCGAGGTGGGCGAGGACGTCGCGCGCTTCTCCGGCGCGCGGTTCCAGAGCGAGGTGGCGACGGGGACCGGTGGGTCACCGTGGCAGCCGCCGGGCTCGGACAACCTGGACGGCCTCCTCGGGACCGGCACCTACATCGTCGTGCCCAAGGAGACCGAGTCCGAGCTGCTGGCGCAGATGATCGACCGTTTCGACGCCGAAGCCGCCGCCATGGACCTGGCCGCGGCGTCAGCGTCGGACGGGGTGACGCCGTACCAGGCGGTGACGGTGGCGTCGATCGTGCAGAAGGAGGCCATCTCGCCGGGCGACAGCGCCAGGGCGACAGCCGGCAACGTGGGTCCGGTGGCTCGGGTGATCTACAACCGGTTGGCCGCCGGGACGCCACTGCAGATGGACTCCACCGTCCTCTACGCCGAGGGGCGTGACGGTGGGCCGGTGACCCCGGCCGAGGAGGCCACCCCCACTCCCTACAACACCTACCTCCACACGGGGCTCACGCCCACCCCGATCTGCTTCCCGTCGGCCCAGGCCCTGCGCGCCGCGCTCCATCCCCCCGCCGGGGACTGGCTCTACTTCCAGCTCACCGCCCGCGACGGGACCGAGACGTTCTCCGACACCTTCGCCGGCCAATTGGCAGCTGAGCAGCTGGCCCGCAGCCGGGGGCTCCCGTGAACGGCGGGCCTCCGGAGCGGCGGTCGCCGTGGTGGCCGTCGGCGTCGTCGTCGGTCGTCGGGGTCATCGGCGATCCCGTCGCCCACTCGTTGTCGCCCCTGCTGCACAACGTCGCCTTCGACGCCATGGGCCTCGACTGGGTGTCGGTGGCCTTTCCCGTGGCCGCCGGTCGGGTGGCTGACGCCCTGGTTGGGATGAGGGCCCTCGGTGTCGTCGGGCTGTCGGTGACGATGCCCCACAAGCAGGATGCGGCCGTCATGGTCGACGAGTGCACCCCCGTGGCCCGCCGTCTCGGCGTCGTGAACTGCATCACCGGGACCGCCGGGCGTCTGGTGGGGGACTCCACCGACGGTGCCGGGTTCGTCGAGGCGGTGCGGCGCGGGGCCGGCTTCGATCCCGCCGGGCGGCGGTGTCTGGTCGTCGGTGCCGGTGGCGCGGCCCGGGCGGTCATCCTGGCCCTGGCCGACGCCGGTGCGCAGGAGGTGGTGGTCGTGAACCGGTCCCCGGTCCACGCCGCCGAGGCCGCCGCCCTGGCCGATGAGCGGGGACGGGTGGGCGCGGTGACGGACATCGCCGGGGCCGAGCTCGTCGTCCAGGCCACCCCGGTGGGCATGGCCGGTGTCGGTGACACTGGCGACGGGCCCCCGTCGACGCCCTTCGACCCCGTGCATCTGCATCCGGGTCAATTGGTGGCCGACCTCGTCTACCACCCTGCCGTCACCCCGCTCCTGGCCGCCGCCGGGGCCCGGGGGGCGCACACCGTGGGCGGCCTGGGCATGCTCGTGCACCAGGCCGCACTGGCCGTCGAGCGCTGGACGGGGCGGCCGGCCCCGGTCGAGGCGATGTGGGCGACGGCGCGCCGGAGCGATGCCTCCACGACCGGTGGATGAGCAGGGACACCGGTCGTGGAGGCGTGGGATCCGCTCCGACCGACGGATAGCGGGGGGCACCCGCCGGTCGGAGGCGACTGAGTGACTCAGACCGTCAGATGATGATCAGCGCCGATCGACAGGTTGATCCCTTCCAGATCGGCGCCGTACGAGATATCGACCGTCTGCTTGCCGGTCAGCCCCGAGGGCACCGTGAAGGTCCCGGAGATGGCCGGCGGGGTCAAGGTCGTCCCGTTGTAAGTGGCCGGCGCCACGGTGACGGTGTTGGTCGCCGAGACGCTGTCGTTTCTCCCGTTGAAGGTGACAGTGATGACCGGTGGGGCCGCCGAGCCCCCGCCGAGCAGGGCTTCGAGCGACGCCAGCGTGGCCAACCACCAGTAGTGGGTGGAGGTGGGGGAGTCGGACACCGTGACGACGTCGCCGGGTTTGGCCTTCTTGGGTGGGAACACCAGTGACGGCGCATGAGTGGGGATGAACGGGTCACCGGCGTACTCGAGGACGGAGCTCCCGGCGGCGACGGGCTTCTGGGTGGTGAGATCGACCATGGCCAGAGCGCAACCGACCAGGCCGGTATCGAACTCCAGCTTGCTGGGGGGGCAGGTGGCATTGGGGTCGGTGGGTTGGAACGAAGGCACCGTGTACGTCTCGGTGAGGTCACCGTTCAGGTCGGAGAGCACGGGGGTCAACGAGGCGGCGTCGACCTCGGGCAGGGCGGCCAAGGCGGCTTCGAACGTGCCGATCCCGAGGGAGCCGCCCGACAGCAGAGCAGCCGCCTTGGGGTCGATGCCGATGAGGAGGCTCGCCTGCAGGAGCAGATAGGGATGCAGCGCCGACAGGCCGGTGCAGCTGATCGCCACCTTGGTGCCGGCCTTGACGCCCGACACGATGGGAAGCGAACTTCCGTTGAACGTGCATGCCGGCGTTGTCGCCGACGCTGCCGACGCCGTATCGACCGTGCCCGCCATGACGCACGAGAGAACGACGGCGACCGATGCCAACCTGACTGTCCACTGACGACCCCGCATCGCGGCGAACCCCTTTTCCGTTCAAGGGGGACGGTGGCGCCCACGACCACACACCCGTGACCAAGCGCCCGTGCGCCGGCTGAGATCCCCCAGCCACTATCGGACAGCACCTGCATGGTCGACAGCCGGATACCACCTAGGTGGGGACAGGTGATTCCACTCGGAGGTCGTTGGTGCTGCACTGCGCTGCTCCGAGTCGTTCAGGACTCCGCGCCGCCTGTTCCCGGCGGGTCGAAGACGTGGTGGGCATGCAGCTGTCGGGCCACCTCCTCGCGCAACGCCCGGGCGATGCGCTCGCGGTCGGCCAACGGCGTCCGGACCGACACACGGCTCGTCAACGTGTCGGCGTCGCTGGCCACCACGCCCCAGACCCGGGGGGCGGAGAGACAGGACGCCGCATAGCGGTCGTCACCGGCGACGGCGTCGGCGGCGTCGGCCACCGCCCGCAGTACGTCGTCGACGTCGGCCGCCGCCGGCACGGGGATGTCGACCATGGCTTCGGCCCAGCCGCGCGACGTGTTGGCCAGCGTCCGGATCTCGCCGTTCGGCACGAACCAGATGGTGCCGTCGACCCCGCGCAGGCGGGTGACGCGCAGGCTGAGATCCTCGACGGTACCCGAGGTGGTACCGACGACCAGGGTGTCACCGATGTCGAACTGGTCCTCGATGATGAGGAGGAAACCGGCCAACAGGTCGCGCACCATGCTCTGGGCACCGAAGCCGATGGTGGCGCCCACGACGGTGGCTCCGGCCAGCAGCGGCGTCAGGTTGATGCCGATGGTGCCGAGGGCCACGAAGACGGCGATGATCCCGACGACCACCCGCCAGATGTTGGCCACCATGGCGGTGATGGTCACCGCCCGCGCCGCCGCCCGGGGCGAGTCGGCGCGGCCGGCCGCCCGTCGGGCCACGGCCCCGATCCAGCGCCTGATGATCCGGCTGCCGAACCACCCGACGGCCATCGCCACCAGGAGGATCACCACCACGGCCACCGGCTTCACCACGACCTGCTGGAGGTGACGGGCCGTGGCGTGGTCGACACCGACCCACACCAACAGGTCGTAGAGCCAGCCCTGATCAGCGATGAGCGGTGAGGTGGCGCCGGGGGACACGACCAGTATTCTGGTCTGCCGGAGCACCTTGGTGAGCACGCTTCTCCCCCACCGTCCGTCTCTCGGTCGGCCACTGGTCCTCCGGGCCGATGTCGTGTTGATGCTCACCACGCTGGTGGTGGCCGCCGTCGGCGTCGTGATCGTCTACTCCTCGACGCGCACGCTGGCCGTGCTCGAAGGCCTGAGCCCGCACTATTACCTCTACCGCCAGGCGGCCTTCGTGGTCGTCGGGGCCGTGGCCATGCTGGCGCTGGCGGCCCTCGACTACCACTGGTTGGAGCACGCCAGTGCCGTGATCTACGTGGGGATCGTCCTCGCCCTGCTCGCCCTGTTCACGCCCATCGGGTCCACCGCCCTCGGAGCCACCCGGTGGATCGAAGTGGCCGGCATCCAGATCCAGCCTTCGTCGTTCGCCATCCTCGTGCTCATCGTGACGGTGGCCACCTTCTGCGCTCGCCGTCCCGAAGGTCTCGAGCGCCCGGACCTGATCAAGGTCCTGGCCCTGGCGGCCGTCCCCATCCTTCTCGTCGTCAAGCAGCCCGACTTGGCCAGTGGCATCGTGATGTGTGTCGTGCTGCTGGTCATGCTGGTGGTGGCCGGCATTCCCAACCGCTACCTCGTCCTGCTGCTCGTTAGCGCCGTGGTGGGGGGCTTTGCCGTCATCCACCTCGGTCTGCTCAAGTCGTACCAGTTGGAGAGGCTCACCGGCTTCTTGAACCAGCGCAAGAACCTGCAGGGCGACACCTACAACCTCCACCAGTCGGTGGCCGCCATCGGCTCCGGGGGCTTTTGGGGCAAAGGTCTCTTCCACGGGCCGCAGACCAATCTCAACTACGTCCCCTCGCAGTCCACGGACTTCATCTTCTCGGCCGTCGGCGAGCAGTTGGGGTTCGTCGGGTCGGCCAGCGTGATCCTGCTGCTGGCCATCGTGTCGTGGCGACTCCTGCGCGCCGCCCAGACGTCGCACGATGCGTTCGGACGCCTCCTGGCCGTCGGCTCGTTCACCTTCGTCGCCTTCAGTGCCTTCGAGAACGCCGGGATGTCGATGGGGATCATGCCGGTGGCCGGTATTCCGCTGCCGTTCCTGAGCTATGGCGGATCGGCCACCGTGGCCTTCTTCTGCGCTGTCGGCATGGGCGTGTCGGTCCACCTCAGGCAGAAGAAATGACGGAGACGGGGGCCGGGCCGGCGGCCGAGGGGGCGGTCCCGGGTCTGGACCCGGGGACCTGGCGGTTGGCGGTGGTGGCCGGGGTGCGCATGGACATGCCGGGGGAGTTCCCCGAGGTCCTCGTGCACGAAGCCGTGTCCCCCTGGCGCGAGGTGGCCATACCGGTGGGCATGGCCGAGGGCAACGCCATCGCCTACGCGTGGCGGGGACTCCCGACGCCGCGTCCACTCACCCACGCCCTGTTCACCGATGTCCTCGAACGTCACCAGGTACAACTCGAAGCGGTACGCATCACGGCGCGGCGCGGTCGGAGTTTCTTCGCCGAGCTCGACACCGTGGGCCCGAACGGGCGCCAGGTCATCACCTGCCGTCCGTCGGACGCACTGGCCCTCGTCCTGCGTCAGCGGATGCCGACCCCGGTGCTCGTGGCCGACTGGGTCTTCGACCCCGAGGACCCCGACCCCGAGGATTCCGACATCACCGCCCCAGTCGACGCGGAGCACGAGGCCAGTTCGGACCCGGGGTCGGAGGCACCGCCGATCGATCCTCCGCTCGAGGAGCCTCCGACGACGGACACGGCCGACGACGCACCGCCCCCCGACCAGGCCGCCACCGACGGGCCGGTGACCTGAGGTCAGACGGTCAACCCGACGGCCCGCCGGTGCCCGGTGCGACCGGCGTGGCGGTGGCCAGAGAGGCGACGATGGCGCGCTCGCCTTCGTCCGAGGTGCGCATGAGAAGGGCGATGAGGACGTAGTTGGCCACCAGCGAGGATCCGCCGTAGGCCATGAAGGGCAGGGTGATCCCCGTGAACGGGAGCACCCGGATGATCCCGGCCATGACGAAGAACGCCTGCATGCCGATGATGACGGTCAGCCCGGCGGCCAGGAGCTTGGCGAATTCGGAGCGGGCCGTCTGGGCGATGCGCAAGCCGGCTCCCGTGATCAGCGTGAAGGCGAAGACGATGATGGTGGTCCCGAGCAATCCCATCTCGGTGCCAAAGGCGGCGAAGATGTAGTCGGAGTTGACCTCGGGGATGATCGGATGGACGGAGTTCCCGAGTAGGCCGAAGCCGAGGCCGGTGCCGGTGAGACCGCCCGTGCCCATCCCGTAGAGGCCCTCCAGGAGCTGGCCCGACCCTCCGTACAGGGTGAAGCGGGGACCGGGATTGAGCCAGTTCTCCACCCGGGCGTCCACCTGGCTGAAGAGGTGGCTGGCCACGAGGGCGCCGACGGCGAACAGGACGAACCCGACGATCACGTACACGCCGCGACCCGTGGCCAGCCAGAGCATGGAGATGAACAGCACGAAGATGAGCAGGGCGAAGCCGATGTCACCCTCGGCGCCGAGCACCAGCATGGCGAATCCCCAGGCCACCAGGATGGGTCCGAGGGGACGGGGGTCGAGGACCAGCCGGTTGCCGAGACGGTAGGTGGGGACCGACAGCAGCTCGCGCTTCTCGGCGAAGTACGAGGCGAAGAAGATGCACAGGGCCAGCTTGGCCAGCTCCACCGGCTGCCCGGTGATGGGACCGAGGTGGATCCACAGCTTCACCGTGGTACCGGCGACGGGCGAGCCCAGGTGGGGGACGAGCGGGGACAGCATGAGCAGGACGGCGGCGAACAGCAAGAGGTAGCGGTAGCGGTCGAGATCACGCGAACGGCGGATCACCATCAGCGTGATGATGTACGCGCCGACGCCGACAGCCGTCCATCCCGCCTGCGCCGTGGCGAAGTGCGGGGGGCCGATCCGGGCGATCATGACGTAGCCCAGACCGTTCAGCAGGGAGACGAGGGGGAGGAGCACCGGGTTGGCGTCGGGGGCGTAGACGCGGTTGGCGGCGTGGGCGGCCAGGCCCAGCCCGAGCACGATGGCCAGGAAGGGTCCGAGGTCACCCGGGATCTTCGCCGTCGTTCCCGCCGAGGCCAGAACGTAGGTGGCCACGATGATGAGGGTGCTGAGGATGAGCAGACCGAGCTCGGTCCGTCGTCGGGCGTTCGGCCCCGAAGGCCGGGCCACCTGCCCGGGGTGCCGGCGGCTGAGCAGGAAGGTCACCGGGCGTGATCCTACTCCCGCGGGCCCGAAATCGAGGGCTCTTGAGGCTCGGGCGGGCCGGGGTGCGCCGCCCCCACTCAGGTAACCTGGGAATGCGATGCGCACCGATCCGATCCCCCCTGTCCCGGCTGTCGGGGAGCACGGTTCCGGCGGTGGCAGCGCCCCCAGCGGCGAGGTGCAGGGCCGTCTGAGAGCGCTCGACGCCGAGGATCCCATCGCCGCGCTCGGGTCGCAGCGGTTCACGAACCGGGAGTTGTCGTGGCTCGAGTTCGGGGCGCGGCTGCTCGATCTGGCCGACGACGAACGCGTTCCGCTTCTGGAGCGGGTGAAGTTCCTGGCCATCTTCTCCGAGGGCCTCGACGAGTTCTTCCAGGTCCGGGTGGCCGGTCTGAAGGATCAGGTCGACGCCGGACTGCGGGCCCGGTCGGCCGACGGTCTGCGTCCGAGCGAGACACTGCGGGCCATCGGGACCCGGGTGTCGGAGCTGGTGGCCCGCCAGTCCCATATCTTCGTGGACGAGATCGCGCCGGAGCTGGCGGCGGCCGGCATCCGCCTGTCGGACTGGTCGTCGCTCGACGACGACGACCGCGACTACCTGGTCGACGTGTTCCAGCGTCAGATCTTCCCCGTTCTCACGCCCCTGTCGGTCGACCCCGGTCACCCCTTTCCCTACATCTCGAACCTGTCGCTCAACCTCATCGTCCGCGTCGGCGACCCCGTCACCGGCGAGGAGAGGGTGGCCCGGGTGAAGGTTCCGCCCCTGCTGCCCCGGTTCGTGGTCATGCCCGACGGGGAACGTTTCGTGGCCCTGGAACAGATCATCGCCGCCCATCTGGCCACTCTCTTCCCCGACATGATCATCGGGGAGCACTACGCCTTCCGTGTCACCCGCAACGCCGACCTGGCTCTCGAAGAGGACGAGGCCGACGATCTCCTCGTCGCCGTCGAGATGGAGCTGCGTCGCCGCCGCTTCGGCCGCGCCGTACGCCTCGAGGTCGCCGCCGACATGTCCCCGGACACGCGCGACATGTTGATCCACGAGCTCGACCTCGGTCCCGAGGACCTCTACGAGACGTCGGCCCCGCTCGACCTCGGTGGCCTCTGGGCCGTCCACGCCCTCGACCGGCCCGAGCTGCAGGAAGAGGCATGGGCGCCCATGACGGCCCCCCGCCTGGCCAACGCCGGCAACGAGCCCTCGGATCTCTTCGCCGTCCTGCGCGAGCGCGACGTGCTCGTGCACCACCCCTACGACTCGTTCACGACATCGGTCGAGGCCTTCATCTCTCAGGCGTCGCTCGACCCCGACGTCCTCGCCATCAAGCAGACGCTGTACCGCACGTCGGGCGACAGCCCCATCGTGGCATCGTTGATCCACGCCGCCGAGTCGGGCAAGCAGGTGGCCGCCGTGGTCGAGTTGAAGGCCCGCTTCGACGAGCAGGCCAACATCCTGTGGGCCCGGGCCCTGGAGGAGGCCGGTGTCCACGTCGTGTACGGCCTCGTCGGTCTGAAGACGCACTCCAAGGCCGCGCTCGTCGTCCGCCGGGAGGAGGAGGGCATCCGTCGCTACTGCCACCTGGGGACGGGCAATTACAACCCCCGTACGGCGCGGCAGTACGAGGACCTCGGTCTGTTGTCGGCCGACCCCGAGCTCGGAGCCGACGTCGGTGACCTGTTCAACTTCCTGACCGGCTACAGCCGGTACGCCCAGTACCGCAAGCTGACAGTTGCTCCGGTGGCACTGCGTCACCACGTCCTGGAGCTGATCGAACAGGAGGCGGCGGCGGGGGAGTCGGGTCGGATCGTGATCAAGG
>Ga0182018_10005229_pt1 | contig 10548 bp, 8 predicted proteins | sample 812P2MmetaG_FD_120490 | JGI IMG/M metagenome (GOLD analysis project Ga0182018, IMG submission 120490) | Permafrost microbial communities from Stordalen Mire, Sweden - 812P2M metaG | ecosystem: Environmental > Terrestrial > Soil > Wetlands > Permafrost | place: Sweden: Stordalen | collected... | reverse complement strand
GAGCAGAACACCACCTTCCAGGATCACTATCTCGATGTCGACTACGACCTTTCGCAGGTCTTGTTTGTCGCCACGGCCAACGTCATGCACACCATCCCCGCCGCGCTGCAAGACCGCATGGAAGTCCTCCGCCTGCAGGGCTACACCGAGCAGGAAAAGCTCGAAATCGCCCGCCAATACCTCGTTAAGAAGCAGCGCACGCAAACCGGCCTCACCGAAAAGCAGATCACCTTTGCCGACGATGCCCTTCTCGACATCATTCGCGGATACACGCGCGAAGCAGGCGTACGCAACCTCGAGCGCGAAATCGGCAACGTCTGCCGCAAGGTCGCGCGCACCGTCGTCAAGCAGGGCGCAAAGCATCGCGAAGAGATTACCGCCGCCAATATCGCCGACTTCCTCGGCGTGGCCAAGTTCCGTGACAGCGAGGTCCACGAGCGCAGCGAAGTCGGCCTCGTTACCGGCCTTGCCTGGACCGAAGTAGGCGGCAGCATCCTCACCATCGAGGTGCAGGTGCTCGATGGCAAGGGCAAGCTCACCATCACCGGCCAGCTTGGCGACGTCATGCAAGAGTCAGCCCAGGCCGCGCTCAGCTACATTCGCGGCCGTGCCCAAGCCCTCGGCCTCACGCGCGAGTTCTACCGCAACGTCGATCTCCATGTGCACGTGCCCGAGGGCGCGATCCCCAAGGACGGCCCCTCTGCCGGCATCACCATGGCCACGGCTCTGGCCAGCGCGCTTGCCAAAATTCCCGTCCGCCGCGACATCGCCATGACCGGCGAAATCACGCTCCGCGGCAAGGTCCTCCCCATCGGCGGCCTCAAAGAAAAATTGTTAGCAGCGCTGCGTGCCGGAATCTTCGAAGCCATACTTCCCCGCTCCAACGAGAAAGACCTCGCCGAGCTTCCTGACAACATCAAGAAGAAGATGAAGCTCCACTTCGTCGACTCCATGGACGAGGTTCTCGCGCTGGCCCTCGAGCGCCCGCTTCCTACGCCACTCGCCGAGGACTCCGAAGTCCTCTCCACAGTCCCACCCGCAGAGAATGCGATGAATCTACCGGCACCGCAGTGAGGCTCTTGAGCTAGCTCGTTTTAGAAACCAAGCAAGACTCAACCTACCCGCTGGAAAACTCCTCGACAATAATGAACTGAAGCATCTATAATGCGCGATTGTGTACCCTTGCTCGTTTGCGCACTTCAAGAAGGGTTAAAATTCGGGGCAGTGTCTCGATAAGTTAGCCCGTTTGTGCTCGTAATTTTCTTGGCGATTTTGGTTCTCGCCCTGTGCTAATTCATTGGAGGCAATGAAGTTCTGCAAACAGAACCCTGGTCCAATCTGAATCAGGTGCGGGAAAAGGAAAGCGAAATGGAGATATCGGAAATAGCGATCCACACATCTGGATCGTCGAGGTACAAGGTAACGGTAACTAGCCAGTCGAAGCACTTTGGGCTGCTAACGTACGATCTGCTGAGACCTGATCTTGAGCGGACAATGGTACTCCTTCGCGGCGATGCCATATATGGCGAACTCTCCCCTAATGACAGGACACGCCTGGATGATTTGCGCGAACTGATTAGCGATTCAGAAAGACTAGATGCACAAGGAAGAATGGCGAGCGCAAAGAGCCTTGTGAGAAGGATCGCCGCTCGACCTGCAGAGCACCCAGGCAAAGCAATAGCCGTTGATAAGTTCGGCCCCGTCCCGGTTATGGTGGTCGAGACCGACAGAACACTCAAACTCCCAGATGAAATGTCCGCAAGTTGCGGCTTGGACTCTACGTTGGCGCCAGGGGGCGTCAGGGGGCACATCGGCTACCTGCGGGGACTCCATCTAGCGTCCACCTATTGGAGAGCCTCAGGGTAGAGACGCCACTACTATTTCGGCGATATCTCGAGGACTGCGGGGAAATACTTTGGTCAATCCAGCATAGGGCCGATTTGGCCAAAGCGTTAAGGTGGGGTAAACACCTCGAGGCTGGAATAGGAGAGTCAATAAGATCCAAGCTGGAACTCCTGCTGGTCGATGGCCCAGACAGAGTCCAAGAGCCCAAGAAATTTGAGGCCAGGAATTTGGCGAAGTCGCTGCGTGAGGAACGCCCAAACGTTCTTCTCCAGGCCGCATACGCCCGTCTGCTGATTCTCTACTTCTTGAATTGCCTGTACGAAATGGTCGGGATTTTGCCCATGTCCTCCAAATACCAAGGCGACCTAAACTCCTTCGTTGAGAAGAACAGTCATTTCTTCCCAAAAGAGGTTATTGAGAACGCATTCAGCGATGATGTCGCGCTGAACGAACTGGAGCAGATTTACCAACATTTTGAGAGGTGCACGAGAGCGAATTCGACAACGGTTCCCCCATTCCCCAGCAGTGCAATCGGCTGGGTCGAAAAGATCTCACGGTTCGGGAGGTTCCTCATGGTCTTGCGTAAGCGAGGTGCCTCGGAACCCAACGATAAAGCAGCGATCTCAGACCCCCGGATCGCGAAGATCTTTTTCTCATCTGTCCACCTAGTTCCGACGAGTTTACACACCTTGAGCCGCCTTAAAGACCGCGCCCGCGCTGGGCGTCACAGTATGGTTCTCCTTTCTGTTAAGGAGGGAACTGACGCTGACTTCAAAGAGATAATACTGGGGCGGATGTGGCTGGCCGACTCCGTGCTCGCGCTACTTCCTAGGGGACCCGAACGGTTCGATGGCTCGGTCGGCGGATATAGCTGGATCGGCAAAGAGAGCGCATTGGCGCTCATGACAGACAGGCAGGTCTCATTTGCAATAGAGAAAGGCGCTGACACAAAGGCCATCGAGGCGGGTTTCTCGAGTATCGATGATGGAATCTTTGAGTGGGCTGACGCGAGCGAAGCTGCTAAGTTGCTTCGGCATCAATTTGGAAGTAAGGTGCATGGCGTCTTTGAGCTAACTGATCCCGATCGGCCGCTGGATGACAGGCTGGAAAAGCAGCTGGACGATTTGGTCAGGGGCACACTCATAGCTCGCACGGACAAGCTCATGGAGGGTTTCTTAAATCAACTTGCACCCGAGGTGCTTTCACAAATGGACTTCCTGCAGTCTGCAAGCAGCGGAGTTCAGAAGACCTGGATGGCGTCTCTCCTCAAGATGCGCGACGCCGAAAGAAATAAGAACCGGGAAAACGGGACCGAACAAAAGAAAAAGGCGGAAGACAGATTCCTCGACCTATACAGGAAGGCCGTCACCCGGGGAATTATCCTGGACGGACGGAAATACTTCATCATGGCCAGCGACGGCAACGCCAGGGGCAAACATAACTACAAGAACTATTACTGGCGGTTGCCGGTCATTCTGAAGAAGCTGCGGCCCTGGCTTGACCCCAAGGAGCTAAGTGCCTGGGAGGACGAGTTGGTAGCATGGGCGGTGAAGAGAGGGAGAGAGGAAATCAAAAAGTTGCAAGGTGCGGCGGCCTGAGTCTGCGACTCGGTACGCGCCTTTCAGGCAAGGCGATCTCGGACAGGCAAGGCAAGAACTGTTCAACGGTTGAACAAACGGACTTTTTTCGGCGCCTTTCTAGTCGAATTTCGCGATGTTGGCGACTACTCCAAGCCGCCCACAGAATGCTGGTGCCCCAACCCCTTTGTGAAGCTTGATACATTGCGAGATACTGCCCCTTCCCTTCACAAAACACCAATTCAAGTGGTCAGAGATCCAGAAGTCTTTCTTGCGTGAAAACCCTCCCCAAGGCCACAACGCCAAAAGAGCAAATTCTCCAAGAGCCTGGACACCCGGGTCTCACTTGTGATACATCGGTGTCCACAAGAACGCGTTTACCCGACAACGGCCGCGCGACCACGCCACGTCAGGCCCACCCACCGCGCCAACCCCATCGCCCCCCCCAAACAACGCCTCACGCCTCCATATCCGTCAGCAGATTCCAGTGCCGCGCCTTCGCCGTCCGTTTCTGCCGAAGCTTCTTCCGCTCCTTCTCGCCCATCGAATCAGCGCAAAGCGTATCCTCCCTCACCAGCCGCGACCACTCGATCATCCTCTTCATCTCCTGGAGCTCCCCCTTCCGCTCGACTTCCCCCAGCCCCTTTGCCAAATCCTCCGCGACATCCACCACAAATCCCAGCCGGTTCTGGCCATCGAAGACCTTCGCATTCCGCAGCACCCACTGCCAATCCAGATCCACATACTTCACCACCAGCCACGGCAGCGCCTCCACCACGCTTCTATCCAGCACATCCTGGTCAATCGCGAGCAACAGCAATCGAGCCGGATTGTATTTGGGCTTCCCGCGCAGGCGTCGGAATCCCGGATACCCCAGCGCGCCCAGCTCCGCTCTGAATCCTCCCTCGTCCAATGCGGATTGAGGATCAACCTTGAGAGGCAACGCCGTCGGCGGCAGGCGAAACACCCGCACTGCCTTAATCTGAACTCCCTCAGTCACTGGCCGGCGTCCCCCTTCGATCATCGAAAAATACGCCTGCGTCAGGCCCAGTTTCGTGGCAGCTTCCGCCTGGGTCAGTTTGGCTTCTTCGCGCGCGGCCTTCAGTGCCTCTCCGGTCATGGGCTTTCCTTCACATCGAGTTTTCAAGGCCGAATATAACATCATTTGTTATAACGTCCACGCAATCTCGCCTGAAATGCATCGCTTTTGCCGGTACAAATACCTCGATTTCGAGTTGAACAACGCACAACTTCTTGATTCCCGGCATTTTATCTCGATTCTTTGAAGTGAATATCGCGCATCTTCCTGATTCCCGGCACCTTGGCGCTCATCCATGAGAGCCAAGGTGCCCAAAACATCGCATTTCACCGGCTCCGGCATCGCAAATCCGGCAGTTCCACCCGCCGCGCACCGTCGTATCGCCCCAAAAACCTCCTCCGGTTTTGCGTGGAATTACCCCTCACCGGCGTACCGTGGTTCCAAGACCTGGGGAAACTCCCCATGGCGTTCGGCGGCCCGAACAGCCTCCACCGCGCCACCCTAACCCACTGCCGCTGAAAACAAAGGACTTATAGAAGAATACAACGTAACCCGAAGAAAACAAATCAGTTAAAAACGGCAGTTTTTTCGGAGAATTGCGCTTTTGCACGAAAAACGGTGCAATTTTCCGTCGGAGATCATCGAGAAACGTCGGCGTCCCGCATAATCAAATAGTTAGACAAACGAGGCGGCTCGCTTTTCCCCATGCGCTACACCACTCAATTCCTGCTCTCGGCGATGGCGGCCGCGCAATTCCCTGCGCCCGATCTGCCCGAAGTCGCCTTTCTTGGCCGGTCAAACGTGGGCAAGTCGAGCCTTTTGAATGCTTTAGTGGGCGACAAAGCCGCAAAGGTCTCGCAGACACCGGGACGCACGCGCGCCATCAATTTTTTCCTGCTTTCGGAGGAGCCCAAAGGTAAGAAAAGATTCATCTTTGCCGACCTGCCGGGCTACGGCTACGCCAAGATCTCGAAGTCGATCTCGGCCGAATGGCCCAAGTTCATCGAGCCATATCTGGCTGACCGCCCAACACTTGCCCTCTGCATCTGCCTCGTCGATTTGAACGTGCCTGCGCAAAAGGGCGACATGATGCTGCTGGATTGGTTGCGCTCCGTAGGCCGCGACTTCGCCGTGGTGGCCACCAAGGCCGACCGGCTGAGCGGCAATGCGCGCGTTCGCAACCTGGCCGCGCTCAAGAAGTCCCTCGGAGTCAATGAGTTGCTGGCAGTCTCGTCAAAGACCGGCTACGGGCTCAAAGAGCTGTGGGCCCGCATCGCCGAGGCCGGCGAAGACGCACCAACGGAATAGACCCAATATCAGCTAAATGAAATCGATGCGAACCGCGACGGGAATCTCACCGGACTCAACGCCCGCGCGCATGCGCTCAGCGATCGCCTTGGCCGCCGGCGCGGTGCAGCGCAGCACACGCACATTTCCAGCGAGCCGCCCCAGGTAGCGCGGGGCGAAACGAAGCCACCGGCGGGCGATTTGCGCTGAAGGGCTCTCATCCAAAGCGAGGCAGTCCATCGCGAGGGCGTCGAGCCGAGGCAACCACTGCGCGGGCGCTTCATCCACACTCCACGTCAGCAGCGATTCCGCTGCGGCCGCGCTAAGTGGCTCAACCAGCATGGGATCGCCACCAAACGTCCGCACACCCCCCGAACCGTCAGCCAATCCCAAACCCCGCACCAAATCCGGCAGCACGCCGCGCTCGAGCATCTCCCGCTCGATCGCTTCAGGCGGAGCGGCTACGCAAACGGCCACCGCCTCGCGCTTGCGGATTTCGTTTTTCAGAATGCGCAGAGCTTCGTCGAGGTCCGTGACGAGAAAGTCGGCGACGCCCGCGCGAATGGCCTGCTTCCCCGCAGCCGCGTCGGCGGCAGCGGCAAGGGAAGCAGCACCTGCAATGTTGGCTGCGACCATCAGGGCGCGGGCTTCGCGGTCGAGGTTGCCGGCATAGAGCAGCCTCCCGCCGAGGCCGGCCTCGGCCGATGGGGCGTACTGCATGAGAGACGGATAGAAGTGGTCGACCAGGAGGGGAAACGCGAAAAGCGGCAACGCGGCCTCAGCCGAAGTGTCAGGCCAACAGCCGGATCCGGGTTCGGGGTCGGGCGTCATCGATCGGCTACTGCTCGAACTGCTCTTTGGGATTGAGCTTGCGGACGAAGAAGACGAACTGGCCGGGCTCGGCGACGACCTGGAGTTTGTCGGGAACCTTTTTGCCGATGCAGTTATTCTGGGCCACAACGCCCGAAGAGAGTATGCCGGCGACGGTGTACCAGTGGGCCAGGGGCGCGGGCTGCTGCGCCGAAGTGCGCGCCGCGCTCGAGTCGCAGTTGACGTAGGTTTGCGTGGTGCCGTCGTAGGTGGCGTGGATGGAGATGGTCTCCGCATTCGCGGGGAGGGTCACTTTGCCGGTGCCGTCTTCGTTTTCCTCGACCCAGTTGTTGTGCGGAGTCTTTTCATGATTAATGCGCACAATAAAATCGCTCGTGGCGATGGGCTTTCCGGTGCGGCCGTCGATCATGCGCAGCGTGATAACCTTGGGCGCGACCCCGGGCGGCGCGGGGAACGCTGCACAGAGGAAAGGCAAAAGGGCAGGGAGCGCGAGAGCGATGGGGCTGGGAGGGAGTTTCATGCCCCTTAAGAATAGCCTGACGCGGCTACCATGTGGAGTAGGCTTGGCCGTCGGAACCCGTCTCGTTGGAACCAGAGTGAATATCATCGATGCCCGGGTCAGTTTGGTCGAGTGAGTGATAGGAGTCGCTCGTGTCGGTGACCCACGTTGTGTCGCTGTGGGTCATGGGGTCCTCGGGAATCTTTTTGAGGTACTGCTCCTGCACAAGCTCGTCGAGCGACTGGGGGGCCTTCTGCTTGTCCATGGTGTAGGAGTCGATTGCGCCGCGAAGGACCTGAAGGTCCTCTTTGAGGACCGCTTCGCGGGCGAGCTTGACCGTGGTGACGTAGCGGGGCACGGCCACCAGCAGCAGGATGCCGATGATGGCCATCACGATCATGAGCTCCACCAGCGTAAAGCCTGCTTCGTGTTGTCGCTTCATTCGCACCGTGAACCTCGTTGAACCTGCATCGACCGTGGCCGCGCAAGGGGCGCGGCAAAAAACGGCGCGCTACCAGTCAGAGTACTTGGTTCCGTCCAGGGCAGTGCCCTGGGATTTGGAATAAACGTCGAATACGGATTGTCCGCCGTAAGAATCGGACTTGGGGTCGTCCTGCATGGAGTGCAGTCCCCATTCGGCTTTACCGGTCATGGGGTCGACGGGAATGCGGCGGAGAAACTTGACCTTTTTGCCTTGGACGTCGACTCCGTTGACGAGGGTTTCCAGATCGGGCGGGTAGTTCTGGCTGTCGACCTTGGTCTGGAAGGCGTGCTGGTCGGCGGCGTCCTTGTAGTGATCGATTGCGTCGCGCATCTCCCACAGGTCGCGGCGGAGTTCGTGCTCTCTTTCGCGCTTGATGACGAAGATGGTGACCGGGATTGCGGCCGACGCGAGGATGGAGAGGATGGCCACGGTGACGATGAGCTCGACGAGGGTGAGGCCGTGTTCCGATGGCCGATAGGCCGGGGACCCGTGAGCGGAGAGCCGCCAGGCGCAGCAGGGGCAGGCACAGGCTCGGTGCGCGGGCGGCGAGCCCAACCCTTGCAGCCATGCGGATCGCTCAGATTTGTACCGAGTACTCATCGAATTACTTCACCGTAATGCTGACGGTGTTTCCCGTGCCCGGCAGGACGCTCTGTTTGCTGGTAACGGCCGCGGCGCGGGTCATGGCCAGCGAGCTCTGGCCGGAAGCACGGGCCTGGAAGCTGAGGACGCACACAACGCCGGCGCCGTTCACACCGGGTGCACCGGGCGGACGGGCCACGTTGATGGTGATGTTGCCGGAACCATCATCTCGATGGACAAGGGCGACTGCCTGGCCATCGCGGCTGAGCAGGTCGCCTTGATTCACGTTGACCAGCGACAGGCTTGCCGGGTCGTACTGGACCTGAATGGGGACGGATGCGACATCGGTGCCGCCCAGAAGAACGATGGGGACCTGGAATGTGGAACCGGCGGCGACAGGCTGGGTGGGCGCGTTGAACATGAGCGCCACATCACCGCCAGGCTTTGCGGGCGAGGCTGGCGAGTTGGGCAGGCCGGGATGCGCAGCAGCAGCTTGAGCGGTTTGGTCGTTGGCGTCTGCCGAAGCACCCAATTGGGCGAGCGCGGCCGGGGCAGCGGCCAAGGCGCTCTGGCCCGGAACTACGCCGAAGGTGCGGGCCGGAGCCGCTGGATTGGTGGGATTGGCCGGATTAGAAGGATTTGAGGAGATCGGAGCATTCGCCGGCGCACCCAGCGTTGAAGCGGAGGCGGGAGACGTGGCGGGGACAGATTCGGAAGTGGCCGCGGTGTGGCGCAGCTCAATGTTCTGGTTGCCGGGACCGGTATCGATGGTGCGCAAATTGACCTGGTCAAGAGTCTGCGTGCGGACGACGTGGGGGACAATGAGGAAGACGAGGTCGTCGTCGGTGATGGTGTGGTCCTTGGAACCGAAGAGGTACCTGAGGACCGGGATGGAGCTCAGACCGGGGATGCCGTTCCACGAGACCATCTCCTGCTTTTCCTGAATGCCGCCGAGGACAGTGGCTTCGCCCTCGCGCAGACGGATGACCTGGTCGACGACGCGCTGCGAGAGGATAGGCTCGGTGACCCCGCTGATGGTGACTGAGCCGCTCTGCGAGGTGACTTCGATCTTGATCTTGAGGGTGACGTCGCGGTCATAGTGGACGGTGGGCGTCATCTCAATGTTGACGCCGACGTCCTGGTACTGGAACTGGGTCTGGACCCCGATGCCGAGTCCGCCCACGCCGGCCGTGCCGCCCAAGCCGCCGCCCCCATAGGAGCCAGTCGCGATGGGAATGCGCTCGCCGATCTTCATGGTGGCTTTTTGCGCGTCGGTGGCGCGAATTCTGGGGTTCTGAAGGATCTTGGTGTTGGAGTCGGTAAGCAGCAGGTTCGCCGTAGCCGAGCCAATGGTAACGGCAAAATCCGTGGCCTTGAGGTGGGCCAGGTTATAGAGGGACAGATTGTTGGTTGAAGTTGTGGTGCCGGTGGTCGACGAGGTGGTGCTCGATGATGAGGTCGACGAAGTTGGCGGATTGAGCGCAATGCCGATGCTTGAGGGCCATTCGATGCCGAGGGTGCGCTCCCAGTTCTTGCTCACTTCAAGGACCGCGATATCGACGACTACTTCAGCGCGGGCCTTGTCGAGATCGTTCACCAGCTTCTGGCAAAGAAGCAGCTCATCGGGAGTTCCACGCACGACGATGGCGTTTTGGCTCTGCACCAGGTAGACCTTCAAGTTCTGGCCCAGGACGTTGCGCAGCGCGGTCTGCACGTCGTTGGCATCGTTTTGCTGCCATGCGTTGGAAAGGTAGAAGGTCTGGATGGCCTGCTCGTCGAGTTCGGTGCGCTTGGCGCGGCTGTTCTGCGCCACGAAGATGGTGTTCTCCGTGATCGGACGCCAGAAGGTGCCGGAAAGAGTGCCGACAATGCGCAGGGCGTCGAGCAGGTTCATATTGGTGAGGTCGACCTGAATGCGCTTGGAGGTGTAGTCGGGATCGAAGAGGACGTTGATGCCGGCGGCCTTACCGATGGCCTGATAGACGTCTTTGGAGTCACCGGTATAGTGCAGAGTAAGCGGCTCGGTGGATATGGGCTTGAGTCCGACCGGGGCGCTCATGGTGTCGAGTTCTGCGCTCGTGCCGGACTCTTGCGGAAGACTGGTCTCGGAGCTTGGAGCCACGGATTCGCCGTGCTTGAGGCGAAGTTTTGCGATCTCCTGCTGTGCGGCCTCATCGCCGGGGTCGATCTCGGCAGCGTGAAGCAGCTCCACAAGCGCGCCCTGCTCATCGCCGGCCTGGGCGAGCTTGCGTCCCTTGGTTAGATGGGCCGCTGAGTCGGTGACGCGCACCCGGGCAAGAGCGGTGCGGATGGCGAGGTCTTTTGGCGCTTTTTTCTGGGCCTGCTGATAGAGGTCGAATGCGGCATCGTAGTCTTCGCGGGCCTCGGCGCTCTCACCGCGCTT
>Ga0182018_10005228_pt1 | contig 10549 bp, 8 predicted proteins | sample 812P2MmetaG_FD_120490 | JGI IMG/M metagenome (GOLD analysis project Ga0182018, IMG submission 120490) | Permafrost microbial communities from Stordalen Mire, Sweden - 812P2M metaG | ecosystem: Environmental > Terrestrial > Soil > Wetlands > Permafrost | place: Sweden: Stordalen | collected... | reverse complement strand
TCGCCCGGGACCAGGTGTGCAGAGCACACTTGGGGTTGCGAAACCTACCCGCAAACGACAGAAGGAGACTCCCGTGGAACAGCAAACACAATATGTCGGCATCGATCTGCACCGGCGCCGCAGCGTGATCGTGCGGCGCAACCAGGCAGGAGAGACGCTCGACACGGTCCGGATCGACAACGATCCGGTTGTCTTGGCGGCCGAGCTGGCCAAGGCCGGTGAGCATCCCGAGGTGATCCTCGAAGCCACCTATGGCTGGTACTGGGCGGCCGATGTGATCCAAGAGTGCGGAGGCAACGTGCACCTGGCCCATCCGCTCGGCAACAACTGGGGCAATCGGCGGGTGAAGAACGACGAGCGCGACGCCACCGATCTCGTTGACCTGTTGCGCTTGGGACGCCTGGCTGAAGCCTGGATCGCTCCACCACCCCTGCGTGAGCTCCGTGAGCACATCCGTTATCGGGCCAAGCTCGTCCACTTCCGGACGAACCTCAAGTCCCAGATCCACGCCGTGCTCGCCAAAGAAGGGGTGGCCGTGCCCATGACCGACCTCTTCGGAGTCGGTGGCCAGCGCCTGCTCGACGAGGTGCATCTGGGCGATGCCTATCGGGTGCGTGTCGAATCGTTGCGGAACCTGATCGAGCACATCAATCGCGAGATCGCCATGCTCGAAGAGCAGACCGCCCCTTACTTCGCTGGTGACCTCGGCTACCACGCTGTGCAGACCATTCCCGGCGTCGGCCCGGTGCTGGCTGCGGTATTCGTGGCCGAGATCGGGGACATCGCAAGGTTCAAGAGCGCCCGCCATCTCTGCAGCTGGGCCGGACTGACCCCGATCCACAAAGAGTCCGACGTCAGGTGCACCGGGGCCACATCACCAAGCAAGGGTCCCGCCTCGTGCGCTGGGCCGCCGTCGAGGGCGTGGTCCGACAACGCGCCGACACGCCCATCCGACGCCACCACCGCAACGTGGGCGAACGCCGGGGCACTCAGATCGGCCGCGTGGCCGCGGCCCGCAAACTTCTCATCCTCGTCTACTACGGCCTGCGCGACGGCGAGATCCGTTGCCTGGCGCAGACGGGGTGAGAACCGGGACGGACGCAGCCCGGTGCGAGCTCGCTTTGTGTCATGGTTCCCGCACAGCGGCGAAACCGCGGTCTTGATTGAGCCCACCGGGTTGCGGCCGAACCACTCCATGTCGCTCCTCGCGACGAACAGATGACCGGCACCCCGGGTTCTGGGGTCTGCCCTGCCAGCATCGCCTGGCTCTGGAGATGGACCGCAACGCGTTCCCCACGCGGCATCACAGGGGTCGACCACGAAGCCCTCACGGGCTTCGCATCACAGTATGTGAACGACAACTGACCGCGCCGTCAAGGCTTCCCCTTCGGGCGGCCTCCGGCCGGCCTTGACTGCCCTGTTCGGTTCTCGGTTCTCCCGGGGGCCCACATTGGCGCGCCCATCGGTCGGGACCTCACCGTCATATAGACCCGACAAAATGCCAAAGGAGCCTTCGGCACCTCTTGACAAAGTGCGCTCCTTCATAGATGACACAAACTAAGGGAAGGTCAGCCGGGCGATGATCACGAGCAGATGCAGACCTTTCGGGAGCATCGAATGCTCAACTACTGTCCCGTGCAGGCATTCGTGGCCATCGTTGGATCGAATGTCTCCCCGTCTTGGGGGAAATACCAGGTGACTTGCTGATAGGCAGGCGGACCACCGTCACAACTCCCGAGATCGAAGGCGACCACGGTGGCGGGCTTGACGGGCCAGCTAGATACGGGCCCATTCTGACCTGTACCGTCGATAGCCTGCCCCTGCCCCATCGCCTGCGGTGCACCCCAGTTCGACCACGAAATAGAGAAAACGTGCGGGGACGACGCGACACCTCCCAAACTAATGGCGGCGGGAGCCACTTGACCAAAGCCGCTGATCCCGGCAAATGAACCCAATGCCGCACCCCATGCCGCACTTCCGAGGATGGGGGCCGCACCGGTGGTCGTTGTCGGCGGAAGCGTCGTGGTGGACGGCACGGTCGTGGTCGTCGATGATGAGCAGGGACTCAGTCCGAGCCCGGCGAGGACCTTATCTGGAACAGAGCTGTACCCGGCGATGGGTGTGCCTGTGCCTTCTCCGCAGAAGCCGTTCTCGGCCGAGATTATCTGATGGGTGCTCAGATTTAAGATGACTTCAGTTCCGTTGTTTTCGGGTTGGTCCTGAGCGTTGTAAAAGCCGACGGCGGCGAACACCCAGTTCGGGTCCACCGTGGACACTTTGAGGTTGGTCACGCCACAGTGGTCACCGTCGGCAACGCCGCTGGGAAATTCGGCAGCGCAGATAGCGCTCTCAATTGAGGCGACAGATAGTGAACGCTTGGAGATCAGGTGACGGCGACAATCCATTTCACTTCGTTCATTACGCAAGTGATGTGAAGCGCAAGAACCTACGATGCGTGAAATCAGCGTCCGCCGAAAAACGTACCGCGAGTTGGTGGTTCAGCTTCAAGGTTCCGCTTGTCCCGACATCACAAGGTTTTGCCCATTTGCTAGCTGGAGCCCTTGGGTGCTAAGCACCGGAAAAGATCTTGCTGCCAATCACTCGTCTGCTGGTGAGGCCCAGGCCTCGCGTACAACGAGTTCTTGACAACTCGACGTGGGGAAGTGAGGACGACGATGGCCAGTCAACCCCCTCGGCCTTTCCAAGGCGCTTGTTCGCCAATCGCCCATGAGGGTGGCCACTTTGTCGTTTTCGTACCTGTTGGCGCAATCCGGGCGGTCGTCACCGGGCGCCATGGTGTTGGGCGAGCCATGGTTGCACTCGCACTGTTGTCGAGCCTTGCACTTGTCTTCCTGCAGGCGAAGCCGGCCAGCGCCGCAGCGCCATCGTGGTCGTCGCCCTCGCAGATCGACCCAGACAGCTACCTCAGCTCGGTGTCTTGTCCGAGCGCCAGCTTTTGCGCCGCAGTCGAATGGACGCACGGGACACAGCCCAGTGGGGGTAACGTCCTCACCTACAACGGGTCATCGTGGTCGTCACCCTCGGACATCGACCCAGGCAATAACCTCGCTTCGGTGTCGTGCCCTAGCGCCAGCTTCTGCGTCGCCGTCGATGACCAAGGAAACTTCGTCACCTACAACGGGTCGTCGTGGTCGTCACCCTCCCCGGTCGACCAATCGGACAGCGACTTAGCCCTGGGGCTCGACTCGGTGTCGTGTCCGAGCGCCAGCTTCTGTGTCGCCGTCAGTGGTGAGAACTCGGCCTTCGTATACAACGGGTCGTCGTGGTCGTCGCCCTCGACAATCGACCTGGGCGAGAGCCCCGAATCGGTGTCGTGTCCGAGCGCGAGCTTCTGTGCTGCCGTTGGTGAAGGCGGCTACGCCCTCACCTACAACGGGTCGTCGTGGTCGTCCGCCTCGCAAATCGAGTTAACCGATAACCTCTACTCGGTGTCGTGTCCGAGCGCCAGCTTCTGTGTCGCCGTCGATAACTTGGGCAACGTCATCACGTACAACGGATCATCGTGGTCGTCACCCTCGGACATCGACGCAGGCGGCATTCTCGACTCGGTGTCGTGTCCGAGCGCCAGCTTCTGTGTCGCCGTCGATGGTTTCGACGGCTACGCCCTCACCTACAACGGATCATCGTGGTCATCACCCTCGGCGGTCATCGACCAAACCGGCTCCCTCCACTCGGTGTCGTGTCCGAGCGCCAGCTTCTGTGCTGCCGTCGACAACCACGGCAACGCCCTCACTTACAGTGGCGCCTCGTCACCCACACCGCCACCTCCACCAACCTCTGCCTGTAATCCGAGCGACCACGCCGTCTACGCGTCGGCCGTTGCTCACGCCATCCCGACGACCAGCCTCGGCTTCACGGCGCTCTCTTCTCCCGTGCGTATCGCAGACACGCGCTCTGGCGCCACGGACCCCTCGACCTACGCCGGCGACACTGTGTGTCCTGGTGGCTCGCTCACCATTGACATCCCCTCGGCCGACGTGCCGTCGGGTGCGGGGGCCATCGTCGCCCAGCTCACCGCCGTCAACCCGACGGCCGCGGGGTTCCTGACCGTGTACCCGGCGGGGACCTCCAACCCAGGCACGGCCAATGTGAACTTCACCGCGGGCCAGGTGGTGGGGAACCTGGTCACCGTCGGCCTGGGCACCGACGCCGCCAACGGGGACGAGGCCGTCACCATCTACAACGGATCCGCATCTGATGCCGACTTCACCTTGGACCTCTACGGCTACTACGCGCCCCAGAGCACGGGCTCAGGGGATCCCTACCTGCCTCTTGCCCCCGCTCGCATCTTCGACACCAGGGCGGGCTCGGGGGAGCCCGGTGCGGGTGAGACCCTGAGCGCTGGCGGGAGCGTGGCGGTACCAGTGACGGGGGTGGGCGGGGTGCCTTCTTCGGGGGTCTCGGCGGTGGTCGTCAACATCGCGGCCACCAACACCACGGCGGCGAGCTACTTGCAGGGCTATCCGACCGGTGCGCCCCCCTCCGCTGCCACCCCGACGGTGAACGAGACCTGGGTGGGCGGTGAGACCCTGTCGACCAAGGCCATCATCGGGGTGGGCTCGGGCGGTTCGATCACGCTTTCCAATCACGCCGGGGACGCCGACGTCGTCATTGACGTAGACGGCTACTTCGGGGACGCCGGGGCCCCCGGGGCGCTCTTTAACGCCATCGCCCCGATGCGGCTCCTCGACACCCGCCCGGGGGGGACCGCCGGCGGCGCCAGCGCCACCGCCCAGGTCACAGGATCGGGCGGCGTGCCGGCCAGCGCGGTGGCCGCCGTTTTGGACGTCGTCGACATCGCTTCTGGGGCCAACTTCCTCACCGTCTACCCGAGTGGCCAGAACCCCCCGCTGGCCGCCGACGTCAACTGGGTGCCGGGGGACACCTACGACATCGTCGACAATGCCTCCTACGCCACGGTCGGCTCGGGCGGGGCGGTGGACATCTACAACGGGCCGGCCGGCACGCCCACGGCCAACATCGTGGTCGACGAGTTCGGGTACTTCGCGAGCTCGTAAACGAGTCGGATCACGACCAGACCGCTGCTGAACTTCGGGAGCTGATGAGCCAGGCGTCCCAGCAGGAAGGCGCGCTGACCGACCTCTAGCGCTCGACGCTGGTTCCCCTCGAGCTCGCCGGTCCGAGGCGCGCCGCCATGTGAGTACCACCACGTTCGTCACCACCGTCCTGAGTGCACCGGCCCAGCCCCCAGCGACCGACGCCGATGACATCGTTTCCATCAGTCCAATGACGCCGGACAGCCGAATTGGTCGTACGCGAAGGCGGCGGTAGCTGGCTTGTGGCGTCAAAACACTCCCCGAAATTTGGTGATACCCCGGGGCCTTGTGCAATTGGGTTGCCCACGCTGTGTGTGCCGACCGTGCGCCCCTCAGGTTCCGCCCTCAACCCTGTCCGAAGCGGTCGGTATCGCTCACGACCGCCGTGTTCCCTCATGCTCGGCTGAATCGCCGGCTGGGCCTGCCCCCGAACCGGACTGGTGGGACGGTTCGGCATCATGTTTCCCGAAAGGACCGGGGAATCGCTGGGGATCTGACGGTTAGGTTCCCTCGATGTCCTCACCCGTCACTTCCCGCAGGTCGATCCACGGATCTCCTTGCTTGTGTAAAGACTTAAATGTGTCGATCAGGGCCGACAATGAGTGACCGCTTGGCTGGCATTCGAAATGTGCCACGGCACCTTTCTTGATCTCGAAGGAAAGAGTTTGGCTGCCCGTCCAATCGCCCTTCATGCGTATGCGGTGATGTCCAGGTTCAATATGAAAGTCGGTACGCTCTCCCGACCGGAGTTTTCCAATGATCTTTCCGTCCAGCTCGACTCTGTACGAGCGCAATCTGTCACGTAGAGGGGCTGATATGCGTGTCAAGCGAACTATGGCATCAGACATGGAAAGAGTCTTTCACTCACTTGGAAGTGGAACTGGTCGCACTGCAAGAGTGGATACAGACATCCAATGGCCTCTCTGGGTGTCCCAGTTTTCCGGCCAGGGGGGAATCCGAAGGTGCGTCCTATTCATCCCAGGCGCGATCACATTCGAGGACAAATGGCTCACGCACCCGGGTGGCCACCATTGGGCACCCCAAAAACCACATTCGCGGCGCAAGCTACAGGCAGTCAGGATGGTGTGGCATGCACACAAAGAGCAGTTTCAGGATGAGATGGACCCAACGAGGCGCTCACCTACCGGCAAGAGCGCAATGACCACCACCTGTAAAAGTGCCGAGGACTTTGTCGCAATCCTGATCGAACAGACCAACCGGATCCAGGTTGAGAGTGCCGTTACCCCCTGGTGCTACGAGTTGACGACCCAGATCCATAACATCGGGATCGTCGTCAACGAGATTTCAAAAACACTCTTGGTCAACCCTTCTTGGTTGCGCTTTGTTGTCGAGAGTGACGACTTCGAGGCATGCGTGGCCGACGAGATCGTTGACTGGTACTTGCTCCAAGAGCTAACCGGTATGGAATATCTACCGTCGTGTGAGCCGTACGGCAAGTTCAACTAGTCCAGGGGTCGGGACTGTCCGACGAAGACCCTTGGATTGAAAAGAAGCGTGACCTCCATCCCAAGGCCATCCCGCAGAAGGCAGGGCAGGCTGTCGAAACGTCTTGGGACACATAACTCCGAGACGAGATGCGGCTAAGCGGAATATCCTGCAGGGATGAAAGTTCTCGTGGCTCTCATGCTTCTGACGGCAGGACTCCTCATGACCAGCTGTTCAAGCGGCCCAAGTCAAAGCGAAAGGGCAGCCTGCGGACCGATCTTGAAGTTGGCGTTACCTAATGGTTTCGGGCAGTCAGGCGGCACGAACAGTGATGGAGAAGAAGGGATTGCCCTTCCGGATCAGTTGATCACGAATTTGACCCAGTCGGGGAACTCCACACTCGTCCGTGCTGGAGACGAAATCAAACACTCCCCGAGTGAAGCGGGGTTCGTAGACGCCGTCAATAGCGCCAGAGTCGAGTGCCGAAAGCTTGGAGCTTGAACCGTCGGGATTGCCCCGTCGCCGGGTCGTCGAGCAGGCGGTCGATGCGCGCAAGTCCAGGTGGGAGAGCCGAGAACTCGGGCGGGAGAATTGCTTCCCACCGGGTCGGTTGAGGGTCTACCTTGGTGCGCAACACGATGGCTCCGTTCTCCTTGGGCAAAAGAGGGGACGGAGCCATCGTTGCTTCATTCGGGCCAGAACGCGAGCACCCTCTAGTTGCAAACGCGCTGGTCAGGGACTTTTTCACATCGGCTTTTTCAGGGCGAAGTAACTAAATGTGTTTCTATGTGAAGATGTCGGCCAGGCACGTCTCACGTAGGCAGCGCCACAGGCGATGGATCTTGAACTCGGCCCTTATGGCTCTGGTCGTGAGCATTGGAGTCGCCGTGCTGGTCGCCAGCCGCTCGTCGCCGTCGCTCCCCAATACTCGGGTCGCAGCCCTTCACAACGGCGGCGTCGCCCGCCGGGTCAGTGCGGACAAGGAGGTTCCGACCACCGCGTCGTCGACTACGACCTCGACGACGAACCCCGATGGAATGACAGGCCTATTCGCCACTCCGGGGATCGACGACTATTTACGGGCTCAGGACAGCGACATCAATGCTGCTGTGTACAACCTCGACACCGGAGCGCTGTCGCTCTGCCGGCCAGGCGCCCTCGAGTACACGGCCAGTATCGTCAAGGTTGACATCCTGGCCACGCTGCTGCACCAGGCCGAGCAGCAGGGAACAGGGCTCAGCGACGAAGAGCAGGATCTGGCCACCACAATGATCGAGAACAGCGATGACGATGCTGCCACCGATCTGTGGGGCGATATCGGTCAGCAGACCGGTCTGGCTGCGTTTGACTCGCTGATCCCCTTATCCGACACAGTTCCGGGCATCGACGGGCACTGGGGTGGCACGACGACCACCGGCGCGGACCAGATCAATCTTCTCCGCGAGCTCGTGCAGCCCAGCAGCTTGCTCGGAAAATCGGCGCAGTCTTTCGAGCTAGGACTGATGGAGAATGTGGAGTCGGACCAGGCGTGGGGAGTGAGCGTCGGCGTGCCGACAGGGGTCAGCGTTGCACTCAAGAACGGATGGCTTCCCCTCGAAGACGACAGCGACTGGCAGGTCAACAGCATCGGCTGGGTCGACGGCGATGGCCGCGATTACCTGATCGCCATCCTCACCAAGAACAACGACACCGAGGGCAGCGGGATCGCCACAATCGAGGGGCTTTCGCCGCTGGTGTGGAACGCCCTTGCCCCGCCATCCGCTTGACCAATTCCGCTGGTCAGTGAAGATGTCAGCGCAGGTGGGTGACAGGCCAGTTGGTACGGCGGCGGATTCGCCAGCTCGACGAGAACCTCATGTGCCCCGTACGGCCGTTTTCGAGCAACTGAAGTGCCAGGCGCCCCGGTGGGGACAGCTCGGACGTCGAAGGCCAAGGGCGTCGCAGCCTTAGGACGGAATCTCAACCGAAGGGTGCCCCCATGCACTCAGACCCTCGGTAACCTGATACCGCCCTTTTGGGCTGACCGACTCCTCCCCGTCGAAACGGGCGCTCGCCGCCTTGACGGCCTCGAGCTCTGCCTGCCTTCTTCATGGCCGCACTCGATGCCTACGTGGCCGGGGGTTAGGTTGCCTTGGGTGCCGGCTTGAGTCCCCGGTGCTCCGACAGGGCGGTTGCGACCTCTTCGAGGGACCGCCCGGTACGGTCGGCGGCGGCCCTGGCGTAGGCCAGCAGAGCGTAGAAGGCATACCTCCACATGTCCTCGATGCCCCACCAGTAACCCTCATCGAGCAGGTCCGGGTAGATCCCGGCCCTGATCATGGCCGCTGCCGTCAACGCGTAGTGGCTCTTGTGCTGCTGTGACTTGCCGCGGAACTCGTACTCGGGGAGATAGCGCTCGCGGATCCCCTCGTATTCGATCGGTTCGCCCTTAGTCGCCCCTGACTCACTGATGGCCTCGGCGGCGAGCTCGAGAAGGACTTCTGCCGGAAACGAGTTGTCGCGGGATTGGAACTCAGCGAGCCGCTCCGTGATCGAATCGGGATTCTCGCCCGCAGCCAGGCCGAGCAGGACCAGGCGGACCGTGTTGACGTTATCCTCCTCAGTGGGGCCGGTCTGAGCAGCCATGGACCGAAAGGTTAGACGCGCTACTTCCGTCAGACCAGGAGTCCTCCACGGCGAGATGCCGACGATACCAGGCACCCGCTATTCATTCCCTTCAACCGGATCTCCAAACGCGTGGCCAAAATCCATGCCCCGCGACGCCCTTGCGACGGACACAGCTCACGAACGCTCCGATTACGTCCAACAGTCTTCCCTGATATCAAGATCGCGCCACCCATTTGGCTACCTTTCTTCCTTCATCCGTTTGACCCCATCCCAACTTGAATGGGACAAGGATCGATCGATGTTCGGAAGACACACGATGAGTCGACGACCTCCGTTGTGCTTCCTACTTGCCCGCCCATCCGGGGTGCGCGGGCATCCTTCCTCAGTGTCGAGCTCCCAGGCTGGTGTCGTTGCCGGTAGCGTCAGGGGGTGTCTGTTTCGGTTCGATGCCGACTGATGAACACATACTCCTGACTGTCGTCGGCAAAGGATTCTCGAGAGAATCCGGAGTAGAGCGCCTCGACCTCAAGGCCGGCAACGTCGAGTAGCCCAAGCCACTCGTTCTTCGTTGCCCACCAGAGGCGGCTCTTCGCACCATCCTCGAGAGTCAAGTCGATCCGGTTGTCGCCCACGGAGTAGTTCACTGTGTGCGGTACAGGCGCGTCTTGGCGTTTGCCGTCGTAGCCCGCGGCGACCCTGTGGTTGAAGGCGAAGGCGTTCCAGGCAAAGAGGCCATCTGGGCGGAGCGAAGCCGCGACTCGTTCGAAGGTGCGTCGTCGGTCAGCCCAGGTCGGTAAGTGCAGGAGGGCACGGAACGGGCAGTAGATCAGCGCTGCAGGTTCCTCGAGGGCGAGGTCTCTCATGTCAACCTGTCGAAGGTCGAGCTCCACGCCGGCTTGTATCGAGCGGGTATGAGCCTGTTTAAGCATCCCGGCCGACGTGTCAAGGCCGATGACCCGCCGCCCGGTTGCCTTTGCGACTGGAATCGCGACGCGCCCATTCCCCACGGCTAGTTCGACCAGCGGGCCGTTGGCCTTGAGTGCAAGCTCGACGTAGAAGGCGACGTCTGCCGTCATGTGAGCGGACCATTCCTCGTAACGGTTCCCGAAGGACTCGTCCCAGCTCACGTCCCAATGCTACTCGTGAGTGTGTGGCTGCCCACGGAGCGAGAGGTCTGTCGGGAAGTGTCCGGGCCAAGCGGCGAGAGATGCCCCATAGGTCCGCAATGCCCCATCGTCTCCGGGCGTGTTGAGATACGCACCCCTGTGGATGGGAAGCTGAAGGTGTGGAACACGCTGACTGTCCGATGGACGGTGTCGAGCTTGGTCATTGGACGGAAATGCCGATAATGGAGCGACTTCCTTTGCCCCGGGGCTATCCCCATGGCGCAGAAGTGTCCCAGCCAGCCGGCGAACTGG
>Ga0182018_10005227_pt1 | contig 10551 bp, 10 predicted proteins | sample 812P2MmetaG_FD_120490 | JGI IMG/M metagenome (GOLD analysis project Ga0182018, IMG submission 120490) | Permafrost microbial communities from Stordalen Mire, Sweden - 812P2M metaG | ecosystem: Environmental > Terrestrial > Soil > Wetlands > Permafrost | place: Sweden: Stordalen | collected... | reverse complement strand
GGTTTGACATCCTGGGCGGCCACGGGAAGCAGCGAGGCAAACACGAAGAGAATGGCTGAGAGTGCGCGCATACTTCTAATGTAGCGCGCTATGGTGGGCAAGCCACAGCACGATGCCACTTGGTTTTCTCATCGCACGCTGTCAGCATGAATTGAGGGGCGGGCAATCTTGCCCGGGGTCCCCCCTGGGGACGCCTTTCAGGCGGCCTTTTCGGGCCACGGGCGAGTCTTCGTACCCGGCAAGGGCCGGCTGAAAGCCCTCCCCAGAGGGGACCCCGGCCAGGATTGGCTGCCCCACAATTTGTGCAGAATGGCTACAGAACGAAAACTAAAACCAAGTGACATTGGGCTAACGCGTGCCCCATAGTGGGCCATGCCTTCGCGCAGCAACCCAACTTAGCGAACGAATTCCAGTTCCACCTTACGGTCGATGATGCCGGCTTCGAACCCCAGGTCGAGCAGCTTCTGGGCGGCCCTGGGGACCACTTCGCCGACGTCCACGGTGTAATGGTTGACGTACATCCCGACGAATTTTTCGGCCAGCCGCGGTTCCATGTCGCGGGCGAACTGCATGGCGTATTCGAGGGCGGCGGCGTGATTGTCGAGCGCGTATTGAATGCTCTCGCGCATCAGGCGGCAGCATTCGCCGCGGATCTCCGGATCGAGAGAGCGCAACAAAACGTTGGCTCCGAGCGGCAGCGGCAGGCCGTAAACGGATTTGAACCAGCGGCCCAGGTCGACGACGCGGTGGAAGCCTTCGCGGTCGAAAGTCAATTGGGCTTCGTGAATGATCAAACCGGCGTCGACGGTGCGTTCGCGGACCGCGTCGATGATTTTGTCGAAGGGCGTAATCACGGCCTCGAAATCCGGCTGAAACAGTTTGCAGGCCAGATACGCGGTGGTCAGTTTGCCCGGAATCGCGATCCGCTTGCCTTTGACTTCTTCCAGGTCCATCGGCCGGTTGGCGATGATCATGGGGCCATAACCGTCGCCCACGCTGGACCCGCTGGCCATGAGAACATACTTGTCGGCCACGTAGGGGTAGGCGTGATAGGAAATGGCGCTGAGATCGTACTCGCCTTCCCGGGCTTTCCGATTCAACGTCTCGATATCCGCGAGCACGTGCCGGAACGACACCTTGGTTGACCGGATCTTCTTGGTCGCAAGGCCGTAGAACATGAAGGCGTCGTCGGAATCCGGACTGTGGGCGCTTACGATTTCGCGGGAACCAACCGATGTCATAGAGATGGAATGTGACTCACCCTAGTTTACACCAGTGGGAGTTGCGATCCAGGGAGCGATTTTGAGAAAAGAGTACCGGACAAAAAAGGAAAAGGGCGGTCATCCGAGCGGCGCGTGAACTGAGGACTTTTCTTGGCGATCATCCAAATTGCGCATGACGCGCTGAGCCCGACTGGCGGGCATCTTGAATTCCGACCGTTGCGAAACTTCCCGTGCTGCCTGTTCAGTTGCCGTGGATGAGGCCGCCCCCATCTTCGTACGGTGGTTCTATTATCCGCACCTCCCGCCAGCCCGGAGTGGACCGGCTTGAAACGCTTCGGAATCAATGTTACCGGCCTGATTCCACCTTTAGTGTGCACCTGCTTGGTATTCTTGTCAATAGTCCTTCACCGTACATTGCGGGAGGGGATCTACCGATATCGGACCTGATTATCGTGTTTGAGAAACTGTTCTCCAGAAAAGAGATACCTCTGACCGGCGCTCCGCCGGTGCGGCGGCTGAAGACGTATTCGGCGCAGAGCGGCTACGTCTATCAGTACTACTACGAAGGCCAGCGGCCGTTTCGCCGGTCGGGTGAGAGTGGAACGGAGTTCGTGTTCGGCATTTCGGCCGACCGGAAGAGCTGGCGTCCCAGCCGCGTGCTGCTGGGCGAGGGTGCGGTGGCCGCATGGGAAAAGGCGCACGAGCGCGAGCTTTCGGCGACGGAGCGGTACGCGATCTCGAAGATGGCGTTGTTTCAGGCTTTCGACGAACGTGGGACGCCGGCGCTGATGAAAGACGACGTGCGCGTGCGGAATGCCGATGTGGAAGCGATTGTGGAAACGCTGGGACTGTAGAGGCAAAAGCGGCGGGCCCGGCCCGGCCCCGCTAGTGAGATAATTGAGCGTCATGCCCACAAAAACCGGCCAAACTGTCTGGTTATAAAGCACTTACACTTAGCACCACGGTTCAGTCGGACTTGGCCGGCTTTGTTATCTTTTCGAACTGTCTCAAAAATGGGGTTCAGTCCATAAAATCTAAATGGGCTATCCACTTGACTTCAGGTAGGCGTCGTCGTGGAAGCCATGATCGGGTCGGGTGACGGGGATTGCGCCCCGGCACCCTCCCACACCACCGGACGTGCGGTTTGCCGCATCCGGCGGTTGAAACGAGCGCTTTAACAACCCGCTAGATCCGATGGCATGAGGAAGCCATAACGTCGCAGTGTGGCGTTCGAGAGCGCGCTTTGCAGGCTGCCGGTCTTGGCCACTCGCCAAGCTCCTCGACTGCTCTGGGCCACCTTCAGCATGCGCCCTCCTGGACCGAGTGCGCGCAGCCGTCGCTCCCTCCCTTCCGGTTTGTGCCACCGCAGCCAAAAGCATTTCCGGATATGCCGGCGTATCCATCCCTCCAGTCGGTAGATCGGTCGGCGGTTCTCGGCCAGTCGGTAGTACCCCCACCAGCCCCGTAGATACTGCCGCCAGGCGTCCCGTAGTTGGTTGCTCGTCAGACTCTGGCAACTCCTCCACTTCTCCCGCACCTTCGCTTGGAACCGTTCCAGGCTCTCCGGCGCCGCTTCAATCTGCCGCGCGCGGTTCAGTCGGATTCCCGAAAACTTCCGCTCCCAGGTCCTCCCTACCCCGCTCTTTTTGGCATTCACCTGTAGCCGCAAATGCTTTTCGATCCATCCTTGCGCGAGGAAAGTCACTTGATAAATGTACTTAATATTAGACTGCTGGGAGCGATTCGGCTTTTCGTTCGGGCGGGAAGCCGGGTGCCTGGGGAGCTCGGCGGCCAGGGGTGCTGGGGGGCTTGCGGCTTGGGTCGACGGCGCGGACGGGGGTGGCGGGACGTCCCGAGGGCACGGCGGCGAATTCGCCGGGTGGGTTCGTTTCCGGCCGGTTCAACCGGTTTGGTTTCTTCGGGTTGGGGCTCGAAAATGGGTTGGTTCGTTAATTCTGCGATCGGTCCACGCGACGGACAACCATCTTGTCGTCCGCTTCCTCCCTTTCCAAGATTGGTCCAGGACCTATGCCGAGCTTCCGGCGTACCCTCCGCCGGCATGGAGATCTGCCCCAGTGCCGTAACCCTCGACCGCGCGATTCGCATACTGCATACCAGGGCATGGAGGAAGGGACGTGCCGCCCCCGCGGTATCGCCCGGCGTTACAGTAGATACGTGCAACGTCGAACCTTTCTGACTCTTCCCATTGGAGCCACCTTGATGCAAGCCCAAACACCCGCCGCCACCCAACGCTCCGTCATCGAGCTCCGTTATTTCCGCCTGCGCAACGGGCGTCAGGTGCAGCGCACCACCGACTATCTGCAGCATGGTCTGGTACCCGCCTGCGAACGGGCCGGTATCCGCCCCGCCGGATGCTTCAACGCCGTCATCGCACCCGACAGCCCCTTCATCCTGACGCTGGCCAGTTACCCGTCCCTGGCCGCCTTCGATACCGCCCGTGAGAAGCTGGCCGCCGACAAAGAGTTTCAGGCGGCGTCCGACGAATTCAATTCCATGACCGAACTGAGCTATATGCGAATGGAGAGCTCGTTGCTCTGGGCCTTCCCGTCCTATCCCACGGTGACGCCGCCTCCGGCCGGCGAGAAAGGTGCGTCCCGCATCTTTGAATTGCGCACCTACGAGTCGCCGAACGACAAGGCGCAGGCGCGCAAGATCAAAATGTTTGGCGATGGCGAGATCGATATCTTCCACCGCTCGGGCATGCAGACCATATTCTTCGGGCAGACCATCGTCGGCGCTCGCATGCCGAACCTCACTTATATGCTGGCATTCTCCGACCTGGCTGCACGCGATAAGGCTTGGTCAGCCTTCTCCGCCGATCCCGACTGGCAGAAGCTGCGCGCCACTCCCGGTCTCTCGGATGCCGACATCGTTAACAACATCAGCAACGCGATTCTCAAGCCGCTGCCCTTTTCTCCCATCCGCTAGATCGTGTTACCGTGGCCCGTATGCCTGCCAATTTCAAAGCGGAACTGTTGGCCTGTTTCGGGCAACCGGTGGACGAAAATCCCACCGGCGTCATGCAGCAAGCCGGCTTCCGCGAACTGGGCTTGAACTGGCGCTATCTCACCATCGAAGTCCCGCCGGCCAAACTGCGGGATGCCATGCTGGGCGTGCGCGCGTTCGGCATGCGCGGCCTGAACCTCACCATCCCCCATAAGGTCGCGGTGATCGAGTATCTCGACGAGATTGCGCCCGATGCCGCGGTGATCGGCGCGGTGAATACCGTGCGGCGCCAGAGCGACCGCCTCATCGGCGAGAACACCGATGGCAAGGGCTTTCTCCAGGGCGTCCGCACCGGCGCGGGCCTGGACCCTCGGGGCAAGCGCGCCGTGGTGCTCGGCGCCGGCGGGGCTGCCCGCGCCATCGTCACCGAACTTGCGCTGGCGGGCGCCGCGGAGGTGCTGGTCGTGAATCGCTCGGTCGACCGCGGAGAAGCCATGGTCGCCGATCTCGCGGCCAAGACCGGATGCCCCATCCGCTTCGAGCCGTGGCGCGGAATCTACCGGGTGACGGCCGCGGCGGATCTGCTGGTCAACGCCACGTCCATCGGCCTCTTCCCGGATATCGACGCCATGCCGCCGGTCGACCTCGGCGGCGCGCGCTCCGGCATGTTGGTCGGCGATGTGGTCTTCAATCCGCCGGAGACGCGGTTGCTCGCCGCCGGCCGCCGCCTCGGCCTACCCACGCTCGACGGACTTTCCATGTTGGTCTATCAAGGCGTCATCGGATTTCAATTGTGGACCGGCCGCGAGGCGCCCGCGGCGGCGATGAAGCAGGCGCTCGCCCGCGCGCTGGGTGTCGCGTGAGCGTGGACGCTGGCTCCCTCTGCCTGAGTCTGACTCCGCATGGCCGGCTGGTGTTGGCTCACGACGCCGACGCGCCAGCCCTGGAGAGCGGCCTCGCAGACCGTATCGCACAAGCTTTCGAACGCGGATCGGGCCACGGCCTCTTGCTGTTGGGCGCGGACGAAGCCGGGACCGCGCTACCGCCGGTGCATGCCTATTGGCGCGACTTCGGCGCGCGATACGTGACCGCGCTCTGCACCAGGCAGGGCGACGGCGCCGTCGCAGCCCCTCCGGACGAAGAACTGGAGCGCATCGCGCTCGACGCGCCGCCCATGACCGGCGCGGAATATCTGACCGCCGCGGTGCTGGAAGCTTTGTGGCACGAACTGGACGCGGCCTTCGCCGTGGAATTGTCCGAATCCCAATGCGGCGTGCAGGATTTTCTGAAACGCCGCAATCCCGCCTGGAACCTGGTGGGCCGCGTGCATTTCAATATTGCCGAGAGCCGCCAGGACGCGGATGCCCCGTTCGCATTCCTCGCGACTTATACCACGCGGCTCTCGGCGCAAGCCAAGGCGCAGCATTTGCCGCTGGGGCAGGCGCTGCGCGAGTACGCCGGCGCGGCCAATAAGGAGCGCCTCTTGTCGCTGCTGGTTCCGGTGCAACGGGCGTCGGAAACCTGCCCGTGGCTGAAGGCCATGGTCGACGCGGGCGAGATCTTCCATCCGCTGCGCTGGACGCCGCCGGAGGCCATGCAGCTTCTGCGCGACGTTCCGCACCTGGAGACGGCGGGCGTGGTGGTTCGCATGCCGGCGGCGTGGCGGGGCAATCGTCCGCCGCGGCCGCGAGTGACAGGCAAGGTTGGAACCAAGGCGCCCAAGGGAATCGGACACGACGCGCTGCTCGATTTCCAAATGGAAGTCACGCTCGATGGGGAAACGCTCACGGCGGCCGAAATCAGCGAGCTGCTGGCCAAGACGGATGGACTCGCGCTGGTGCGCGGGCGATGGATCGAACTCGATCGCGAGCACCTGCAAAGCATGATCGAGCGCTTCCGCGAAGTGGAGCGCACGGCCAAGGACAACGGCCTGGCCTTCGGCGAAGCCATGCGATTGCTCGCCGGCGCGGACGTCGCGCCCGGGGATGCGGATGTCGCGGACGAGGCCGACTGGACCCAAGTGGTCGCCGGCCCCTGGCTGGCGGAGACCTTGCAGGGGCTGCGCAGCCCGCAGGGGTTGGCGCAGGTCGACCCCGGCAACGCCCTCGCCGGCACACTGCGGCCCTACCAGCAAGTGGGCGTGCGCTGGCTCTATCTGCTGGCGAAACTCGGCCTGGGCGCGTGTCTCGCCGACGATATGGGACTCGGCAAGACCATCCAGGTGCTTTCGCTGCTGCTGGTTCTCAAGCGCCAGGAGAGCGCCAAACCGCAGCCCAGCCTGCTGGTGGCGCCGGCCTCGCTGCTGGCCAACTGGGGCTCGGAAATCGAGCGCTTCGCACCCGGATTGAAAGCGCTGATCGCCCATCCGTCGGCGCTCCCGGCGGCCGAACTGAAGACGCTCGATGCCGCGCGGCTGCGGGACATCGATCTGGTCATCACCAGTTACGGCTCGCTGCTGCGCGTGCCGTGGATGGCGGAGTTCTCCTGGCGGCTGGCGGTGCTGGACGAAGCGCAGGCCATCAAGAACCCCGACGCCAAACAGACCCGCGCCGTCAAGCAGCTCAAGGCGCGCGCCCGCCTGGCCCTCACCGGCACGCCGGTGGAGAACCGCTTGGGCGATCTCTGGTCCATCTTCGACTTCGTGAACCCGGGGCTGCTGGGAACGTCGAAGCAGTTCTCGAGCTTCGCCAAGCGCCTGGCCGACCGGCCGCATGGCTCCTACGGGCCGCTGCGCGAACTGGTTCGGCCCTATATTCTGCGGCGCTTGAAAACCGACAAGACGGTGATCGCGGACCTGCCCGACAAAACCGAAATCAAGGCGTACTGCGGGCTCAGCCGCCATCAGGCCGCCCTCTACGGGCAGGCGGTGGAGGAGTTGGCCCATCAACTCGAGGAGACCTCCGGGATCCAGCGCAAGGGGCTGGTGCTGGCGTACCTGATGCGCTTCAAACAGATCTGCAACCATCCTTCGCAATGGCTGCGTGACGACTCCTGGAGCGAGAGCGACAGCGGCAAATGGGCGCGTCTGCGCGACATTGCCGAAGTGATCGCGGCCAAGCAGGAGAAGATGCTCGTGTTCACCCAGTTCCGCGAAGTCATCGCGCCGCTGGCCGCTTTCCTCGGCTCGATTTTCGAGCGGCCCGGCCTGGTGTTGCACGGAGAAACCGAAGTCAAGAAGCGCAAGGACCTGGTCCGCCGCTTTCAGGAAGACGAGTCCGTCGGCTTCTTCGTATTGTCGCTCAAGGCCGGCGGCGCCGGATTGAACCTCACCGCCGCATCCCACGTGGTGCATTTCGACCGCTGGTGGAACCCGGCGGTGGAGAACCAGGCCACCGACCGCGCCTTCCGCATCGGCCAGACCAAAAATGTGTTGGTGCATAAATTCGTGTGTCGCGGTACCGTAGAAGAGAAAATCGACCAGATGATCGAGTCCAAGCGCCAACTGTCGCAGGAACTGCTGGAAGGCGGCGCGGACCTGCTGCTGACGGAACTGAAAGACGACGAATTACTCAAGCTGGTAGCGCTGGATATCAACAAGGCGCTCAAGGAGGCATGATCGATGGGTTGGGGATGGAGACCGTACGTTTCGGTTGCGGCAAAGCGGCGCAAAGCGGCGAGCGAGATGCAGAAGCGCAAGAAGCAAGGGCATGCCGTGTCGCCCGTCAGTATCGAAGGCCGCACGATCGTCACGACGTTTTGGGGGAAATCGTGGTGCCAGAACCTCGAGCGATACAGCGATTACGAAAATCGGTTGCCGCGCGGGCGGAGCTATGTGCGCAACGGCTCGGTGGTCGATCTGCGGATTTCCCCCGGCGCGATCGAAGCCTACGTCGCCGGCTCCGAGTTATACAAGGTGACGCTGAAAGTGGCGCCGGTCGCGCAAGCCAAGTGGAAATCCATTTGCACGGACTGCGCCGGTGGCATCGATTCGTTGGTGGAGCTACTGCAAGGACGGTTGTCCAAGGGCGTGATGGAGCGGATCTGCCGGCAGGATCACGGCCTCTTCCCTACGCCCGCGGAGCTTCACCTTTCGTGCAGTTGTCCCGACTGGGCCGACATGTGCAAACACGTGGCGGCGGTGCTGTATGGCATCGGCGCGCGCTTCGATCGCCAACCCGAACTGCTGTTCCGCCTGCGTGGCGTGGACGAGACGGAGTTGATCGTCCACGCAGCCCAGGCGGCTCCTCTGGCGAAGCAGGGTCCGGCTGCCGGCAAGCGTCTTGCAAGTGAAGACCTCTCCGCGATTTTCGGTCTCGACATGGCGCAGAGCGCGGACGCGGGGAAGGTCGGGGACAAGCCGGCTAGGCGGAAGCTCGCAAAGAAAGCGGCACCGGTGCCGAAGGGGAAGGGCAAAGAGGGCAAACTGGCGGGTGCAAAGGAGGTCCCGAAGAAGTCGACGGCCGCGCGGAAGTCGCGGCGAAAAGGGGAGGAATAGAGGGATGACTTAGATTGACGTCCCGAACGGCAGCGCAGGCTCGTGGAGTACCATCAACGGAATAACACAAAGTGTTAGAGTGAAATCCAGGGGCTTCGCGATTCCATGCGGATTACAGTAACCATCCCCGACGAACTTGCCGCCCAGGCGCAGGCGCGCGGCATCTCGATAGAGGCGTACGTTGAGAGCTTGGTCGAAGAGGCCGGCCGTAAATCGCTCTCTTCGCATCCACCCAGGACGCCAGAGCAGATCGATGCCTTTTTCGAGGCGATGGCGGAAGGATCGAAAGGACTTCCTCCATTGCCAACCGAAAGCTTTACACGCGAGAGTTTTTACCGGGATCGCGCCTGAGTGTCGGCCTACCTGGTCGACACCAACGTGTTGCTACGGTTCGTCAAGCCGGATGACTGCGACTATCCGCTGGTACGGTCCGCCGTTCACCGGCTTTGGATGGCTGGAAACGACCTTTGCTATACGTCGCAGAATTTGGCTGAGTTCTGGAATACGTGTACCCGTCCTGCCGAGCGGAATGGGTACGGTCTTTCGATTCCCGAAGTGGACCGCCGAGCACGGCTTGTAGAACGCCAGTTCACTTTTCTCGAAGACAGCAAGGCTGTCCATCAAGAGTGGCGGAATCTGCTGGTCGCCCATTCTGTGTCGGGCGCGCAGGTGCACGATGCGCGCCTCGTCGCGGCCATGCGGGTCCACCAAGTCACGCTGCTACTTACCTTCAACACGCGGGATTTTGTGCGGTACGCCGGAATTACTCCCGTTCATCCGCAAGCTCTCGATCGGGGCCCCCAGCAGCAGTGACACTTCCGGCTCCTCGCTCGCTTCCATCACTGCACTTGTGTCTGAAGGCGGCAACCTTCAGTCCCCAAAATCTCGCTCTGAGCTACTCCTCAGATCCTAAATAGCACGAAATGTTAGACTGTTTCCAGGCGCACCCGATCCCATGGAGATTACCGTAATCATCCCCGACGAGCTAGCCGGCCAGATCATTCCGGCAGGCCCCGACCCATCGCGTCAGGCGCTCGAAGACATGGCGGTCGAGGCCTACCGAACGCACCGGCTCACTGGATCTCAGCTCCGCCGCTTGCTCAACATCCCCTCCCGCTATGAGTTGGACGGGTTTCTGAAGAAGCGCGGCGTGTGGTTGGAATACACGGTGGAGGATTTTCGGCGCGAGGGTGCGATCACTTCGCCGTTGCTGACGCAACGGGGAGAAGACATCGACCAAGAGCCGCGGAGCCGGTGAAGGGCTTGATCGTCGTCGCCGATACTACTCCGCTCCGATACCTGGTGGTGATTGAGCGTGAGCACCTGTTGAGGTTGCTTTACGGGCGCGTCTTGATTCCTCCCGCTGTAGCGGAGGAACTCAGCCACACGAGCACACGCGGCGTGGTGCGCACTTGGTTCGCGGCGCGCCCGAGTTGGCTCGAAATCCATCAGCCCACGCAACGCTCGAACCCCAAGTGGATCTGGACGACGGTGAGCGACAAGCGATCGCTCTGGCCGAGGAAGTTGCCGCCGATCTCCTGCTGGTAGACGAGTGGGCCGCCCGCGAGGAAGCGCAGCGAAGGCGCCTGCGCGTGGTCGGTACGTTGCGCGTGCTGGCCGACGCCGCCAGCCGCGGATTGACTGATCTCGAAGAATCTTTTGAGCGCCTGCGCCACACAAACTTTCGCGTGAGTCCGGAATTGCTTGAATCTTTGTTGGAAGAATACCGGCGAGGCAAGAAATGAAAGCGCACCCTACAAAGTCCCGAAGCACCGACATTTTCTCCGATCTCGGCTTCAATGCCGCCGAGGCCGGGAACCTCCGCATCCGGTCCGCGATGATGCGGGCGCTGGTTTCCTTCATCGGGAAAAACAAACTCACGCAGACTCGCGCCGCGAAGTTCCTCGGGATCACCCAGCCGAGGAT
>Ga0182018_10005226_pt1 | contig 10553 bp, 9 predicted proteins | sample 812P2MmetaG_FD_120490 | JGI IMG/M metagenome (GOLD analysis project Ga0182018, IMG submission 120490) | Permafrost microbial communities from Stordalen Mire, Sweden - 812P2M metaG | ecosystem: Environmental > Terrestrial > Soil > Wetlands > Permafrost | place: Sweden: Stordalen | collected... | reverse complement strand
GCGCATCGTACAGTTCGTCAACAATCTCGATATGGGTGGCCTGGAAAGGCTGGTACTCGACCTCGCGCACTGTCAACTCGCGGACGGTCATCAGCCGTCCATCTACTGCCTCACCCATCCTGGCCGGTTGGCCGCGGAGGCAGAGAGCACTGGTGTAAAGATCCGTTTTTTTGAGAAACCGGCTGGCCCTCATTTTGGGACAGTTTTGAAGATCGCCCGGCAACTGCGAATCGATCGCCCGGATGTCCTTCACCTTCACAATCATCTTGTTCATCATTATGGTGTCGCAGCCGGCCTGCTCACAGGCGTTCCTGTTTTCGTCAATACTCGTCACCGTTCCGAACAAAAGCTCATTAGCTCGCCAAACGGATCCTCCATCAGTACAGCTCCCACCGACAGGCGGTCAGACCTGATCTTTCGCGCCACTTTGCCATTCGTGGGCGCCGTGGTCCTCATCTCCGAATCAACTCGCAAATTCTTCATTCAGCATTGTGGCGTGCCGGAATCCAAGGCTCGCGTAATCTTGAATGGAGCCCACCTGGAAAGATTTCTTGAGGCTCCCGCCAACCCAGGCGCCGCATCTCCTGCCATCAGGTTTGGCAATGCAGCACGTCTGGTCCCAGCCAAGGACCATTACACCCTGCTGCGCGCGTTTGCGCTCGTCGTTCGAGAGATTCCCCTTGCCGAATTGGCAATCGCCGGCGATGGCGTGCTTCGACAGGAGCTCGAAGCATTCACAAGAAAACTGGACCTTGCAGGCCGGGTGACCTTCGTCGGAGCCCTGCCGGATACTCCAAAGTTCCTCAGTGAGCTGGATATCTTCGTGCTCAGTTCTCTCAGCGAAGGTCTTCCAATTGCCCTGCTCGAAGCCATGGCCGCGGGCCTTCCCATTGTCGCCACCCGAGCCGGCGGGGTTGACGAGGCAGCGATCGAAGGACAGAATGCGTTCCTTGCCGAGCCTGCGGATGCAGAAGGTCTGGCACAAGCAATGATCAAGATGGCCAGACGCCCGGACCTGGCTGTGATGGGCGCTTCGGGCCGCGAAATGGTTAAGACCCGTTTCCGCATTGATCAATCCTGGGCAGAGTACTACAAGCTCTTTCTTTCCCTGGGCGCAAAACCCTAGCTCCTTTTCCGCTGCCTTTGAGATCCGTGCTTATCGCCGGGCCGCATAAAGCCCTGCATACGCCGACACTGCTGCCCGCAATGTAAAGTTGGCCTCGAATCCTGCTCGAGCGTTCTCCCCGAATAACGCTCGCTCGTCGGCATTTCCTGCGAGTCGAAGGATCGCTTCCGTCATCTCGGCTGAGTCGGTCTTTGAAACAATTAGGCCGGCCTTTGCCAGTCGAACTGCTTCCGCCATTCCTCCAACATCCGTCACAATGGCCGGCAGCCCGATCGAAAAGGCCTGCAGAAGGGAGATCGGCAACCCTTCCGATGTAGACGACATGATGAACGCGTCAGCAGCGGAGAAAAATGGCGCGGGATCGATTTGCTCCCCCCAGAATGTTGTCTTTGATGCAATTCCGCACGCCTGGGCCGAACTCTCCAGAGCCTGCCGCTCGCTTCCGTCGCCGACCAGCCACAAACTGAGATTTGGTTCGGTCTGCAAAGCTCCGTGAAACGCTTCAAGAAGCAGGCCGAGATTCTTGACCGGCGCAAGACGGCCAACATACACCAATGTGAAGCCCTTCTTCGCCGTCCACTCATCCTCCCGAACTCGCACAATCGGCAGAATCCCGTTGTAAACCCTCACCGTCTTCTTCGACTTGCTGCGATGGGCTTCCTTCAGGTTCATCACGGTTGCATCGCAAATGCCGGCGATCCAATCGCAAAACGTCGTTGAGCATGCATACTTCAGCTCGGTCGCTCTGCGTCGGGGCTTTCCAACGAGACTGTGCCGGGTCGAGACAACGCAAGGCACTCCGGCAGCCTTTGCTGCGAGCGAAGCATAGTTGGTCGGGGTCGGGTTGTGCAGATGAGCGACGTCTGGTCGGAGTTGATTCAGGATGCGATAGAACGTCCAGACAGCGCCCGGAAGACGGCAGCCCGAAACCACCCTCACATCGAATCCGTCGCGCAGCATCCGGTTCCCGAGCGGCCCCAGTGACCCAATTACTAGCACGATGGGCTCGTGCCCCAACTCCCGCTGCGCGCCGCACATCTGGGCCACCAGCGTTTCCACGCCGCCCACTTCCATGCTGTCCACTACATGCGCAATCTTCATGGCTGGCGAACCGCACAGAACGCGGCCTCGACCATACCTCAACCTTCTAGAGGATTGCAGACAGGGCTATGGAACAAGAAAATCAGTGCATCAGATTCAGGATTCGGACCAAAAGATACATTCCGGGAACCATCACAATCGTCAGAATGCCGGAGTATGCGAGAACTCGCCCAAACGGCAGTCTGGGGGCAATCATGCCTCGATCAAGAGCCATCTGGAAAACAACTTCAGCCACTCCCCCGAGCATGAAAAGCGTCATCACGAATGCGCGAGACAGGAACATCGCCGCAACCAGGAAGCCAACCAGGGAAAGCATGATCAAGCGTCCCATCTGGTTGATCTCCTCTTTGCTGAGGTTCTCCATTCTGATGGCGGAATATGCGTAGGGGCTCTCATCCACCGGCAACGGTGCCCCGTCGCTCAAACCGTTCGGAGAAGCCACTGCGAACGCATCTCGGACCGTCGGCAAAATGAAGAGCGACCAGAAGAAGAGCCCCAGAAAGCCAAGTTCAGCAGCGCACACAATTACGGTGTTATGCGCGGTCATGCCCAGCAGGTCTCCCATTTCGCCGTACCCTACCCCGAAGACCGGATGCGTCTTCAACATCTGCAAGCCATCGCCCCAAAGCGCAGTGCGGTCCTGGCCTGCACTGGCTGAGATTTCGCGCCCGCCGGTTGCGCCCATGGCCATGGCGCCTACAAGCAATCCGCCTCCCAGGATCAGAGAGGGAATTGCACCGATTTTGCGCCTGAAAGCAACAATAGCTACAGCCACGCTCGCCAACAGGGCCCCGCGCGAATGAGTCAGGTAGATCCCGAAACTGATCGTCGCCATCATCGGACCCACGATCGCGAGGTTCAGCACCAGCTGCCTCGGGCGCCAGAAGATAAAGGTCAGGGGGAGAACACAAACGAGAAGCTGACCAAAGTCGTTCGGATCGTTCAAAAAGTTCTGCCCCTTCAGGCGCCAGGTCACGCTGCCGTCCTTGTTCCACTGGGGCGTGAGATAGGTTATGACATCACTCTGGTTTTTCGCCTGAACTGCTTCAGGATCTATCTCTTTAAAGTCTTCGTCTTCATCCGAGCGCAACGGTACGAATCCCCCGTCTGCGCGTATCTCCGCAACTCCCTTCACAATCACAAACAGACAAACCCCAAATAGGAGCAGGGTCAGGATCTTCAAACGCAATCTTGTCCTGCAATGCAGAATAATCAGAAAGTAAGCGAAGGCATTTGGGAGGAATTCCTTGCACTCCGTGAAAGCGAAACGGGGATAGTGAAACCCAATTGCGATCGACAGGAACACTGCCACAGTAAGCCCCACCAGCGCCAGAGACTGGACGGTCTTTTGCACAAAAGCCTTCTGAAGCGCAGGGATTGAGGCGCAAAAGGTAAGTATTAAGAGCATTTCCTCAAAATGGTCATTACGCAGCGAGCCGAGAACGGTCTGCGAGCCGATGAAAGCCACCAACAGATATATGAGTGCAAGAGCGTACGCCATTTTGAACGGCCTTCAAAAACGGTTGGACGAAACAGGCAAACTCTGACGGCAAAGAGAGACCTTGTCCCATGCATCGAGCTGAGGACAGTTTTCCCCACGTCGCCCCAGAGCAAATACACCTTGATTGTAGCAAACGGTCATACTCGACCTCACCTAACCATCTGGCTGCATTTGATGGCACAACCCGCCTCAGGCCAGGGACAGAAACACCTTCAGAAATTCGGCGATGAGGGTGAGAACTCGAAGCCTGAAGCCTGTCTTTCTCGCACTCAGCTCCGGGGTTGCGGAGAAGGCATTTGGTTGCAATCCCAATCCCGGCAAAAGCCGGCATTCTAATCCCTCATTCGCTGTTCCCTCCTAGTCTGAATCCTCATCGAATGATGGCATTCTGCACGGCAGGAAGAGAACCTTGAAGGATTCCCCAAAATGGCACAAGCACCTCAAAATGAAAACGGCTCTGGCATTACTGAGAGAGTCGACGGCGTCACAAGTGTCCAGAACTGGGCCAGGAAAGACGGGATCAATCTTGTGGAACAACCCGACACGATCCTGATTGAAGCCGAAGAGGCGCTTCTGCTCTTTATTCCGAATGAGAAGAGCATTTCGAGCACGCGTGCCTCCATTGCCATCATCTTGGGCCACTGCTATCCTTAAGGCAAATGAGCGTAAGGCTTAAGATGCAGTCTTTGAAGGATCACCTTCACTTGGCGAGTCCCGATTTCGAAGCCGAGTTGACCGATGCCACGCGTGAAGCACGGGAATTCGCTGAGGTCTTACAGCTAGTAACCCTTCGTAAACGCGCTCTGCAAAAGGGCCTTCTCACAAAGAGGTCAAGTACGCGGCGTGTCGCCGTGGTTGGGGGTGCGAATCTGCGTCCCATGGTCGATTTCATCGAACACTTTGCCGATCTGCTCGGCGGGGTCCGCTGCGAATTCTGGACCGGGGAATACGACAATTACATCTCAGAGATTCTGGACGCGGAAAGCCCCCTCTACGAGTTTCGTCCCGATACCGTAATTGTGCTTCCGTCTGAGCGCCGTTGCGTCTACAACGGCGATTTTCCAAGTTCCAGATCCGAGCAAGAGGACGCTGGAAGGAGAGTCGCGAGCGAACTGCTTGACCTGTCCACCAAGATTCATGAGCAGTGCCGAGCGGAGGTCATTCTGGGAAACTTTCGTCTCCCTCCCTATTTTGACCCTGGACCGCTACGAAACACTGCTCTGGTTTCGGACTATGCCTTTCGGAAGTTTGTGAACCTGGAACTTGGATTCAGGCTGCCCAGTTATGCCCACATCTGCGACATTGAATTCCTGAGTAATAGGCGGGGAAACCTAGCCGGGGTGGATGTCCGAACCTGGTTTGAAAGCAAGCAGCCATTCGCAGCTGACCTTTTGGTTGATGTAGCGCGCGAGTTTGCCCATGTTCTTTCGCAAATTGGCCGTGCCGCAAAGAAGGTTTTGGTTCTCGATCTCGACAACACTCTTTGGGGCGGCGTAATTGGAGACGATGGCATCGAGGGAATAGAACTCGGAACAACCTCCCCTCGCGGCGAGGCGTTTCGCGATTTTCAGCGATGCATTTTGGAGTTAAGCAGTCGCGGTGTACTGCTCGCCGTGTGCAGCAAGAACGACTACGACAAAGCTGTGGAGCCGTTTGAAAAGCATCCTGAAATGCTGCTTCGGCTAAAAGATATCGTCAGCTTCAAAGCGAACTGGGAGCCAAAATCGGAAAACATCCGCCAAATTGCGCAAGATCTCAACCTTGGCCTGGATAGCCTGGTGTTCATCGACGATAATCGTGCGGAAATCGAGATCGTAAACCAATTCGTGCCGGAAGTGTCCACGATTTGGGCCGGAGACGATCCTTCTGAATTCGTTGCTAGGCTGAAGGACTCCAGGCTTTTTGAGGTGCAAAATGTTACTCAGGAAGACGCGCTTCGCGTGCAGCAATATAAGCAGGAGAATGAACGGCAACGGCTTCTGAATTCAAGCACCGATATGGGATGCTACTTGGCATCGCTGGAGATGGTGGGAGTCATCAAGCCATTTGACAGGATGGATGCCGCTCGCATCGCACAACTGATCGCAAAGAGCAACCAGTTCAATCTCACGACTCGCCGCAGGACCGAGGCTGAGGTTCTGGATATCTTGGAGGACCGGCAGTTTTCCTGTTTCACCATGCGTCTCGCCGACCGGTTTGGCGATCATGGCCTGATTGCGATCGTAATTGGATTGGCCAGCGGAAGGGATTTCGTGATTGACACCTGGCTCATGAGTTGCCGGGTGCTCAAGCGACAGGTCGAAGAGGAGGTCCTGAATGAAATCGTGCGCCTTGCTGACGAGCGCGAGTGCGTTCGGGTTGTTGGGCGGTACATTCCAACCGCAAAGAACGGTATGGTCCAGGACCTTTACCCCAAAATGGGATTTACGCACCTTTCCAGGGAAACCGAACTGACTCAGGTCTACGGACTCGAAGTTGCCCGATATCAGCCAAGCGCGACCAGGATCCAAGTGAAAAGGGAGACATATGCAACAGCAGGAAGTCATGTCGAAATTGCAGGAAGTCTTTGACGGAGCCTTTTTGCAACCGGTGGTTGTCACTCCGGAGTTATCCGCGCAAGACGTAGAAGAGTGGGATTCCTTGACGCACGTTTCTTTGATTCTTGCCGTCGAACAGGCATTTGGCATTCGTTTTCGTCTGGGAGAGGTGGAGGCAACCAAAAACGTGGGCGACCTGGCGAACCTGATCCTCAAACGAGTTACAAAAGGTTGATTGCGAATGTTGCCAGCTTTTCGGTCCACCTCTTCCGCCATTACTTTTTGCTTCTTGCTCATCACCCTGCTCAGTCTTCCGCTTGTCACGCTCTCGATCGGGCATCCACCGCGTGAGCAAGCCTATGCTGGACTTACATCCGAAGCCGGTCCCGTAGGAATGCATGTGCGTGAGATGTTTCGGGATCCTTCCGACGCGGACGTTCTGTTCTTGGGAAGTTCGCTCGTGAGGGCAGCTATTGATAAGCCAGCCCTTGAGCAAGCGCTTTCAACCCATCTCGGGCGGCCGGCGAAAGTAGATATATTGGCGCTCAATTGGCAAGGAATAGATCTGCAGTACTTCCTGCTTCGAGATTTCCTCCAGGCTCATCACGTCGGATTGATTGTCTGGAATCTTCCGGTACCGGGATCGCGAAGCCTCTTTCCGCACGTGGAGGCGTTCCGGTGGGCCCGGTTCGGAGAATACTCCGATGCGCTTTCAGGACTGCCCATTCGGTACCGCCTGGCCCTGTATGGAGACATGGTTCTTGGGGCGCCCCGAGAACTGCTTTCGCATTTACGTCCTAACCTACTGAGCCGCGAGGAATCTGATTTTCACGACCATGGTGTGGAGGCGGGGTATTACGGAGCAAAGTTCGTTCCTCAGCCTGCTGACCTGGGGTTCGTTCCGGCCCTTGGTCAGTTGTACGAGGCCCCGCCCTATCCTCAGGTTCGTCCCGTCGGTGCGCCGCTGAATCCATACGAAGATCATTTTGCAAGGAAGATTCTCGATCTGGCAAAACAGACGCAGACTACGATCGTGCTGCTTCACATTCCCATCGACTCTGAGCGGGGCATGGACTACATTCCAGAGCGGGCCCGCTGGTGCGACACGCTGCAGACGGACGCACCCATGATCGGTCCGACTTCAGAGGTTCTCTTCGAGGGAATCAGCCCGGCTGCCTTTTACGATTTCTATCGAGACCAGCATTTCAACGTGAACGGCACCAGGCTTTTCACCCGCAGTATTGTGCCGGCAATTCTAAGAGCCTATGATGACAGGAAAATCCATGAGTAGCACACCCCGGGGCGACAATGTCGCTAACCTTGAGAAAAGCCGGCTGCATTCTGTTGCTGTTGTTCTTGCAGTTGTCCTTTGCATTGTCTGCTGCACACTTTTCTTATTAATCCCCACAGCGTCGATCAATGTCGATACCGTATACCAGGGGTTTTAGGCAGAATGGACTTCGTCGATCGACTTCCCTTATACCCTCTGGTCTTCACGTTCTTGGTGTACCCGGCTGCGGCATGGGTTTTGCTCCGTCACACACCCAAGAAGATCACGATGCCGTGCTTTTGCTTGCTCAACCTTTCAGGCCTCGCGATTCTCTGCTGGTTGAGCGGCGCCATTGGCGTGCGCGTCAAGGTTGCCCTGGCGTACAGTCGAATACCTCTTCTGTTTTTTGCACTCTACGTTGGCGTCGTCGTGGTGAACTTCCTTCTGCTTCGACTTAGCCGTCGAGAAGGCACAATTTGGCCTGCAGCGGCGTTTTCCACCCCACTGCTTTTTCTTGCCTATGTCAAATTCGGCTCGAATTCCCTCAATCCGTTCACTCCGATACTAGCTCCCATCGGTTTATATCGCTTTGCTCCGTTCTTTATCGGGGTCTCCTATCTGTCATTCCGCCTCGTCCAATTGGTGCAAGAGGTGCGGAACGAGATTGTCGAAATGCCGACGCTTTCGGAATATCTCTCCTTTGCCTTCTTTGTACCCACCCTATCGGTTGGACCCATCAGTCCCTACAGCACATTCATTGCATCGGTCAGAAATCCGGATCGCCAAAAGACCCCTGTGGCGAGGTCTTTGCTGCGTATTGTTGTGGGATTTACAAAATACATATTCCTCGGCTCGTTGGTCGCGCAGTTCACTTATGCCGGCCTGTTGAGAGATGGCCATCCGCACGAGTTGATTGACCTGTTGATCGCGATCCCGGCGTATGCGATTTATCTTTACTGCAACTTTTCCGGGTATTGCGACATGGCCATTGGCGTATCTGGCTTGTTGGGGATTGAGGTTGCCGAGAATTTTGACCGCCCATTTTTAACCCGCAACCTTCAAGAGTTCTGGACCCGCTGGCACATGACTCTGTCCACCTGGTTTCGCGACCTGCTGTTTACACCACTCTCGAAATGGATGATGCGGCGATTTGGCCCGAAGTCGGCAAATCACGTGATCGCCGTTTCAATCATGATCACGTTTCTTGTTGTCGGCATCTGGCATGGCGAAGGAACCAATTTTCTGGTCTTTGGCGCTCTGCAAGGTTTGGGTATCGTAACCGTTCACTACTACACCTCGTGGTTGAAGAGAAGACTCGGGCGAGATGGCTTTGCTGCATACAGAAAGAGCTGGCTCGTCAAGGCGATTGCCACCTGTGCCACCTTTGCCTACTTTTCGTTCAGCCTGTTCTTTTTTGCCAACAACTGGAAGCAGATGCGGGCCATTTTCGATGTCCTCCAAACCACCGGCGCAGGCAGATGATGACTTGCCGGGATATTTGAGAGTAGTTAGCCGCACCTCCATCTTTGACACTCAATTGGACGATGTTCGATACTTCAAGTGGGAACCCCGTCGTTCATCCGCAAATCTCATCTTTATTGGCGACCTGCAAGGTGACACCCCCACTCCATGAAGCTCCCTCGACACGCTGAAATCTGGCTCCTGCCCTATCTCAAGGACCGTTTCCGAAGCAGTTCAAGGGCAGGCAGGGCCAAGCGCGTGTGGGTCGCAATCACCGACCATTTCGAACCCTGGGGCATGGGCGCTTCCCTCCAGGCCGCGCGCGCCCGTGTTGCGCTCTGGCGCGACAAATGGCCTCGAGTTGCCGAAGATGCTCCAGGAGACAGCGCTGGAAATCGCGCCCAATACACGTTCTTTTACCCGCAGGAGGAGTACCAGCGTGAACTGCTCGATGGGATCGCGGAGATCGTGCGTCTCGGCGTCGCCGATGTCGAAGTTCATCTCCATCACGACAACGAGAAGCGCGACTCCTTTATCCAAAAAGTGACGGAGTACTGCAACCGCCTGACCGACGATCACGGGCTCCTGCGCAAGTTGGACGGCCGCGCGGTCTTCGGCTTTATCCATGGCAACTGGGCGCTCGACAACTCCCGTCCCGACGGAAAGGGTTGCGGCCTTGCCGGGGAGATTGCCCTGCTCCGGGATCTGGGCTGCTATGCCGACTTCACCATGCCTTCTCTGCCCTCGGCCACCCAGGGGCGCATTGTCAACCAGATCTATTGGTGCACAAATAATCCTGACAACCGCCCCAAATCTTACGATCGCGGGATCGGGGCATCCGTCGGCGGAGGCAGACAGGGAGACCTGCTCATGATTACCGGACCGATCGGACTGCGATTTGGCGGCCGCATCAAGCCAAGGCTCGAAACCGGAGAGATCGCCGGCTACGACCCGCCGACACCTGAGCGGGTCAGCCGATGGCTCGATCTTGCTCCCACCATCGGGAGCGATCTCTTTCTTAAGCTGTACACGCACGGCGCCCAGGAAAGGAATCTCTTCCCGCTTCTGGAAAGCGGCCTTCCGAATCTCTTTCAGTGGATCAAGCAAGAGGCCGATAAAAGAGGAATGGAAGTCTACTGGACAACCGCGTGGCAAATGTACAAGGCCGCGGATGCTGTGATCCATGGCCGCGACCCCTTGGCGATTTCCGATTAGACTGTTCCACGAAAGACTGCGTGAGGGAGTCAATGAACGGAAAACGGTTCGATGCACTCGTGGTCGGGTCGGGCGCGGCCGGCAGTATTGCTGCGTGGGAGTTAACAAAGCGTGGCCTGGACGTGCTTCTGCTCGAAGCCGGCCCCAATATCACCGAGGCCGATTTCAAAGTGCCCGACACTCCCCGGCAGAAGGGGATCAATCTCACAGCGCGAGCCCTTGCGGTGCTGCGCGGCCAGTACATCCAGGCGAGAATCGGCTTTTTCGGCGAACAATTCAAGCACCTCTTCGTCAACGATCGCGAAAACCCCTACACAACTCCGTCCGATGCTTTTTACCTCT
>Ga0182018_10005224_pt1 | contig 10555 bp, 7 predicted proteins | sample 812P2MmetaG_FD_120490 | JGI IMG/M metagenome (GOLD analysis project Ga0182018, IMG submission 120490) | Permafrost microbial communities from Stordalen Mire, Sweden - 812P2M metaG | ecosystem: Environmental > Terrestrial > Soil > Wetlands > Permafrost | place: Sweden: Stordalen | collected... | reverse complement strand
TATGCGGACCCAAGCCGACCTTGTCGACCAGCTTTTCAATTCTAGCGAAAAGCGCTTGGCCAGGATTCTTCTGATGCTGGCCGAATTTGGCGAGCCAGGTAAACCGGATTCATTCATCCCTCCGATCACGCAACAGACATTGGCAGAGATGGTTGGCACCACACGGTCCCGCGTAAGCTTCTTCATGAACCGTTTTCGCAAGCTCGGCCTTATTGAATACAACGGTCGTATCCGAGTCCATAAGGCGCTGATCAATGTGATTCTGCTCGATCATTTTACTGAGCAAAAACCGTTGTCAATGGCGGGGTAAAAGGGTGCGCTGGGCATCTGGTTCGGCAACTAGCCGATCAGTCATTCCTTGCTGAGCAGCATGGCAGCGGTTGACCGAGACCCGGACACTGGGCGGTCAAATGTTGATAACTTGGATTTCCACGCTTTGAGGCTAATTCCAGGCGGCAACGGAAGACTGCCAGCTTGGCGATATCGCTCAATCAGTAACTGAAGGCTAGCGACAAACCTCTCGGATCTGCAAGCCCGGGCCGAGTTGGACCTGGAAACGTGGTTTGGCCTATTAGCGTCAACTGAGGTTGCCACACTTCGGTTAGGCAGTTCGCGTAGCGGCCACGCTACTCTTCGTTGTCTGCTGATCGCGCTACTCGTTTCTGAGCGCCACCATCGGATCGACACGCATCGCTCGCCGGGAGGGCACGTAGGAAGCGAGCAGCGCGATTGCCAGAAACAACAGGGAAACGCCTGCGAAAGAGATGCCGTCGACTGTTTTCAGTCCATAAAGCACTTCGCGCAGTAGATGAGAGGCCCCCACTGCGAGCAAAATTCCCACCGAGCTAAATTTGCCCCATGTAGGATTTACAGAAACTACGAGTCAGGTTGTGCGATTGAATCTTCTGTCGGGCACTCCACAGCACCCAAATTGAGACGGAATCAGTGGCCTACACCCCCACAAACTGTGTATTGACCAGGGCTAATGCCGAACCTAAACTTCAACCCCAAACGATCTCTTCCCCTTGAGGAGACAAATCGTGCAGGCCGGTGAAGCCATTTGTTTAAGAACCATCAATGGCGGCATTCCATTTCGATTGGCGCCATGAAGCAAACGAGAGGTGAAATTGGCCCTCCTTCGAATGGGATTCATGTTAGATGTTTCCAACAAATCGATTAGCCGCTCCTATGGTGGTCTCGCGATAGCGCTAATTGCGGTTGCAGCGTCTCTTCTGACGCGGTACGCCATTGTTCAGTACCTCGGCATCGAACTGCCTCCGTTCATCACTCTCTATCCAGCAGTAATGATTGTCGCGATTCTCGCAGGTCTCTGGCCGGGCCTATTGGCCACCGCTCTGGCCGCGCTCGGAACAGATTATCTAGTTCTGTCTCCACGGGGACAATTTGCAATTGCCAAGACTTCGGACATCGTTGCCTTGGCATTCTTTTCTGCCATGGGCATTCTCATGAGCCTGCTGGCCGAGCACTACCGGAGAAGCCAAAGGCTGATTGCAACTTACCAAGAAGAGAAGGCGGTGCGCCAGAGAGAGGAGCTCTATCGCGGTCTGTTCAGCTCTATGGAGGAAGGGTTCTGCATCATCGAAATGATCTTTGACCTGGAGGGCAAACCTGCCGACTACAGATTCCTTGAGGTAAACGCAGCGTTTGAGAATCAGACCGGTCTGCATGAGGCGGTGGGGAAGCGGATGCGTGAGCTTGCTCCGTCTCACGAGGCACATTGGTTCGAGACCTATGGGAAGATCGCTCTTACTGGCGAGTCGGCACATTTCCTTAACGAAGCCAAAGCATTAGACCGTTTTTACGAAGTTCGTGCCTATCGCGTTGGTGAGCCGGAGTTACGGCACGTTGCAATTGTCTTCAGCGATATCAGTGAGCGAATGCGTGTCGAGAAACATCTTCAACATCTCAACCGTGTTTATACGGTGTTGAGTGACATCAACCAGACCATCGTTCGCGAGAAAGATTCTCAAGCGATGTTGGACGCCGCATGTCGCATCGCCGTGGAAAAGGGCCAGTTCCGGATGGCCTGGATCGGAATGATTGACCCCAACACGCAAGAGCTGCAGCCAATCGCCTCCGACGGACTCGTGGATGGTTATCTTAATCGGCTGAGGATCGATTGTCTTGACCCGAAGACGGCCACTGGTCCGGCGGCCCGCTGCTTCCATACCGGAGAGCACGCCATCTGCAATGACATCGAACACGAGCTTTTTCGACCTTGGAGAGGCGACGCAATACGGAACGGCTACCGGTCGATGGCGGCCTTTCCACTCCGATGTGAAGGCAAGATCATTGGCATTTTCTGTCTTTATGCGAACGAATTGGCGTTTTTCGATAGCGATGAAACTCAGCTACTGGGCGAAATGGCAATGGACATTTCCTACGCCTTAGAGGTCAATCGCCACGAAAAGGAGCGGCAGAAATCAGAAGAGGAACTTCGCTGGCGAACAGCCTTTTTCGAGGCACAGGTGGACTCCGCTCCAGATGGTGTATTGGTCGTGGACGGCCGCGGAAAAAAGATCCTTCAAAATCAGAGATTGAATGAGTTACTGAAAATTCCCAAAGAGATCTCCGAGGATGCTAACGATGCCCTTCAATTCGAATTCGTTTCAAGCCTAATGAGACACCCTGATCAATTTGATCAGAAAGTTAGGTATTTGAATTCCCATACTGAGGAAGTCAGCCGGGATGAGATTGAACTGCTGGATGGAACGATCTTTGATCGATACTCGTCTCCGGTCAAGGACAAGGCGCTTAATTATTATGGCAGGATCTGGACGTTTCGAGACATAACAGAACGACGCCAACTTGAGGAACAATTCCGCCAGGCACAAAAGATGGAGGCGATTGGCCAGCTGACCGGCGGGATCGCCCATGACTTCAATAACCTGCTCACCGTGATTCTCGGCTGTTCAGAGTCTATCGGCGATGAGGTTAAAGAGAACCCGCGCTTGAGCAAGATGACAGAGATGATCTCAAACGCCGCCCGGCGTGGGGCCGACTTGACCCACCGCATGCTTGCTTTCGCGCGCCGTCAGGCATTGGAGCCAAGGTCAGTCGATGTCAATCAGTTGCTTGTAAATATAGAAGATTTCTTACGTCGCACATTGAGCGCAGACATTGAATTGAATGTGATCCAAGCCCGAGAGGGTTGCGAGGCGACAGCTGATCCAACAGAACTTGAGAGCGCACTATTGAATCTTTGCGTGAATGCCCGAGATGCGATGCCTCGAGGTGGAAGACTGACCATCGAAGCCAGTAACGCTGTATTGGACGTTGAATATGCGGACCGGAACCCCGGAGTCAAATCGGGGCAATACGTTCTTCTTGCCGTTTCCGACACAGGGGTCGGCATCAATGCTGCAAACCTGCACCGCGTTTTCGATCCGTTCTTTACGACCAAGGAAGTTGGAAAAGGCACTGGTCTGGGGTTGAGCATGGTGTATGGATTTGCGAAGCAATCTCAGGGCCACGTGAAGATCTACTCTGAGCTCGGGCATGGCACATCGGTGAAACTCTTCCTTCCCATGGCTGACCAACCGAGCGAACCTTTAAATCAGAACCCATCTGTCACGATCGACCTTCACGGCTCTGAGCTCATCCTATTGGTCGAAGACGATGCGTCCGTGCGCGGGTTTGCCAAGTCTGAACTGATGAGCTTTGGCTACCGAGTCCTCGAAGCCAACAATGGTAAGGACGCACTCCAGATCCTTCAGCTGCATAAGGACATCGACCTTCTCTTTACGGATGTGATCATGCCAGGCGGGCTGAATGGCCGCGAGTTGGCTCTGGAAGCATTACGGCTTAACCCGATCTTGAAAGTGATGTATTGCTCCGGATATGCAGAAAACGCGATCCTTCAACAGAGCCTGCTAAGCCGGGACGTACCGTTGCTGAGTAAGCCCTATTGTCGACTGGAACTTGCTAGAAAGATTCGCGAGGTTCTCCTTGAAGACATTTCAGTCGCGAGATAGGAGAAGCGCAATGCAATACCGAAGCTTCCTCATTCTGGATGATGACGCAGACGTCGGCCAGACGATCCAATGGGTCGCAGAGAGCCTCGGTTTTCGAGCGGAATTTGTGACGCAGTCGGAGGAGTTCTTTCAAAAATTGGACGAGCTGTGTCCTGACATTATTACGATCGATCTCGCGATGCCCGGACTGGACGGGGTCGAGATCATGCAACTTCTTGCAGACCGGAAGTGCCGTGCGAATATCATCATCTCCAGCGGAATGGGCACCCGGGTGCTGGATGCTGCACAACGTTCGGCTTCAGAGCATGGCTTGGATATAGTGGGGGTCATTTCTAAGCCAATTTCCAAGGAGGCATTGCGCGCACTTGTTGGCGACGGGTGCGCGTGCAATCAGCCGCTACCGGCAGAATGGCTGCCAGCAACGCGCGATGAATTTAAAATTACGCAGTCGAACCTACAGCGCGCCATTGATCGCCATGAGATCGTGGTCGCCTATCAGCCTAAAATCGAATGCAGGAGCGGCGCGCCAGCGGGGTTTGAGGCTCTGGCCAGATGGAAACATCCCAATCATGGAACCATAATGCCGGACCGCTTTATTCCGATTGCCGAGGAAATGGGACTGATTGATGAATTGACAGCGCAGGTATTCGTGCAAAGCCTCGATTGGTTCTCCCGGTCCTTTGGACAGACCAATTTACAGTTGTCGGTAAACATCTCCGCAAAGAGCTTGGTGAACCGTAGCTTGGTGGACAGCCTTTCAGCAATATGTAGCCGTTTCCGAATAGCTCCCGGGCGCATAGTGCTCGAATTGACGGAGACCAGCGCGATGGTCGACCCAATCCTCTCTCTGGATTTAATGACGAGGCTTCGCGTGAAGGGCTTTCAGTTGTCCCTTGACGATTTTGGTACGGGATATTCCTCGATGGTGCAGCTGGTGAGACTGCCTTTCTCTGAGATAAAGGTCGATAAATCATTCGTTATGCAGGCTCAGCATTCAAAAGAATCGCGTACCATCATCAAATCCATCATCGATCTCGGTCACAGCCTTGGACTACTCGTGACGGCGGAGGGCATTGAGGACTTCAAGACATTGGACTACCTCAATAGCCTTGGGTGCGATCTTGCTCAGGGATACTTTATTGCGCGTCCCATGTCGGGAGAGGCCACCCGTGTTTGGGCAGCGAAGAGACATCTCGAGCCAATAGCCGTTTAACTTTGCCTCGCTAAAGTGCCATCGAGAACCCTAGCGTGGGGACCCCACATGGACATCCTTCGCCTGATTTCCGGCGAAGGGAGGTCGACCAATCTACCCGGGCTTGAGGGTCACTTGGCGATATCTGGGCATTGCATAAACTGAGGCCTCGGATGCGTGCGGCTCTTGTCCTCTGAGAACTCAGTCAGCAGAAGAACGGGACAGGAACTTATCAACATTTGAAGCGTCCGCGGTATCGCAAATGCTTGATCCTATGCGTTTTGGTCTTGCATTCCGCCGGATTCTTATCGCCCTTGTTTGACGCACCGATTTGAAGAGATATGAACTGATTGCTGCCGCAAAGCAATAAGGGTCCGGCAGTTTGTATGTGGCAGAGCTACTGCACGGTGAGGGCGACTGAACATCGAAGCGCACAAGTTGCTCGTGGACATTCAGTCCAGGCTTGGTAGATAATTCGGCTTTTCGCTGCCGGCATCGCCGATCCTCATTTTCTTCTTCATCTCATGACGCATTTTTTGGGTCCTTGACGCGTTCCAGTCAGAGGGTCAGTTCGCCCACAGCAGTATTCCCCATAGAGAATATTGCGGAGATCGCAGGTCGATTCTCAAGCCCCAAAACCAATCAACGAGGAGGTCTTGTAATGAGTATCGCGGAGTTTCCGGCCGCAGGGCCGGGTGCAGGCATCACTTCCCAGATCGAACTCAATCGCGCCAAGCCATTGGTACTGCACAATAGCAGGTTCCTCATTGGAGTGACGATATTCGGGAGCATCGTTGTCGCCTTCTTTTCGGTCTGCATGGCGCTCATGGTGTTTTCAATTCTCTCTTCGAGCGGCGGGCTCAGCGTCGGCAACGGGTTGAACGCCATGCAGTGGGGCATCGGGGCATTTGTCTTCGGTTGTATGTGTCCGTGGCTGTGGAAGATGGGCCGCGCCATGTTGGGTTACCAGATCCTGTTCGACAGCCGAGGCGTGAACTTCAACCTGGGCTCAAAGAAGAAGCCGTCAGATCTGTTTCTTGCATGGGACCAGATAGCGGCGATCAAGTACAAACGAGTCGGCAATGTCCAGCAGTACTTCGTGCAAGGAAGAGACGGAAGCGAAGCCAGATTCTCGTCGTACACATTCTTTCGTCCCAGGAAGATTGCTCGCATGATTGCGGACCGCACCGGGCTGACCATCCAGAAAGTTTGAAGATCGCAAGGAAGACACCCACCAGAAAGGCGATTTACATGTCAACGAGCGAGTACCCAATGTCATCGATTGCAGCAGAGGCTCTCCATGAGCCGGTCCCTGCCTACACTTTATTTGATGCCAACGCGGTGGGGATAGCAACCTTCTTTGGCACTCCTGTTGTGGGATGTTCCCTTATGGCCCTCAACTATCGCCGCCTGGGGAAGTCGCGCAACGCGGTGATGGCGCTAGTCCTTGGGATTGCCGTCACAGGGTTGGTGATTCTGCTCGGATGGAATCTGCCGCAGGCTGCATCTTTGCCGATTGCCCTTGCGCTGGTATTCGGGACGCGATGGAGCGCCGAAACCCTGCAGGGCGCAGCGGTGAAGGACCATGTCGAGCGAGGCGGCCTACTGGGATCGAAGTGGACGGCCTTTTGGTTCGGTGCAGTGTTTCTGGCAGTCTTGTTTGCGGTCATTTTCCTGGTAGTGTTAATCGCGAACCATCGTTCCGGAGTCGTGATTGGAACCAAGGACGAGGTCTACTACTCCGGCTCAGCGACCAAGGATGAGGCCCAGGCACTCGGGAATGCACTGAAGACAATTGGATACTTTACCGATCAGGGAGCGAATGTCTTCGTTGCGAAGGGAACGGCCGGCACGATCGTTTCGTTTGTTGTCAAAGACGGAACCTGGGACGATCCGGGCAAGGTTGCCAGCTTTGAGAAGATTGCTCGGCAACAGGCACCTACCGTCGGCGGCCTCCCCATCACGCTTCGCCTGGTCAATACTTCGCTTGCGGTGAAGAAAGACGAAGTGCTCAATTGAGGTGTTTTTTCGTAAGGGACGCGAACCTGACCAAAGATGGCCACGGCCGGCGTTCTTTTAGTTCGTCATGCCGAGCGCTTTAGTGGAAACAAACTCAACACAAATGAAAATTTCACGAGATACGAGGTTAATTATGAAGAGATTCGGTCAGGGCTTCACAATACTTGCAACGATTGCGGTTCTGACGATGGGCTGTAAGTCATCGTTGGAAAGTCCATCGGCCGCTGGGGCGGCGAATGGTGGCTCGGGAGCGCAGTCGGTAGGGAAGGTCGCGTCTGCGACATACGTCAGTGGGGCGCCACTCTCGAATAAGCTGACGACGGCGACGATCTCCGATCCATCATTGAACAACATGGCGTCGGCGACGCTTACGATTCCGGCGGGATGGAAGCTGCAAGGGATTACCATGATTAGTCCCTGCACGTTTTCGCCATGGCCAGTTTTCCGCGCCTACTCGCCCGACGGGTTGATGCAGATGCGGAGTGAGCCGGTCTTCGGGTGGCGCTGGAGGCCCAATGTAAAAGGCATGAATAACAGCGGCTGCGCGAATATATCCGCGCCGATTTCGGCGACGCAGTTTCTGCAGTATTACCTGGGAACGATCCAGGGCGGTGTGCATGTGGTGGGCACGATGGCAGTTTCCTCGCAGTATCAGCAATGGGCTCAGGGGCTGGCTGCGAACTTGAACCAGATCCAAAGCGGCATGGCAGCGGCAATGCGGAGCAACAACACAGCGGACACGGCAGCGATGCGGATTCAAACAGTGGACGGAACCTTTGTGGTGGAAGAGCGACTCCGGACCGTAGTGGAGTGCTCGACGATCAGCAATACGAGCACCGCCCTCTACGGCGGCACATGCTGGGCCAGAGTGGATGTCCTGACCGCCCCTCAGGGACAACTTGACGCGTTGGTGCAGCTGGTGGACAGCAACAACCTGCCGCATGGCGTGAACTCGCCGCAGTGGACGCAGGCAGCGTTGCAGCGGCAACAGCAGCAGGGCGCCCAGGCGATAGCTGCGCTCACGGCTCAGGAAAAGCAGGAGAGCCAGATGCTCGATCAACAGTTCCAGCAGATTATGCAGAGATCGCAGCAGGAACACGCAGCGTTCATGCAGCAACAGGAGTCGCAGTTCCAGAGCGCGATGAACAACGCAAACGCGTCGATGAATGCGCAGAGCACGGCTGCTTCCGACTGGGTGGATTATTCGCTGGACCAGCAGACGGTGGCGGGCCCGAATGGCACGGCAAAGGTTTCGAGCGCGTATTCACAAACGTGGACAAATGGGTCGCAGTGGTATCAGACAAACGATCCGAACTCGAATCCGAACGGGGTGCTGAGCGGGAGCTGGACGCAAACCACGCAAGTCCACGGCAACGGGACGCAATAGCTGCCTGAAGGCAGAAGCGCGATTTGAAATCAAAGGGTGACCTGGAACAATCAAGAGACCAGGCACTGAAAGGAGCCATCCATTACGCCGTATCTGAATCGGTGATCCACCTCATATTCGCTCTCATCGCAGAGGTAGGTCATCGATATCCGTCCCTGTAAAACGCCCCTCTGACCAGGAGCGAGGTAGTTCCCCAGCGATTGGCAACACGGAAGCGCCTCAGAGAATGGTTTTTAGCTTCGGAATTCGGGGAGCGAAATGTGCCGCCAGCCAACTCGGCAATGTTGCTGTAAAAAAGACGACAAGGAACTTCATACAACATTCAGGTTCATCGACCGCAGGCCGCTCCTGAATTCATCGGATTCTCGTCAAGTGTATAAATCACCAATGCACTCCTCGAACCCCTAGCGAATTCTGAACTTCCTGGTTCCAGTAGAGTGCCCGACTCAAAATGGACATTGGCCAGTCAAATGTTGATAACTGGGCAACCCACCAACTGAGACCCCGGATCGGAGCGGCAATTACCGCGAAGAAACATTGAGAGAGGAACCCCGCCTCCTGTCGTCAAAATGGGGGGCGAGTGGATCAAGACTCGGTTTTATCTTCATGTTATTCAGGAACATAGCCGCAACTGCGTTTCGGAAGCCACCGCGTAGAATACTCCCCCAAAGTACGTATTGACCGAGTTAATACGCCAAACCTAGGATCAAGCTGGATTGATCCATCGGATGCGGGGAGTTCCCGGCCTCTTCGTTATTTTGCGGCCTGGAAGATCGATGGACGGGGGAGAAACCGAATGAACCGTTTTCTGTTCAAAGTGTTTGTCAGATGCCATGACCTGATGAACCGCGAGGAAGGTCAGGACTTGGTCGAGTATGCTCTGGTCGTTGCTTTGATTGCCTTCGGTGCTACCGCTGGGATGAGCACGCTCGCAACGGGCATCAACCATGCGTTTAATACCATTAGCTCGAAACTTGCCACCAGCCTATAGCATTCCCGCTAATCGGCCTTTTATAGCGGATGTCGCAGCAGAGATTCTGGCTTCGGCATGCACCAGGGTTCCGCTTGTCCACGAGTTGGGGTGGATCTCTCAACAGGCTACTCGAGATTTGAGCCTGACAAGAAGCAGGACTCAATCGTCCCGTGAGACTAAATATCCTAAATTGCCAACGTCGTGTCTGTCGGTTTCAAAGCACCGGCGCATGGCTCCGTTGACGAAAAATCGCCGAGCCACTGAGCGAACACCCAGGGAACTCTAAACTCCCAGGTTTTGGACGTTCTGACCGCAAAAATCCGACATTGGGAGGTCAGATGTTGAGAACTGGGCTTTGCACTTTTTGAGGCCGATTCCCGACAGGAATGGCATCCAAACGGGTGAAATTGATCAACGAGGCACGGACGGGTCGGCGAAGAGACGTCCGGAATCCTGAGGTCACGCGATTAAACGTGTTTTTTAGGGCGATGCACGCTTGCGTGAGAGCTTTCATGATCGTGAGAAGATAACGGACATGAGCACTCCGAAACCAGCAATCGATAAGGCCGAGTCACGGCGAATACGTGTGCTGATGCGTCATGTCCTCTTAGAGGTTTGGAATCCAATTGGAATCAAAGACGAACCAGATGGTCAACATCAGTACGACGGCTACGTTGGGAAGCTGTATGACCTCCTCGTCAGCCACGCTGATGATTCGCACTTCATTGACTATCTGCACTGGGCGGCACATGACCACATGGATCTTGATCGAGCGAGCAGGTCTGACATGAACGTTACCGTCGAGGCTCTAAAGAAGATCCCACTAACACCTGAATGACCGCCATCCGGAAGTAACGCTCAACTGGCGATAACTGATTACATGACAGCGTCGGCTCCCTCGACCTGAGTAGACTGGTTGCTGCTAAACGACCACTAGCTCGGGAGGAAAGGAGCCGAGCATGATGATTATAGGATGTGATTTTCATCCC
>Ga0182018_10005223_pt1 | contig 10555 bp, 8 predicted proteins | sample 812P2MmetaG_FD_120490 | JGI IMG/M metagenome (GOLD analysis project Ga0182018, IMG submission 120490) | Permafrost microbial communities from Stordalen Mire, Sweden - 812P2M metaG | ecosystem: Environmental > Terrestrial > Soil > Wetlands > Permafrost | place: Sweden: Stordalen | collected... | reverse complement strand
CTGGCCGAAAAGCAATCCGGCAAGCGGCTATTGAAGGAAGAAGTGGACGAAGAAGACATCGCCCAAGTGGTCAGCCGCTGGACCGGCGTGCCCGTTTCCAAGCTCCTGGAAGGCGAGATGCAGAAGCTGCTGCATCTGGAAGACGAGCTGCATAAGCGAGTGATCGGGCAGGATGAGGCCGTCCAAGCGGTGTCGGAAGCCGTCATGCGGGCGCGCTCGGGTTTGAAGGATCCCGAGCGTCCCATCGGCAGTTTCATCTTCTTAGGGCCCACCGGCGTCGGCAAAACCGAACTGGCGCGGGCTCTGGCCGAGTTCCTGTTCGACGACGATAAGGCCATGATCCGCATCGACATGTCCGAATACCAGGAAAAACATGCCGTGGCGCGACTCCTCGGCGCGCCCCCAGGTTACGTCGGTTATGAAGAAGGTGGGCAGCTAACCGAATCCGTCCGGCGGCGTCCATATTGTGTAGTCCTTTTCGACGAGATCGAAAAGGCGCATTCCGACGTGTTCAACGTGCTGCTGCAGATTTTGGATGACGGCCGCCTCACCGACGGCCAGGGGCGCACCGTGGATTTCAAGAACACCATCGTAATTATGACGTCCAACATCGGCAGCCCGCGCATCTTGGAATATAGAGGGGCTTTTGCCGGTCAAGAGTTCGAACGCATGAAAGAAACCGTGCTCCAAGAGTTGCGCAGCCACTTCCGGCCGGAGTTTTTGAATCGCGTCGACGAGATCATTGTGTTCCACGCACTCAGCGAAGAGCATCTCAAGCAGATCGTGGACATTCAGTTGAACGGCCTGCGGAAGCGCTTGGCCGACCGGCATATCGAATTGGAGTTGACGGATCGGGCCCGCGGACACTTGGTTCGCACGGGCTACGATCCAGCGTACGGCGCCCGGCCGTTGAAACGGGCCATCCAGCGCGAAATTGAAACGCCAATGGCGCGCCGGATTCTCGGAGGCGAAGTCAGGGACGGCCATCGCGTAGTGGTGGACATGGACCCTGCCGGCCATTTGAGTTTTGAATCTAAAATCGCGAGCCGCCAGCGTGAAACGGCTCCCGAGGAAGTTAACAAATAAGCGGAAGCTTAAGAAAAAGGAAGCCTAACACTATGAAGGGTCATATCAGCAAATCCACGGCGGCTTTGTTCGCCGTCATTGCCCTGCTGGCGGGCGCGCTCGTCGTCACCATCAGCAGCCCCAATCGCATTCCAGTTTTTGCGGACACCTCTCGGGCTGCCGAGACGGGTTCCATCACCACCTTTGCTCCAGTGGTGAAACGCGCCATGCCCGCGGTAGTCAACATTTCGTCTTCGAAAGTCGTGAAGGAACAGGCCGAGCAGGGTAATATGTTCGACAATCCGCTGTTCCGGCAGTTCTTCGGCGGCCGCAACATGCCGCAGCAGGAACAGCCGCGCTCGCAACGCGCCACCAGTCTCGGTTCGGGCGTGGTGGTCAGCCCGGATGGCTACATCCTGACCAATAACCACGTCGTGGAAGGCGCGACGGATGTAAAGGTATCCTTCGCCAATAAAGAAGAATACCCGGCCAAAATTGTCGGCACCGACAAGTACACCGACGTAGCCGTTCTGAAGATCAATAAAACCGGCCTTACCACGCTGCCGTTCGCGGACTCCGCTCGCGCCGAAGTCGGCGATGTCGTTTTGGCGATCGGCGAGCCGTTCGGCTTGGGCCAGACCGTCACCATGGGGATCATCAGTGCCAAGGGTCGCGGAGGCCTGGGCATCGAGCGGTTTGAAGACTTCATCCAGACCGACGCCGCCATCAACCGCGGCAACTCGGGCGGCGCGCTTATCGACTCGCGCGGCGATCTGGTCGGCATCAACACCGCCATCTTGTCGGGCGAAAGCGGTGGCAACCAAGGCATCGGCTTCGCGATCCCGGCCAACATGGCCCGCAACGTCATGGACCAGATCATGAAGAATGGCAAGGTCACCCGCGGCTTCTTGGGAATCACCCCACAGGAGCTGACGCCTGAAATGGCGAAAGCCTTCGGAGTTCCGAATTCCCGCGGCGTGGCGATTTCCACAGTAGTGGCCGATAGCCCAGCTTCCAAGGCCGGCCTCAAGGTCGGCGACGTCATCACGGCCGTCAACGGTACTCCCGCCGACGACGTGAATTCGTTCCGGCTGCAAGTAGCCGGCTTTGCGCCCGGAACCACTGTCCATCTGAAAGTGGATCGCAATGGCCAGAATATGGATGTTGCGGTGACTCTCGGCGAGTTCAACCTGGAAGCCGAGAACAAGGGCGACGGCGAGGGCAATCTGCCCGGCGGCGGTGAGAAGGGCGCTCTGAAGGGTCTGTCAGTCCAGGCCTTGACGCCTGACCTTCGTCAGCAACTGCAGACTCCCGAGGGGACCCAGGGCGTCGTCATCACCGACGTTGATCCGGATTCGGCTGCATCGGCGGCCGGACTCCAGCAGGGCGATATCGTTGTCCAGGTAAACCGTAAGCCTGTCACATCGGTCTCGGAATTCAATGGCGCCATCAATGCAGGCGCCTCCCATGAATCGACCCTCTTGCTCGTAAAGAGCCGGCAAGGGACGCGTTTTGTTGTAGTTCCAAACAATAAGTAACCCGCGCACGTTAGTAAGCGGTTTTCCGCGCTTTAGTCTCAGAGGAGCAGGTTTCTTGAGTGAAGCCTGCTTCTTTTTGTCTCCTCCAGCATCCAACTGATAGCAGGATATCTAAAATGACTGAACAACCAGTTGTCTACACACTCCCTGTACTACCCTTGAAAAGCGCGGTTCTCTTCCCGTACTTGCTCATGCCGCTATCGGCTGGGCGTCCGGCGTCCGTCGCCGCGGTAGAAGCTGCACTGGCCACCGAATCGAAAGAGATCCTGGTCTTCGCCCAGCGTGATCCCGAGCTCGATGTGCCCACGCAGGACGATCTCTACGCGATTGGGACCAAGGCTGTCATTCGCAAGATGAATCGTTCCGGCGAGGGCCATCTCGAGCTCATGGTGCTGGGCATGGAGCGCGTCACTCTGGTGAAGCTCGACAGCTCCGAACCGTTCCTGAAAGGTCGCGCCACTCCCCTGCCCTTGCCGAAGGACAGCGGCCCCGAGATTGAGGCGCTGCAAGGCGCTCTGATCGAACTCGCAAGCGAGGCGCTAACGCTGGCGCAACCCGGCTCCTCCCAGGAACTGCGCGGTTTGATCGCCTCCAATGAAGATCCGCTGCGGCTCTCGTTTGTGCTGGCGTCCATGTTCAGTTTCGACTCAGACAAATGCCAGTCGCTGCTCGAAGCGCCCTCCCGCGCCGAAGCTCTGCGCATGCTGCACCGCTATCTGATGCACGAGGTGCAAGTGCTCGAGCTCCGCAACAAAATCAATACCGAAGCTCGCACCGAAATGAGCAAGGAGCAGCGCGACTACCTGTTGCGCCAGCAAATGCGCGCCATCCAGCAAGAGCTTGGTGAAAAGTCCGGCGAACAGGCCGAGGCCGACCAATTGCGCGGACGCCTGGAAAAAGCCGGCTTGCCCGAAGACATCCTGAAGGAAGCCAAGCGCGAACTCGACCGGCTGGAAAAGCTCCCTCCCAGCGCTCCGGACTACAACGTGATCCGGACCTATCTTGACTATGTTCTCGAACTGCCCTGGACCAAGCGCACCGAGGATTCGCTCGACATCGCGCGGGCCCGGCAGGTGCTGGACGAGGATCACTTCGGGTTGAAAGACGTGAAGGAGCGCATCCTCGAACATCTCGGCGTATTGAAGCTCAACCCCAACGCCAAGGCGCCGATCCTGTGCTTCGTCGGCCCTCCTGGAGTGGGCAAAACGTCACTCGGCCAATCCATCGCGCGGGCCTTGAACCGCAAGTTCGAGCGCATGAGCCTGGGCGGCTTGCATGACGAAGCCGAACTGCGCGGCCATCGCCGGACCTACATCGGCGCTCTGCCGGGACGAGTGATCCAAGCCATGCGGCGCGCGGGCGCGAACAATCCCGTGCTCATGTTGGACGAGGTGGATAAGCTCGGCCACGACTTCCGGGGCGACCCCGCCCACGCCTTGCTCGAGATCCTGGATCCGGAGCAGAACAAAACGTTCCGCGATAACTACCTCGATCTGCCGTTCGACCTTTCGAAGGTGCTGTTCGTGACTACGGCCAACGCGCTGGACACCATTCCTCGCCCGCTGCTCGATCGCATGGAGATCTTGCGGCTCGGCGGTTACAGCGAAGAAGAGAAGCTCGAAATCGCCAAGAAGTATCTCATCCCAAAGCAGCTTAAAGAAACCGGCCTGACCGCGGAGCAGTGCGCCCTTCCCGATGAAACCGTGCACAAGATCATCTCCGGTTACACGCGCGAGGCCGGCCTTCGAAGGCTGGAGCGGGCCATCGGGAGCGTGACCCGCAAAGTCGCGCTGAAGTTCGCCGAAGGCGCCACCGGACCGTTCACCGTCACGCTGGACGAGCTATTTGAGATGCTCGGACCTGAACCGTTCAATCAGGAAGAAGCGCGGCGCGATCTGCCGCCCGGTGTCGCAACCGGCTTGGCCTGGACCGAAGCCGGCGGCGACGTGTTGTACATCGAAGGCACACTGCTGCCGGACGGCAAGGGCTTGACCCTGACGGGACAGCTAGGTGAGGTGATGCAGGAATCGGCCAAAGCGGCGCAGAGCTACATCTGGTCGCACGCCACCGATTTCGATATCGACCCGGCCTTGTTCAAAAGCTGCGGTGTGCATATCCACGTCCCGGCGGGCGCGATCCCCAAGGATGGACCATCGGCCGGCGTCACCATGGCGACCGCGTTGACGTCGCTTTACGCCAAGCTGCCGGCTCGCAGCGATATCGCGATGACCGGTGAAATCACGCTGACCGGCTTGGTCCTGCCCATCGGCGGCGTCAAGGAGAAGGTGCTGGCCGCGCGCCGCGCCGGAATTCGAACCGTGATTCTGCCCAAAGCGAACCAGAAAGATCTTCGCGATCTTCCCGAAGAAGTTCGCAAAGAGATGGAGTTCATCTTCGCCAGCCGAGTGGAAGACGTCCTGCGGACGGCGATTCCACAGCTCAGCGAGCGGATGGACGGCACCAAGACCCGGCCCATCATTCACGCGGCGTAAAAGCCGCTAGTGTCGTAGACAAATCGCGCGGAGACAGTCCTTCTGGGCATGCTCTCCGGCTTTTTTGTGCCCACTACAGTTGGACAACCGCTCCCTCACGGTCACGGCTCGGTAACGGATGTTCGATACTGAGCCGCGACTATAAGGAGCGGTCTGAAATGCGAGCGGGGGCGCTTCCCCGCCGTCACGCCGCAGACCAGATTTTGCCCAGCACCCGAACCGCGTTCCCGCCCAGGATCATCTTGATATCGGCATCGCTGTAGCCCCTGGCGATCAAACCTTCGGTGAGATCGAAAATCCGTTTGGGATGGTCCAGGCCAGTTGTCGCCACCCGCTGTGGCTTTTCCACGTGGTATCGATAGCGCTCGAAGTTCGGCTGGCTTTCGGGCCCCTTGCCACTCCCGCCGATCGTATTGCCATTCCCCATGATGTCCAGATCGCTGCCAACCGCCAGGTGCTCCACTCCGACCAGCTTTCGAACGTAATCGAAATGATCCAAAACGTTCGCGAGAGTCACCGGCTCCCGGTCCCGAACAAGAAACCGGATGAAAGCGATCCCCATGATGCCGCCCGTCTTCGCAAGTTTGCGGATGGCCTCATCGGTTTTCGCGCGCAAGTGTCCCTCATTCAGCGCGCGACAGGTGGCGTGGGTGAACAGCGCCGGCTGCTTCGCCGCATCGAGAGCATCCAGGGTCGTCTGGTCGCCGCAGTGAGATAAATCCACACCCATGCCAACCTTCTCCATCCGCTGCATGATGGAGAGCCCGAATACGGAAAGACCGCCATCCCGCTGCTCCAGAAAACCGCTGCCGATGCGGTTGTTGAAGTTGTACGTCAGTTGCGAGATGCGTTGTCCCAGCGCGAAGAACTCCTCGACGTCGTCCGGACTCCGGAAGTGCGTCGACTCCTGCATCGTCAGCATGATTCCGATCTTCTTGTCGTTGCGCACGCGAGTGAAATCTCGGGCGTCATCGATGCGCAGCAGTAAATCGCTGTAAGCGGCCAGGAATCCGTTCCATTTTGCGAAGAATCGGAGACCGTCCTGGTAGTCGGAAGCGGCATCGCCCAGCGAAAACACGTTGACCCCGGAGCTTTGATATGGAGCCGCGTCGGCCGCCGTGAAACTCCCTGGCTTGTTCAGCCAGAGCTCAAGTTTGTCAGGGGGCTTCTCAGCGTAGTCAGGGAAACGGAACTGGCTGAGAAGGTCCACTACCGTGGTTTCCGCGACAAGCTGGATCGCACGGGCCGAATACTCCTCTCTCGATTGCGCAAAAAGCTGAAACCGGCCTCGCAGCACGGCCGATGCGCCAACTAACGCGACCCGACTGAGCACAGTCCTTCTGCTGAGAAGCTCCGTCATTAACGGCCCACCACCACGATCTCGAAACTATCCGGCACGATCTGGCCGCGGACTTGCTTGCCATCCTTGTCCACGGTGGGCGCACCGAATTCGGCCGCGGGCAGGTACAGCTTGTGAGCCTTGGCGTCAGCCCCGATGGTGCGCGCGCTACGCTGCGTCGGAATAGTCGCCACCGCCTCCCATTCGCCGGCTTTCAATTCCTCAACGATGGTGATGGTGCCATCCAGTCCATTGGCGCTGAGGGCATACGCGCCGTCGAACGCCACTCCGTCCGGTCCCGCGCCGATGGCCGGCGTAGCCACCACCTTACCCGTTGCAGGATCGCTCACAACCATCATCTTGTTCTCGCACACGCTGAACAGAAGGCCTTTCGGGCTGATCGCAAGCCCGCTCGGACCCTCGCAGGGCGCGATGGAGTAGCGCTTCGTAACCGCGGCAGTTTTCGCATCCACTTCAATGATCTCGGCTTTGTCTTCGATGTTGTCGTAGATGTGGCCCTTGCCGTCCACTTGTGCGAACTCGGGCTTGCCGCCCACCGGAATCGAAGCCGCGATCACATCGCCGGTCTTGGCGTCGATGGCGGTTGCGTCGCCGCTGCGCCCGTTGAAGGTGAACACACGATGCGTAACCGGTTCATAAATGATGGCGTCCGGGTTCTGCCCGGTCTTCACCTTGGAGAGGACCTTGAGCGTCTTGAGATCGAACACTGACACGTCGTTGTCGGCGCCGTCGCTGGTGAATCCTTTTCCTAAGTCGGTGGCAATGGCGATCCCATGCACGCCGTTGGTGCCCGCAATCGTTCCCACAAGCTTTTCCGTGCCGGTGTCGAGCACGTCGGTCTGCGTACCGTGCGACACGTAGAGCCGGTGGTCGGCGCTGTCCACGAACACGTAGTCCCACCGTCCGAGTCCGCCGATCTTGATTTTGTTGAGTACTCTATAGGCCGGCGGAGAAGCCAGAATACCTGCTACCAGAATCAGCGCCAGGCCGGCGCCCGCTGTCATCTTCTTCGCTACCACTGGATGGTATTTCATTGGGAATTTTCCTTTCGTCTCTACTGTAGTAGGTTCCTCCACCGCCTGCCGCCCCCCCCGCGCCGCTTGGCGTCCTTGAGAACCTGCGACAGTTGCCGGGCTCGTTCATCTCCGGCTGGACTCAGCGAGGCGTCCGCCGACATGCCGCTGCTCCGTTCCGCGTGGCGGATCACAATCTTGGTCGCGGCCGGGACCGCCGAGGGCAGCCATGCGGAAATTAAAACCGCCAGCAAGGCTAAACGAGCGCGAACCATATGCAAAGCCCGAGTCCCGCAATCACAACGGCTCCAATGAGACTCGCGATCAGGTGGCTTGAATCTATCCTTTCTGCAGCTCTTGTGCTCATGAAGATCAATCCTAACCCAACAAAGAGCGCCAGATCGATCAAACCCTGCGTTGTCCAATCATGACCGGCAACCGACTTCATGACAACTTTCAGCGGAGTATACGCGTCCTTCGCGCAAGAGAGTGCCGTATTGAATAACACGGTGATCGCAGCAGCAAGAACAAAACCTGATGTCGCGGCCGTCAGTTTCATCATTGAGAACCCCTCGATGCGCCACGCAACAGCGCGACTTTCACCCCGTGGTTGATTACAGCGCCTGCGCCCTCCACTGCCAGACCCGTAATCACGATCAGCCCTGCGACGGACAGAACAAGTTTGCGGGCAGCCAAATTTGAGTACAGCCTTTCCCTAGTCGTGATCGGAAGAAGAAATGCCAGAATGGCGGTGATGAAAAACAGGTGTTCTTTCGTCTCCATGAAGAGATTGTGTGCGAACGGCCATGGCCCCGCGAGGATCAGTGCCTTTTCCGCTGGATAGAAGTGAACGTACCAATATCCCCCGCAAATCCAGGCTCCGGCCATGCAGACCGCCACCACCACGGCGCCCGTCCGTATGCGGACCGCATTCGCTGGTTGTGCATTCAGCACTTCAACGAACACGCATACGGCCGCCAGGCAGCCCGTTACACCGAACGCAGCATGCGCCAGAAGAATGACGTCACTCGTTGAAATATTCAAAGCAAAATATTCAAAGCAAACCAGGTGGTCCCATACGATTGAAAGCGGCTCCGGCAGGGGGCTTATCTTTATCGCCAGGCTTGTCGCTATCCCCCTTTTTGCCCCAAGTCCAATACAGCCCGAGGTAGGCATAGTTCTCGGTTTGCCCGATCGCGGAATGGCCGTAACAGAACAGCAACTGAAATCCGGGATCGCGAAATTTGTAGTAGCCGCCGATATCCACCAGCGTCGACGGTCTCGTCTGTGGCGCCAAAGGTCCTTCCGGGCCGTGATAAAAGATCTCGGTTCCCAACGTCACTTTCTTGCCGAGATCCCGCTGAACCAGCCATCCCGCGAATGGATAATTGCGATAGCCGGGCACGCTAAACACCGTCACCCCGCCGCCACCATACGTGGTCCATGGGCCAAAGCTTTTCTGCGCCCACAGCGGCACCTTGTACCAGGTCTTGCCCACTCCCAGACTTCTCGGGGCGCTGCCGGTCGGAATCTCGAACATCGTAAATGTGCCGATCATCGGCAGATGTTTCGTCTCCTGCACAAAGCGGTATTTAATTCCCAGCTCGATGTCGCCTAAACCGAAAGCTCGCGGACCCACGCTTGGAAAAATCGCAGCGGCCGGAGCGATGATGTGCAGGTGAACGTTGGGAAGCGCCCCCCAATTGAACTCCAGTGCAGGCCCGACGGTGTCAGTTTCCACCGGCGTCCCGTCCGATGACGCGAACGTGTAGAACTCGTAGTTCCTGAAGTCAATTGGCTCCGGATCGTCGGTTTGAAACGGAGGGCCGGCCAGGGCTGTAGTCGAAACACAAACCAGCACGGCTAATACGCTATTTCCCTTCATTGAGCTCTCCAAATAGTTCGCCCACTTTTACCTTCATCGCCTTCAGAGCCTTCCTCCCGAGAGGCGTGGCCCGATAGACTTTGCGAATCGATTGCCCTTTGCGGTGCTCAGCCGAGCGCAGATATCCCTTTTTTTCCAGACCGTGCAGAAGCGGATAAAGCGTCCCGAGACTGATCTTATAGCCGTGCCGCGCCAGTTCCTCAGCCATCTCGAGTCCAAAGATCGGCCCTTCCACGGCGTGATGAAGAATGTGGAGGCGGATCAGGCCCGAGTAGAGGTCACGGTACTCAAAGCGGTTATCGGAATCGGTTTTCGGTATCGTCATTCGATAGCGATTATCAGTATATGGGCACTCGCATCCGCCGTCAAGCACCTATAAATAGACCTATGAATAGACTCCGCCCCTTCCTGCATTCTTTGCCCTTATAATGACCGGTATGCCCGCCCGAGCTCGCGCGTGGCGACTCCTGCTCATCGCCTTTGTCGCAGCCTGCGCCGTCTGGTATTCGAAGCAGAACATCCTCGACGTCATCCCCACGCCGGGCCTCAGCGATTTCCGTTTCTATTACTACGCCGCGCAGCACATCCTGCACGGCGAATCGCCCTTCCTCACGGCCGATTACATTTATCCGCCGCTGCTCGCTTGCTTACTCGTCCCGCTCGCCGCGTTCGATTATTACACCGCGCGATGGATCTGGTTTGTTTTTTCACACGTGTGTCTACTCACCGCCGCGTTCTTATTGTGGCGCCGCCTGGGACGCGATTGGATTGCAACCACCGTTATCGCATTCGTCTGGGGTGCCGGTTGGGTAGCGCAAGATAGCTTCGCGACCGGCCAACCGGATCCCCTCCTGACGCTGCTGATCGTCGTGGCTTGCGTGAGTAGCGGCTGGATCGGCTACGCATCGGCCGGCGCCGGATTCGCCGTGAAACTGATACCAGCCGTGCTGGGTTTGCTCGCCCCACTCGAGCGAAACTGGCGAGGACTCATGGCGTTTTTCGCGAGCGCCGGATTGCTCATGGCGATCCCTTGGGCGATTGTTGCATTGTTGCGCGGCCCCATGGCCCCGGCGAATACCGATTATCTCTACGGCACTCCATGCGTATTGAGCTGGTCGATACCATCGGTGGCCCTGCGCGTTCTGGAGCCGCCCGGCGAGGATGGAAAACTCCCGCAAGATTGGGTCACCGGATGGGATCTG
>Ga0182018_10005222_pt1 | contig 10557 bp, 11 predicted proteins | sample 812P2MmetaG_FD_120490 | JGI IMG/M metagenome (GOLD analysis project Ga0182018, IMG submission 120490) | Permafrost microbial communities from Stordalen Mire, Sweden - 812P2M metaG | ecosystem: Environmental > Terrestrial > Soil > Wetlands > Permafrost | place: Sweden: Stordalen | collected... | reverse complement strand
TTGTAACGACGCTCGACGTCGACCTGAGCCAATTTCCGTTGACTTCGTTGCCGGTCTCCCACTCGTCCACATTGGGCAGTGCGCCGACGTACTCTCGCGTGCGCCGTTCGAACGCGCCGACGCTGATGCGGCGCATCTCTGAAGAGTCCGTGATCTGTCCGACGACGCGCAGCCCAAGGGCGTGAGCGTGCGAGACTTCCGCCGCATAGTATCCTGGCTTTACCCCGGGGTCGAAGCAAATGCGGAGCCAGCCGTCTTTGGGATAGAGGTTCGCCTCGACTTTGAGGCTGGCGATCCCGCCCTTGATCGTGTCAAACGTTGCACCCCAAGCCTCGGCATTCGGACGCGCTCGCGCGTACGCGACTCCGGCTTGTGCGAGCAGTGTCATCTCGGCGCGCACGCCGGCGTCGAGCGATTGCGCGTAGCGCCGTCGAGCGTAATCGGTCTTCGCCGTACGCTGGAGTCCGACGAACCTCGGTCCGGGATGGTACCACGGCCGCTGGAGGAGGCTGACGCGAATATCGTCGAGCACTTGCGCGGCGGCCAACTCGTTGAAGTCGTACGTCCCGCCATTTTCCGGCAGGGCAATGATGAGGTTGGAATAACCGTCGCTTGCCGGCCACGCTAGAGAAAGGGAGCTCGCGCTACGCGGAAGCGTCAGCGAAGGATCGCCATCGCCCATTCCATTGGAGGAGAAGAGCGGCTCGGTGCGCGTCAGCATTAGCGTCGCCGGATCCAGCAGCGCATCGTTACGATAGCCTCCGGGCCCGTTCTCCTCGAGCTGACGAAACGCGCTCCAATCGATGCGCTTACCCTCGGCGTCGACGACGTGAAAGACGACGCGCCGCGTGGCCTCTGGCTCTGCGCTGCCGGTCGCCGGAATGCTTCGCGTAAAATACCCCGAGCAGCCGGCGCAGAGTAACAGCATGCAGGCGCTCGAAACCTGCGCAACCCTTCCGATCATGGCATGAATGATACTACTTAAACGCGCCAGGGCCGAAAGCAAGATTCGGATGGACTCCGCCGGTGCCGCAGCGTTAGCTTAGTGTCATGCACGATCTCGAACCAATCCGCATCGTCTGCCGCTACATCGAGCAGCACAGCGACGAGGCACTCACGCTCGATGCGCTCGCCGCCATGGCCGGTCTGAGCAAATACCACTTCGCCCGTCGCTTCAAAGCCGTGGTGGGCGTAACCCTGAAGGAGTATGCCTCGGCCGCGCGGCTACGCCGCCTGAAGGACGGACTCAAAGACGATCGCTCCATCGATGCAGCGGTGTATGAGGCGGGTTATGGCTCGCCCAGCCGTGTCTACGAGAACGCCGCGCGCAACCTGGGGATGACTCCCGCCCAATACCGAGCCGCGGGCCAGGGCGTTTCGATCTCGTATGCGGTACTCGAAACGCCATTAGGGCCGATGCTGATCGGCGCGACCGATCGCGGCATTTGTTTCGCGCAGTTTGGCGAATCCGAAGAAGAGTTGCGCAAGAAGCTGCAAGCCGAGCACGTCAATGCGGAGATCGCGCCGATGCTGCGACCCTACCACCCCGATTTTGCAAAGTGGACGGATGCGATTGTCCGCCATCTCGCGGGGGATCGGCCGGATCTCGATCTTCCGCTCGATATCCGCGCCACCGCCTTTCAAATGCGCGTTTGGAAGTATCTGCAGTCGATCCCCAGCGGTGACGTTGCATCGTACCGGGAGGTCGCTGCCGGCATCGGCCGCCCGAAGGCGAGCCGCGCCGTGGCGAATGCCGTCGCTCGCAACCCCGTCGCACTTATCATCCCCTGCCACCGCGTCATTCGTGAGTCGGGGGCGCTGGGCGGCTACCGCTGGGGGCTCGAGCGCAAGAGAACGTTGTTGGATATCGAACGCGTAGCCCGATGAAGCCCATCTCGATCGTCGTAGGCGCAGCCGCGCTCTCGTTGATATGCCTTCGGTCGGCAAACGCCGATGCGACGAAGTTCTGCGAGGGATGCAACTACGCCGGAGCGGCCCTGGCGAACTCGGACTTTGCCAACGGCGCTCTGATCGGTACGAACTTCGAAGGCGCGACGCTTACCGGCTCGTCGTTTCGGGGCGCGCGGCTTATCGCGGTGAACTTTGAGAGAGCCGATCTTCGGGGCACGCACTTCGATGCTGCAAATTGCGTGGCGTGCAACTTCGCGCAAGCGCGCTTCGACGGCGCGACGTTTTCCAACGTGCGCATGGTAGCGGCAAACTTTAAAGGCTTCAGTTCGGCCGTGGAGGACGCGCAGTTGCGGCAGCTACTCGACGGCTGTATCTCGTGCAACTTCAGCGGTGGCCATCTGAACGCTCGCGACTTGTCCGGAGTGACGCTGATCTCCGTCGACTTTTCGCAAGCCGATCTTCGTGGGACGAACTTCACCGGTGCGGTTCTTTGCTGGAATCAGGTGAACGGCGCGCAGCGGGTTGCGGTATGCGATCCCATGCACGACGCCCTAACTACCGGTGCAAACTTTAACAACGCGCAGCTCTGCGATAACCCTCTCGACCGAGTCGGCTGCGTGCCGGCGCCCACCGACGTGCTGCAGCGCTCGTTTGGGCCCAAGCCGAGCCCGTCGCCCGACCCTCCCTAGCGCCCGCGTGCAGTTCGGCTAGTCCATGGATGCAGACGTCATCGTCATCGGCGCCGGCGCGGCGGGTTTGGCGGCCGCGCGAAGCGTTGGGCGGCGACTGCCGCGAGTGCTCGTGCTCGAAGCGCGCGACCGGATCGGCGGCCGCGTGCTGCCGCATCCGATAACGCGGATCGCAACGCCGGCCGAGCTCGGCGCGGAGTTCATTCACGGAGCGGCGCAACGCACGAAGGCGCTGCTTCGCGAGGCCGGCAGCGCCGCGATCGACATGGGCGGCGATTCGTGGATTCAAAAAAACGGCAGGCTCCAATCTGACGGCGACGATTTCACGTCCTCCGCACATATATTTGAACGCTCGCGCTCCCTCCGGGACGACGAAAGCGTGGAGCAATTTCTGACGCGTTTCGAAGACGACGATGCGCTGCGTGAAACCGCAGAAGCGGCGCGTGCGTTCGTCGAGGGATTCGAAGCCGCCGATCCGCAGCTTGCAAGCGCCAAAGCGATTGCCGACGAATGGGAATCGGGTGCGGATTCCACAAGTGCGCGTCCGCTGGGGGGATACGGGCCAATGTTCGAGCTCCTTCGCAATGACTGCGAGCGCGCCGGGGTTCGCTTCGCGTTCTCGACGCGCGCGCGCCGCATTGCGTGGCGTCGCGACGGCGTCGCCGTCGATGTCAGTGGCCCGCATGGCGAATCACAAACGCTACGCGCGCGCGCGGCGATCGTGACGCTTCCCGTCGGTGTCCTACGGCACTGCGGCAGCGATGCCGAAATTAGCTTCGAGCCGAAGCTGCCGGCGGCAAAGCGCGAAGCGCTGGCGCACATCGAGATGGGGCACGTCGTGAAGGTCGCGCTCTGGTTTCGAACGTCGTTTTGGGAACGGATCGCGCGCGGGCGCTACCATAACGCGGCGTTCTTCCACATCGAGGGGCAGCCGATCCCGACCTATTGGACGCAGTTGCCCGTACGCAGCGAGCTAGTCGTCGCGTGGGTCGGCGGACCGGGCGCGGTTGCTTTGAGCGGCCTTTCACAGGCAGAGCTCGTCGAAACAGCGCTCGTGGGCTTCGGGGAGTTGTTCGGAGAGGTCGAGCTCGCGCGCGGGGAGTTCGAGGGCGGCCTCACGCACGATTGGAGCGCCGACCCCTTTGCGCGCGGAGCGTATAGCTACGTAGCCGTCGGAGGTGGCAACGCGCGTGCGGCCCTCGCGCAACCCGTGGGCGAGTCGCTTTTCTTTGCCGGCGAGGCGACGTCGAGCGATGGTCAAGGGGGCACCGTCAACGGCGCCATTGAAACCGGCGAACGCGCAACGGCGCAAGCCGCGGCCGCACTGGGGGTGAAGGAAATTGCCTGAACCCGCAGCGCCCTTTCTACCGGAATGGTCGAATTTTTATGTTATTGCGGGGTCGTCGGCCGCGGCGTTGACCGGCCTGATGTTCGTGGTGATCACGTTGGTGCGTGGGGAGGAGCAATCGCAAGTGCGTCACGACGGCATCGCCACCTTCAGCACGCCGACGGTCATGCATTTCTGCGCCGCATTGTTCGTATCGGCGATTCTTTGTGCGCCTTGGCATTCGCTGGTTTATGTCGCCGTCATCGTCGGGCTCGTCGGAGGTTACGGGGTGCTGTACCTTGCGGGCGTAGCGCGGCGAGCGAAGCGTTTAACGAAATATACTGCGGACGTCGACGATTGGATGTGGTATACGATCCTTCCATTGCTCGCGTACGGAGCGCTCGTCGCGGGCGCGATCGTTCTGAACGCCGTCCCGCGAGGTGCGCTCTTCGTGCTCGCGGGTGGCGTTCTTTCGCTGATCTTCATCGGCATTCGCAACTCGTGGGATGTCGTCACATTTCTCGCCGTCGGCGGCGATAAGGAGTCTTAGGCGAGAATGTCTTCAAGGCGATCGAAGCTTGCCGCGACACCCTTCTCCATTCCCGATTCCATTGCGGCATCACGTCCTTCGCGCGAATCGAAAAGCTGCGCCATCGTAACGGTCGTAGAGCCGTCCTGCTCGGCGAAGGCCGTCGTTACGACGACGTCGCACGGATACCACGACTGATCGAAGTTTTCCGCGTGCACGATTCGCTCGTGCGGCGTAACCTCACGATAGGTCCCGTGTAAGCCGAACTCCGTACCGTCCGAATCGTTGTGCCAGACGTAGTGGAACGTTCCGCCCGCTCGCAGATCGACGTCGCAGACGGGCATCGACCAGCCGTCAGGTCCCAGCAGCCAGCGTTTGATCATTTCGGGTTTCGTAAATGCGTCGAAGACCAGCGCGCGGGGCGCACGCACAACGCGTGTCATCACGATCTCGCGATCGCTTGGGGTCGCGATCGCAAGCTGAAGTTTCGCTTGGGCAGACACGATCGTTTATCTCCTCCGCCGCTTGGCGCGTTTAGAATGCTTTGCATCGCTTTGGAACTCGTCGAGCAGGGCGTCGAGCCGCGCGAAGTTGCCTTCCCACCGGTCGCGGTAAGGTTCGAGCCAGCCGCTCGCCTCGGCGAGCGGCTTTGCCTCCAGGCGGCACGGCCGCCGCTGAGCGTCGCGGCTGCGCGAGATGAGCCCCGCGCGCTCGAGCACTCTGAGGTGCTTGGAGACCGCCGGCTGGCTGATCGCAAACGGCGATGCCAACTCGAGGACCGATGCCTCGCCGGATGCTAGGCGCGCGAGGATCGCCCGGCGCGTGGGGTCGGCCAGCGCGGTGAACGTTGCGTCGAGGCGTTCGTCCGAACGATGTCCATAACCTATTGGTTCCATAATGTAATGGTAATATACGCGTACGGGAGGCCGTTTGTCAAGCCCGGCAGTTCAGACTTTTTTCATCCGCTTGTGAGGTACTGTGGCAATGCGGGGCCTGACGTGATCGCTCGAGCGCTGACCATTACCGTCGCACCGCTCCCGTGTCTTTCGGGCGTCTCGCATTCGTCCGGACTCCATCGGCTTCGGCGCGATTCGTGTTGCGATCGGCGCCAACGGCAACGTGTTTTTCACGGTTGATGCTTATCGCGAGCCAAGTCAGATAGGCAATTGATGTTTCACTAGGTTCGCAAGAGTTCTTGCGATATTGTTAGGAGTGCTATGAACAGAATCACGATCGGAATGGCAGCAGTTTTATTCGGCCTTGGCGTGGCCGGCTGCGCGGAGCGCGCCCCTCAAGGTGGCACGAGCGTCGTGTTGCCCTCAATCAACCGGGACTTGGTAATCGTCGCAGTACTTCCGAAAGATACGATCGGCGAGAAGCTTCCCTCCGAGGGCTTATGGTCGATAAAGTCGGTAAAGTGGAAAGCGGAGTTGGGCGGCTTTACCCAAGAAACGTATTCGCAGGCCCTCGGCTTCCCCACCAACACGAAGCTTACGATCCACAATCTTTCGACGAAATATACGCACACGCTCGACGTGGTGAAGGTGATCTCGGCGCCGCCCGCCGATTTTCCAAAGGGCCCAAAGCTCTCCATAAAGGCAGAAGGCGACGGTAAACTCGAGGCAGGCTACGCGAGCGGACCGATCAAACCGGGAAAATCCGTCACGGTCACGCTGGTAAAAGCCGGAACCTACCTGATCGGTTGCGCCTACCACTACGACCTAGGAATGCACGACGTCTTGGTGGTCGGGGCTCGCGCGACGCCTGGACCGCAAGCGACCCCAACGCCGCACGGCGGCGGCGGCGGCGGTGGAAGCGGAAGCGGCTGGGGCGGCTAGCGAGCGCGCTCCCAAAGCACGCGCGTGTAAAGCCTAATGAAACCGCAGCGCAAGAAATTTCGCTCGGAGGCGCTGCCTGGCCCAGCCGTCGCGTGCACCAGTCTCGCGCCGGCGTCGCGAGCCCGCGCGACGCGGTCGCGAATCAACTCCGTATGCCAACCCTGCCGTCGAAACGCCGGGTGCGTCGATCCCGCGAAGAGCGTGGCGTGCTTGCCGCGCACGCCTAAGGCGGCGGTGGCGATGATGACGTCCCCTTTGCGGACTTCCAACGCAGTCGTTCCTTCCGTCGTCGCGAGAATAAGGGCGATGCGATCGTCGTTCGGCTCGAGCGCTTCGCGCTCGAGAAAGGCCGTCGCCGAAGCCCTGGCCCATGAAGCGAGATCGCGCGCAACGCCGATGCGTTCGTCGCGCTGCGCGTGGCCGAACAGTTCGGCGGATGCCAGAAGGCTTTGCTCGCGGTCGCCGGGAGCGTAGCCGGCCCCCGTCAACTCGCGCATGAGTGACGGGTCGGCCGTGGGCGTGACGAAGACCATCGGAGTCGCGCCGCGCGATTCGTAGAACTCGGTAATCTTCGCGATGTCGGAGGTGCTCACGGGTCCGCGAACGCCCACGCCCAACGCTCGCGAAAGCGGCGAATCGACCCCGGCGAACGCGACGAGTCCACCCGCGACTTCGATGCTCGCCGCGGCGATTTCCGGGTCGAGGCGACGGGCCACTTCGATCGAATGGCGGACGCCCTCGATCGCATTGAGCCGAATCGCTTCCTCGATCAGAGCTTTGCTATCCTTAACGGTGTCGCGTTCTTGTCTGCTCGCGACGACGAAAATAAAACTGTTCCGGAAACATACAATGGCGTCGACGACGCACCCCGAATCGGGAGGGCAAGGGCTTCCTACCTTCGGTCGGGCTGCCGCTCGTCCTGCTGTACGGAGTCAGCTAGCATGGCAGTAGCGAAAGCACGGTAGAATACGCTATGGAACAACGTAAACTTGGCACGCAGGGTCTGACCGTTTCCGCGATCGGGCTGGGCTGTATGGGGATGACCTCGGCCTACGGCAGCGCCGATGAGGGTCAGGCAATCGCGACGATCCGCCGCGCGTTCGAGCTTGGCATCAACTTCCTCGACACGGCAGAGGTCTACGGCCCATACACCAACGAGCAACTGGTGGGCCGGGCTTTGCGCGGTCGCAGAGAGGGTGTCGTCGTAGCGACGAAGTTCGGCTTTAAGTTCCAAAACGGCGTCCGCGGCGTTGACGGATCGCCCGAGAACGCGAAGCGTGTGGCCAACGAATCGCTGATGCGCCTCGGGATCGACGTCATCGATCTTTATTACCAGCATCGCCGCGATCCCGACGTGCCGATCGAGGAGACGATCGGCGCGATGAAAGATCTCGTTGAGGCCGGTAAGGTCCGGTATATTGGTTTATCGGAAGTCGGGCCGGAGACGCTGCGGCGCGCGAACGCGGTACACCCCATCAGTGCTCTGCAGAGCGAATACTCGCTCTGGGAGCGCGGCGTCGAAAACGACGTGCTCCCGGCGGCGCGCGAACTCGGTATCGGCTTCGTATCGTACAGTCCGCTCGGACGAGGCTTCCTCACCGGATCGGTAGACGTAGCGACTCTCTCGCGGGACGACTTTCGCAAAACAAACCCGCGCTTTTCGGAAGAGAACGCGCGAGCGAACGAATCGCTGGTAGCCGTCGTGCGTGGCGTTGCGGAGCAGTGCGGCGCGACCCCGGCGCAGGTAGCGCTCGCGTGGGTTCTTTCGCGCGGTCAGGACGTGGTTCCGATTCCGGGGACGAAGCGCGTGCGCTACGTCGAGGAGAACGCCGGGGCGCTCGACCTCAAACTCACGCCGGAACAGCTCGCGCAGCTCGATGGGCTTGCATCGAAGACCGCAGGTCCGCGCTACGCGCCCGAGATGATGAAGCTCGTCGAGCGGTGAGTACCCCGGCGGATCTCGACGAGTACATCGGCGGCTTTCCCGAAGAAGTGCAGACGCTGCTTAGGAAGATGCGCCTAACGATTGGAAAAGCCGCTCCAAACGCGGGGGAGGCGATCAGCTACGGCGTTCCGGCTTTTACTTTGCACGGGAAGAAGCTGGTCTGGTTTGCAGCCTTCAAATCACACATCGGCTTTTACCCGGGTGCCGCGGCCATCGCGGCATTTAAGAAAGAACTGTCCCAGTACAAAACCGCAAAGGGATCCGTGCAATTCCCTTTCAAAGATCCACTGCCGCTTGACTTGGTGAGCCGAATCGTGAAATTTCGGCTAAACCCCTCAGTTGTTTAGTGGACGACCCTCCCTCGCAACCGCTGCCGGCCCGACGGTTTCCCACGAGATGATGGTCGTAGATTACCGAATCGTCGACGTCTTCACCCAAACGCCGCTGGAGGGCAATGCGCTCGCCGTCTTTTACGACGCGACGGGCCTCGACGACGCTACGATGCAGAAGATTGCGCGTGAAACAAATCTCTCGGAGACGACGTTCGTCTTTCCGGCCCAGCGTCCGGGATCTGCCGCGCGAGTTCGTATCTTTACGCCCGTCAAAGAGATGGTGTTCGCCGGCCATCCGACCGTCGGCACGGCTTGGGTGTTGCGGGACGTCGGAAAAGTTGCTAAAGATCTACGTCGCTTTGTGCTCGACGAGAACGTCGGGCCGGTTGGCATTCGCATCGATGACGAAGGCTTGATTTGGCTGCGGACGCCCCCGATTCGCACATCGCGCGACTACGATCCGGCGCTCTGCGCGGCGGCGATCGGCCTTGCGCCCGGCGACGTGCTCGACAACGTGCCGTGCCAGAACCTCTCCGCGGGAAACCCCGCGGTCTTCATCCCGCTGCGCGACGAGGCGGCAGTCGATCGCGCCGAAGTCGACACCGTGGCGCTGCGCGGGCTCTTGGCGGACGAGTCGGAGCCGACGTGCCTGTTCGTGTTTTCACCGACCGCCCAGGGCGCGTATTCGCGGATGTTCGCCAACGATTTCGGCATCGTCGAGGATCCTGCAACGGGAAGCGCGACCGGTCCCCTCGCGGCTTTCATGATGGCACATGGCCTGGCGCCCAGCGTAGACGGAACCCGGTTCATCAGCGAACAGGGCACGAAGATGGGGCGCCGCAGCATTCTCCACGTTCTCATCGACGGCCAACGCGGCGAACGCGGCATCGAAATCGGGGGCCACGTTACCCCGGTTGCCACAGCGACGCTCACGCTCACCTCGCAGTCGCGCAACGCGCCCGCTAATACCTAATCGGGCAGCCCCGCGGCTCGAACGATTGCTCCGCCGGTCACGGTATACGTGACGGTCGCGTCGAGCACGGCGCCGTTGGCGAATCCGGTCACGTGCTCTCTGTCGACGACCGTTCCTCCGTTTGCGTTACGGTCGACGATCTCCACATGCAACTGCGGGTTGCTAGCGAAGAGGCTCTGGTAGGCTGACGCAATCGCGGCGCGATTCCTCACGTTGGTACCGGGACGTCGGACGACGGCATAGGTCGCGTACGTTTCCGCGAAGACCTGTGCGTCGTGATAGTTATAAGCGTTGACTTGGCGCTGCACGATCTGCTCGGGCGTCTCATTCAAGATCGCGGCGGCATCGAAGACCTGCCCGCCTTTGACGACGAACTTGACCGAGCCCAGCGCTGCGATATCGTCGAGCGGATTGCCTTTGAGAATTGCCAGGTCGGCGAGCTTGCCTCGTTCGATCGTTCCCAGGTCGCTCGACCTCGCCATCATCGCGGCGCCGCCGCGGGTGGCCGTCAGCAACACCTGTTTCGGCGAAAGCCCCGAGGCGACCATCTCCAGCGCCTCGTCGTAGAACGACGATGCATGCTGCGTGCCGATGTTTCCGGCATCGGTGCCGGCCGCGATGCGAACCCCCGCCTCGTGTACGCGCTTGAGGTTGCGCATCGCCGCGTACGGCGGCTCCGTCGGCCGCATGGCGCGGATTCGCTCCAGAACGTCGGGTGGCAACGAGCTCTCGACGTCTTGCATGTTGAAGAGCGTTCCGACGACGTCGGGATTGGCGACGCGCAGATCGTTCGCCGTAAGGTTCGGCGCGCCGTGGAAAGTGTAGCCGTAGTTCCCCAACACGATGAGCGTCGGGCAGTAGATGACGTTGCGCGATCGCACGAGTTCGAGGAACGCATCGTCCACGTCGACATCGAAGACGCTGTGCGCGAGGATATCCGTCCCCGACTCAACGGCGAGCCGCGCGGTTTCAAGCTGCGTCGCATGGATAACGACGCGCGCACCGCGCGAATG
>Ga0182018_10005221_pt1 | contig 10558 bp, 15 predicted proteins | sample 812P2MmetaG_FD_120490 | JGI IMG/M metagenome (GOLD analysis project Ga0182018, IMG submission 120490) | Permafrost microbial communities from Stordalen Mire, Sweden - 812P2M metaG | ecosystem: Environmental > Terrestrial > Soil > Wetlands > Permafrost | place: Sweden: Stordalen | collected... | reverse complement strand
TTCGACCAGTTCCCACAACCCGGCAGGCAAGAGTTCGGTGGCCATTGGACAACTCCCGTCCGTAGGGATGATGCAACCTTTCGACGGGTTGCTGGAGAAATGCGGTTTTGTTAGAGGTTCTTAAGGAATTGGATAGGATTGACAGGACATAAAAAGGTGCTTTGTCACCATCTCGTGGTCTTGATTCACGGGATGTACGAGTTGGGATTGATCCCGTGTTTTAGAAAAGGTCGGCGTAGAATGACAGTCGTGACTTCGGAACCGGCTTTGCCGAGGATTTAAAGACCAAATGGCGTCCACACCGTTTGCGAAATCCACAGCAGTCTCAGTTGCCCTCGTGGTGGGGCTCTTACTGGGCCTCAAACTATGCAACTCGGAGCCGTCGGTGCCGCATCCCGAAGACCCCGGAAAGGCCGCTGCGATTGCGATTGTTGGTAGAAGTTATGTGATGAATCAGAATCCAATGTGGCAAAATGCAGACCTCAGCAACGTTCATGAATTTGCAATTCGCGACGATGATGCTTACGGAGGACAATGTAAGGGATGCTGGCTCGTTACTAGAAGGATTACGTTTTTCGTTAACGGAGAGACCAAAGAAACTGAGTTTGAGTGGCTTGTCCTGCCGAGTGGGAGAACAGCTGATCCGAACAATACTCCGACCCAGATGATGTACACGAGAACTTGCATGGCAGGGTGTTGAAGGAAACCACTATGTCTTGTGAAAAAGAATTGGAACAACTTGCGACATCTCTAATCAAAAGCGATTCACGATGGTTCAAAGGAAATAAGCACTACTTCAAGGCACTGCAAGCGTTTATTCGTCATGAGGGACTTTGTGTTTACTGCGAAAAGGAATTGTGGAGCGAGTTTGACCTGTGCATACGATCCTGCGGAGACCACTTACTTCCCCGAAGTACTTATCCTCTGCACACAGAGGACGTTGATAATTTGGTGCCCTCCTGTGCTGAGTGCAATGCCATCAAGGGCAACTATGACCCATCCGAAAAAGGAAACGATGGACAAATAGTCATTACGGCAAGCATTACAGAAGAAATTCGTGAAAGACTTATCAGCAACGCCCACGATTACATTGAAAGATGGCGGATTAGTTGTGACTGGCGAAATGAATTCAAGACTGCGAAGCCTCTTTTTGACGAAGCCGTAGCCCTTTATCGCAAATATAAGGAGTCTCCCCCTCCCGCATAAGTCAACTGTTAACCAAGACTGGCGTTACGTGTACTTGGTGTGATCTGGAGGGCCGCTGTTGTGCCAATCATCTGTCAACTCAAGGTAGGTGTAGCAGAACCTCGTTTCGTGGATCGTAGTCGGGTCAAAAGTGTCGTTGTACAGAACCACACCCTTGAAGATGTAATGCACCTTGTGGGTCTTGATGTCGTTCTCTATTGTCCCGTCCAAATTAAAGAGGGGCCAAATATTCAGGTCATCGTCAGTCCGCCATTTTTCACCGGGAGCCAACAGGCGAATGTGTTTGAATACTGTGGGCAGTCCGTAGTCAGGCGGGTCTGTGAATCCCCCGTCAATTCCCTTATAGGTAATCTGTGGATCTCCACGAACGACCATGATCTGAGCAGGAGTTCGCCCGACGTTTCTAATCCAGAAACTAAAGTAGGTGACGTTCCGATAAGTCTGTTCGCCGCCAGCCTCCGGAAAATTAGGGACTGATTTCACGGTGCGGACAATCTTAGGAACGACCCACGGCCGCTCGGCATTCATCAGGGCTTTTGCGTTATTAGAAGCGGCTGCCGCTGCGTCTTTCGCAGCATGGGCGCTCTCTCTAGTCAGAATGGCCTGCCAGACCAAGACCCCAATACCAATGGAGCCGCCAATCACTCCGATAACGGTGAAACGAAGATACCAGCGATAAAGGTTGTCTGCTCGTGGATCGTACTGGTCTTTTGTGTCGGCTTGGTCTGGTGGGGCTTGGCTGGTTGTGCCATTACTCTTGACCTGTGCCGCTCTTTGAGCGGGATCGTCGGGTATCTTCCTTGGAACTGGCGGGCCTGCCTGCATGACGGTCAAGAGCATAGCCAGCGCAAGAGTTTTCATGGCGGCAAGATTGTATCACTCAGAGGCATGGAGCCCACGCTCGCGTGAGATGACAAATTTTACAAACTATAGCCGCCTCTGATTTTGCCTTGCGACCCGTCACCCACAGCATGAGATAATTCCCGCCGTGCTTCCATCGCTTCTAGACCAACTCGGAACTGCGACGGACACCGACGTTGCTATCCTTATAGTGCGGGGTGATAAGAATGAAATCTACCCTAGAAGTTCCTGAATTGAAACTTGAGCACTGCGCCGACTGGGGTAAGATCGTGCGTGCCTTCAATGCATTCCCAAGCCCAAAGATAGAAATTGATGAATTTGGAGGAACCGGCGAAAGGGCGTGGATTTTTCGCGGGCACGGATGTAAAGACCGCTTGCTAGCACCTTCAGTTGAGCGGGTCGCAGCAAAGAAATTCGCCTCTTGGGTCTTACTAGAGTCAATGATGCTGGAAGGGTTTCACGCAAAAGCCCCAATCCATGTTGAGCCTCGGAACCTTCCTCCAGCAGGCGACAGACTTGCGTGGCTTGCACTCATGCAACACTACGGCGTACCGACCCGGCTTCTGGACTTTACATACTCGCCATACGTAGCGCTCTATTTTGCTATTCGGAACTTCGTGAATTGGCCCCCCCGTGAACCGGGCAAGACGCCGGTCTACGTCATCGGGATCAATGCCCAGTCACTCGCCGAAGTGGCACAAAAAAAGAGCCGTGAGGCTGACAAAGAGGAGGAGGATTACGAGAACCAAAAAAACAAGAGGCAACCAACTGCTCCACAGCGTGTCAGCCTGAATCCAGACTCCTTTGCGACGGACAGCGACGAGTGGCGGTTCGTGCGTCAAACCCGGCGCAATACACTCTTTAAGGCGCTCTCTCCGCACGGAACCCGCCGAAGATACTTTAACGACCACGGCTTCGTGTCCATTGCTGAGACAACGATGCACAACCCTCGGCTCTCATGTCAGCAGGGTTTATTTCTCCTCAACGGGGCGGAGAACCTCTCGTTACAGGAGTCGCTCTTCACTATGATGAGCGCCCGCAAGGGCAAGTGGTATAAGTGCTTTACCGTGCCGACCAATGTGCTGCCAAGCATTGAGCGCAAGCTCTTCCAGATGAACATCCATGACCTATCGCTGTTTCCCGATATTGAGGGGCTTGCAGGATTCCTGAAGCAAAGAGCCCGCCTTCACTGGGACCCAGATGACCCTTCGGAGACCGGAAAGGGCGTGGACAGGCACCCTAATCTAGAGTGAAAGCCTATTGCGTTTCCCTTTTGCTTCTGGCCCTTGTTCAAAAAAAACTGCCTAATGTGTTGAACGATCAGGTCAGAAATAAACCTCTGGCTGCTCTGCAATCCGACGAAGATTGCGGAGTTGTGCAGCCAACCTTCGGTAGGTAAGACGTGTGTCCCCTGCCACTAAAAACTTCTTGCCGGTGTTTGCGTGGAATACCAGATTCCCCTGCAAATCATCGTGAGATATGAGTTGAAATGTAAGTAGTGCTCTTGATGAGTACTGTGTCAACAGAGAACTAACTTCCTCGCTCCATATTTTGGCTGATGCAGCCCAACGCAATGCCGCCTCGGTACCTCCCGTTTCGCACGGGTCACTTAAAGGCCATTGAACTTCCTGCCCTTTGTTCATCAAGTCGCTTAGTGATTTAACGGCCTCGGCAAGATAAGCGACCCGTTTTCTCTGGGCGCTGTGCCGGAGGTGACTAACCACAATTTCGTAGATTATGGCGATCAACACGGCAACTTCAATGCCGAGCATGAGCCAGTCAAACGGCTTGACTCCCTGAAACATGCTACTTATCGTATGCCACAAGTGAACTCCTTGGTCACAAATAAGCCCACAAACCTTCAGCCCGTGGCGACGGCCGAAGATTCCGTTTAGGTAGCACAAATGTATGCAGGTGGAATCAGATTTGGGGCAAACCTAAACCCTGCCCGCTCGTTGGAGGCTTTGTCCTCAACGAAGTAAATCTCGCAGAAACACGTCTTGTGGGATTTCAGGCGAATGGTGTCCAGATACTCAATCTCCCCGTAGACGTAAAGCGAAACTTTCCTCGCCTTGATCAATTCAAGGTCTCGGGGGAACAAGAACGTGTAAGCGAGATGCGTACCGCTGGGGGCCACAATGAAATCTTTGCCTTGAGTTACGACTGTAGGCTCCGGATCGGAGTAGACGGGGACTGCGGGCAACTCTCCCGGCCGACCCCAACCACTCTCGGGAAATGGAACCAACAATCTTGTCACACAAATCCTCTGAACCTTCGCAGAAGTCCTTCCTTCATTCTTGAACTCTATAGGTATGTGGTCAACGTTCAACCCGTGCCGAATTTCCTTGACCTTGGCTGTGATCCATGCCCGCTCGCTATCCACTACGGCATCGGCGCTTTTCTTAGCGGCCTCGGCGGCACGTCGGGTCTCCCAAGACTGCCATCCGATTGCAAATAAGGTGAGAATCAGCGCCCATGTAGCGATACCTTCGGGCCACGTTACGAGTTTGTGCCACCCCTGAGGCTTATCTGTTTGGGCTGCACAGTTGCAATTTACGGATACGGGCGTGGGTGGGTTCGCTTGCTGTGCTGCTTGCCGATCTTGTGCACCGGATGGTTGATGTTGAAAGGCCATCGTTACTGGTGCAAGGGCAAGGAGGGCAAGCACCGTGACTAGTCTTCGCATGGCGGCAAAATTGTAGCACTGAGAGGCGGGAGGGGTTTAATTTTGCTTTCGCCTCGTCGTGAGAGCAGGTGAATTGACTTGTATGACGATTGAGAGTCGTGCTTGAATGCTTCGCATGAGAAACCTACTGATGATTCTCGTCCTCGGATTTCCAGTGTTAGCATGGACACAGGCAAACAACAACGGCTATGGCGGGATGACTGGCAATGATCTGCTTCCGAAGTGCCAAGCGGTACTCATTCAAGCAGGTGGAAAAATGGACGCCAAAACCGTCTCCGTTCCCACGTTGATTGATGAGAATACCTGCTTGTCTTACATTCAAGGATTCATAGACGGTTTTCACGTCAGAGACACCGTAGAAGAGAGCATGCCGCCGTTCCTGTGCTTTCCCGCAGATGGGGCCACGGGAGGACAGATGGCAAGAGTAGTCACAAAATGGCTATTGGATCACCCCGCACGACTCCATGAACCTGCATGGGGGTTGATATTTCTTGCGTTTCAGGAATCGTATCTGTGTCCGTTGCCTAAATCACCGCAGTCACATAAGCCTTGACGAATTGACAGGGCCATGTCCGGGAGCATCAGATTTCCTCGTTCGCCAGATATTCCTTCAAGGCTGAGTCCTCGCCTTCGGCACAAATTGCTCCCGGCACGTGGTTATTCTAGCGGGGCTCATTGCCCCCTATCCTTCGTTGGTAACTCTGGAAGTCCCTTCCAGTTTGATTCCGCTTCTATACACCTGCTGCATGTAGGTGTTTCATCCCGACCGACACGATGTGAAAGTGGAACAGACTCCATATCCAGCCCGCACCATGTTCTGGAACTGCCAACTTTCCATTTGTGGGTCTTCATCGTGCCTCTCCTTAAAATTCTCCCGCTGCGAAAGAGCCGGGGCAACTGCATGGGATAGGCAAGCGTCCTCCCCTACAATCCATCCACACAAAGCACGCTCCTATGTAAGGTGTACACTTCTTGCCGTGCCGGGCAGCGAATCACGTCTAAAGAAAATTGCAAACGCAAGTCTCGGCCTACTTATCCCAGTCGGGTTCATCATCCTGCTGTTTCTTTTTGCTGTAACGATTCGTGGCATGGTTTGGGCATCAGACAAAGCCCTGCCATGGCTTGTTGCTGCGGGTTGGATAGCGATAGCGATTTGCCTTTTTGTGCTGTCGCCGTTGTGCATATTCCGCAAAACCCGGCCTTGGGCGGGTATAGGTTTTGCATACGCCTCTCTCGTGTTCGGCTTGGAACTTTGGGCTTACTCCTGCTTGTTTGTTGTCTACAAGTGGGGATACGTTGGGCTGGGTATTGGTTTGCTTTTCGCTGGCGTGGGCGTTGTGCCCATGGCGTTTGTTGCGGCAATACTTCACGCCGAGTGGTCTGCACTGCTGGAAATAGTGCTTGGGCTTTGCCTCACTTTTGGAACCCGATACCTTGGTATGCGCCTTACCGAGATTCGCCCGGAAGAGGAATTGCTGCCTGAGGAGTAGCTTCGTCCGGGGTTAGAATCCGGTCAGGCCACAAGTCACCGTTGCCCAGCCTTGTCCTCTTTCCAAAATTGGTCTAGCTCTCCGTGGCGTTTCACGAAACTCAACACCCTAGTTAGTCCGTGCGATTCATACAATCCCTCTAAGTCTGACCACTTGCCAATTTCTATTGCGTCTTCAAGGGTCACCATGTTGCCCGGTCGCTGGGTTGCGCCCACGATGCCACACTGAAGAAGCACTTTGCTCCGATGCATAATGTCGGGCATTGAAATGGCATCAAAGTATGCCTCCGAGTTTTCGTGGGGACTAAGCCACATTGCGTAATTGGCTCGGCATTGTTGAAGAGTTGGAGCATCCTGAGCCAATGCTGTAACAGCGCAAAACACAATAAAACCAAGTAGCATTGACGGTTTCATCTTTATCCCTTAATTGCTCCCATGAAGGATGTGATAAAGCCAACACACGACTTCCCACGCAATAACGGCTGCTAGCCCGATTAAGAAGTGCACACACCAGTACAACTTGCTGTGCTTTGAAATCAGACGCTCGGGCCATGTTAGCTGTTGAATGCTTGCGCCTTGACCAAGGTTTACCGTTGCGTTGGGCGAATCTGATATGTGCACGAGTGGGGCTGGGCCGTACCCCGGAATGGGTGGAGGAGCCACCACCACTGGGTCAGGTTGAATGGGAGCATTCATAAAAAGTTTCGTCTAGCGTGGCTCCAAAATGCCCATGTTGTGAAACATCGTGTAACCACAATTCTTGCAAACGATGGATAGCATGGAGATAACCGGACCAGATTGTCGGTTGTAGGAATATCTCGTCTGAAACTGAATGGGCGGAAGAGACGGTTGAGCCATTGCTGAGGTGGCCGGGACATCGTTGATGTCTACACTCCAGTCAAACGTGTTGCATCGGGGGCAGTAATCATTTGCTACGCCACGCTTTTTCAATTCCTCTAGTGCTAGGTTGATCCTGACGGCGGCGGCTGGTCTTCTGAGATCATCAAGACCGGGCATTTGCTTTTCTTCTCCTTCGTGAAAACTATGCCCCCGATTGTACTCCGGGGTGAAAATCGGTCACTTCACGCAAACCCAGTCCCAATGGCAATTTTGCCCATTACTATCGCAAACGCACTCGGGCTTCAGGTCTTTACAGCCCACGGGAGGAACTGGCTTTACAGGGACAACGCCGCAACCTTGAGCGTACACAATGCTGCTATTCAGCGATGCCGCCAGAGTCATAATAATCAGAAGCGGGAGCCATCTAAGCGTCTTCATTGGGAGTATCTCCTAAATTCGCCACTTATAATAAGCCCCCGCTGTGGAAATTCAAAGTCGCCCACTACCCACTCTCAGCCCCCGTTGCGATAGGGCCATTATTCTCGTAGCCCTCATGCCTTCGGCACAAATCGCTCCCCGCACTCAGGGCATTGAATTCGCTCAAAATCAATTCGGCGGATTTTCTCGGGTGGGATGGAAGCCCCGCACTTGGGGCAAAGGGTATCCAGCGAGGCCATCACTTTCTGTCGGTCAATCTTTTGCTTGCGGGGCACAGGTCTACGGTTTGGCACTCTGCTTGTTTGTTCTCTTCTTTGTAGGCACAGTGACTCCTCGTGCCTGTCCTATGCTAAAGACCGATTTAGCGCCAACGAAAATGGTGAGGACTGGCGCTTTTATTGCTGACCATCCGCCCACTTTTCCTACCCGGTTTATAAGTTCGCCTAAGCGTTGCGATTCGTTAACATCTGGGCCGGAAACCGCAAAAGGGGATGTTAGGGGGACTTCAAGTTGCGCCATGCCGCACTGATTCACAGGGTTCATCTCTGCGGACTTTGCGACATACCAAAATTCCGTACACAGTCCCCACCCTTCTTGGTCGCCAATATATGATCTGGTCACTACATTTCGTCCTTTGAATTGCAGTTTTATCTTGTCTGCAAGTTCGTCCCTATTTTGTATGGTTCTGGCTGATAGTAACGATTGCGTCATCCCTAACTGTGCATCAATTTCTCCGGCTCGCTTGTCTACTGCACCCACATTCTCTTGGGCCTTGCCAGCCGCATCTTTTGCCGCCTTGGAGTCAGTAAGCGCCTCACCGGCCTTGCTTTCAGCCAGAGCGGACTTTTCACTGGCTGATCGCGCCTTAACCTCGGCTGCGCTTGCCTTCTCGCTGAGGGAACCTATAAGCATTCCAGAGATACTATTAGTTTTGACGAGACATACAAGCTCCAACGCTAAAGCCGATATGAGCAGGAGAGTAGAGCGCTTTGCAATCCGATCTTTTCTGTCCTTCAGGCCGCCTGTCCACAAATCGGTGAACTCTGCAATGTATTCTCCGGTACAACCTAAAGCGACCAGTGCACAAGCAGCATATTCTGCCCACTCCCAGCGCTCTAGCGATGTCGCTAGAGATGAAACATCCGATGCCGTGAAAATCATGCTCGCTCACCAGAAACGAGAACGACGGGTTTTGCTAGCACGCAGTCTAGCGCATTTGGGAGTGGATCGGTTTAGCCTGCGGAACTCAAATGGCACCCCTACCAGAAATGTAGCCTAGTGCGGGGTAATAGGGTTTATCGTTGGCCTGCATCCTGCCGATCAGTTTGGGAACTGCTAGAAATTACTGGCGGCATAAGGACGGTTCCATGGACTCTAAAGTTCTTCGGACATGGGCGAACCGAAGGGAGTTTCGGTACTCCGGTTCCGTCGCTTCTGGTACTGATATTGAGTTTGGGAAGGGGTTCCGCTACAAGGCATCTGTTCGTGCTGATGAGTACGGGAGATTGCTGGAGCATTTTGCCAATCGGGGAGAAGTCCCAATGGGAACCGCTTTTGTGAATCGCCCAGAAAACAGCGTTGGTCAGTGGCTTGCAGATCATGTCACCAAGACCGCTATCGCCTCTTATGTCGGGCCTATTTTGATTGAGGAGGGATATGCAAAACGAGGCGGGGAATCTGATTTGATCCAATTCTAGCCACTTTCATATCGCCTCATTGGTAACAATGTGCTTCGTGCCGTCCTGATGGATGAACATTGTTTTTCCGGGGATCGGCACATTCTGCTGCAACACTTTGGACAGCGCACAAGGATGGGATCATCGCCATCAGCCCCACATTCGTACATTCGCTAGTTCCGGGTTGCTACGCACGCTGCGCCAGCAAGTGAATTATTTTTTGCCTTGGCGGCACGTCTTTCAGCGAGGTCTTTATTATGCCAAGCTATGCCAGCCATCAAACTTATCCTTCGTCTCCCATGGCTATTAAAGTGGATGTCCTTTGGGTCTCCCATCTCACGACACATCTGCCGCCAACGCTCCCCAATATCCGGACAAGTACAGCGACCAAACTTCTTGGCCCAAACACAGGCATAATAACCCCCACAATTGTCGCATGAATACTGATTGGAGGCCTCGCGGGAAATACCGTAACCCAAAGCGGTTGACATGCACTTACACTCCCCTCGTGTTCATCGGTAGTGGATCAGTCGTTCCCTGCGCCCCAAACTTTTGCTTCGGGGGTTGCTGATGGCACGATAGAAAGGGGCGGCTCATTGCCGTCCCCTTGGGATTCACCAAACTTCAACTGGGCTGTTCTATTCCTTCCCATCCTGACTGTTGTAATTCCTCAGTGGACAGCAAATGTGGATCGTATTTTTCTGGGACACCTGCCAAGTATCTCAACCTGTTTACTTTGGAGAACGAAACCGTAGTTCTACCCCTCATGCACCCCGTGTCGTCTTCGGATGCAAACAGGTCAAGCAACGCAATTCGTACTGAGTTTTCCACAATGCACCTCTTTTCGGTAGCCTGAAATTGTCCCGCACTCCCACGGCTGTAGTCAAACCCGCTTCTTTTCCAGATATTCCTTCAAACCGATACCTTCAGCAAAGGCGCTTTGGGGCGAACGTCGTCCACTGTTGTTGCGGTGGCGCTGTGGAGAGGCATGCTGGGTTGGCCACAAAGGCTGTGGCGGGGTTCAGAACGCTGAGGTGGCACTTGGGGTGGCAGCCTGCCTGTACACACTCGTGTACACAAAACGTACCCAAAAGCAACGTAAGGGAGTGGGCATGGATTTTCCTACAAGACTGGGAATTTCGCAATGAAAAGCATCGGAGCCAATGAAATCACGGTGCAAACGCCCCTGCCCCCAAAATCTTCATAGTTGTTGAAAAAACGGAATTTCGTTGATTTTGATACCCTGTAGCGTGCACTTGAAAAACTCTGAAGTCTCCCATCTGGGAGTCGCCGATGACATTACCGAACTGGTCGGCGGGACTCCCATGTTGCGACTGAAACGGCTGGTTCCCGCCGGATCGG
>Ga0182018_10005220_pt1 | contig 10559 bp, 5 predicted proteins | sample 812P2MmetaG_FD_120490 | JGI IMG/M metagenome (GOLD analysis project Ga0182018, IMG submission 120490) | Permafrost microbial communities from Stordalen Mire, Sweden - 812P2M metaG | ecosystem: Environmental > Terrestrial > Soil > Wetlands > Permafrost | place: Sweden: Stordalen | collected... | reverse complement strand
TCTACCACGCCGGAGCCTTCCATCACCAGCGTCTTCACGGCCACAATCTTTTCCTTCCCGCCCAGCGCTTCGGCCGCGCTCGCGATCGCCTTCATTCCGGCGGACTGGCCGAACGCAACCGCCGCCGTCGCCGTCGCCATCGCCGTCGCCAGAACAATTGAAATGCTTCGCCTCATGCTTGGTCTCCTGCGTCCAAAATCTTACTACAGTGGTCAAACTTGACCATCCCAAGGAAGGTGGCGTGGAGTAGACTCGATACAAACGCCGCACCCTTGGCGCCATAGATGAAGTTGGTGAAAATGAAACCGGCCAAGCGGCCTGCAAGAAACGGAGTCCATCGGCGCGGGATCTTCCCGAGGCGTTGGATCTTAGTCAGCGCGGCTGTCGTAGCAGTGCTGGCTGTGGTGGGGCTAGCGTCGGCAGCCATCCTGCTCACCCTGAACTGGCCCTTCACCCAAACAGCTGTCACGAAGGCTTTACAGGATCGCTTCGCCCGGGACGTCAAGATCAGCAAATTCCGAACTACCTACTTCCCGCCGGGTTGCGTAGCCGAGGGAATCGAGTTCCTGCATCGTCAACGGAAGGATCTGCCGCCGCTCATCACGGTTCAAACTCTGACCATTCGCGCCGGTTATAGCGGCTTGCTCAGAATTCACAAACAAGTCAACGACGTTCAGCTGGCGGGGTTGCACGTGCTGGTGCCGCCCAAGAATCCGAACGTCTCGCGCCAAACGTTCCCGCTCACCAACAGCACGTCGGGCAAAACTCTGGCGATTGGCGAAATCAGTACCGACAACGCTGTCCTGGAATTTATCTCGGAGCAACCGGCCTCCGACAAGTTCACACTACGAATCGATCATCTGATCCTGGATCACGTGGGCGAGAGCGACCCCGTCACCTTCCACGCCCGCTTCAGCAACACGGAGCCGCCCGGGGAAATCCACTCCGACGGACGCTTTGGTCCCTGGAACGACGATGATCCCGGCAGCACTGCACTCTCGGGTTCGTACACCTATCAGCACGCCAAACTCGGGGTGTTCGCGGGCATTGCCGGGACTTTATCCTCCCAAGGGAAATTCAGCGGCACGCTCGGCCATATCGATGCCGAAGGGGACGTTGACGTGCCCGATTTCAAGGTTTCCGGAAGCAGCCACGCGGTTCACCTGACCTCGAATTTTCGGGCAGTGATCGACGGCACCAACGGAGACACGTATCTCACCCGCGTGGAATCGCATTTCGGAAGAACCACGCTGATTTCGCAGGGCGACGTCAAAGGCCATCCGGGCCAGCACGGAAAAACGGTGATGCTCACCATGAATATCGGCCAAGGACGCATTGATGACCTGCTGCGCCTCTTCACCGGCTCTGCGCAGCCTGCCGAAACCGGCGATGTTCGATTGCAAATGAAGGTGGAGTTGGCGCCCGGGCCGCAGGCATTCTTAAGACGGCTGCGCCTGGATGGAGATCTGGGAATCGGCAGCGGCCGCTTCACTAGCCCGAAAGTCCAGGAGCCTGTAAACCGGCTCGCCGAGAGCGCGCGCGGTGAGACCAAGGACCAGCAGCAGGCGGATGCGGCCACTGTGCTTTCGAATCTGAAGGGCCACGTTTCGGCGAACGGCGGAATTGCGAAGCTGTCCAAAATCTCCTTCACCGAGCCTGGGACGCAGGCCGAAATCGAGGGCACCTACAATCTGGTCGATAAGAATCTGAATCTGCGAGGCGTGCTGACCACCGACGGAAAGCTGGCCGACACGACGTCAGGCTTCAAATCCGTGGTATTAAAAGGGCTTGGTCCGTTCATCACGAAGAAATCAGTCACGGTGGTTCCATTTGCGATTACGGGCACTTCGAGTAAACCTTCTTTCGCTTTGGATCTGACCGCGAAACGTAAGCTAAGCGGCGCGGTTCCCGTGGCAGCGAAATAAAGCGCTCCTACGCCGGTCACTTCATCCAACTTGAGGCGCTTCGAGACTAGTTGTGACGCGGCCGTTCCCGATGAGACGCGCGGTCCGCGCTCGATCGCCAATCCCATCCCGCAAATTTAGATCGGCAGACCATGCCTCGCGAAACCCTTTCCGCTCAGGCCCCCACACCGAAATTACCAAACGCAGGGCAATGAATTACTTGACTCACCAAGGCGCTTAGCGCGCGGCCACCCAGCGAATCCCGACGTCGGCGGCCGAGCGGACGCGGTCGATCAGTTGCGCGGCATGATGTTGGATATGGCGGATATTGACGAACTGGTGCTCCAGCTTGGACATGCGATACCAACTGAAGCCACTTTCGGTGCCGTCGAGATCCAACGCGTCGACGGCGTCATCGATCATCCGATCGCAGAACTCCCAGTACTCGAGCACCTGCGCTTGCGTGTACGGCTCACCCGCGATGCCGTCGCCCTCGCCGCGATGCTGTTCCCACAGCCTAAACGCAGCTTCGTCGCGCTGAAGGTACAGGTGTGCAAAGAACAGCGCGTGATACGACACCTGCCAGAACTTATTCTTGTGGTTGGTGCTCAACCACTCCTCGGGCGGGCAGCGCTCGATGGCTTCGCGGAGCATCGCCAGCGACGCGTGGTACTGGCTTTTCAGCACGGCTCGAAGCATCGGATGCGTGTGGTTCACCGGCTCGATTGTACATCGAGGCAGCCTTCGCAGGCACCTGTCCAGCTACGGTCACGAATCGCGATCGTCGGATCGACTCTCGCGGGCCATTTCCATAGGTGAGCTAGGTATGCTGTTACCAAACGGCAGCGAATCCCATCTCTGAACACCTGGCCGACGCGCAAGCCGTCCCTTGCCCACCAGCCACCAGTCACCGATCACCAGCAACCAGCCACCAGCAACCAACCACCAGCGGGGGTATAGTGGACGAGAGGTTAAGTTGAAATTCGTTCTGTTTGTCGTTGGACTGGCCGTTCTGCTCCGCGCTCAGCCGCGCGCGGAGTCGAACAACGTGGTCCTGGTCGGCCACAACGATCTCAACGGCAATGGCGACGGCGGCGAGGGACTCGCCATCCAACAGTGGCCCGATGGCCGCCGCGTCCTCTACCTGGCTCATGAAGGGCAAAAAACCTGCCTGAGCATTGTCGATGTTACGCGTCCCGAAAATCCTGTATTGATCAGCCAACTCCCTTCGCCCGCGCCGGGCATCACCCGTTGCAACTCCCTCGGGCTTTCCAGCAACGTGCTGGTGATCGCCAATCAAGCGCTGCAAAAAGGCGGAAAAACGGCGGGTCTGTGGATGTTGGATGTATCGGACTTCCAGCGGATCCAGAACGCCAAGCGCTTAGAGGATCTCGAGCTCTCCTTCTTCGATACGTCGGGACCAAATTCGCGCGGAGTCCACTGTGTGTGGTTCGTCGACGGCGAGTTTGCGCACCTGACGACGGGCGCGGCTGACTTCGATCCTACCAGTCCGAACGACGATCAGTTTTATTTGATTTTGGACTTGCGTGACCCGCGCCACCCGCGCGAAGTGGGCCGCTGGTGGTATCCCGGAACGCGCCAAGGCGACACGTGCCTCCCCGATTGTTTGCCCAAGCGCCATCCGAAGTTCGACGACGGCTACCGGCCCCATCAGACTGAAGTTTGGCCCGATCATCCGGACCGCGCCTATGTCGCTTATATCGACGGTGGCGCGTTTATCCTGGATATTTCCGGACTCGCCGAAGTGAAGGCCGGCCGCGCGAAGACCTTCACTCCGAAAGTCGTCGGGCACACCACGTTTTCTCCACCCTACACCGCGTGGACCCACACCTTCCAACCGATCTTCAGCCGCGGCCTGGCACTCGTATCGGATGAAGACACGCAGGACAACTGCAAGGACGCACCGAAACTGGTGTGGCTGCTCGACATTCGCGCCGAGACGAATCCGATGGTCATCGGCACTGCTCCGCTTCACTCGAGTGATGGCGAGCTTTGTACGCGCGGCGGGCGATTTGGCGCGCACAATCTGCACCCGAATTTTCCCAGTTCGACTTCCGCCAATCTCAAGAACACCACCGTCGCCAGTTGGTTCAACGGCGGCGTGCGAATTTTCCACATCGTCGACGGGCCGAAGGGCGTTCTGGATGCGCCTCCGCACCTGGAGGAAATTGGGTTTTATATTCCGGCAGCGCCTGCCAAGAACCCAACGCCAACCAGCCAGATCAACCACGCCATCGTGGACGAAAAAGGATTGATCTACGCGAACGACCGTTTCACCGGAGGGCTCTACATTCTTCGTTACACCGGTGTCGTACCGCTAGATTGAGCACACGATCCGCGACTATTTCGATGTTCTACAATTCCAGTCGCTCTTGAAAGAAGGCTCGCGTGGCGGCGTCCAGCTTATTCCCGAGAATTCCGAATTGCCCCGCAAATCCCTCCAATCGACTCCAATGATCGAAGAGAGCCAGCAATGCCGCATGCTGTCCCTCCCACGCCATCTTGTGCTCTTCTCCCTTGATCGCTTCCACCATGAAGTCTAGAAGCGAAGCATAGTAGTCGAGAATCTTCTGATCGCTGCTTACGCCCGCTGCGCGCTGGGTCTTAAGAGGTTGACCCGGCCGAGCCAGAAGACGTCCTATCAGCGGGCGAATGTGTTCCTTGAGCGAGGCGGGCTGGATTCCATTCGTACCGTCGATGAGCTGCCCAATCGTGCTCCGGTAACTTTCGAACTTCTTGCGCCGCTCCTCATCCAGGCGCGCCACAGATTCCGCATAAAGCAGCACAAGTTTCCCGGGATGCAGTTCCACCGCACCGACATGGTAGCCGAGTTTGCGATAGCTCTCGAATTGCGACTCGTCGAAGAATTGATCTGCTGTCGTTTGATGGGGAAAGGCCGCATCGTGTGAGCGATATTCCAGGACGTCAGTCGGCTCATCCCCGGTAATCGACGATTTTAGATAGACCAGCGTACCGGTAACCGGTCCGGAGCCGTTGGTCTCAGGATAGCGAATCGTCCCCACCGCGCAGTGCTCCTGGCTGAAACCAGTGCTGGGATCCTTGCGCAAGCGGGTTACGTCGATCTCGATTTCCACTCCGAAATCCGTGCGGCATTTCCGGATCGCATTTCCCAGCCCTCCAAATGTCATATCCCCGTCCTGCTCGGCATCGCAGGCGAGGATTATCAAACAGCGGCGCCGCACGAGTTCATAAATGCCGAGATTCTCAAAGTGTCCGCCGTCGGAGAGATAGACGTACTTGCGGCGATCATTGGTGAGACCGAATAGTTCGGTGAGAAGATAGTTCAATCCCCATCCAGGTCCCGATTCCAGCCAGGCATCCAGAAGAGGATTTCCAAGCCACCAGCCGAGCCTCACGTTGAAAACTGTCATCAAAAACGCGAGCGGCCCGGTTGACTGATACCCCATGCTGGGTGACACCGCCGCGCCCGAGATGGCCATGGCGGTGCCGAGACCAATGCCACCCTCCGATTTATCATTATTGGGATACGCATAGACGTTGGTCGTGCGATACGTCGCCGTGTTCACCCACGATCCCTTTTGATTCGTTTCCTTGTTCCACCCGGAGTACTTAGGTGTAAAAACGAAGGAAGAGCCCTTGCGTTCCTGCCACGACAGACGCTCGCCTTTGACGAGGTTTAGGGTCGCGTTGATGATCGGATAGGGGCCATAATAAGGCCCTTCGTCGCCGTCGGGAGTGGAGAAACGTAAATCATGCCGCAACGTGCACAGGCGGCGTTCGTCGTTCTCGTCGAACCCGGTGAATGGATTTGGCTTTCGCTTATCGCTGCGGCAGGCCCCTAGATAACAGCGGACCAGGCGGTTTTTATAAAAGTGGTGCATGGAAAACTCATTGATGTCCACCGTTCGCGAAAAAAGTAATGCGATGAAGGCGCTGACCGCGAACGCGCCGAGAAGCCACCAAACGCTCACGTAGTTGATCACGTCCCATCGCGCGCGCCAGAGCAGATCGGCAGACACGAACGGCGTCCCCGCACGGCAGTATTCGGTCAAGGTTGCATTGATGTCACCCGAACCGCACGCGCCCGGCGAGAGAGCGAAATTGAGGGCGCAGGTTAACAGCAAGAGCAAACCCACCACAAACACATACGGACCTACTGTGATGAGCACCTTGTTTATCAGCGAGGGCTTGCGTGGTTGCTCTCCCACCTTTGCGGGTGGTTGCTTAGCCGCCTTCAAGGCGCCAAAAGTGGCCGCTAACCACCCTGCAGGCAAAACACCAGCGAGCCACGAACCACCTCTGCTGACCGTCCAGGCCATAGCGCCTGGGCCGTACAAAGCAGTGGCGAATAGTGCGAGCACACCTAACGATGTGATGGACACCCAGGCGCCCAGCCGGCCCATCCATTCTCGCCGGTCATCCGGGAAGCTTCGCCCCATCAATCCGATTTCAATGGTCATAGTTAAGGCGAATGCCGTAAGCAGAAGGGGCGTGCCAAACGAGAGGGCGTGCCAAATACCGCCCTCCAGCCCCCAAGACCACATCCACCGGCCAATCAGCACGAGCGTGCCCCAAAACGCGAACGAACAGAACAATGGGTAGAGCACGAACAGCAACGGTGCGCTGGAGAACTTCGCTAGCCTGCGTTGAGATTTGTCCCGCAGGAAACAGTTCCAGAAGTCGCCCGTGATCTGCGTCACGAGCAGCAAAAAGAATACGAAGCCCGCGGGCACGACAAGTTTTGGATCCGTCCAAGGAAAAGATGTGCCGGGATCGATATCCAAGAGATCTGAAAGATAATCCCAAAGGCAGAAGCTGGCGATCATCGAGGCGACGAGTGTCGGCACCACGATGAGCAACAAAACCCAATGCTGTCTCTGATACCACGCTGGCCCAGCGCCCGTCCCGCGGCCGGCCCTTCGAAGGTTTAGACCGATTAAAACCGTTGCCAGCAGCAGCAACACCAACGCAACCAGGCTGAGCGGGCTGGTTGGAGTGCTGCCAACCACTTCGTAATTCAAGCTATTTTCCGATCCCCACTTCGCAGCTTTACCGATCAGTCGCGGAACCAGAAGCACGCACGCGCCCGTGAAGATCAGCACGATGAGATTGAGAAAGGTGTTCCGCATCCAGATCGTCAACATCGTCCAGGTGTCGGCGCTGAACATGCCCTTTTCAGGCGTCAGATAATTACTATAACTTCGCAGGAATTGTATCGGATCGGGCTCTGTCTGGGATGCGGGAGCGCGGGCCGGCGCCAGTTCTCGCTCGACTTCAGTATCCGAACGGTGCTGGATCCACGATTCCAGCCAGGTGCCGATGTATCCGCCGCCGCTTACGGTAGACAAATAGTCGACGTGTCCCAGGAGTCCGGCATCCGCCAGAGCCTGTAGCACGCCGAGATTGAAGGTCGCGCTCCGGATGCCTCCCCCGGAAAACGCCAGGCCAGCCAGGCGGCGATCGATTGCCCTTTGAACTGGATCGGTGGCTTCGGCCGGGCCTGCCACGGCGATCTGCGCCGGTTGGCGAAGCTTTCGCGCCCGATCGATCTCGTCGAGTTCTTCCGTCAAAACTTGTGCGGGTGTCGACGGCTTTTGGATAATGGAGGCAAGCGCACCCAGCAGCCCGGCCTGCTCTTTTTTGGCCAGGTATTCCGCGGCCTGAGAGCGGTTATCGTTGGTGTCGTCGGTCCAAAATCGAGCCGGCGGGTCGTCGAGGAGCGCGTGAATCGCCTCGGCCTTTTCGAGCATCTCCCGCCCATAACATTCGCAATATAGCTCTGACTTTAGGCGGATAAAACGCGGGATAATCGAGAGCACGCGCGCGGCAACGTTGGATGGAGAATCGAGGGCCGCCGCATTAGCATGCCTCCGCCGCTCTAAAAACCCCACGTTTTCGACTAATTGAGCTGGCATTATTGAACCTCGTAATGACACGGATTAGCTGGATCATCAGTATACGCTCGGTTCAAATCATCTGCAAGGCGGAATTGAATTCGACGAGAATAACTCGCCGTGCCTCTTCGGCGCCGTTGGATTGAGAGAGCTACTTGGGCGCGGCCGTCATCCAGTTGGATTCCAGTCCGCTCTTGACAACAAAGTTCGGTTTTACATCCCGGAAATCGAAGACGCCGATGTTAGGATCGGCCAGCGTGTCGAGCGATCCGAGTTGTATGCGCTGCTGGAGCACATGCGATCCGAGTGGCACGGCCTGCTGGGGCGCCCAGTTCATGCCGGCCGTGAAAGGAAGGAACGCTCCGCCCAAGCTCACAGTTTCCAGCTTGACGAGCATCCTGACAGACGAGGGCGGCCCCGGAAAATGTTCCAACCTCACGATGCGAGCCGTGACCTCGGAGCCTTCCGGAACCAATTCCATTTTCAAAGCAGCATCACGGATGGCGCTCGCGAGCTTGGCCTTAATCCGATCGCCGGCAGCCGCGGCCTCCGTATCGATGGGCTGCGTGAACACCAGCTTGAACGGGAGTCCACCCGGCAGCGCCAACTGGGACGGCGTGGAAGCCTTGCCGGCCGCGGCCGCCGTTGCCTCCGGCGCCGGTTCATCGAACTTCATCTTCGATTCTCCGAGAAACTCGTGACAGCTCGAATATACCGTGCGATTGCGCAATGCGCTGCCGTCGGTGTCGAGGATGTCGAGGCGAGCTTCGCGCGGCAGAAGGAACTCCGCATCGTGGAGGCGCACGCGGCTGTAGTCGAGCGTGGTGGTTGCCTCGCAGGCGCCTGTGTCCGCGGGCAGCTCGCTGGTGCGGATCAGCAGGCGCACCAGGTCACCCGTCTTCGGATCGGCGAGAAAGGTGCCGTCGTATCCGGTGACGACGTGCTCGCGCCGGTTCCCGAACACGTAGTTGCTCTGCTCGCGCGCGATTTGAAACCCGAATTCAGCCAGCGTCCGGCCGTCCACCACGGTATCGCCATGGTAGGAAAAGTTGGCTGCGTCGCCGCTGAAAATAGAGGCCAGGAAGGTGGAGAAGCCTCCGGTTTGAAGAGCGCCTTGACGGACCAGATCGAGGAACAGATCTCGGTCGTCAAAGCGGTCTTCTCCGGCCCAGGAATAGATCTCGTTGGCGGCCGCGATGGCGACGTCCAGCCGCAGGCGATCCGTCTCCGCCAGACGAGGCTTATACTGCCCCTTGTGCTGTTGGCCGAGAAGCCCGTCGCAGGACGGCGGGTGGATGGGGTCGGGCGCATACTGAGCCCGCTCGACGGTCAAGCTGCACATGTACCTTGGCAGCCTTTCCACCGTGTCCGTGACGTTGTCGCGAATGCGCAGGAGCAGCGCCCTGGGATCGTCTGTCTGGGCCCACGCCGCGCTCTGGATTACGGCGGCGAAGCTGCACAAAGACAGCAGCCTGGTCCACATGCCCATCACTATACTGCACCTCGCTGGCGTATAATCTTGCGGGGACTCATTGTCACGCGATCAAGGAGGGTTCATGAACAGGTATCGCAGCGTATGGAGCCCGGCATTGGCCGTATTGGCCGGCCTCGGCTTGCTGGCCTTGTGTTTGTCGCTCGTAGCGCAGGAGCAAACCGCGCCCAAGTTCAAGTACGATCCGGACTGGCCCAAACCCCTGCCGAACAAGTGGAAGATGGGAGGCGTCACGGGGCTCGCCGTGGATAAAGATGACAACGTTTGGGTGTTGGATCGTCCCAACGATCTGACGGATATTGAGCTCGAGGCGGAGCTGACTCCTCCGCTGGCCGATTGCTGCGTCCGGCCTCCATCCATGATCCACATCGACAAGCTCGGTAACGTCATCGGTTCCTTCGATGCGCCCCAAGGGCACGGCATGGCGGTGGACAGCAAAGGGTTCGTCTACATCGGACAGGACACCGTCCGCAAGTACGATCCGAAGACCGGCAAGGTTGTCGCCGAAGTGCCGCGCACGCCCGATCGGCCCCCGGGCGGCGGTGGACCCGATGCCGTTGCGCCCCACATTCCAGGGCACGGCAGCACCGGGCCAGTCGCAGGATTTCTGACGCCACTGGGCGGGCGTCCTCAACCCGATCCCGCGGCGCAGGCAACTCGGCAGGCGGCCATCGCGGCCTTCCGCGCCAAGTATCCTCCCACCACGCCCATGATCGTCGGCGGACTCGAAGAGATACGGCTCGACGAACCCGCCAACGAACTTTATGCCGCCGACAATTACCTGGGCGGCCGCGTGATGGTGTTCGATTTGGAAACGTTCAAGTTCAAGCGGGGCTGGGGGGCGTATGGACATGCGCTCTCGGAGATGACCACCGATGACGCGGACCGGGCCTATACTCCCGGCGGCCCTGAACCCAAGGAATTCCGCGGCCACCTGACGCTGAACATATCCCACGATGGATTGGTCTACGCCGCCGATCGGAATGCAAACCGCATCGATGTCACCACCAAGCAAGGCAAGTTCGTGAAGGAATTCGTCCTGGCTAAGACGACGGGCGTGGGCGGCTCCACCGGTGGCGTGATGTTCTCGCCGGACAAGGCGCAGCGGTTGTTGTATATTTCCGATCTCACCAACAACCACATCTGGTTCCTCAATCGCGAGGACGGCAAGGTGGTGGGCCAAATGGGAAGCATGGGCGAAAACGGGGGCCAGTTCTTCGGCCTGCACATGATCGCGGTGGACTCCAAAGGCAACATCTACACCGG
>Ga0182018_10005219_pt1 | contig 10562 bp, 11 predicted proteins | sample 812P2MmetaG_FD_120490 | JGI IMG/M metagenome (GOLD analysis project Ga0182018, IMG submission 120490) | Permafrost microbial communities from Stordalen Mire, Sweden - 812P2M metaG | ecosystem: Environmental > Terrestrial > Soil > Wetlands > Permafrost | place: Sweden: Stordalen | collected... | reverse complement strand
TGAAGGGGCAGATGAGCGTCGTCCGCATGCCGAAGCTCGGGCCCTTCGGCAGGCGCAGCCGGTCGTAGAATCGGTCGAGGGGCCCGCGCAGGGAGAACGAGATCATCCCGCCAGTCGCGCCCGGTGAACGCGCCACCTGCAGGTAGTGGTCGCGGCAGGCCGGCTGGAGCGCCCAGAACGTCGAACGAACCGCGGGATGGGAGGCGAGGAACGCGGCGACTTTCGGGGCATTTTCCTCGATCCGGGCGAGGACGGCCTCGGTTTTTCCGATCTGCGCGGCGAGGCGCGCCAGGTCTCTTGCGTAGGGGGCCTCGATTTCGGCGGCCACAGCCCGGCGAAGCGCCGCGGCGTCCGGGGCACCCGGGTTGACCGCGACCAGTCCGGCGATGACGTCCCCCTCGTTGCCGGTGTATTTCGTGAGGCTGTTGACGACGAGATCGCAGTGGCGCAGGCAATCGACGCTGAAGGCCGACGACAGGGACGGATCGAGGAGGAGCGCGACCCCGTGCCTGCGGCAGAGCGACGAGAGCCGGCCGACGTCCGGAGTTTGGATGAGCGGGTTGCTCGGCACCTCCGCGATCAGGCCGGCGATGCCTGGTCCGCGCTCCGCAAGCAGGCGCTCGAGTGGACCGAGGTCGAGGACTTCCCTCAGGTGGAGGTAATCCGATTTGGAGGCCGTGAACGTCTTGAGGATGGCGATCGTGTCGAGGTAGAGCCAGCCGAGCTGGACCCATGCGGTCCGTCCCCGTTCCCCCTGAACCTCGTTGACGGCGCTGAACGCGGCGTGGATCGCGTTCATTCCGCAGTTGGCGAGCAAGAGGTCCGCGTCCGTGGTCCCGGCGAACCTCGGCTTCAGGATCCGACGGACCTCGGCACCCGCGTCGCCCCCGAACGACTCCTCGGCGCCGGGGGCCCCGCCGATTCCCATGGCCGCGAGCCGGTCCTCGGCCTCGCGGGATGAAATGAAGCCTCCCACGTGCTGAAGGTAGTGCTTGGCCCGCAGGAACAGTTCCGGCGATTCGGGATGAGAGACACCATGCACGCCGCCGTCGCCGAGCAATGCGGCGTCGCTTCCGGCGGGACCGGAGGCGTGAAGCTCCTCGAGAAGATCCCGGGCCATCCGGCGCGACGACGCCAGCCAAAGCGTGCGTCCTTTCAGTCGGTGCTTTTCCACCAGCGTCGCGGCGAGGCGGCGGGAAAAGGGATGCACCAGGAACCTCGGATATCCGGTCATCAGCTTGCCCGTGACCGCAGGGTCCCTCTCCTCGTAGCCCCGGACGGCGGCCATGGTCGGCAGGCTGCAGGCAACCGCGTGGGGACGGTTAGGTATGGGGGTTCCGAGGGGAATCTGCGCAAAGGCCTGCATTCGAGCCGCGAGTCTTGGCGGCCGGGTGCCCAAGGCAACCGGAAGCTGGAGCGAAGCGTGTCATCGTGCCTCCACCGGAACCGGCTCCCGCCGGCGGCCCGGGCGTGCGGCGGCGGTCAAAATCGTTTGTCCCCGCGGGCCGGCCGCCTTTTCATGGATGGGTCCAAACCCGGCTGAAACCGAATCGATTCTCCATGATTGACGTGCGAACCCCCCTTCCACTGCCCGGCCCCGTGGCTCTGAACCCATGAAGATCATCTCGTGGAACGTGAACGGGGTGAGGGCAGCCCTCAAAAAGGGCCTTTCCGAATTCCTGGAGAAGAGCGATGCCGACATCGTCTGCCTCCAGGAAACGAAGGCCCATCCCGGCGATGTCCAGCACGTCAGCTGGCCCAGGGGTTATGACGTCCTCTGGAACAGCGCCGTGAAGAAGGGCTACAGTGGAACGGCGATCCTGACTCGGGTAAAGCCGAAGACCGTGAGAAACGGCCTCGGCATGTCCGCCCATGACGCCGAGGGCAGGGTGCTGGCGGTGGAATTTCCGGACTTCTGGCTCGTCGACGTCTACCAGCCCAATTCGCAGCGGGGACTGACCCGCCTGGACTACCGCGTCACGAAGTGGGATCCCGCATTCCGAGCGTACCTCAGGAAGCTCCAGTCGAACGGCAAGCCCGCCCTGTTCTGCGGCGACCTGAATGTCGCCCACACCGAGATCGACCTGGCGAACCCGCGGACCAACCGCCGCAATGCCGGCTTCACCGATGAGGAACGCCGGAGCTTCGGGCGGCTGCTCGACAGCGGTTTTGTCGACACCTTCCGCGAGTTCGAAAAGGGGCCGGGCCACTACTCGTGGTGGAGCCAGATGAGCGACTGCCGGGCCCGCAATATCGGGTGGCGCGTGGACTATTTCGTGGCCGCCGAGAAACTGCGCCCGGCGCTCCGGCGGGCATGGATCAGCCCCGGGCAAATGGGCAGCGACCACTGCCCGGTGGGACTCGAACTGGACTAATTTTTGACATTTTATCGGTTCGCTACCGGCGCTGCGGCCGATACCCTTTCCCCCATGAGGATTGCACTTAGGGTCGTCGGGATACTGGTCGCGGCTCTGTTTGTGCTTGGCTTGATAGGGCTTGTGCTTCCCGGGCATTTTCACGTGGAGCGCAGCGCGGTCATCGCGGCGAAGCCGGCGGCAATTTATCCCATGATCGGCGACCTGAAGGCGTGGCCCCAGTGGGGGGTCTGGTTCAAGCGTGATCCCGCGATGCAGATTGCCTATTCCGCGTCGACGACGGGCGTCGGCGACTGGAGCCAGTGGACCAGCAAGAGCGAGGGCAGCGGCAAGATGACCATCTCCTCGACCCAGGCACCGGAGGATTTTGAATACCGGATGGAGTTCACCGACATGGGCATGACCTCCCGGGGCACCCTGCGCCTGACCGACGGGCCCGCCGGCACGACCCGGGTGACGATGACCATGCGGGGCGACCTCGGGCACAGCCCCGTGAACCGGTGGTTCGGCCTGTTCATGGACAAGATGGTGGGGCCCGACTTTGACGAGGGACTCGCGAACCTGAGGAAGATCAGCGAGGCCCCCCTCGCCTCAGTGCGAAGGCCGTGAGCGACTTGAAGGGCCTCCTGCTCCGGGATCCGCGGCTCACGCTGGCGGTCGCGGAAAGCGTGACGAGCGGCCGCCTTCAGGCGCGCATCGGCGCCGTATCGGGGGCCTCGGATTTCTTTCTCGGCGGGATGACCGCCTACTCGCTCGAGGAAAAGGTGCGCCATCTCGGCGTCGATCGCGCGGAGGCCGAGGCCGACCACTGCGTGTCGCCGCGCGTGGCCGAGCAGATGGCGCGCGGCGCCTGCCTCCTTTTCGGCGCCGACCTCGGCGTGTCCACGACCGGCTACGCGGAGCCGTTCCCCGCGCGGCAGGTCGCCACGCCGTTCGCCTGGTGGGGCGTGGCACGCAGGCATCCAGGCGGGGACTTCAGCGTGCGCAGCGGCCGGGTCGAGTGCCCCGGGCTGTCCCGGATTGACGTCCAGGAGCGCGTGGCGGCCGCGGCCTACGACGCCCTTGTCAGCTGGATCACGGAGACAGCTGCTGCACGTACGCGATGAGGGGCTGCACCTCCGGCGGCGGCGTCACCCAGTCGCTGTAGAGGAGTTCCGGCATCGTGTACGTCGTATCGTAGAGCGTGAAATTGGCGATGTCGTTGCGCTCGACGTGCCCCGCCTTGACGGTGGCCCCGGCAAAAAGACCGACCGACTTCGAATACACAAGCACAGGCGCGACGAAGGTGGTCGTCGTGTCGTTTTCGTAGTTGGCCGAGTGGGGCCCGGCGACAGCCTTGGCGTCGACCCCGATGTTAAGACGGTTGGTGAACAGGAGGCGGGGGGTCGCGTCGTCCGTCAGGATGAAGACGGTGTCGACATCCTTCGCGCCGGCCTGCAGTCCCAGGCTCGCCTCGCTCGCATCGACGAGGACCGGAATGCTCCAGCGGCCGTTCGGCTTCTTCACCATCAGGACGCCGTAGCCGCCCTTGACGCCGAAGATGAACCCGGCCTTGAACTGGCTCAGGATCAGCACGCCATGCGCCGCCTGCCAGACGGCGGGCGGGATGGCCGTGTCCGGGTTGGCCATGAACTCCCTCACGATCGCCTCGCAGGTCTCGACACGGACGACCAGGTCGGACCGCGACGTGTGGGAGTCGTCGGCGCGCGCGGAGGAGGCGGCGAGCATCGCGATCAGGGAAAAAGTGAGTAGTTTCTTCATGGCGGGTGTCGAGTGGATTGAAGGCGGCGGGAATCCCGCGGCCGACGGATTGAATTAAACAGGGAGGCGACGACTTGGAAAGCGCCGATTGGTCTAAGTTCCCGTTCCCTGCGCCCCGATCCCGGCTAGTCGAGTCCGCGGGCCGCGATTTGGCCCTCGTCCCAGCCGAGGAAGTGCCCGAGTTCGTGGAGAAAGGTCAGCCGCGCCTCCTCGCGGAACACTCCGATGTCCTCCTGCGCATAGTCCCACAGATTGGCGGTGTAGAGGAATATCCGGGGCGGCTCGGGAGCGTCGCCCGAAAATTCGGTGCCAAAGGGGCTGCCGGTGAACAGGCCGAGCAGGTCGGGCTCGAATCCGCCGGCGAGCACGTCGTCGTCCGGCGTGGGTTCAAAAATCACCGGCACGCCCTTCGCCACCTCGCGGATCTCCGGTGGAAGCTCCCGCAGTGCGGCGGCCACCGCGTCGGAGGCGATGCGCGCGAGCCGGGCTCCCCTCACCGGACCTCCGATGCGAAGTCCAATCTCTCGAACCGCGCCCCGATGAGCCACAGACCCACCGCAATCTCCCCGATGAGGATTCCAAGCACCACCAGCGTGGCCAGCACGATGGCCGGGCCCATGCCGATGAAGAGATGCGATGAGAAGATGATGAGCGCCGCGGCGCCCACCGCGGGCGTGCCGACCATCAGCGCGAACAGCAGCTGTCCGATGCCGAGGATGAGCCTCTGACCGGTGACCTCGATCCCGGCGCCGCGGGACCGCGACGCCTGGTACCATCCCGGCATGAGCATCATGACCAGGTTCGGCACGATCAGCTGGAGCACGCACAGGACCGGCGCCGCCGCGGCCATGCATAGGGCCGCGGTCACCCGGACGCCGGGGGTCAGCCCATCGAGCAGGCCTCCGAAATCGCAGCCGAAGGCGCCGACGATGATCAGGAGCCAGAGGACAAGGGTGAGGACCGCGGCCGGGGCGAGGAGCTCGCCGAAGGCGAGCCTCCAGCCCTCCATGGGATAGGTCTTCAGGATGTCGGCGTTCGGGAGGTCGTTGCGCAGGTCCTGCCGGGCAATCTGCGGGCCGACCATAAGCGTGTAGCCCCCGACGATGCAGCAGAACATCATGATGATCGGCGCGTAAAAGCCACCATTTCGCTCGTGGGCGCGCCCAGCCAGCAGCGGCCCCAGCGAGACGGACATCCAGACGGCCAGCATGGCGAAGATGAGCACGGTCCGCCGGTTGAGGAGGGACGTCCTCATCGAGAGCAGGTTTTTCCACAGGAAAGCGATCTCGGGCGGTCCGGTGGAGGAGAGGGGAAACGGCCCCGGCTGGGCCTTGGGCTTTGCGGAGCCCAGCTTGGGGGCTTCCCCGCGCAGCTGGGCGGCTTTCGCGGCCGCGCGTTTTTCGGCCAGCGCGATCGATCCTTCCTCGAAGCGGGCCTCCGAGCTCGCCACCCAGTGATAGTGGAGGCCGAGGAGCCCGAGTGCCGGGACCATCGCCAGGGCGAATTGGCGGCCGTCCGTGGCGAAGTAGGGGCCGAAGGAGATGCTGAACGGCAGGAGGATCCAGCGCAGGGGTGACGAATGCAGCAGCTCCCGTAGGACGAGCGTCCAGTCACGCGTGTCGAAGAGGCCGCCCGTCGTGTGGTTCTCCATCCACGCGAAGGCCGAGCCGAGGACGGCAACCGCATAGAGGACGATGGCGGTGACCGCGACGACGCGCCAGAGCAGGAAGTGCGCGCTCTTTTCCCTGAGCCGCGACAGCGACAGGCTGGTCCCGTTCAGGTGAAGGGAAAAGATCGAGAAGACGACCCACAGGCCGACGGCCCGCATCGCTCGGTTGCCCCCGAGGCTCTGAAATCGGTTGAACACGACCGCCATCAGGACCGACGTGAAAAGGATCGCGGCCTGGGAGCTCACGAGGCGGAAATGGATCAGCGTCCTGCGCGGGATCGGGGCGGGGAAGAGGAACGCAATCTCGGCCTCGGTGAACCGGAAGCCCGGGTTGTCGGCGGGCGAGATCCAGGCCAATGCGATCCGAAGGAGTCCGATCGCCGACAAGAGCACGCAGGTCGCGGCGACCAGCATTGCGCCTGCGGAGGCGAGGGACTCCCGGTCGAGGGAGGGCGAGCCCGCCATTCCCAGCCTCCGCAGGAAGAAGTAGTAAAAATAAACGACGGCGACCGCCGTGCCGACCAGGTACCGGGGCTGCCGCAGCCGTCGGATCCGGTAGGCGACGAGGTTCCGAAGCGACGTGAGCCGCAGGTAGAGAAGCGCGCCGATCATCGTCCGAGGCCCTGGAGCCGTCAGCCCTCGGTCCCGCTGGTGGCCCGGATGAAGACCTCCTCTAGGCCCACGTTGGCCTCGCCGTTGCTGAATTGCGCGGCCACCTCGGCGAGCGTTCCATCGGCGACCTTGGAGCCCTTCTTGAGGATGAGGACATGGGTGCACACCTCCTGGAGCAGATGCAGAAGATGCGAACTCAGGACGACGGCCGCGCCGTTGCGCGCCCGGCGCACGATCGAATCCTTCATGCGCCGGATTCCGAGGGGATCGAGTCCCGTGAGGGGCTCGTCGAAGAACATGACCTGGGGCGAATGGAGGAGCCCGCATGCGATCACGAGCTTCTGCTTCATCCCCCGGGACAGCTCGCCGGGGAGGACGTCGGCCTTTTCGGCGAGTTCCAGCTCCTCGAGCAGGGGCTTCGCCAGCGCCTCATAGTGCGCCACCTTGTAGATGCGGGCGACAAACGCGAGGTGCTGGCGGACGGTGAGGTAGTCGAACAGGCGCGGCTCGTCGGGGAAAAATGCGAGCGCCCGCTTGGCCGAGACCGGATCCGACGCGAGGTCGTGGCCCGCGATGCGGACGGATCCGCCGTTCGCAGGGATGATTCCGGCGATGCAACGGAGGGTCGACGTCTTGCCGGCGCCGTTGGGCCCGACGAGCCCGAGGACCTCTCCCGGGCGAACGCAAAAGGACAGGTCGCTGACCGCCGAAAAGCTGCCGTAGCGTTTGGTAAGCCCCTGTACCTCAATCATGGGCGCAACGCTGTAGGCAAGGCCCCGCGGGGGCAAGTCCGCCCACATTAAATGAGTAACGATGTCGGCCTTCGCGCGTCTTACAGAGTATGAAACCCTTCTCAGCGCTGCCCTTTTCCCTCCTGTCACTCGGCTTGGCGTTGTCGGCCGGCTCCCTCCTGGCGGACGACACCCCCCCGACGCCCACGCCTCCGCCAGCGACGGCGCCTGCGGCCACCACGGATACCGTCCCGGCGGATGGCACCGAGCCGACCCCGACGCCCGCCCCTCCCCATCATCACCACCGTCCTGGATTTGTGCTCGGAGAGTTGACCCAGCAGCTCAGCCTCTCCCCCGACCAGCAGAAGCAGGTCGCAGCGATCCTGAAGTCCGACCACGAGCAGATGAAGACGCTGCGCGGTGACGATTCCATCGCTCCGGACGACAAGCGGGCGCAGGCGAAGGCGATCATGAGCTCGACCCGCAGCCAGATCCGGGCCCTCCTGACGCCGGAGCAGCAGAAGATCTTCGACGCGCTCCCGGCCCACGGCGAGAGGCCCCCGGCCCCGACGCCGGCTCCGACCACCTGACGGGGCCGCCCCCGGTCACCCGCTTTTCGGCGTGCGTTCGCGCGCGTTTGGGTCATCGCTCGCTGGCGCGAGATGACCATTGGGGAGCTCTTTAGACTTATCCTTCCCGTATTCGCGCTGATCGCGGTCGGCGTCGCCCTGCGCCGGATTCACTGGATCGAGGGCGTCGCCGAAACCAGCATGATCCGGCTGGTCGTGCAGGTGTGCATGCCGTGCCTCGTCTTCGACACCGTCGTCGGAAACGCCGCGCTCCGGGAGCCGGCCAATCTCCTCGTTCCGCCGCTGGCCGGCTTTGTGACGACGGTGGCCGGCTTTGCGGTGGCCTATTTTGTCGCGCGCCGGATCGGCCTTTCGGCCGGCACCGGCCTGCGGACATTCGCGCTCTCGGCGGGCGTCTGCAATTACAGCTACCTTCCCTTTCCGATCCTCGGGGGCATCTGGGGCGCCAGCACGCAGGGGGTCATGCTGGTGCACAACATGGGGGTCGATTTGGCGATCTGGTCGGTAGGGCTCCTCGTGCTGACCGGCGTTTCCCCGCGCGAGGGTTGGAAGCGGCTGATTTCGCCGATGCTCGTCACGCTTGTCGCCGCGGTGACGATCAACCTTTCAGGGCTTGCCCCCTATGTGCCGGTGCTTCTGAAGAGCATGGCCCATTCGCTCGGCGTGTGCGCGGTCCCGATCGGTCTCGTGATGACGGGGGTCAGCATGGCGGACTACCTCGACGAGCCGAGGAAGCTGCTGCACCGCGACATTGCCATCGCCGCCTGCGCCGTGCGGCTGGGGATCCTCCCGGTCCTGATGCTTTGCCTGGCGCGGGTGCTTCCCTGCTCCGTGGAATTGAAACGCGTGCTGGTCGTCGAGTCGGCGATGCCCGCCGGCGTGATCCCGATCATCATCGCGCGCTACTACGGCGGGCAGCCGCTGACGGCCGTGCAGATCGTCCTGTCGACGACCGCGATCGGCCTGGTGACGTGTCCTTTCTGGATCCGCGCGGGGCTGGCCTGGGTGGGGGTGGGCTGAACCCGCGCACTTCGCAAACCGGTCAAAATGTGCCATGGTTAGCGGGATGACCCGGACGTATATTCTCGGCTGCCTCGCCGCCGCCCTATTCCTGGGTGCCGCGCGCGCCGACGACCGGGCGCTCCCGGCAATCGAGCAGAAGGTCGCGGCGGCGACGCGCTCCTCCCAGGTGACGGTGGTCCATTTCTGGGCGCCCTGGTGCCCGAACTGCGGGGCCGAGCTCGCCCGGGGCGGATGGTCGCGGTTCATCGCGGGAAATCCCGATGTCCATTTCGTGTTCGTGACGATCTGGAGTCCGACCGACGGGAGGGACGTCCTGCAGAAGAACGGGGTGGGCGGGGAACCGAACTTCGAATTGCTGCTCCATCCCAACGCCTCGCGGGAAAAGGGGGCTAAGGTGGACGAGCTCCTCGGGATCCCGATCTCGTGGATCCCGACGACATGGGTCTTCAGGGAGGGCAAGCTCCGCTACGCGATGAATTTTGGCGAACTGCATTTCCCGATCCTCCAGCAGCTGATCGCGGACTCGTCGAACACGTGGGACCGTTGAGCGCCCCGATGCCTGCCAAAGCCGCCATTGCTTTCATCGGGACCGGCGTCATGGGCCGAAGCATGGCCGGCCACCTGATGGCCGCCGGCCACGCCCTGCACGTCCACAACCGCTCAAAGGAAAAGGCTCGGCCGCTGCTCGATTCCGGGGCCCGCTGGCACGATTCTGCCGGCGCGGCCGCGGCCGAGGCGGAGGTCGTGGTCACCATGCTCGGCTTCCCACAGGACGTGGAGCAATCCTACCTCGGTGCCGGGGGCATCGTGGAGAAGGCGCGTCCCGGTTCCCTCCTGATCGACATGACGACGTCAAGCCCGCTCCTGGCGCGCCGGATTTCAGAAACGGCGTCGGCGCGCGGGCTTGAATCCCTGGACGCCCCGGTCTCGGGCGGCGACCTCGGCGCGCGGGAGGCGAGGCTCGTCATCATGGCCGGGGGCGAAGCCGTCGCCTTTGGGCGCGCGCAGCCGATCCTCGCCCTCCTCGGCAAGAATATCTCCCTCCTGGGGCCGGCGGGAGCGGGCCAGCACTGCAAGATGGCGAACCAGATCGCCGTTTCCGTGGCGATGGTGGCCTGGTGCGAGGCGCTGGCCTACGCCAGGCGAGCGGGCCTCGATCCAGCGAAGGTCCACGCGAGCATCAGCGGCGGCGCTGCGGGCGGCTGGGCGATGACGAACCTGGCGCCGCGGGCCCTCGCCGGTGATTTTGCCCCGGGCTTCTACGTGAAGCACATCCGAAAGGACATCGGAATTGCGATGGCATCCGCGAAAGAGATGGGGCTTGAGCTTCCCGGGCTCGATTGCGCGCGCCGGCTCTACGACCGCGTCGCCGAGAACGGGTGGGAGGAATCGGGGACGCAGGTTCTCTACCGTCTCTACACAACCCTCTAGTCCGGCGGTATGAATCCGCGGCGCATCACGTTCTCGGCGACCGACCGCGGAAAAAGAAAATTCTCAAGGTAGCCTTTTCCGCCGGCCTTGGTGCCTCCGCCTGACATGGCGAAACCTCCAAAAGGATGGCGCTCGACGATGGCGCCCGTGATGCCGCGGTTGAGGTAAAGATTGCCCACCCGGTACTCCCGTTGCGCGCGTTCAAGGGCGCTTGGGCTCCGCGAAAAGAGCCCGCCCGTGAGCGCGTAGTCCACGTCCATCGCGATGTGGAAGGCGTCGTCCAGGTCCCTTGCGCGCATGATGGCGACCACCGGACCGAATATCTCCTCGCGCGCGATCGCCGCCGAGGGAGGGACATCGGCGAAGACGG
>Ga0182018_10005218_pt1 | contig 10562 bp, 9 predicted proteins | sample 812P2MmetaG_FD_120490 | JGI IMG/M metagenome (GOLD analysis project Ga0182018, IMG submission 120490) | Permafrost microbial communities from Stordalen Mire, Sweden - 812P2M metaG | ecosystem: Environmental > Terrestrial > Soil > Wetlands > Permafrost | place: Sweden: Stordalen | collected... | reverse complement strand
GTGGAACGTTCAAAAGCTCGGGCTGTTGGGCGAGATAGACCACTACTGCGGCGTCTTCTGGTGGAAGCAGGCGGTGGCGGCAAATCCGTCTTACCCGCAATGCACCGTCACGTTCTCTGGCAATTGGAACGACCAGGATGTCGTCTGGCTGCACATTGGCGGGTCCGCGATCGGCAAAACGGTGTTCGGCGGGCAAGACAGTAGCAATACCATCGCGCGGCACTTTGCCAACTTCATCAACGCGATCTTCGATGGCGTCTGGGCATCGGCCACGGGCAGCGTCGTCACGATCACTTCCCATTCGTTCGGCAGCGTGTGGCAGTACCACGTGTACACGGCACTGCCTACCTCGAACACCGGCAGCGGCCACGCCACGGTGACCGGGGACCTCCAGGGCGGAACTTACGGTGTGACATGGGTGATCGACCCGACCCAGACGCCGGTGCTCAACCGGGCATTCCGCGACTGGACCACGGATTTCTTCAACCAGATCAAGGCGAACAACATGAGCGCCGTCTGCTCGTTTTCGCAGGAACTGGTGCAGCCGCCGGATAATCCCACCGGCGGCGCGGTGTGGGTTCAAAGATTTCCCGACGGCACAGCAGTGGAAACTGCAACCGGATTCGGGACGCTGAATAGTTCGCAAGTCGCGTTCAGTTCCGGGCCGCAGAACTACCTGGGGCAGGCCCTTGCCGCGATGGCGGGTCTGATGTTGGCGGCGGGACTCCCGCCAAAGCTCCAGTTTGGTGAAATCCTCTGGTGGTTCCAGGCGAACGCTTCCGGCATGGCGTTCTACGATGCAGACACGCAGGCAGCCGCGCAGGCGGCGCTGGGCCGCGCGCTAACCACTTTCCACACACCGAACGACGATCCATCGGTCAACAGTTACGCCGACGCGAACTTCCTCCGGACGCGCCTGTACAACTACGTGGCCGCGATCCAAGGGTACGTCCTATCGCAGTGCCCGTCGGCCATCTTCGAACTGCTGTGGCCGATGGACGTGAACGATCCGGACAACTGCAAGCTGACGCGGTACATCAACCTGCCCTCGCAATGGACGGCACGCTCAGGCTCCGGCTTCGACACGTTCCTCATCGAGGGCTACCAATATCCAGGAATAGACCACAACCTCGACCAGGCCACCCGGTGCGCACAGTACCCATGGAAGGAACTCTCCTGGGACCAGGCCCACTGCCGCTACCTGATGGGCATGTACTACAGCACCTGGCCATGGATGCGGGAATTCGTGAACGCCAGCCGCCTTGGGCTGCCCGCGATCAAACTCTGGGCATACGACCACCTGTGCCTGTTCGGATGGCCGCTACCGATGCCTACGAGCGACGACAGCTCATTTATCTATTGAAGTTGGCGCTGGACGCGACGGCTACTCGGCCCGGTGGTTGAATGGCAAATCAAGGTCGGCACTCAAGGTGTTTGCACAGTAGGGTGATCCCTTCGCGATTCGGCAATGCTCCAAACCGGACCACCAAGCAGCGGAAACCGCTTATAATTGCTCTTGTTTCGCTAGACGTCGAAAACTCATGGAGCCAATCATTTTGCCCTTCAACCGTGCTCACAACCAGACTCGGTGCAACCCTATCGCTTCTGCATCGAGCCGGCCAGCGATGGTTGAAGCAGTTTCAGACTGCCAAGCGAGCGAGACATGAGAATCCCCGAACGATTTCTCACTGCTATCGACGGAGACCCTGGGAACTGTGTCCTCATCGTCGGTGCCGGGCTTTCGAAGAAGGGTGTTCGGAGGGGTGGCGGTGGAATACCGGACTGGGACGACCTAATGCGGCTCATGGTCAAGCATCTTCGCGATGCTCGCCGATTTGATCGCAAAAAGCTGGATGCATTAGAGGAGCTGCTCAAAGAGGACCCGCCACGTTATCTCGACGTTGCTGAGGAGTTCTGGCTTGCACACACAGATGATCGCGACGGGTACGAGACTTTTTTGCGACACCATCTAAAGCGAGACGACCTGGTCAGGTCAGACTTGCATCGAACAATCCTCAGCGTAGGGTTCTGGGGCATCGTTTCCTACAACTTCGACATGGTGTTCGAGAGGCAATCTGACCGGCTGACCAGGATTGTCTACCCGGACCTCCTGCAGCAGATAGGCCAATTTCAAAGGAAGGGCTTCTTTGCGAAGATCCATGGGTGCATCAATGGTCCAGCGACAAGTCTCGTTCTCACGCGAAGCAGCTATGATGAGCTCCGGCGACACCCCCGTTACGTCGATCTCATCAAGACCGTTCTCTTCGGACACAAAGTTCTCTGCGTTGGCTTCTCCCTGCGCGACCCGGACTTTCAAAGCATCCTCCGCGACCTCAAGGATCATTGGGGCCCTGATCTCCCACCGCTGTATGCCCTTATTCGCGATCCCGGCGAAGACGAACGCTCACGATGGCGTAAGTCGGGAATGGACATCCTCACTTATGACGACCACTCCGAGGTACATGGATTCTTTCAAGAGTTGGGGAAATTGTCGCCCCGTGCGATCTCAACAACGCCGATGCGACGTGGACATCGTGCGAAGCAAGACATCGACCTTGGAGTCCTGCTAACAGAGTGGGAGGGGGCCGAGACAATCGAGGAGATGGACACGATCCTCACGAATCGAATTCTCGGTCTGTCTTCGACGGAAGAGAAAGAAGTTTCGCTCTTCCGACTTGCCGCTCTTTGCCAGCGGAGCCAAGCCGTTCACCTGTGCCGTCAGCTTGTCTTCTTGCGAACGCCATCGTGTTTGCTACTGGCGCGGCGATTTTTCACCGCCGCGGCTGATGCCGACAACCTCGCTGTTCTAAAGCCTCACAAGATGAACGTCCCGGTTCACAAGTGGGTATTGGATCAAGAGGAACTGCATTTCGACAAGGAACAGAACCGGCGTCTCTATAAATGGCTCCTAGACGGGGGCTGGGCGGGATTTGGGGTCGATCTCTGGGGCACCTTCTTGAAACTCCTGGCAACCATCAAGGCAGAATCGTATCACCATGGACTTGAGGAGCTCTACGAAGCCGCACAACACGTTCCAGGTGCCATGGGCGAGATTGAGAAGCTCGCATTACCCCCTCCGTCTTCGGATGGACTCGTACCGAAGCCAAGGACATCGCACTATTCCGTGGCTCGCTCAATTCAAATCGAGCGGTACAAGCAACTAATCCATTCGGGGAGTTTGACGCCAGCGGACAAGCTGGCTGCGGCCATCACAATGGACACGTCGGCCGATTTTGAGAGTTGTTTAGAATTCGCCGTCGAGGGGCTACTCGACGAATTCGTTCAGCGCGTACACCTGACACTGCACGGGAGTTCCGACCTCTATGATCCTCCCCAAGCCGAGCGGATTGTGGATGCACTGGCCGGCCTTCACGAGCCTTCACAGCAAATGAGAGTCCTGTGGACCATCAATCACTGGCCCGAACGGATGCGAGGTCTTGGTTCACTGATGGAGGATTCAGAAAGCCTGCGAAGTGGCCTCCTCGTTCCTCTCTGGTGGCGCTACTCCAGCCAGACACGCATTGAGTATCTTCGTGAGCATCGCCGCGGTTTCTCTCCCCATCCGCAGTGGACAGGCCAGGAGTTCCTTCTTGAAGACCTGATGGGACTTCGTTACGACATCGATAAGGACTTTCGGACGAGCTTCAATGAAGCGTTGGAACTCCACAGGAATACACGCGGGTCTGGGTACGAGCCTCGACCGCTGCAGGAGATCTGGAGGGGACGTGAACTGACGTACCACATCTCCGACGAATGTCCGCCGGAACTTGTGCGGCGCGTGGCCGTCCGACGCGTTGATTGGGAGAATTCACGACCTGGCTCAGTGCGCTGGGACGAGGCGAAGGATAGATCTCAAGCCGTTTTCGCGGACCGGCAGAAGCTTCGAGAGTACGTTTCTGCGGAGCGTGGCGACTATGCAATCGATAACCTTCTTGGTGCCTACATTCCGTCCCGCCGGGATGTAGTACTCTATGCAAACATGGTCGGCCACGCGGCCTCAGAGCTAGGGGTTGACGGCGATGGCCTGCTGACCGTTGTTTTCATCCACGAAACTGTTCACGCCTTCTCACACCTTGGCCGTGACCTCAGCGGCCGAATGTGGGAATCGCTTGATCTTCCAGCAGCCGACGTTCCGGATGCGCGGCCGAGCAGGCCCCATGAGGCCCTCGCTCAGTTCTACACGTTCAAGCTACTGGAGCGGCTTGGAGACCAGCGACTCCTCGAAGCATTCCGGGCGCTTGAGAAGGGCTGCGATCCGGTTTACCGCGCCTGGAGGCAGACGGAGCACTATTCGCTTGAAGAAATGCGTCAGGTCCTCGTGCGGTATCGGAGCAGCGGCTCCGAGTGGCCACCAGGCACCACATGAGCGACGCGCTTAGAATCAATAGCTTACAGAGCTATGCCGTCGCGGAGAGGTAGTTGGAAACCATGGTTTTTGGGGAGCCATACGTTTGTTAAGGCCAAACCCGTCAGGACGAACTGGCTTGCCCTGCTACCGGAACATCCGCGCGTCAAATTCAAACGGTTCCGGATCCCGAAATTCGATTTTGGAGAACTCAGCATGAGCGGGGTTCAGCAGCACATTCCATTCCCCGCGGATCGCCGCGGATGGAACAAGCAGAGTGGCACTTCGTCCATCCTTAATCCACTCGTCCCCGAATCGATGTAAGGATTCGTCTCTTGTTTCGTACCAGCGGACCGGAAGAGCTTTCACGTCGAACGTAATGGTCTGAATCGCATCGGGTATGGCACCTTCGATCGATACGAGGTCCGCCGGTCTTAGATTTGGTTCCAGGTTGACGAACGTCTCAACCGCGGCGAGCGACAGGGAAGTTGAGGCGTAGACCATGCGCACTCCTCGACTGTTCCACCGGCCGCCGTACCGGCGAGCACCCTCGCCGTTCGCGGCCTCTGCGGCGTAGCGGCGGCGGCATATTCTCCAGAACTGCATTAACTGTAGACGCCATAGGCAATGCGGCCCAGGATGTCTTCCACCATGCGCGCGCCCGTATCGGTGTCAAGCTGATCCAGAGGCCGTTCGCCACCCAACGCCCGGTTCGGAGTGCCAAGCCATTCAATGGCTTTGTCCTGGTCGCCGATCATTTCAATGGCATTCGCGTATACGCGCGCCATGCGGACGGTACGATCCGATTCGGCGGCCGTCAGCAACGATCCGCGGCTCAGCCTGCGAGTCAGCGTTCGCTGCGGAATGCCGAGTTTCCGTGACAGAACACCGTTGCCCAGATGGAGCCTTTCGGCAAGCGCCGAAACGGAACCTGCCGGCAGGCCCGTACGGACAAGTTGTGCCAGGTCGTCAGGGTTCCTGATGGCCTTGCCCAGCACCTTCCGCCCGCCCAAAATCTCGGCAATCGCCTGTGTTTCCATACTGGCCTTCTGGCTACTAATGATACGCCATTTGGCCTACAATTGCAAAGTGGGTCGCATGCCAGACATGCCAGAGCCTCGGTGGTCACCTCAAAACCGGCCAGAGAGCCGCATCCGACTGTACCGGTGCTGTACCGACGCGGGTGTTTCGTGTCCTTTTTGGCAATCTAAGCCTTTTAGAATCAGCGAGTTACATATTCTACCAGGCTTATGTTAATCGTGGTTCGAATCGATGCCGGGGAGGCACCGTCCAACCTGGGCACCTAGGAATTGTACTTTCCAACTTTGGGTTCTCTGTTGACAGCGTCGCGTGTGCTCCGGATGCCTGCGGCGTCCGCGTGCGCCGGTTCCGCGATTCGACCGGGAGGCTGTCAGGTCAAAGACGAATCACGATCTGTGGATAGCAGCGGGTCGCAGCCGCGTGGACCTACCGAGCCCTCTCCATGACGGTGCGCAGGATGCTGTTGATCCTGGTCGAGTAACCCTTGCCATACCGCAAGAGCCAGTCGTAAACCTCCTTATCGATACGAGCGGCCACCAGCACTTTCGGAGTTCGGCGAAATTGCGCCAGTTGCTCGTCGGTCAGTGGAGGGATGTCCGAATAATCAATGCTGGAATCGTCTCCGGCAGCCTGCTGCTTCGCGATCCGGGATAAGACGGCCTTCTGCGCTTTACTCGCCGGCCTGCTGAATATAGATTCGGCGCTCACGTTTATTAGCTTCGCGGGCCGAGACGATGCGTATGGTTTCTTCTTTGTCATGTTCATTCTCCATGCGATAGACGTGGACAACCAGCAGCAGCGCGCCTGTCGCCATTCCTATGGCGTGCCACCGCTGCTCGCCAGCCACGACGCGGTCCTTGCGGAAGATTCTATGAGGATCGTCGAACACAAGGGCCGCGCTCTCGAAGCTGAGGCCATCGTGTTTCTGTTTGTTGATCCGGTTCTTCTCGGCGTCCCATTCAAACCGCATCGCTATACAAAATGTATAACATTCAATCTGCAAGAATCAAACGGGTCACAGGGTCAAACTGCCGGACCGCTTCCAACAAGCACCCTGGCTGGCGCGGATGACAGGCCCATCAATCGAAATCGCGAAATCTGCGTTCTCCTATAATCAATAAGTTGCGGACGGAGAGGTGGTTGGAAACCACGGTTTCCGGCGAGCCAATTCCTGGGGTCCCAGGAATACTACTTTCCAACCTCCGATTGACAGCCTCACTTTGCAGACGGAGGTACGCGCAGTCTAGTCCGGGTCTGTCCGATGGGCTAGATGAAGAGATCGACCGCGACCTTGAACACTGACGCGAGCTTTTTTGCCTGCTCCTTGCTAATGGAGCGCTTCCCGCTCAGGACCTCTGAAACCCGGCCGCGCGTGCCGAGCACCGGCAGCAGATCCTTGGCCGTTCGTCCGCTCGTCCCCATCAAGTAGGCCAGCATTTCGTTGGGAGCAACCGAAGGCAGAGGGTGATGGCGATCGTCGTAAGCCTGGACCAATATCGCCATGGTTTCCAGGAGTGCGGACTCCTCAGGGGACAAGCGGTCCACGCCCTTGTCCATCAATTGTTCCACCGCGGCAACCATATGGTCGTACTCTTCCTCCGTATCGATGGCTTTGACGACGATGCGGTTCGCGAGCCGGGCGTATTTCTTGGGGTCGACGGTCAGTGTAGCGCTCATGATTTCCAGGCTCCTTTCACGTATTCCTTGTGAGTCATGATGCGGCGGATGAACAGCACCCTCCGCATGAAATTCATCTCCGCGATGAGCCGGTACTTGTTGCCTCCGATGTCGAAGACGACGTGCGGGGCCACAAAATCCGCCGTGTTGAACGACTGTTTCACGTCAGCGAAACTAGACCAGGCCGCCCGTTTGGCGACTCGATACCAGTGGTCCATGGCGCTCCGAGCATGCGGATGCTCCTCGCAGAAGTTCCGAATCGCCTTGTGGCTGACAACGTGCATCCAGTGCCGATGCCATGGTCCCACAATGGGACCGCGCTGTCAACGCCCGCCCGATTGAAGCATTCGGATCGCTGCCGTTTGGTCCGGAGAGGTAGTTGGAAACCATGTTTTCCGGGAATCCGCCCTTGACGTGCCCTCAATAGCCGTTTTCGCGCAGTTTCTCGATGGTCAGCGGGGATTTCAGGTCGAGCTTCGCCAGTAGCTTTTCCACGTGCTTCGCCAGGACATCGCACTCCAGATTAACTCGCGCCCCAACGCGGTATCCGCCTAAAGTCGTGTTGCGCCAGGTGTGCGGGATGATGGTCACCGCAAGTACATCCGCTTCCAAGGCGGCGATGGTCAGACTGATGCCGTCGATCGAGATCGATCCTTTATAAACCAGAAAGCGGTCGAGCTCGGCGGGCACTCGAATGCGCAGCCACCAGTTGTCGTCGCCCAGAGATTCCAGTGCGAGAAACTCGCCGGTGCCGTCGACATGGCCTTGCACGATGTGGCCGCTTAAACGGTCGCTGGGCGAGAGCGGACGTTCCAGGTTCACGCGCGAACCGGGACGGAGGCCGCCGAGATTGCTGCGGCGCAGAGTCTCGGGCGCCAGGTCGGCGGAGAAGCCATCGGGCCGCGGATCGACCGCCGTGAGACAGACGCCGTTGACGGCAACGCTGGCGCCCTCCGCCATGTCCGCCATCACGGTGGCGCAACGGACCCTCAGACGGGCTCCGGCCGCGCGCGTTTGTACCGCATCGACGGTGCCCAGCTCTTCAATAATCCCGGTGAACATCGACGTATCCTTCCACCGCGAATTCGTCCGGCGGGATGGGGTGGATGGCCACCTTATGTATACGGATGGCGTCGGCGCGCCGGCGCCGGCCGATTCCACCGGCCAACGGCAGCGCTTCCAGACCGCCCAGGATCTTGGGGCCGTAGTAGAAGAAAATGCGGTCGACGCAGTCCGATTCGAGCGCGGTCCAGTTGACCTTGCTGCCGGCTTCGATCATCAGCGAGAGGTACTGCTTGCGGCCCAGCCACTCGATCGCGCCGCGGAGGTCGGCGCGGCCGCCCGGTCCATCCAGCACCAGCACCTCGATGCCGCGGCCGGCGGCGATTCTGCGGCGCTCGGCGGAAGAGGCCGAGGTGGTGACCACCATCAGGTCGCCCTGGACGCCGCGGGCCATTTTGGAATCGAGCGGCAGGCGCAGTTGCGAATCGAGCACGATCCGCAGCAAGGGGCGGCAACGGGGAAGGCCGGTGCGGTCGGTGAGGTTGGGATCGTCGGCGAGGACGGTGCCGATGCCGGTGAGGATGGCGTCGGAATCGTGCCGCAGTTCCTGTACGTGGGCGCGCGCGCGGGTGCTGGTGATCCAGCCGCGATTGTCGTCGGGCGCGGAGATTTTTCCATCCAGTGTGATGGCGGTCTTAAGGGTAACCAGCGGCCGCCCGGAGCGCATGAAGTGGAGGAACGGCTCGTTCAGTTTCTCGGCTTCGGCGGCGAATTCGAGGGCCATCTCGACTTCGATTCCGGCCTCGCGCAACTGGCGGAAACCGTTCCCGGCCACGCGCAGGTTGGGATCGGCGATGGGGGCCACCACGCGCGCCACGCCGGCCTGAATCAGCGCCCCGGCGCAGGGCGGTGTGCGGCCCTGGTGCGCGCACGGTTCCAGGTTGACGTACAGCGTGGCGGAACGCGCCCGTTCGCCGGCCTGCTCCAGCGCGATGATTTCGGCGTGCCGCAAGCCGGCATATGTGTGGAAGCCGCGGCCCACCACTTCGCCCTCGCGCACCAGGACGGCCCCGACCATGGGGTTGGGACTGGCCAGCGCCCGGCCCTGGCGGGCCAGCGAGAGCGCCTCGCGCATGAATTCGGGGTTCATTTTTCGAAGAGCGATTGGATGAACTTTTCGGAATCGAAGGGCAGCAGATCCTCGACCTTTTCGCCCACCCCGATGTAACGGATGGGCAGGTTGAGTTCGCGTGCGATGGCCACTACGATGCCGCCCTTGGCGGTGCCATCCAACTTAGTGAGTACGATGCCGGTGACGCCGGAAGTTTCGGTGAATTTGCGGGCCTGTTCAAGGCCGTTTTGCCCGGTGGTGGCGTCGAGCACCAGCAGCACTTCGTGGGGCGCGCCAGGGACCACCTTGGCGGCGGTGCGGCTCATCTTCCGCAGCTCCAGCATGAGGTTGTCTTTAGTCTGGAGGCGGCCGGCGGTATCGACCAGGACGTAGTCGATTTTGCGGGCGCGCGCCGACTGGACGGCGTCGAAGAGGACGGCGCTGGGGTCGCTGCCAGGCCCTTGCCGCACCACCTGAATGCCGGTGCGCTGGCCCCAGATTTCGAGTTGTTCGATGGCGGCGGCGCGGAAGGTGTCGGCGGCGCACATCAGGACGGAGCGCTGCTCGTTCTTGAAGCGCTGCGCCAGTTTGCCGACGGTGGTGGTCTTGCCCGAGCCGTTGACGCCCACCAGGAGGACGACCGCGGGCGGCTCCGCGACACGCGCAGGCGCGCGCTCGCTGGCGGCGAGGATTTCGAGAAGCTGATCGCGGATGAGCGCTTTCAACTCGGCGGCGTCGGCCAACTGGTGGCGGGCGACGCGCTGGCGGATGCGCTCGAGAATCTCCTCGGTGGTGCGCACGCCGATATCGGCCGAGATGAGGGTGGCCTCGAGTTCCTCCAGCAGATCGGCATCGATCTCCTTCTTGCCCTGGAGCGCGTCTTCGAGAGCGTTGACGAGGCCGGCGCGCGTCTTCTGTACGCCGCTCTTCAATTTCTCCAGAAGGGATGGCTCTTGCTCGACGGAGCCGAAAAGCGTTTGAATCATTTTCCCCTTATTTTAGCAGTGTGGAGGAAGCATTGATTCCCCGGCTAAACGCTGAAAGCCGGCCGCCGGCGGCTTGCGGCGAAGCCGCGCTAGTCCGGATTTCTCATCGAACCAGTCCGTTGAGGGACCGCGTTAACGTTAACGGACAGAGACCAAGCGGGATAGACGGCTGGCGGTAGCGTGGCGGCGGGAACAGTCTGTAGGCGTTTTTCGGGAACCTGCCACGAAACCCCGCAATGCAAATCGGTGAGCAGAGCGGAGTTTCGGGGGTTTTGTAGCCGGTCCCCGAATTTGCGAGTAGAGTCGAGGACGGGCGCGAGCACTGACGCCGAAGCGCCGCCCCGTTTCCCGTCCCCGCTCATCAAACCGGACGTGCCGATTTCCGGCATCCGGCTTTCCG
>Ga0182018_10005216_pt1 | contig 10564 bp, 7 predicted proteins | sample 812P2MmetaG_FD_120490 | JGI IMG/M metagenome (GOLD analysis project Ga0182018, IMG submission 120490) | Permafrost microbial communities from Stordalen Mire, Sweden - 812P2M metaG | ecosystem: Environmental > Terrestrial > Soil > Wetlands > Permafrost | place: Sweden: Stordalen | collected... | reverse complement strand
GGGGCGTTCGGACAAACGATCGGAATTCCGAATTCGAACCCTGCTGGGCTTGTCGGTCTTTTGGGCCTTGATTTTGGAGGAGGTACGCCGAGCCAGGCAGGCACGGGCACACTCACCAATATCGGGAACTCCACCATCGTACAGGACTTCAACAGCAAGGTGTACCAAGGGGATGATGAGGTCACGTGGACGCGCGGCCGCCACACCTTCAAATTCGGCGGAGAGTACATGTATGACTCCATCACCGTGTTCTACTCCGGAAACAGCGGCGAGTTGGGCGGAATGACCTTTGGTCCCAACTTCACGGCGTCCGCTGCCACGGACCCATTGACGAACACGGGCGAAGGAATGGCGGACTTCTTCCTCGGCTTACCCACATCATTTGGGCGCGGCCTGAGCGGCGGCGCGACTTGGGAACAAACCAGCAACATTATTGGTGGATTTGGGCAGGATACCTGGCGCGTATCCGACCACCTGACCTTCACCCTGGGCTTGCGTTACGAAGCGCATACTCCGTGGATTGAGGTAAACAACCAGCAGACCAATTACAACATTCAGACCGGCCAAATTGAATATGCGGGTCAGGATGGCAACAGCCGATCTCTTTATAACGGCGTGTATGGCGGCAAGGACTTCCAGCCGCGCGTTGGTTTCGCGTACACACCGGGATGGTCCGGTGGACATACGGTTTTCCGTGGTGCTTTCACCATCTCGGATTACCTCGAAGGAACAGGCACCAACCTGCGCCTGCCCATCAATCCACCGTTTAACGGCGGAGCGACCGCAGGCGGTGAATTCCAGACCCAATACCTCTTGCAACCGTTGCCCACGTCGACGGCGTCGGATGGGATCATTGCACCGCCTGCCGCCGGACTTTCGTGCCCGAACTACTCCTGCTTCGCGAATACCATATTCCGTCTCTGGGATCCCAACGTGCAACCTGCTATCGACGATCAGGCGAACCTGACGGTCCAGCATCAATTCGGTGCGGACACAACTCTTCAGGTAGGGTACGTCGGGCAGGTGGCCTATCACCTGATGGTGCCGTTCAGCTATGGCCAACTCGTAGCGGAGCCCAGTACTTCTTGCGGTACGCCTCCTTGCACGGCGCCGAGCCCATTTTTTGCGGCCAATCCGACCTTGGGCAATATAATCGGCGACGCCAACGTGTCTGGTACGCAGTCGAATGGCAGAATGATGTATAACGCGCTGCAGGCCGTACTGCAGAAAACCCAGAGTCACGGATTGCAGTATCAGGTGTCCTACACCTACGCCAAGTGCATGTCCAACAACACCGGTTATTACGGCACTTGGTCGAATCAGAAAGGATCCACGACCGCTCAACCGTATTGGCAGAACATTTACGATCCCGCGGCGGAATGGTCGCCCTGCTATTACGATGAAACTCACAACCTTACCGCTTACGCCGTCTATGCGTTGCCGATTGGCCAAGGCAAGCAATTCGGCGGTGGCATGAGCAAGGCTATGAACATGGTCGTGGGCGGTTGGAACTTTAGCCCAATCGTTACGCTCCACACGGGTTTTCCCTTGGCCCTCTATTCCACCGGCAGTGATCCTACGGGGACCGGATCCCGCGGATTGCGCCCGGACTGCAATGGAACCAACACCGTATTCGGCCGTAGCCCAGCGCCTACCGGCACCGGTGGGGGATTCCTGTGGTTTGACCCCAGCAACTATACCAATCCAACGACCACCTTCGGGACCTGCGCACCGCAAATGGGCGGATTGCGCGGACCGGGATACTACAACTGGGATATGAGTTTCCAGAAAAACTTCCAACTCACGGAACGGTTCAGGCTGCAGTTCCGTTCGGACTTCCTGAATGCGTTTAACCGCGTCAACCTGGCGGCACCTAACACGAGCGTGGCTGAATCTACAACTGGAGTGATTCAGTTCTCGCAGCCCGCGAGAAACATCCAGTTTGCGTTGAAGCTGTACTTCTAAGAACACCAACATGTTTATGAGGCAGGCGGAGATACCGCCTGCCTCACTTTTCTTTTATAGAGAGTTCTTTCCGCGGTAGTCTGTTCTCTAAGGGCAGCGACGCCAAAAGCAAATGTCCAGAGACCCGGGTTCAACCGCAATCCTTCTTCTCTTAATTAGCTCTTGGTTCTTTGTCTTACCCCTTGCGGCCCAGACGCCTAAAACCACTCCTCATGCTGGCGGCGATTCCACGCTGACCGACGAAAAAGCGATGGCTCTTGCTGAACAGGGGCGTTGTAAGGAAGCCATCCCTGCTCTGAAGCGCGTCATGAACTCTCCAGGTACGGACTCTCAAGGCACGGCGGAAACCAGGAAAAAAGCCGGCGTGCTGGGCTTGCGCTGTTCCTTGACGCTGGACAGTCGCGACTCCGCGCTTGATTTTGTACGCCTGCTGGGTCGCCAGTTTCCCCGGGATCCAGAGGTTCTTTTCGTTGTGGTCCATGCGTATTCCGATCTTTCCACCCGCACGGCGCAAGACCTCGGCCGCACGGCGCCGCAATCCATCCCGGCGCACAAGCTCAATGCGGAAGCCCTTGAAATGCAAGGGCGGTGGGACGAAGCGCAACGCGAATACGAAGACATGATCCAACAAGAGCCGGATACGCCGGGTATCCACTACTTGCTGGGAAGGCTGCTGCTCTCACGCCCAGACGTCGATGCCAAAGCCGCCGAACGCGCGAAGCAGGAGTTTCAGAAGGAACTCCAGGTAGATCCAAAAAACGCCGGAGCCGAATTCATCCTGGGAGAGATGGCCCGGCAGCAGTCGCAATGGGACGAGGCGATCGTTCACTTTTCGCAAGCCGCCCAGCTGGACGTAAATTTCGGGGATGCTTACATGAGCTGGGGTCTCTGTCTGGTTACCGTAAAGCGCTACGAAGAAGCCATTCCTCCGCTGGAGGCGGCTGTGCGCCTTCAGGAAGGCAATCCCTCGGCACATTACAACCTGGCCATCGCTTTGAGCCGAACCGGCAAGAAGGAAGCAGCGGAGAAGGAATTCGCGATTCACCGCCAGTTGACGCAAAACAACCCGCCGCCCGGTGAAGGGAAAAAGGAATAAGGCTTGGGAGCATTTTTGCCAAAGACTCCGGAGATGACCGTTCCAGTTTCCCTGACCCGGCGCGATTTGCTCAGAGGATTTGCCGCGTCCGCGTTGGCCGGCGCCTGTTCGCGAATGGCCGGAGCGCTTCCTGCCGCCGAATTTCCGTTCGAGCAAATTCCCGCGGCGGCCAGCGGTATTTCCTGGACCCATGTGAACGGAAAATCGTTTGAAAAATATTTGCCGGAAACGACGGGCGCCGGTTGCGCATTCCTGGACTACAACAATGACGGCTGGATGGACATTTATCTGGTCAACAGCGGGAAGTGTGATTTCTACGCGCCGGATCCTGCGCTGCGCAATGCGTTGTATCGGAACAACCGCGATGGGACGTTCACCGATGTCACCGAGGAAGCGGGCGTTGCGGCGGGTGGATTCGGACAAGGCGTGGCGGTTGGTGACTACGACCGCGATGGATTCCCCGATATCTACGTCACGCAATACGGGCGCAGCATTTTGTTTCACAACAATGGAGATGGCACGTTTTCTGATGTTACGGAAAAAGCCGGACTAGCCGCTCCGGGTTGGGCGTCCAGCGCTGTATGGTTCGATTACGACAATGACGGCTTTCTGGATTTGTTCGTATGCCAGTTTGTGGATTTCAGCAAGGAGAAGAACAAGCCGTGCGGGATTCATGAAGACGGCAAGCGGCACTATTGTATTCCGCAAATCTATCAGCCCATGCCCAGTTGGTTGTTCCACAACAATGGAGATGGCACCTTCACCGACGTCTCCAAGACTTCTGGAATTTCCTCTTCCCTTGGAAAAGCCTGGGGTGTGGTAGCTTCCGACATCAACAACGATGGATGGATGGATCTGTTCGTCACCAACGATACGGTAGCCAATTTTCTGTTCGTAAATGACGGGAAGGGGAAATTCGCGCAGACCGGCACCGAAGCCGGCGTGGCCTACAGCGCCAACGGAAAGCCGCGTTCCGGCATGGGTGTTGACGCCGCCGATTTCAATGACGATGGCTGGCAGGACCTGTTCGTGGCGAATCTCGACCGCGAGGATTTTGCCATTTACCGAAACAATCGTGACGGCACCTTCGACGACATGGCCATTCCCACGGGGATTGCCAAAGCCACGCGGCCTATGAGCGGTTGGGGCCTGAAGTTTTTTGACTACGACAACGACGGAAACCTGGACCTGTTTCTCGCGAACGGCAATCCTGACGACCTCATTACGTCTCTGCACGGCGAGAGCTCCTACCAAGAGCCGCTTATGCTGTTTCATGGCAACGGGAAATCGTTCGAAAACGTCAGTCCACGGAGCGGATCTGTCTTTGCCACGCCGATGTCCTCGCGCGGATTGGCGATCGGAGATTTCAATAACGACGGCGCTGTGGACGTCCTGATCTCGGTGAACAACAGCGCCCCGCTCCTGCTTCGCAACAATGCAGGGCGGCACAATCACTGGCTGGGAATTCACTTGATTGGGAAAAAATCCAATCCGGACGGCGTAGGCGCCAAGGTCACCTATCAGGCAGGAGACTTGAAGCGGAGTCGCGTGAAGGTGGGTGGAGGCAGCTATCTTTCGTCCCACGATCCACGCATCGTCCTGGGTTTGGGAAACCGCGACAAAATGGATTGGGTGGAAGTAAAGTGGCCGCTGCCGGGTGGCGGGACGCAGCGGTTCACGGATCTTCCCGTCGATCGCTACATCACGGTCGTCGAGGGTGAGGACAAATGGAGGTAATTCGATGTTCTTTCACGGATTTCGCCATTTCGCGCAACCTAGGTCCGATGGAAATTCACTCGTGAGGATGGAGAAATTGATGAAGCACGTATCGATTCTACTGGCAGCCACACTTGGTTTCGCGGCGTCCGCGGTCGGACAAGAGCCGGGTAATCCTCCGCCGACGTTTACCAAGGAGGTGGCGCCAATTTTGCAGAAGCACTGCCAAACCTGCCATCGGCCTGGCGAGGCTGCGCCGTTCTCGATGCTCACCTACGAGGACACGCGTCCGTGGGCGGCGACAATCAAGATGGTGGTGACCCAGAAGATCATGCCGCCCTGGTACGCCGACCCAAAATACGGACATTTTTCGAACGAGCGATCGTTGTCCGCCGATGAAGTGCGAACCCTGGTGGCTTGGGTCAATGGCGGATCGCAGAAAGGCGCTCCGGAGGACATGCCTCCTCCGGTAAAGGAGTTTGTGGAAGGCTGGGGCATCCCCACGCCAGACGTCGTCTTTCAACTTCCCAGGCCTTTCTCGGTTCCGGCCACCGGAGTCATCGACTATCAGTACGTGATCATCCCGACGGGTTTTAAGGAAGACAAATGGGTGCAGGCTCTTGAGGTGCGTCCGACCGATCGCGCCGTAGTGCACCACATCATCGCGTATCTTCGCGAGCCTGGCTCCAATTACTTCAAGGACCAGAAGCCGGGTGTATTCTTCATCGCGCCCCCTCCGAAAACCGACGAGAAGACCGACGCCAGTGCATTACCGAGCGATTTCCTTGTTGGCTACGCTCCGGGACAGCCGGCGGAAATCCTACACCCCGGTGAAGGCAAGCTGATCAAAGCAGGTTCCGACATCGTCTTTGAAGTTCACTACACGCCAAACGGAAAGCCCACGACCGACCAGACCAAGCTGGGGCTCGTTTTGGCGAAATCGGCGCCAAAAGAGCGTGTTTTGACGCTCTCCGCCTCGAACGGAACATTCAAGATTCCTCCGGGCGATCCGGACTACAAGGTGGACGCATCTTTCGAGGTACAAAAGTCCGTGAAGCTGGTCGGGTTGCACCCGCACATGCACTCGCGCGGGAAGTCATTTGAATATCGGTTGACATTTCCAGACGGCAAAACCGAGACGATCCTGAGCGTTCCGGTTTACAACTGGCATTGGCAGCTTTGGTACAACCTCGTTGATCCGATTGACCTTCCTCAAGGCACAAAGATTGAATGCAGCGCGCATTTCGACAATTCGGCGAACAATCCGGAAAACCCCGATCCGACCAAAGCCGTCATTTGGGGCCAGCAAAGCTGGGATGAAATGATGGTCGGGTTTTTCAATTTGAAGTTTGACGCGACGATGCCGGCCAAGGAAATCTCGACGCCAGGAGCGGTGCACACGCACTGATATGTTCCGACTCGGACGAAATCTGCGTCTTAGCGCGCTTGCGCTCGCGGTTTGCTTCATTGGCCAGGTCGTGGAAGCGCAGGACAAGCCCGCGCGATTCCATGTGATCGCGCTCGCCGAGCATGGGGGCATCCACAAGCCATTTGTAGACGCCGCAAAGGTTTGGCTGGGAAAGCTGGCCAGCGAAAACAACTTCTCCGTGGACTACATCGAAGACACCGCCAAAATCGACGATGCCTTTCTCGCGAAATACAATCTTTTCATTCAGTTGAACTACCCTCCCTACAATTGGACCAACACGGCGCAGGCCGCCTTTATCAAATATATTGAACAAGGCAAAGGTGGCTGGATCGGATTTCACCATGCCACCCTGCTGGGAGAGTTTGACGGCTTCCAGATGTGGCCCTGGTTCCATCAATTCATGGGAGGCATCCGCTTCAAGGATTACATCGCAAGCTTCGTCACCGGCACGGTCACTGTCGAAGACACCAATCATCCCGTGATGAAAGGCGTCGCATCGCCTTTCGTGATCAAAGATGAAGAGTGGTACACCTACGACACCACGCCGCGACCGAATGTCCACGTGCTCGCCAGCGTGGATGAAAAGACGTATACGCCGGCCACCGATAAGAAGATGGGCGATCACCCGGTTGTCTGGACAAACGAACACATGAAAGCCAGGAACGTTTACATCTTCATGGGTCATCGTCCCGAACACTTCAACAATCCAGCGTTCACGCGGATTTTCACCAATGCCATTTTTTGGGCCGCCGGCCAGCAGGAGAGTCGCGAGAGATGAACCACGCTCATGTTCGATTGACAGCTCGCCGCAAGAGATTCCTGGTTGCCGTGGTGCAGACCATAATGGCGACTGCCCTTGCCCTGATTTTATCGAGTGGGTTCACACGTGCGGCGGAGCCAGCCTTCAAAGTCCTCGCATTCTATTCGACCGATGTCGAACCGGATCACGTGAAGACTGCCAACGATGCACTCGCTTTTTATAAGGATCTGGCGGCAAAAGATAACTTTGTATTGGATACCACCACTGACTGGACCAAGCTCAACGAGACCGATCTCAAGCCCTATCATGTGATTCTGTGGCTCAACAACTTCCCGCAGACCCCCGAGCAGCGAGCGGCGTTCGAAAAATACATGGAACACGGCGGCGGATGGATCGGCTTCCACGTCGCTGCATACAATGACAAAGATACCCATTGGCCCTGGTTCGTTCAGTTTCTCGGCGGCGCCGTGTTTTATACGAACAATTGGCCGGTACTGCCGGCAAAGCTGACCATCGACGATCGCAAGCATCCTGTGACCAAGGGGCTGCCTGCAACGTACCAGGCCCCGGCAAATGAGTGGTATCTTTGGAAGCCGAGCCCGCGCCTCGATAAGAACGTCCGCGTTCTCGTGACCCTCGATCCTTCCAACTATCCGATTGGGAAAAAGGACATCATCACCGAAGGCGATCTTCCGGTCGTGTGGACAAATACGAAATACAGGATGTTGTACATCAACATGGGCCACGGACCCATGGTTTATGGCGACCCTATCCAAAACACGCTTTTCGAAAATGCAATTCTCTGGCTCGGGAATAAAAAGTAGCTGAACCGACGAGTGGCATCGTGGAGGTCTCGGGTGACGAGTATTCGAACGGTTGCGATCGTTGTTTGCCTTGCGTTCAGCGGCCGATGCCAGGCTCAAACACCAGCCGGCACTCAACCGATGAAGCATCTCCTTGTGCTCGGCGAAGAAAAAGGCTACCGGCACGAGGCGGTGTCGCACGCCATGGCCACCATGGAACGCCTGGGCCGTGAGTCCGGCCTGTGGACGACGACGATTCGGACGGACACCGAAGTACTGACAAAACGAAAGCTCGAATACAACGCCAAGAACCTCAATGACTTCGATGCCGTGCTGTTCTACACCGGCGGCGAGTTGGAGATGAACGCGGAACAGAAAGCCGCGCTTTTATCCTTCGTTCACGACGATGGCAAGGGGTTCGTCGGGGTGCACAGCGCGACCATCACGTTCACCTCCTGGCCCGAATATGGAGAAATGATCGGCGGATATTTCGACGAGCATCCCTGGGTCACGTTTGATGCGCCCATTATCGTTGAGGACCCAAACTTCCCAGGCATGCAACAGTGGCCCAAATCCTTTGTGCTGAAGGATGAGATTTACCAGATGAAGGATTGGTCGCGGGAAAATGTGCGGGTCCTGATGCGGCTCGATGCCAGCAAACTCGACCTGAACAATCCGCACGTTCACCGCAAGGATCGCGATTTCGCCGTCACGTGGGCAAAGATGTATGGGAAGGGCCGGGTTTTCTATTCGACCTTGGGTCACGTGGAACAGAATTGGGACGATCCGAGAATGCAGGAGATGTATGTGGAAGCCGTAAAATGGGCCATGGGACTTGTTAATGCGGATGTCACTCCGCGTCCGCTTCCCGCCCAGTCGGGTAACGCGCAGAACGACGGCATGAAAAATGGGCAATCAGCCGGAGTAGCGGCGAAGCGATGACGGATTGAACCTAGGCAACCGAACAAATGTTTCGCTCGAGCGTATGAAATGGAGGTTGGAAGCAGATGTGGCGAATGATTTTCTTGTTGCTGCTGAGTTTCTCAGCTTCGGCGCAGAATGCGCACCCGATTTTGGCGTTAGGCTCACCTGCACCGGACTTTTCCTTGCCCGGGGTGGATGGCAAAATCCATCGACTGTCCGACTACGCAGCCAGCCCGATTCTGGTCGTGGTATTCACGTGCAATCACTGCCCCATCGCTCAAATGTACGAGCAGCGAATCCAGCAACTGGAAACGGACTACCGGGACCGCGGAGTGGCGGTAGTGGCCATCCAGCCAAACGACCCCAAGGCGCTGAGAATTGACGAACTGGACTCGTCCGATATCAGCGACACCCTCGACGAAATGAAAATTCGTGTCGAGTACAAACACCTGGTCTATCCCTACCTTTATGACGGCGAAACGCAATCGGTCGCGCGCGCCTACGGCCCGCAAGCGACGCCCCACGTCTTCATTTTCGACAAGGACCGAAAGCTGCGGTACGAAGGTCGAATGGACAATAGCTATCGAACCGAACAAGTGAAATCCCAGGACGCGCGGAATGCGATCGAGGCATTGTTAGCAAACCGCGAAATATCCGTTCAAAAGACGGGAGTTTTCGGTTGCTCGACCAAGTGGCAGGAAAAGGAAGCATCGCGCATCGAATCGCTTCGAAAGATTGAAGAACAGCCGGTAAAGCTGGAATTGGCGACGGCGGCCGACCTGAAGAACCTTCGTGAAAATTCCGCCAAACACATGCTCCTCGTGAGTTTCTGGGCTACCTGGTGCGGCTCGTGCATCGACGAGTTCGCCGATCTGCAGGACACCTATCAAATGTACAAGGTTCGTGATTTTGAGTTGATCACGGTATCCGCCAACATGCCCGACGAAAAGGCCGGCGTGCTGAGAATGCTCGAGAAAAAGCACGCTACCAGCAGGAACCTGCTGTTCGCCTCGGACGATACGGCAGCCCTGCAAACGGCGTTTGACCCTACCTGGGAATCGGCGGTTCCCTATACCGTGCTGCTCGATTCCAGCGGCAAAATTCTCTACAAGAGCTTGGGTACCGTAGACATCCTCGAATTGAGGCGCACCATTCTGGCGAACCTCCCCTCAGACTACATCGGCTTTAACCAATACTGGCAGGCTGGTTTAAGCCAGAAGGCCGCGGCGAACAGTGGCGCCCGATAAGACTGTGCGCGAGAAACTCAACAGAATCACATTCAAACTCCCAATTCCGAATTTGCCCGAGCCTCTGGAGGCCCGATGAAGACGTATGTGCGATTGCTGCTGGCGGTGATGCCAATTCTCTGGGCGCTGACGCCCGCGGCATGCACCGGCGACGAGATTCCGAAAACAGCATGGAGGAGGCCGCTCGGGCAACCCCTTTCGAATCACGGCGTTGCGAAAAATGGCAGGGACATCGACGATGGTTACTGGCAAGGCGCGCCGGTCGGGGGCTTTGGCTCAGGAACATTTTCACGAACCTATCGAGGTGATTTCGCCCGTTGGCACATCAAGAGTGGAGTGCACAAGTACGCTCCAGTCTCCGCGAACCAGTTCGCCATGTTCCAGCAGGTAGTGGGCGAGCCCGCCGGAACCGCCCAGGTTCTGATGACGGATCATCCCAGGAACGGAGAACTTTCCAGTTGGCAGTGGGACTATCCAGTCGGCGCGGGCGAGTATGCGGCGCTGTTTCCGAAGTCCTGGTATGACTACAAATGGGACAAATTCCCCGCGCACGTCGTCTTAGAGCAGTTTTCCCCAATTCTGCCCGACAACTACAAGGAATCGAGTTATCCGGTAGCGGTCTAT
>Ga0182018_10005215_pt1 | contig 10567 bp, 10 predicted proteins | sample 812P2MmetaG_FD_120490 | JGI IMG/M metagenome (GOLD analysis project Ga0182018, IMG submission 120490) | Permafrost microbial communities from Stordalen Mire, Sweden - 812P2M metaG | ecosystem: Environmental > Terrestrial > Soil > Wetlands > Permafrost | place: Sweden: Stordalen | collected... | reverse complement strand
GTGACGATCCCCAGGCTGCCATCGCCGTAGTCGACGAGCCAATCGCCGGCGCGACCCGTGAGGTGCGATATGCCATCCGCCAGCACCACTTCGAAGGGCTCCTGCATCTGCAGCGCAAGGATGCGATTGGGCAGGCTCATGTAAGCGCCTGCCTCTCCCGCCAATACGGGTGGCACCGGCCGGTATTTGTGGAGGAACCGCGCCTGCGAGACGCGCCACGTCTCTCCGGCGGTGCCCGTCACGATCGCATCGCCGGCCCTGGCATGCACGAGGCCTTCGGGAGTGTGTACCGTGCAGGCTTCAGGCGCGAAACGCACGTGGATCTCGCGCTCAAACTTGCGCGCCGCGACGTGGCGCGGATCCGTGCTGACGACCTTCGAGAAGCCGGGCTGTCCGCTTGAATGAAAAAGCGGCGGCGGCGCCGCGGGACTCACCCGGCGCCCCGCTCCGCCGCGCCGCGCGCCACTGCGGCGGTGCGGGCGTGCAGTTCCTCGCGAATGCGATCGCGCCACAGGCGTACGCTGTGCAAATCGCGCATTTCCGCAGGTACGGCAGAGATGAGCGCAGTGGCCTCCTTCAAGAGTGCCGGGCGCTGCCGCTTGTCGGCAAGCGCCTGCGCGTAAAGCGCACTCGCGAATTCCACATGCTGCCATTCGTCGCCGTGATTGCGGGCCGCGAGCTCGCGATGAAACTTCACCACTGGAGTGATCACATGCTCGGCATCAGCCAAGCGTCCCTCACGCGCAAGCGCCACGGCGAGCAGCGTCGCCATGCGCGCGTCATCGCGCCGGTCAAGGTCATTATGCGTGGGCCAGTGCTTATGCGAGTCCAGCGCCGCGCGCATGCTCTTCTCGGCTGCGGCAGCATCGCCGAGCATGTACTCGGCCTGGCCCGCCTGTTCGACGCCAAAGGCAACGCACGCGGTCTTCCAGAATTCCTCTGTGGCTCCATGCGCAGTGGAGGCCTGCATGAGGCCCACGGCTTCTGTCTCTGCGCGCCGGGCCCCGGCAAAGTCGCCACGCCACATGGCTAGGGTGCCTTCACCGAATTTGAGCAGGCACTGGCCATAGACCGGCATAAACCGGCTGTTAGGTTCGCTCTGGCGCACGCTGTCCAGTTCCCGCGTGGCTGCGGTGAGCGAGGCGGCGGCCGCGGCGGTGTCTCCGATATCAGCCTGCTGCGTGGCCCTGATCACCGTGGGATAGACGGTATTGTTGAGCACAAACGACGCGCCGGCTTTTGACGCATGACCAATGGCCTCCAGGGCCTGGCGCGAATAATCCAGCGACTCTCGAGGCCGCCCCGCCTGCCAGCTCGCCCAGCCCTGCTCGTTTAAAGCTACCGCCAAATTGTTGTATGAGACGGTGTTCTTGGAATCGAGCTTGATGAGGGTGTGCGAGATTGCCACGCTGCGCTTTTCGAGTTCCACCGCCTCCGCTGGACGCATATCAATAATCGCAAGGCCGCCGAGAGAGTCTGTCATGACCTGCTGCGCATGCAGAGCGAGAAGATACCCGGGGCGCAGGTCGAGCACTTTTTCCACCACGGCGCCCGCGTCCGCGCCGACGCGTCGGGCGTCCTCAACGCGCCCGAGATTACCCAGCGCGCCGGTCTGCCAGGCTCCGGCCTCCGCGTATTGGGCTGCCATCTGGATATTCGTGAGATCCCGGGCGCCGAGCGCTGCGGCGGTGCGCATGGCAAGCTGTAGCGTCGCGACTGCGTCCTTGATCAGGCTCACGGAGTTCGCCTGCTCGAAGCCTGCATGCACGAGTGCCTCAACATACGCGCTGCGTACGGCGACCGAGGCATTCGGCGCTTCGGCGAGTGGCTTCAGCAGCGCCACCGCGCGCATTGCGGTGGGCAGGGCCGCCGAGTTCTGCTGGTTATTGAGGACCCTGGCCTCGACCGTCATGGCACTCGCGAGCGCAATGGTCGTCGCCTCGGACGTGTCACCGTCGTGCTGCAACTGCTCAAGCAGCTGCAATGCCTCCGCCGATGCGGGGCCCGCCGCGGGCATATTCCCCAGTGTGCGCATCGCCTTTGCGTAGTGCACCAGCGCAAGCGCACCGTTGCGCGTGGTTTCCGGGCCCTTCAATTCCGCCGGCAGCGCCTTGAAGTAATCGACCTGACGTTTGGACAGTTCCGCAACCACATCCAGCCGGCCGAAACTTTCCAGCTCGCGCGCGAAGTCATCCGCCAGGTAAGCAAGGAGATGTTCGGCCTGACCGCGCGCCTGTTCGGCTGCGACGCGCGTCTGCTCCGCCTGGCGCTCGGCGCGATGGGCACGCTCGTTACTGATATAGGCCAGAACCGCGGCGGCGAGCGCGCCGATGGCGAGCGCCGTACACACGACGGCGACCTGCCGCGCACGCACCAGCGAGCGGCGTGCTGCGAGTTCGCGCTCGCGCTGCTCGGCGAGCAGCCGCTCGGTGGCATCGCGCGCCTCGCGCTCGTGGCGCAGATCGCGGCTGCTGCGCACGACGCTGCAGAGCACGTCGTGCGTGAGTTCGACGCGGCGGATGTCAAGGCGCTCTTCGATCCGCAGCAGACGGCGGTTGACCAGCACCGCGAGCGTATCGGGGGCGGCGCCGGCGGCTGCGAAGCTGCTCAGCAAGCGCTCCTCGGCGACGTTTTCGCGAAAACCGGAGGCGGTGAGCAGCTCATCCTCGATGATGTGGCGTACGGCCGGCGGTTGGTCGGCGAGTGAGCGCTCGTAGAAGTTGCTCAGGATGCTGGCGTGCGAGCCCGCCAGAAGATCAAGCGAGATCTCGTTGCGTTCCTGGGCGATGCGGGTGTCATTCAGCTCGCGGCAGATGAGGCTCAGGAGCGAGGGTTCCACCTCGGCGTTGGCGATCTCGGCGCCGCCGGCGACGAAACGCACGATGGCGGCTGCAACCTCCTCGGAGACCAAGCGCTTACCGGGGCGCATGACCGCGGCCAGCGCCTGCTGTCCGGTCATCGGAGCGAGCCGCAAACGGTTCTGCGTGATGCTCGGCATCGCGGACTTCAGGCCTTCAATCGGGGCGAGATAGTCCTCGCGCAGGGCAATCAACACGCGATAGTCGCTGCGTGCGAAATCGAAGCGCTCGGCGGCCGACTCGTCTTCCTCGAGCTTGGTCTCGAGCTCCTTCGGCGGACGGTTTTCGACAAGGTCCGCAAGATCCGCGATGAAGCGCGCCGCGCGTGCGCGCCCGAAGTCGTCGCTTTGCGCGAGCGTGAAGATTTCCTCGAATTGATCGAAGATCAGTAGCGGAATGAGCGTCGCGCCGAACTCATCGTGCAGCACATCATCGCGATGATGCAGGAACTCCCACAGCGACTCCCCCTCGACCGCGACACCCGCCTGAGTCCACTGCCCCGAGCGCCGCGCAGTCTGGGCAATCGCCTGCTTGATCTGCACCGCCGGCTCAGGGGCCTCGCGCGCGTAATCGATGCGCACATAGACCGGGCAATAGCCCTGTGAGCGCAGTCGCGGGACGAGCCCGGCGCGCAGGATGGAAGTCTTGCCGAGACCCGATTGGCCGAAGAGCACGGTCAGGAGTTTGCGCTGCACGCGCCGAGCAAGCTCAGCGACCTCCTCCTCGCGGCCATAAAAGTAGGCGCGCGTCTCCTCCGTGAAGGACGCGAGGCCCAGCCAGGGATTGCGCTCATCGACGTTGGGCGCCTCGAGAGTAGGGGAGTGGGCAGCCGCGTTTTCGGGCAATGCGTTCATTGCTGGCGCGCTTGCATGAAGTCGGTCAGACGCTGCGCGAAGTCTGCCTGCACCTCGCCACCGGGCAGATGCGTGAAATGCAGCGCCTTGAACTTATCCGGCACCAGTGCCTCCGCCGCGCTCGTCGCATCGATGGTAACGGGGAGGATGAAGAGCGCACCGTCGGCCATGTTGCGCACCCGATCGATGGCGTAACTCCACTCGCGACGGAAGTACCCCTCGAGGCGGCGCTGCGTGGTCACCGACACCACCGGAATGAAATACGAGCAGCGGGCGATGTTGCGCTGGATCTTGCGATCGTAGTCGTCGCCCACTTCCAGCCGATCGAAGTCGAACCAGGTGGTGATGCCGGCCGCCTCGAGCCCGGCCTTGATGAGCTGCACTGCCGCCAGGTCCTCGCGCGCGTAGCTTATGAACACCGCGTTGTCCGGCATTTCTCGCGCCGGCGGCAGGAAGCGCGCGGTCGCTCCAGGCCCTGCGGCGGACGCCGCAGGCTTGCGGCGCGCCTGCCAGCGGGAGTGCAGCTCCTCGACGAAGCGTTCGGCGCCCATGTAGATGCGCGTGCGCACGCTCACCTGCTGCAGAAAGGCCATGAGCCGGTCATCCTCGCTGGAGTGGTCATCCGCCAGCACTTCGCCCACGTCGCGCGGATCTGACAGGCGCTGGCGCTTCGCCATGCGCAGGAACAAGCGCGCGAGCCAGTTCGTGAAATTGCTGCCGATGAAGAGGAGATGATTGTGTTCGAGCTCGTGAAAGAGCTTCTCCGGCGCCAGGTGCTCGCTCTGCAGTGCGCAGATGAATTCCAGCAGGTCCTCATCGGAGATCACGTAGGTCGGCGAGGCGGAAACCCGGCCGAAGAGATGGTAGACCACCGGTCGCTGCAGACGGTCGCGCTCTGAGGGCAGATCGGTGACGCGGTTCGGAGAGTAGGAGAGTACTTCGGCTGTCGGCGCTCCGCCGAAGCGCTGCAGGTTGATTGCCCCTTCAAGCAACGGATCGAATGTCGTGGAAACGAACAGGTCGAAGTCCGTAATCGCGGCCAGATGACGCAACGCCTGCGGCGGTTCGAAGTTCGCATCCTTCAGGATGCTGCGCACTCGCACATACGCTTCTTCGCGGCGGCCGCGGGCGGCAAGAAACCAGCAGACTACGTCGTTCAGCGTATAGGGCTGCGGCAGTGAGGCGACATCGACATTGAGCCGGACGGCGAGTTTCTCGGCGAGCCAGTCGTACAGGAGGCGCGGGCCGCGGTCGGTTGCGACCTGCAGGAGCTCCGGTCCCACGATTGGAATCACGCGGCGCTCCTCGATGAAGCTCAGAAGGTCATCCCAGGCGTCATCATCGAGAGTCGACATCGGCGTCGGCACGACAGACAGTCTAGTCATGCGCAATATCCAATGCGTGGGTGCCGCCTGGTCGAGCAGCGGACTGAAGATTAAAAGCGGACATGGTCGAGTTGAATATCATGTGTTGGCAACAAACGCGAGATGTCCCCAAGCTTCAGCCGGCCGCGGCGACCGACGCGTCGCTACTTGGTACTGAAGCTCGTAAGAGAGCCGCGTATGTTATTGATTATCGATCGAGTATGCAGCAGCAGCGTGAACTGGGCAAGAATTGCTGCGGCGCGACGACGACGGATCTCGAGCTAGCCGCCGTGCGTTCGAGGACAGTAATTAGGTTAAACGCAGCTACTCAGGCCTGTGGCACACGGCCTCGATGTTGTTGCCGTCGGGATCGAGGACGAACGCGCCAAAATAGTTGGCGTGGTAGTGCGGACGCGGGCCCCGAGTGCCGTTGTCCCTGCCGCCCGCGGCAAGGGCCGCGCGATAGAACGTGTGGACATGGTCGCGGCTCGGCGCTGCGAAGGCAATGTGCACCGTGCCGGAAGGTCGGCCTGCGTCCCCGATCCAGAAGTAAGGTTTACCGTCGCTTCCGAATCCTGCATGTGCGTGGCCGCCGGTGTCTGCCGCGGTCAGCTCTTTTATCAACGTAATCGACAGTGGCGCGAGCGCTTTCTGGTAAAACGCCTTGGATCGGTCGAAGTCCGCGACCGTCATACCGAAGTGATCGAGCATCTGCGTCTACGATCAGCGCTGCGCCAATCGATCTCGGCCGGGGCTATCTTTTCGCTGCTGGGTCTCTGCTCTCATCAGCGACCACGTCGAGCAGCGAATCGTCATCGGAGATATCTTTGGATCCCTCCAGGGGCGAGGTGTCTGCCTCCGGATCGCGGATCTTCTTCTTGAATGAGCCGTCGCCTTGGGTCCGGTTGGCGAAGGCATTTGCCTCCGGTTCGGTGTCAAGACTTGGTTGCCAGGGTTTGCGGTCTGCCATTGCGGTACTCCTTACAGTTTTTTAAAGCGTTGAAGTGACTAAGCAAGTCCTGTTCCCGACCTTGGGACCCTTATTGGAAATTCACTCAAGATCGCCCAAGGCTTGCATGATTTCCCTCCACAGCGCACCGGCGGTGAAGCCGGCAGGCATGGGATCCTGCTGCATTATCCGACCCCGCGCCGCAGGTCCAGGTTTGCAGCCGAAACCCAATCGCAGTTCTGCGGCAGCGGTCCCACGTCACGCGTCCAGCCAAATGGATCATTGGCGCGGCGCTCCTGGATTGCAAGCAGCGCCTCCCGCAGCCGCGACGCCACAACGTCGAGCTCCTTAGGAACGTGCTCCCGTGAATTCGAGTCCGCCAATACACTGATGGGGCAGACAATCGCCGCAGTGCCGCAGGCGAAGAGTTCGCTGCACTCGCCGGCGGCAACCTGCACCAGGAGGTCATCGATCGCTATCGGTCGCTCGATCACCCGGTAGCCCAAATATCTGCCCAGGATGAGCAGCGAGTCACGAGTGATGCCGGGCAGGATGGTGCCGTCGAGTTCCGGAGTGTGCAGTTCGCCGTCTATGACGGCGAAGAGATTCATGCCCGAGAGTTCCTGGATGAAGCGCTGTTCGCGCGCATCGAGCCACAGGGCGACCGTGTAGCCGCGTGCCACTGCCGCGTTGGATGCGCGCAGCGACGCCGCATAGTTTGCCGCCGCCTTCGCGGCTCCCACGCCGCCCACAGCCGCGCGCACATCGACACGCTCGAGGGCAACGCGCATCGGGCCCACGGCATAGCTCTCCACGGGGTTTGCGATGAGGGTGAAGCGAAAGCGGTTGGAATTGCGCAACAGATAGCCATCCTCGACGCCGTACAGGAATGGCCGCAGGTAGAGCGCGCGTCCCGATTCGCGCGGGATAAAGGCGCGACAGGAGCCGGCGACCGCGTCAATGGCTTCAAAAAAGAGACCCTCGGTGACAGGAGGCATGGAAAGCCGCTCAGCCGAGCGCTTGAAGCGTTGCCAATTTTCCCGCGGACGAAAGAGGTTGGGCCAGGAACGGCCGACGCAGTAGGCCTTCAAACCCTCGAACACAAGCTCCGCGTATTGCAGCGCGCGGGCACCGGGGAGAATTTCAATCGGGCCGAACGGCTGGAGGGTCCCGCGAGTCCAAACGCCGTCCGACCATTCGGCTGTGAACATGAGCGGGGCAGGCACGAGCCCGAAACCGAGCCGCTCCGGAAGCGTGAAATTCTGCAGCGCCGCGGCAACCCCCGGCGCAACGTCATACGCCGCCACTTCAGCTTCTTAGATAAGAGTCGGTGCCCGCGAGCCAGTCCTGCCGTGGCGGACAGAAGACGTCGACGTCAAGAGTGTCCTCGAGCGCCAGCGCCCGGTGCGGAAGATGCGACGGGATTACGAGCACTTCACCCGCCCGGACGATGAGCTCGCGCTCATCGTTTGCCCCCAGCCAGAACTGCAAAGCGCCCTTCAAGACGTAGGTCACCTGCTCATTTTCATGCGAATGCCGCGGCACGTCGTCGCCCTTCTGGAGGAAGATCTGCGCGATCATCGTGCGCTCGCCCGTGATGAGACGGCGCGAAATGGTGCCTTTCAACGGCTCTTTGGGCAGATCATCCCAGCGGTAGTGATGGGCGCCTTCGGGATCGAGGTCGATCATGGGCGTGTCCTGTGGCGAGGTGCGCGGGGTGTTCGCGGGTGTCATGGCCATATTGATCTCTCCTTATCTTCAGCGAAACCGCTCGTCGATTGGCATATCAAGCGCGACGGCAAAGCGATTCGTCTCATTGGCAAGTCCAATGACGGCCAGAAGCTCGGCATGCTGCGCCGGCGTCATACCCTTGGCGGTGGCGCCGGCACCGTGCGAAGCGATGCAGTAGCGGCAGCCGTTCGTCACGCTAACGGCAATGTAGATGAGCTCCTTCGTCATGGGATCGAGCGCTCCGGGGGCCATGACTTCTTTCACGTTGGCCCACATCCGCCGCAGAGTCGCAGGGTCGTGCGCGAGCACCTTCCAGAAGTTGTTGATCCAGTCGGTCTTGCGCGTCGCCATGATGTCGTCGTACACCGCGCGCACTTCGCGCGAAGCGTCGGCGTACTCGATCGGTATCGCGGCCGCGCTCACGGCGCGATCGCAAAGACGCGATCGATGGCGTCGACAGTGTGCAGGGCTGCATGAAAATGTGCCGGGGCATCCACATGCGCGTCCCACTGCCCGACGTGGCAGTACTCATTGATCCAAAAGCCATCCTTCTCAACCCTGTTGAGCGCCTTGACCGTCTCATCCGATGCACCCTTCCAGTGCGGGATATCCGAAGCGAAAGCGTGGGTAAGCTCGACGCAATGGTGCGATTGCAAGACGGCCAGCGCGTCGCCGAGTGAGGCGGACTTGTCCGTGTCCGCCGCGCGGGCAGCACCCAAGACCGGGGCGCCGGCCGCGGCAGAACAAACAGTTCAAACGCACGCTCGCATGGTGACGCTCCTTAGCGCAAAGAAGCTACGTATCCTCGATACGTAGGCTAGCACGCTGCCGCGTGCACAGCCGTTTTTCGGTTCAGGCGTTGCGCGGTCAAATTCGTAAGGCTCTGAGGCGAGTGTCAGGACTGGATTCGCTGCATTATCGATCCAGTTCCGGGTAGTGGCGAAACAGATCCTCGTTATTGAATGCAAGTCGTCGGCCTGAGGCCGCATAGAGGGCAATGCGTGGCCGTTCGAACACGCGATCGTAGAGCGAGCGCAGGCGCGGGCGGCTGCCCAGTGCTTTGCCGGTGGCTGTTGGGAAAGCGTACCGCAGGCCCGCGATTACCTGCGCCATCGAGAGGTCCGCATAGCTCAGCCGTGTCCCGACCAGCCACGGCCCGCGCGCGCGATTGCGCTCGAGCACGCGCTCGAAATAGCCGAGGAACTTCGGCAGGCGCGTCGAAAGAAAATCCTTGGTGCGCCGTTTGGCCGCGGATTTCTGTTCCTCGTAGCCATAGGCGTCGCCGAGCGGATGATGCGTGCTGAAGATCTCAAGGTACAAATCCGAGATCGTGAGCTGCAGTTGATGCGTCCAGAGCTTGCCTGCCTCATCCCGCGGGGCGAGCGGTAAGTGACCCCCCAGATACAGCAGGATGTTCGGCGTCTGCGCGATGAATTGCCGGCCAGCCTTTAGGATCGGCGGCGCGAACGGCGGACGCCGATTGCTCCTGGCATTGAGCACCTTCACGACCGCAGCCGCTCCGCCGCGCTTCGCCTCCGGCACGAGCGCCAGGTCGCGGTAGGACGCGCCGGCTTCCTCGAGCGCGAGGCGCACGAATTCACCGCGGCCCTGGATGCCGGGCCAGTAATAAAGCTCATAAGTCATGGCGAATATTCCGATGGGCGCGCGGCTCGCAGGCGCAGGATATTAGCGGGAGCGTCATTTCAACGAAGCGACAGGATGTTGCAACGCGCCAGCGAATTGCGCAATTTCTGCATGCACCCCAGCCGAAACACGCCTCGGCTATTCACTTATTAGTCAAGGCCTCTTGTCGGCGGATCGCGGCAGCGCGAAGCTCACGTCCTGGGAACCTTTTGCGTTCTCGTTTCGTTCTTTGGTTTTCCGCTCGACGGCAAAGCATGACAAATCTAAGCCGACGCGACCTTCTGGCAGCGACAGCCCTCGTCATTGTCAGCGAGACAGTCGCGCGCGCGGGCGTCGTCTCCGGCCAGCTGCCCTGGCACCCCGATGCGGGATCGCCTCCGGAGGCAGTCCGACCCGGCGCCTGGCAGTTCTTCACCGAGCAGGAAGCTGCCGCTGTCGAAGCGCTGGCGGACCGCATCATTCCGCCTGACCCGCAGACCCCGGGCGGCAAGGATGCGGGGTGTGCGGTTTTCATCGACCGCCAGCTTGCCGGGGCCTACGGCCACCGGCAGGGTCTCTACACGCGTGGGCCTTTCGTGAAGGGCATCAAGGAACAGGGGCCGCAATCTGCGCAGAACCCGGCCGAGACCTACCGAGCGGCTTTGGCAGCGCTTGATCGGTACTGTAAATCCAAGGAGGGCGGTAAATCCTGGATTGAGCTTCCGGGCGAGCGGCAGGATGAGCTACTGCACGCAGTGGAGAGCGGCACGGTCGAGCTCGAAGGCATCGATACGAAGAGCTTCTTCGAGACTCTCTTAAAGGACATGCAGGAGGGTTTCTTCGCCGATCCGATTTACGGCGGTAACCGCGACATGTGCGCATGGAAAATGATTGGCTTTCCCGGAGCGCGTTACGACTACCGCGACTGGGTGGGCCGCCACAACGAGCGCTACCCCTATCCGCCCGTCAGCATCGCCGGCCGGCCCGATTGGACTCCGAAAAAGACCTGAAGGCTGCTCCATGACACGCAAGCTGCCCAAGAAAGATGTCGTCATCGTCGGCCTGGGCTGGACAGGCTCGATCATGGCGAACGAGCTGACGGAGGAGGGACTCGATGTCGTCGCGATCGAGCGCGGGCCCTGGCGGAACACCGCGACCGACTACCCGCCCAACTATGTTCAGGACGAG
>Ga0182018_10005214_pt1 | contig 10568 bp, 8 predicted proteins | sample 812P2MmetaG_FD_120490 | JGI IMG/M metagenome (GOLD analysis project Ga0182018, IMG submission 120490) | Permafrost microbial communities from Stordalen Mire, Sweden - 812P2M metaG | ecosystem: Environmental > Terrestrial > Soil > Wetlands > Permafrost | place: Sweden: Stordalen | collected... | reverse complement strand
TCCTGGCCACGCGAAATGGCACGGTGAAGAAAACTGCCATCGCAGAATTCTCGAACCCGCGTCCCTCCGGCATTATCGCCATAAACCTCGACGCCGGTGACGAACTGATCGGCGCAAAACTCACCGACGGCAAGCAGATGATTTTCCTCGCTAGCCACCACGGCCAGGCCATTCTCTTCCGCGAAACCGAAGTTCGCTCCATGGGACGCGCCGCCGGCGGCGTAAACGGCATGGACCTCGGCAAAGGCGATTTCGTGGTCAGCATGGACGCGGCGCAGCCCGACTTCGTCATCATCCAGAAGGAATACAAAAAGGACACGCAGAATCTCGACGAGCTCGAAAGCGACCAGATCCGCGAATCACTTACGTCGCTGATGCTCACTGTGTCGGAAAAAGGTTACGGCAAGCGCACGCCGCTCGCCGAGTACCGCGTCACATCACGCGGCGGCAAAGGCGTCATCAATCTAAAATCCACCGATCGCAACGGCTCCGTCGTAGCCGCTCTGCAAGTCCGCGAGGATTCCGACGTAATGATCATCACGGGGCAAGGTAAGGTGATTCGCGTGCACTCCGGCGAAATTCGCGAAGCCGGCCGCTCGACTCAGGGCGTCCGCCTACTGCGTCTCGAAGAAGGCGACCGCATCGCCGCCGCCGCTTCCATCCTTGAGGAGGAAGAAGCCGCCGCCCCCGAGCCCGAGAAAAAATGAGTGAGTTCCGACCGGCGAGCTACGATTCAGGTGGCGCGATGTAATACCCCGGCCGGGTTCGTACGCTGACGCCGGGCCGATCGATTTCCACTCTAATCTCGTGGTACCCCGTAGGCTCATCGCCCGGCGGTCGGTATCCCAAAGTATACTGCGCGTGAAGCTCTCCGCCGATTTCGTCCATCGCTTTTTGAATTGAATTATCTTTCGCGGTGTTCACGTGCAGCCCGCCAGTCGCTTTACTCGCTATAGCAAGTGAATTTGGGCCGATCGCATTCTTCCCGGTTTTTACCAGCCAAACGGCGAGCGCCTCTAAATCTATGTTCCCCTGTCCCTGCGCCGCTGCTTCGTTGTCCGGTGTCTGCGCTCTACCTGGGCCCACCGGAACAGGAAACGTTCCGGGCGGCCCTATCTGCGGTCCTTGGTACGGATTTCGCTTCGCGCGCAAATCAGCCATCGCGGTGCTCAAACCAATCGTGTAAATCGTCACGTTCGCCAGTTGCGCGTGCCGCAGGACCTCGCCGAGTGTATCCTCGCTGCCCTCATCCTGCGCTTCACCCACCACCACCAGAATTCGCCGGCGCACTCCGGGCCGTTGTTCCAGCAACGAAATGCCACGCGACATCGCATCGTAAAGCCGCGATTGATTGACGCCGATCTGCAAGTGATTGATGGTATTTTGCACTCCGTTCACATCCGTAGTGAATTTCTCGAGCAGCTCTACGGTGCTGTCGAAGCTGAGCACAGCGGCTTCCGCCGTCTGCCCCATCACCGTCTCCGTGAAGATGATCCCGGTCTGCCGCACCGCGGGAAGCATCGGTTCGATGTGCGAACTTGTCTCAACTGCGAGCACCACGGAAAGCGGATCTCCGCCCAAATCGAAGTGCTCGATTTTCTGCTGCACGCCGTTGTCGTAAACGCGGAAATTATCTTTGGAAAGATCGAGGATCATTTCTCCCGAATGGCTCGTCACCGTCACCGGCGCGACTACTTCGTTCACTCGCACGCGGATAGCGTTCTTGCGCTGCTCAGCCGTGGGCAGATTCTCCGGCGGGGCTCCCGGCTTCTGTTTTAGCGGACCAGGAGGAGCCTGGCACCATGCCGGCTCGCACGCCCCCAGCATTGCCAGCGCCAAAGAAACGACCGCCGCCAAACGATAAAAGCCTGTTGTTCCCACGCCTCTTTTTCGCCCCATTGAAATTCAGTCTATCTGATTCTCTGGAACTCGGGTGCGTTGCTTGGAGTGTAATAGCGCGCCGCGCGCCGACTGGCTTTTCGCCGCAACGTTCTCCTAAAATGATTGTTCGCGCTTGTATCAGGGAGAGAACATGAGTCGTCGCAGTCACCGGCCCCACGAGAAACTAGCCTACGAAGACCCGAAATTCATGGAAAGCCTGGTGGCCCGGCCGCTTCGCATTATGGCTGAATACCTCGACCCCCTGAATCGCCTGCGTCGCGCAAACGTAAGCGACACGATCGTGATGTTCGGCTCCGCGCGAATTCAATCCCGAGATCGCGCGCTCGCGCACCTGAAGCAAGTGCGACGCGATGCGCGAGGCCGCCGTACGCGGGAATGGCGTCAGAAAGTTAGCGCTGCGCGATCTTTGGTTTCGATGTCGCGCTACTACGAAGAAGCCCGCGAGCTCGCTCACCGGCTCACTATGTGGTCTATGACCTTGGGTGACAGCCCGCGCCGCTTCGTCGTCTGTTCCGGTGGCGGACCGGGAATCATGGAGGCGGCCAATCGCGGCGCAGCCGAAGCTGGTGGTCCATCAATCGGCCTCAGCATCCAGCTTCCGCACGAGCAGGCATCCAACCCGTACATCACGCCCAATCTGAATTTCCTCTTTCACTATTTTTTCATGCGCAAATTATGGTTCGCGCAAATGGCCAAGGCTCTGATCATTTTTCCCGGCGGATTCGGCACCATGGATGAACTTTGGGAAATGCTCACGCTAATGCAAACCCATAAACTCTCCCAGCACCACTTGATTCTGATCTATGGAAGGAAGTATTGGGACAAAGTAATCGACTGGCGGCACATGGTCCGCACTGGCACCATTAACGAACGCGAATTCAAGCTGCTTCAATTTGCCGACAACGTGGACGAAGCCTTCAATCACATCCGCAAGGATCTCGAAGCGCATCACCTCGAAGTGGAATCCGATTCATATACCAAGCCGATGCGCCGCATGTAGGCGTTCTTCGTAAGTCTCATTCAAATAAAAAACGGGGAAGGAGCCCAAGACTCCCTCCCCGTTTTTCATTTCCGGCGAAACTAACCGCCGATTTCAAACTCTTAGTTGTTCGAGAACGGTTCGACTGCGAAGACCGCCTGAAACCGCCGCTTCTCGTCCTGATCGTGCAGCATGACGACAGGCACCACGCGCAGTGAATGTTTGCAGCTCCTGCACGTAGTCGCCTCTCCCTGCAGATCCTGGACGAATCCATCGGTGAAGTGATAGGCCGCCCGCGGCCGCCTCGCTGCTTTCGTACCCTTCTCACCGCATTGCGGGCAGGTAAACTCCACGCGATCTTCCAGCGGGTCGCGATGCAACGCCGCCCAACCGGTATATCGAACGCCTATAGTTTCTATTGACTCTTTTTCCATAAATGCCTCCCCCAGCACGGTCTTAATAAAACTGACCGCCAGTCGAATATTTACAATGCTTTAGACGCACGCCGGGCTAAAAGCGATGCATTTCCACAACAATTCTTACAAGTTACTGAAATACCAAACGTTATAGGCCCGGAACGATAAATTCTGGCCTTACAGACGAGTACCTCCTGAAGCCGGGAACCAGTAACCCGTCCCGGTGTCTATCCCCAGTAGAGATTCGCGCGAACTCCGAACCGCTCCCGATTCGACGGAGCCGAGCACAACGACGAAGGTTACGTCGAACTAGTCTCCCTCATCGGAGAAGTTTCGTCGTTAAGGTTTGGTTCCCCTTGCTGGATTTTGCGGAGGAGGTGTGCGATGAAGAAGCGCGAAGGATTTTCGCAATGCTTGGTTGACGGCGATGAGCAATCACTCGAAAGGGCGCGGCAGCTTCGGCGAAGAGCGCTGCTCGCCTCGATCATTTTAGAGGCCGCGCTGGTGGCAGCTTTGCTCTTGTGGCCCCTCATCACGCCGGGCGAGCTCCCGCGGCAGTTCTTCGTAACTCCAGCCCCGCCTTATCATGGGGGCTCAGCCGCGGCACGGGCACCGTCGCGCGGGAATCCAACTAATCATCCGGACGGCCCCGCGAAGCTTCCCGAAATAATGGTGCAGCCTCCAAGTATTTCTTCTCACGTGCAGGAATCGCCCTCGGACGGCGCGCCGGAAATTGGCTCCGGCCAGGGTTTCGGCTCTCCAAACCTGCCGGGAAGTGGTTCCGGTCCTGGAGATCTTCTGCCCGGCGGAAACAACTCAGGTCCAGCGATTCCGATTCCGCCTCTAGCCAAGCCCGAAAAGCCGCGCCCCATGAGCGAAGGCGTAATGGAAGCGGCTCTGATTTACAAAGTCCAGCCGCAATATCCCGCAGCTGCTCGCCTGATGCACCTTCAGGGAACGGTGCGTTTGCGTGCCATCATTGGAAAAGACGGCAGCGTGAGCGAACTGGAAGTCCTCGGCGGGAATCCGATTCTCGTGCAAGCGGCGGTCGCTGCTGTGAGCGAATGGCGCTACCGTCCAACTCGATTGAACAACGAAACTGTGGAAGTGGTGACGTACATTACAGTGAATTTCGTTCTAGGCCAGAACTGAAAGGAATTGCGAGGGCGTCTCAATTTCTCAAGACGCCCTCAGATTCATCCACGCAAACCGCTAGAACTTAACAACGATGCCCGTCGAGATCCGAGCATTGTTTTGGCTGGTTCCAAAGACGCTCGAGTGGATCCAATCCGCCTGGAAAATTCGCCAGTGAAACGGCCCCACGATCTTCGCATCAATTCCTCCGCCGATAGCGGCGGCGAATGATGTGTCCGATGACGAGAATGTCACGACAGTCGGAGGATCCAGCACTTCCGTGAAGTTGCTGCTAACGTGCGCTCCGCCTATCAGCACATGCCCAAACGGCGAAACTCGCGCCGGCCACGACACTTGAGGCCCGAAAAGAAAATATGTTGTGTGGGTGCTGTTGCCATAGTCGCCTGAAAAATCCGCTACACCGCCCAGCCAAGGCATGAACTTGTATTGTCCGGAAACTGTCCAACCGTTCTGATTGAACGAGGGAGAATTATCGAAGTGCAAGAAAGCGTAGCCGCCGTATACCTCCACTTTGTCGGAATCTTGCGCGTGCGCAGTCAGAGAAATTAGAAAAACCATACCGCATAACATTGCAAGCTTCCTAAACATAGACATCCCTCCTCAGAGTTATCGAATTTAGGACCATCTGTGGGCGATAGACCCCGCCACGATGTTCCATTCACTTTTCCGTGCCATTCCAGACGCCGTTTAACCGGGGCATAAAGCCACCGATTTGGGCTGGGAAAAATTAAGATGCCGGCTCAATCGCCGGGGTTACCAACGTTCCTAAAAAATCTACAGGGGAGTGCAGCACTTAGTTATCTGGCCATCAGAGGAGAGGTTCGCCGGAATTCTTCGCGATGACGTCCCTGGTGGAATCGCGCAAACGGACAATCTCATGCCAATCATTCCCCGCCGCCGGGTTGGGCGTCACAAGCGGGCCGAACGTCAGGGTGACGCGCCCGGGCCGCGGCAATTTCGTTTTATCTCGTAGAATCTGCCGAGCGCCGCGCACGCTGACCGGGCAAATCGAACACCGCGTATCCACGGCGGATTTGAACGCGCCCAGCTGGAACGGACGAATACCCGTGGTTGCCGTAAAGGTTCCCTCGGGATAAATCACGACAGATTCGCCGCTCTTAAGCGCTGCATTCACCTGCGCCGCCTGCCGAATACGAGCTTGCGGATCGCTGCGATCAAACGAAAACTGCCCACTCCGCCGAGCAATGGTGCGAAACACCGGCATATCGTGTATCTCACCTTTCACCACGAATCGCACATCCGGCGGCAGAAACGCAAGGTTTATCAGAATATCGAGAAAGCTCGAGTGATTCGGAGCAAAAATCCAAGGCCCGGATGTTTTGCGTTGCGCTAGAATCTCGCTCCCTTCCACTCGCACCGGCACGCCCGCCATCATCAACATAAAGCGTGTGCCCTTATGCGTGAACCAAGCCGCGCGCTTTTCGTTCCAGGTGAGAGCGACGATAGCCCACAACGGAAATAGAAGAATCGTGAAGACCGTCATTGCGTACACGCCATAAAGAAATTCGAACGTGTTTTTCGCCGCTTGCTTCATCCAATACCAGGCATTCGGACCCGAGCCTCGTACTGCCAGTCCGGCAACTTGCATCCATGTCGGTTGTTGGCGCTTCCCCAGGTTTCCTTCCAGGAAAAGCCGCCGAGTCTCGCTGCGCCGCAACTTACCGCTGGAAGTTTTCGGGATCGATTGAGGCGGCAGGAGCGTGACCAAATCAGGTGGAATCCCGAGCGCATCATTCACCGCGCGCGCAATCTCATCCTCGATGCGCTTCGCGCTCGCCATATCGCGCACTTCCGCTGTCACCACCAGCCGCTCGCTGCCGGTGCGCTCGTCCGGAGCGCCGAACGCAACCACGCACCCTGTTCTCACTCCCTGGACGCGTCCGGCAATTTCCTCTACCTCATGCGGGTACAGATTTCGTCCCGCCTTGATGATGATGTCCTTCGCGCGTCCCGTTATATAAATTTCGCCGTCAGCCCAGTACGCAAGGTCCCCGGAATTCAGCCAGTCGCCGTCGCGCATCAATGCTTGCGTCGCCGCCGGATTGCGATAGTAACCGCTCGTTGCCGACGCTCCCCGAAACCACAAACTCCCTTCCGCTCGCTCACTGAGATTGCGGCCTTCGCCGTCCACGATGCGGACTTCTACTCCCGGTACCGGCCTGCCGGCATTCACAAATTCGAGCGGAGCGGAATCGTCCGCCCTGGCAGGCTTTGCGTTGCCTCCAGATTCAAAGGCCGCGCGCTCGATGCGATCTACTTTGTAACCCGCGCCCAGTCTCGGCACCGAAACGGCCAGCGTCGCCTCCGCAAGTCCGTAAACCGGAGTAATCGCTTCACGGTGAAAGCCGTACGGCGCAAAGCGGGTCGCGAATCGTTCAAGCGTTTCCGAGCGCACCGGCTCCGCGCCGTTTGTCGCCGCGCGCCACGAACTCAGGTCCAGCCCCGCCAAATCCTTGTCCGGAATCTTTCGCACGCAAAGCTCGTAGGCAAAATTCGGCGCCGGGCTGATCGTTCCGCGATGCTTATGAATCGCCCGGAGCCACCGCTCCGGCCGGCTCAAAAATGCAAGTGGTGACATCACCACCAGCGGAATCCCCGTGAAAATCGGAACGAACCATGCCCCGATCAGTCCCATGTCGTGATAGAGCGGCAGCCAACTCACGGCCACATCGTCTGCTTTTATTTCGATGCCCGACACGATCGATTTAATATTTGCCAACAGATTTGCGTGCGTCAGGACCACGCCTTTTGGATCGCCCGTCGAGCCGGATGTGTATTGCAAAAACGCAATGTCTTCGCCGCGCGCGTGATGCACAAGATTTTCAACCGGACGCCACTGCTCCGAAGCAGCCGCTTCTGCCGTCACCTTCGCCGTGGTGGCGCTTGCAAGACTCTGCGCGTTCAACACTTCTCGGAGCGTGGGAACGGCCGGCTTCAGCAGTCGCGCCAGCCCTTCAGCTTGCTTCCATGTAATCAGAAAACGCGCTTCCGCGTTGCGCAGTATGTTGGATTGCCGCTTTGCGTATTCTGCGATGCGGTCCGCGCGGAATGGAGGGTAAATTGGCACCGGAATTCCGCCGGCAAGCAGAATGCCCGCAAACGTCCAAAAGAATTCCGCGCAGGTAGGCAACATGATCGAAACGGTCTGCCCCGGCTCGAGCCCTCGGCGTTGCAATTCGGCGGCGACCGTCGAAGCGCGTTCATAAAGCTCGCCAAACGTGATCGTCCGCAACTGGTCGTTTTCTTCGTACAGATGAATGTGCGCGCGTGCAGGTTCGCCGCGCCCGCGCAGCCGCAAAATCTCCGTCAAAGTCTCCGCATTGCGTATTTGCTGTTCGAGATCCGCGCGAATGGCAGGCGAAAACGCTGGCGCAACGGCAGTCGCTGTTCCGGCTGCCCCAGTGCCCCGAACCCGAGAGCTCGCACCGCTCGCATTCCCGCCCGCCTCTTCCCGCAGGATGGCGTCGATCAGGTCTTGCACGGTATCGGCTTCGGCAACCACACGATCGGGCAGTCGCACGCCGCAAGTGTCCCCTAGGCGCAACATCAGTTCCACCCGTTCCAGACTTCCGAGCCCCAGTTCGCGCTCCAGATGCGCCGCGGGACCCCGCGCCGCTAGTTCTCCTTGCCCGCGCGCTCCGCCTAGCTCGGTCAAAAGTTGCCGCAACGTGTCGAGCGTCTGCGTACCGACTGCCGCCGTGCGATCGATTTTTGTTCCTGTGGCGCCCATAGACCGCTGCTGAACTACCAAGGTTTATATCGGCGAAAACGAGTGATAACGGTGCGGCTCAACACGCCTTCAAACGCCGCGCTGGCGTTCTGTTACTGCGCCGAGCGTATCACTGCGCGTTGCTCCCGGCAATCCCCGCTAGGCCAGCGAATAGCCCGCGAAGCATATCCAAGGTACGAAGGTACCGGGAAGGATTGAACCCTTCGGCCTATCGACCCGCGCAACCCCCGCAGGCAGAATCACTACGAGTTCGGGACCCGCATAGGCGTCTCGAATGTCTGCACCTCCATCACCCCATGCCCACGAGCGGCCGGCACCCCCACCGGCCGCTCCCCTTTTTCTGCTCAGAACAATCGCGGGAACGCCAATCTCCCGATTGGCTGCCAACGAAACGCCATTCGCAGAAATGTGCTCTCAGGTTAAATGGCAAGGACTGATTGGTGTCTAGCTTTAGGGGAATTGCCTGGCAGATAGATTAACGCCGGCGGCCCATCGGCCTGTAACTCGCCAGCGGACGCGTCCGCATTCGAAACCGCGGCGCCAGCGGCGGCGAAACTCTATGCAGTGGACCGCCGCAGTGGCTGCAACATTCCCGCGGCGTTTCTTCCACGCGCATCCAGTGCCCGCGCGCGGCGCACTCCGGATTCAAACATTGCACCGTCCATCCTGGAAGCTGCATTTTACCTCCTAGCGCGTAAAGTTTGGGCCGCCTCAAAAAAGGGGGAACTGCATGCCGCTTCGCCTGAAAAAAAAATCAATGCGCCCGTAAAACTGGCGGGATTGTGCGCCGATGCCTCTAGTGTGTCAAGAAAAATGTCCGCGATTAGTAGTGGTCCGCTTCCAGCTCAAATTTCTTCCGGAAATGGATCGCATCGAAGGCAGATTTGGAAATCCATGAAGCTTACTTAATTTTGCGAGCCGTCAGGGTACGGCTTTTTACGCAGAGCCAGCGAAGGGCAGTCGTGCCGCACAGTCACCGGAAGCAAGGGGTTTCAACCCCTGAGTCCCCAGGTGCCCGCGCGAACCGCTTCAGTCGCGATTGGTGGGCGGCGCTGGCACAGCGGGCGCGGACGCTGCCAGTCTCGCTTGTATCTCATCCACCTTTTTTTGCGCGTCGGTTATTTCCTGCTGCTTTGCTGCGATTTGATCTTCTTCATCTTTCAGCTGCGAGGCGCCTGCTACGTCGTCTTGATGTTGCGGATTGCTCAGATATGTCTGCTGGTCCAGCGCATATTTCCGCTGCGCAATGTCCAGGTCGGTTTGAAGGCTTTTTAGCTGCTCTTTGGCCGTGACGAGCTCGGCCGCAATCGCTCCGGTTTTTTCTGAAGCAGCGGGTTGGCCCGGCGCGGCAGCGGAGTCGCCGTTTGGCGCAACGGCCGCCGCAGCTGGAGGATTCGCGCCGTTGGCCGCATCGCCCGCGGACGCGTCAGCTCCGGCAGCAGGTGTTTCCCCCACCACGCTTACGCCATTCGTTTTCGGGATGTCGTCGTTGTTCCAAACATGCGGAGTTTTCGCCTCATCTTTCTTCTGCTCGCGTGCCCGCCGAGCAGCTTCCGCAACCGGATCCGCCGGCGCTTGCTGGGTCGATTGCTGCTGCCCCGCCCAGCCACTCAGCGGCATTACCAGCAGTATTCCCAGTCCCCAGTACGCAATTTTCATGGTCTTCCCTCGGCTACAGTGACACACCTTGCCACATATACATCCTAGCCGCTCTGCGCCCCGCCTTGGCGTTTCGCATCCCCCTCCGCACCCAAAGAGGCACCCTGTCCTTCCAGTCAGTAGCGCTAAAATTCGCTCTCCCAGCGCCCCTGAGGTCGTTTCGTGGCTCTGGCGTTCAAGTTTGTAGTTGGCGCTTCCGGCCGAGTACCGCAACTGCTGCTATCGCCAGCGTGAGCGCAAAATAGAAAGAGGGTACCCGCGTGGCCGCCGTTCCGGGTGCTGATGCCATGAAATCCAGTTTCAACGTCGCGTGCATTGGCCCGAGGTACCACAGCAGCGTATAAACTATTTCGAAAAGCTTGCTCGACCCGCTCCACACTCCTAGCGCTAGAGCCAATGTCGGAATAAAGAGCGCGCCGGTCAACCACGCGAGCAGCCCGCGCCAATCTCCGCCGAGCAAAACGCGAGCCCCGAATCCGCTGCCAGTTAGCAAGGCAAGCACCACTCCCGCGAACCACACCGCTGGAAGCTGCCGCGCAATCGGATGCGGCGCGGAAAAAAGAAGCTGGCTGGTTTGGTCGCGAACTTCGCGCACGCCCATGCTCGACCACATCAATACCGGCCACAACCACGCGCATGCCAACAGGATTCCCCGCGCCGATGCATCCGGCGTCGCCGCACAAGCGACGATCAGGCCCCCAGCCAC